>Ga0209489_101009_pt1 | contig 56967 bp, 33 predicted proteins | sample SiratrowhiteBW_FD_187527 | JGI IMG/M metagenome (GOLD analysis project Ga0209489, IMG submission 187527) | Root nodule microbial communities of legume samples collected from California, USA - Siratro white BW (SPAdes) (version 2) | ecosystem: Host-associated > Plants > Roots > Nodule | place... | reverse complement strand
CTTCGTCTAAGAAACTCGCTCCTCCGTTCCGTTCTGGGCCCCACGAATTGCCAAGTGTCGGAAATTAGGCCCGTTACCGAAGCCATATATGCACTGGTCGCGCCACACTTGACAGGTGCGATCATACTAGCACTAATGCACTGGATCCCATCAGAACTCCGCAGTTAAGCGTGCTTGGGCGAGAGTAGTACTAGGATGGGTGACCTCCTGGGAAGTCCTCGTGTTGCACCTCTTTTTTCACAAGATCGGGTATTTCCAAATTGTTTGACTAACTCTGATTGAGCTGAATTTTTGTAGGGACATAGACGAATGTAGTTCTAACAAGGCCCATCACAAGTGATGGGGTCCACCCTGAAATTCCCAAATTTTGCTGTTTTAACCATTTTTTTCAATTTTTAATATTTTTCTCTTTATTTTTGGACTCAGGGGTATTACTACAGTTCACCTGTTGTGGTCCCATAATTTTTAAAAATCATTTCATAGTGTTTTCGAACTTATTGTTCTCATTTTCTTTTAATCGTAGACAGTTGACTACATTTTCGTTATTTTGCTTATTTTCTGTTTTCTACTAATTGCCATAATCAATGTTGATGTATGAATACTAGGAGTAAGGATTATGAATTAAATGTTTATTATCCAGAGATACAAAGGATTTTGCATCTGTTAATAGGAGTAGTTTTTCTGTCAATGTAGTATAGGTTTAGATAATTTTCTTTCTCATCCTTATTTTGAAAACATGGATAACAAAACACTTAAAGAATTACTTGCACCCAATGTCACTTATCAGGCTTTATGCATTCAATATCCTTTGTTAGATGTTGATTTTGAATTAAAATTTGCTTTAATACATTTGTTGCCCAAGTTTCATGGTCTTGCAGGTGAAGATCCATATAAGCACTTAAAGGAATTTCATGTTGTCTGCAATAGCATGAAACCGCATCGAACTGATGAAGATCACATCAAACTCATAGCGTTCCCAACTCTCTGGATGGCGGAGCGAAGTACTTGTTGTATTATCTACAACCAACATCAATTCAAAACAGGAATGACATGAAGAGATCCTTCTTAGAGAAAAGTTTCCCAGCCTCAAGATTCACTGTAATTAGAAAACAAATTTGCGGTATTAGACAAGCAAATAACGAGAATCTACATGAATACTGGGAGAGATTTAAAAGACTTTGTTCCTGTTGTCCACACCATCAGATTAACGATCAACTGCTCATGGTCTATTTCTATGAAGGCCTTCAACCCATCGATAGGAGCATGATGGACGCAGCTAGTGCAAGTGTCTTGGTGGACAAAACACCTACAACAACCAGAGAGCTCATTGCAAATATGGCAGCCAATTCTCAACAACTTGGGACTAGATCCAACAGTTGTGTAGTCTAGAATGTGTAAGCTTCTTCTAGTAAACCAAATTTCCCAGTCTCAAGCGGTGCAGATCAACAAATTTTGACTAACAAGCTTGATGAGCTGGCATCATTAGTGACACAGTTAGCCATGAGTCAAACAACCCAGGTTTCTGCTGTCAATCCACAACGTAGAATATACGGTATCTGTTCTGATGTTTCACATTCCACTGATGCTTGTCCCACACAACAAGAAGATAATTTCAATGATCACATTGTTGCAACAGTTAGAGCTTTTCCAACGAGACCTCAATAGCAGTATAATCCTCACTCCAACACATACAACTCTAGTTGGAGAGATCATCCTAATCTAAGATTGGTGAAAAATCAGAATTTCCAAAATTCGTCTAACAATTCAGCCTTGATAATTCTAGTTAAAACAGTCCCCCATTCTAGCAGTAGAAAGAAAATTTTGTGCAATCTACTCAACCATATAGTGGCCCCTCTTTAGAAAAGTTGATGAAGCAAATGACAACAAATAATATGCAATTTTAGCAAAGAATCTACGACACCATTCAAAGTCTGCAAACCCAGTTAGGGCAATTGGCAAATGCAATTAGTCAGAATCAATCTCAAGTGCCTAACAGTTTACCTTCCCAAGCATTTCCTAATCCAAATGCTAACGGGAAGAACGTGAGTGCCATTACCTTGAGGTCTGGAAAGCAAACAGTGGGACTTACACAACTAGAAGAGCCAAATTCTGAAGGACTTGGAGCTATACTTCGACATAAAGAGAAGACTTGGATGCGGCAAGCAAGGCAACATTTGAGCCTTCTTTTCCTGTGCCTTTCCACAGAGATTGATCCCCTCCAAGAATATGACAGATGTAGCATTGGAGAAGGAAATCTTAGAAGCTTATAGAAAAGTTGAAGTCAACATCCCTCTCATAGATGCAACCAAGCAAATTTCCACACATGCCAAGTTCTTGAAGGAGTTGTGCACCAATAACATGAAGCTCAAGGGCAATGACAAACTCAACCTAAGCAAGAACGTGTCAGCATTCATCTAGCCGATGCCTAAAAAATGCAAAGATCTAAGGACATTTACGATTCTTGCATTATAGGAAACGGTTAATTTGATGATTGCATGTTAGACTTAGAAGCATCCATAAATGTCATGCCTACATCTATTTTTAATGCTCTAGGTCTCGGGCCTCTAAAAGCTACTGGTGTGGTCATTCAATTGACTAACCAAACCAATGCACACCCTGCAGGTTTAATTGAAGATGTGTTAGTTAGGGTGAATGAGCTTATTTTCCTTGCAAATTTTTACATTTTAGAGATGGAGGGTGATTCAGTTTCCAGCAAGTCTCCTATCATTCTCGCCAGACCACTCCTCAAAATTGCTAGGATCAAAATAGATGTGTACTCTGGTACTATCTCCATGGAGTTTGGTGATAATGTTGTTAAGTTTAATATATTTGATGCCATGTGACATCCTAGAGAGGAACATTCAATTTCGTGCATTGATGTTATTGATGATGTGGTTGATGAATTATTTGATTATGAGCATGATAAGCAGGGACTGCTCGACAATATTTTTGATTCTTTTGCAGGTGCTGATCAAGTTAACGTCAGTTCGACCGAGCTATTACCTTTAACTGTTCGTCCTTCCATTGAGCAACCACCACAGTTGGAACTCAAAACCTTACTTGAGCATCTCAAGTATGCTTTCTTAGAAAAGGACAAGCAACTGCTAGTAATCATGGCCAAACACTTGTTGCCTGACCAGGAGACAAAGCTTTTGTAAGTCATCCGAACATACAAGAAGCAATCGGTTGGACTTTAGCAGATATTCCTAGTATCGGGTTATCCACTTGCATGCATAGGATTTTATTAAAGGATGAGGCTAAACCAGTGAGACAGCCTCATAGGAGACTCAACCCCACTTATTTTAGAGGTGGTAAACAAAGAGGTCACTAAGCTACTTCAGACGGGTATCATTTATTTGATCTTTGACAACTAGTGGGTGAGTCCAGCGCAGGTGGTGCCCAAAATGTCAGGAGTCACTGTGATAGCTAATGAAAAGAATGAGTTGATTCCTACACGAGTCCAAAACAATTGGAGAGTCTACATTGATTACCAGAGACTTAACCAAGCTACCCAGAAGGACCATTATCCCCTCTCGTTCATTGATCAAATGTTAGAACGGGTAGCTGGCAAGTCTCAATACTACTTCCTAGATGGCTACTCAGGTTACATTCAGATTAACATTGCACCTGAGGATCAAAAGAAGATTACATTCACATGCCCCTTCGGGATTTATGCATACAGAAGGATGCCTTTCGGCTTGTGCAATGCACATGGCACCTTTCAAAGGTGTATGCTAAGCATCTTTTCTAATCTTTTAGAAGAATGCAGAGATGTTTTCGTGGATGATTTTTCTATATATGTGTCTTCTTTTGATGACGGTTTGAGTAGTCTAGCATAAACTTTATAGAGATGCATTCATAGTAGCCTACTACTTAATTATGAGAAATGTCACTGTAAAATAATTTCAGGCTGAGTTCAAGAGGGAGGGGGGTGAATTGAACTTTCAAAATTTTTCACAAATTGTGATCAATTTTACAAAACTGGATGAAGATTCTTTATTCAAACTATTAAAAGATGATTTATGTAAAATGCACAGTGAATGTTCAATCTGCTCCAGAGAATAATCAATTGTATTCAATCAGATCAAGTGCGGAAGCAATAAACTGAAATCACAAAGTATTTCAAATAGATTAGAAATTAATAGAGTAAATAGTAATCACAATGAACTGCAGATCAACCTCACAGTACTACAATTTAGATTAATAGACTAATCAAGAAATACCTATTGTCCCAAGAAAACAAATTTTCAAATGTTAAATCTATTGAACAGTGATATAAGAAGACAATAAGAATTTCAAGATTGTCAAGAACAAATTCAGTCAATTATACAGATGAAATAACAGTTTAAAGAAAAACTCAGAAATATCAACAAAACGGTGAACAATCAATTATGCATGAAAAACAACTAATTGCACGCGAGAAATAGTTAATTGCGCAACCAGCAGAAACAAGATAAGTGTTAAAAGGGAAAGAAAGATCAACAACACAAGTTTTTATCCTGTTTCACCCTTCCTGAAGGGCTACGTCCAGTCCTTTGCAAACTAGCAAAGATTTCCACTAGAAAAGATCTCCAAGATCATTATCAAACAATACAACACTTGCACCCCGCAAGCACACCTTGCTTCTAGCAATAAAAACAATATACTGAACCCTTCAGTAGCTATACAAATTGTATAGAATCCTCTGTACACACAAGTTACAATCACACACCCTATGCAATATGTAACCACACCAGGAGAATTCAAAAATACAATGATCAGACCAAATCACACAGTGAGTCTACTCAAAATAGATTACAAGTATATCAAGATCAGAGTAGAAACATTTAGCTCTGCACAAGATCACTTTGACACTGATTCAGAATCAAAGTAATACTCCAAGATTATGATTCTTGACGAGAAATGAGTTAGCAAAAGCTTTCAAGGTGTTTCACACAATTTTCTCTCAAAGGATTTCACAAGGTTTCTTAGAATAATTTTTTATATTTGTCAAAACACGTGCCTTCCCTTTATATAGGCAAGTTGTTTTAAAAATTTGTTAAAACTTCAATTGATTGATATATTTGTTCAATCAATTCAACTTTTCTAGAATATAGAATTTATCAGATTCAAAATAAAACCAGTTTATTAAATTTTCTTTCCAAAACATATTTATTTGAAAACTTTGTTTAATTTGATTAAACAATTTTATCTTTGAAGCTTACTAAGATATATGAAACATGTAACAAATGATTTTATGACACACATAAGAACTCACACACAAAGCCTAAGTCTAAGACCAAATTCTTCAATCATCTTCATGATCCCTTAGACTTCATTCACTTGTTGATTTCATCAAATCCTTTAGCAACTCCTGGTGCTAACAGTCACTTTATGATTGAATCTGACATTGTGTTAGGACATGTTAATTAGGAAAGGGAATTGAGATAGATCCTACTAAGATAGAAATTATTTCTGCTTTGTCTTACCCTGCAGTAGTGCAGTTCGTTCTTTTCTTGGATCTGTAGTTTTCTAGAGGAGGTTCATCTAGAACTTCAGCCACATTGCCCGACCCCTAACCAATATCCTACAACATGATACGGAGTTCATCTTCAATGAAAATTGCGAGCTTGCTTTTGACCACTTGAAGAAGTGTTTGACTACCACCCCTATCATCCAACCCCCCAATTGGACTCTTCCATTTGAGCTGGTGTGATGCCTCAAACTATGCAGTTAGAGCAGTTTTCGCTCAGCGGCAAGACAAAGCTTCTCATGTCATATCATATGCATCAAGGACCTTGGATTCAACTCAGGCTAATTACACCATCACTGAGAACGAGCTATTTTAGCTGTGGTTTTTTCTCTAAACAAGTTTAGATCATATCTACTTAATGCAAAAATCATTGTTTTCACTGACCACGCAACTTTGAAGTTCCTCTTGAAGAAAGCAGATGCTAAGCCACGATTAATCAGATTGATGCTTTTACTCTAGGAGTTTGACATAGAGATTAAAGACCGGAGTGGAGCATAAAATTTAGTGGTTGATCATTTGAGCCGAATTCATTCACAGGGTGCTGAACTATCTCCCATCCGAGATGCTTTTCCAATGAACAACTTTTGTAGCTACACTATTAGTCTTCTCTCCCTTAGTACGCTAATTTGTTTAATTTCCTGGTTGCTGGTACCTTTCCAGATTATTTCACTAGGCTAGGGCTCAAACCTTCAAACTGAAAGTGATTCTAAGAATTGTGTTTGAGATGACCCTTACTTGACGAAATTTTGTAGCGACCAGGTCATTAGGAGATGTATACCTAACCATGAGTTTTCCTCCATACTTGCATTTTGTCATGTGTATGCATGTGGTGGACATTTTGAGCTGCAAAGGATTGCACGTAAAGTTCTAGATTCTGATTTTTATTATCCCACCTTATTTCAATATGCTTATGTTTATTGTAAATATTGTGAAAAGTGTTAGAGTGCAGGGAGTATTTCCCGTAGATATCAGATGCCTCAATAACACATTTTGTTTTGTGATGTATTTGACATCTGGCATATTGAATTTATGAGACCATTTCCTATTTCTTTTGGTTTCACTTAAATATTACTTGCTGTGGATTATGTTTCTAAATGGGTGGAGGCGAAAGCCACATGGACTGATGATTCTAGTGTTGTAGTGGATTTTGTTCGCACCCATATTTTTTGCAGGTTAGGTGTTCCTAGGGCCATCATCAGTGACTAGGGCTCTCATTTTTGCAACCAGATGGATGTTTTACTGAAAAAATATGGAGTTCTCCATAAGGTTGCAACAACTTACCACCCATAGACTAACGGGCAAGCAGAAGTATCCAACAAAGAGATCAAAAGAATTATGTAGATAACAGTGAACTCAAACAGAAAAGATTGGAGCAAGAGATTAGTGATACCCTTTGGGCTTATAGGATCGCCTACAACACTCGGATTGAGATGTCTCACTACTGACTTGTTTTTGGTAAGGCATGTCACTTGCTAGTGGAATTGGAGCACCGAGCATATTGGGCAGTCAAGCATTGTAATATGGATTTGGCCCAATCTGGAGCTGAAAGGAAGTTGCAACTACAAGAGTTAGAGGAGCTGAGACTAGATGCCTATGAGAGCTCGCACATCTAGAGAGAGAAAACTAAGGGTTTTCATGATCGGGAAATTCTACACAGGGACTTTGCTACCGGGAAAAAGGTCCTTCTGTTTAATTCTCGTCTTAAACTTATGCCTGGTAAACTCCGATCTAGATGGGACGGTCCTTTTATGATTACTAATGTCTTTCCTTATGGTACAATCGAGCTTAGCGATGAAAGGATAGGGTACATATTTTTACTGAATGGGCAACGTTCAAAACACTATCATGAAGGTGTGCCTAGAACAATGTAGGAGTAGGACGTGGAACTCACTGATGCCACGTATCCGTGAAGCGGCAAGGGAGTTTTCTCTCTCCTTTCATTTTTGTTTTCGTGTTTCTTTTCATTTTATTTTATCTTATTTGTTTAATTTTAATTTTATTTTAGTTTATTTTATTTTATTCATTTTCTTACATTGTTATTTTTCTTAAAAACTACAATTTTGTTTTGACTAGTACCTTCTCCACATTCAACCTTTTTATTAGTATTGAGCTTGGAATTGAACCCTTGATTTTTTGTTCATTCACTTAGTTGAATTATTTCTTATATGGATTTTGATAAATGTGTTGAACCGATTGTGTACTTGGCTTTTATGCATGTATGATATTTTATGACCCTGTGAGCTTATTTGGGTCTGCATGAATGGATTCATCTATATACCATTCTCTTTTCTTTCTTGTGTGACATTGCCTCTCATTAATGTTGTTTTCTAGAACTTGCTCTCATTGTTTTTGAAACTGTATGTTCACTTGTTTGCATAATTATGATTGAGGCGTTCCTTATGTTTAACCTACTTTATGTTTAACCTACTTTACTATACAACCATCCTATCCATTATTTCCCCTTGTCGACCCCTTTGAGCCTATATTTTCTCGTTCTTTCATTTAGATCATTACAAGGCTCAGCGTAAAACCATTTTTGTCCTTTTCTTTGATTATTAATTGAGCATGATGGTCTTCTTTTGGGTTGTGTAATTTGCTAAGTGAGGGTTTGATAAACCACTCAGTCGCCTATGGTTTTCAAAATAAAGTTGAATTCTCCTAATATAGGATAGGATCAACCCAAGTCATCTTCCTAGGAAACTTAATACTCATCAAATTAGTTATCAATTTCTTCTTTTGCAAAAATTATCACAATGATTTTGTATTAAAAACTAAAAGAGTAAAACAGAATAACCTAATACAAATCTAAAATTATATGAAACTAACCTACAACAACTAACAGTGAATCAATCATTTTATTTATCCTAATTAAAACTTCAATCATGAATTTAACTCTAACTATTATAACATTCCGAAAATATACACTAAAATGAATCATTGAAAGTCAAATTTTGTATAACAATTAACAGTAAAACAAAGATATTGGAAGAAACAATCTATATAAGAAAATTTTACTACTAACAGTTTAAAAATTGAAATCACTAACAAAGAGAAATACAAAAGAATCAAAGTACAATTGTTCAAAGAGAAAAACAAATTCCTTACAGTAGTAACAAAACCTAGATGCAACAGCTACACCTCCAAAACGCAAATTGAATCGGTGAATCTCTTGTAAACGTTGAATAGAAGCAATTTCTAACTCCAAAAACAAAAATAGAACATGACAAAGTGAAGAAATTGGAAGCACACTCACCACGATTCGAAACCCCTTTCTCCCAGTTGTGGAAATGAAGTTGTTGAAAAATTGCTTTCTCTACCTTCCAGAATCCTCTTCTTTTATCCTATATATATGTATCTAATAAAATTCTATGCAAAATTTCGAAATTGCCCTTCCTCCTTTTTCAAAATTCTTTGACAGATTTGCCCTTCAACTTTCCAATAATCTTCTCCCTGTCCAACACTCTCTCATTCCAGCCAGCGTAAAATTTTTCTTCTAGCTCTTCATCCTAAACAATTTAACCATCCATGAGTTAGAAATCTATTAAGTGCTTAAAAAAAATAAAATTGACAACTTTTACTAAAATATCTATATTTTTTTATAAATGCAAATTCTTTAGTTAAAACTGAAAATAACAACAAAGATGTATGCTAAAAATATGTAATTAATAAGAAAAGAATTGAATCAAACTTGTATTATCAGGGTTGCCCGAGACGTGAAAAATGCTAAGTATGGGGGAAGGTTGATTGATCATGTATGGGTTTTAGGACTTATTATTTGATTGTGTTTCATTCTTCTCTTTTTCTTATCATGTGAGTTTCATCATGAAAAAAAAAAGAAAAAGAAAAAAAAAAGAAAAAATTGTCAGAAAGAGAGAAGAAAATGCTTGTATAGCTTGGGTTGGCATAATTTACATAATTTCAATTCTTGAGTAACTTTAAGGATTAATTTGATTGATCTTTCAAAAGATAAAAAATAAAAATAAAAATGATGCTCTTGCTCTTTTAATAATCTTTGGATGTTACTTTAGTTGCAAAAAAATAAAATAATGTTCCTATCCATTACCTTAGCCTCATTATAACCTTAATAATGTTGTAAAATAAGGTTTAGACCGAGTTCAAAAGGGGGGTGAATTGAACTTTCAAAATCTTTTCGCAAATGTGATTTGTTCTTGAAATAGAGAATGAAAATTCTTAATTCAATCAATCAACTAGTGTAATTCTGGACTGTCCAGTAAACAATCAATTGTGCACAACGGAAATTATCAGAGATAAACCCAGAAAACAGTTTACAGTATAGAAATGTGTTAATCCAGATTCAAGATGATTAAACACAATCCAGTAGATTAAAAATAACCCAGAAACACAGTTGATTCAGATATATGTAAACAAATGTTCAAAATATAATCAACAATATAATCAGATTTTAATCCAGTCAACTTAAATGATAACAACAGTTTAATAAAAGAAATCAAGAAGAGTAGGGAGAAAAGTAAGAACACAAAATTTTTATATTGGTTCACCTTTCCTCAAGGGCTACGTCCAGTCCTTTGCAAACTAGCAAAGATTTCCAGTAAAAGGATCACAAGATCAGTTTACAACCCTTGCTCCCAACAAGTTACAAACTGCTCCCAACAGTAAACCCACACCTCACTGAACCCCTCAGCTAGTATGTAACCAGTGCAGAAACCCACTGCACCATAACACTTGCAATCCGCAAGCAATGCTGCTCTCCGCAACACTCACACTCTACTGAACCCCTCAGCAGATGTGAGACCAATGCAGAAACCCACTGCACCAACTCAATTACAGACCCAGTAATTGAAAAACAGCAAACATATTACAAAACAACAAGATCAGGAATTGATCACATAGTACTTCTACACAGAAAAAATTAAAAAGAATGAAGATCAGGTGCAGAAGACTTAGCTTTGGTCCAGAAGCAAAGTAGCAAGAACCTCACTCAAGGATGCTTTAAAGATTCATAGGTTTCTTGTTTTTGAAAAGCTTTGTCAAAGGATGATTGCACAAAAATGGGTGTTATACCTCACTTAGAAAATCTCAAGGAATGCTTTTCGAAAATCTTAGTTTTTTTGAAAATGATAGTGCCCCTTCCTTTAAATAGCCAAATAAGTTTTAAAATAGCTTAGCTGTCACAGTTCAATTAATTGAACAAACCATTCAATCGATTGAATTGACCGTTAGTTGACCCAGTCAAAGATTCGAGTAGTAACAGAAATAACTGTCACATTCAATCGATTGTTTTAGAAATTCAATTGATTCAAAAACCTTTTCCAGCAAAAATTAGTTTAGGCTATTTTTCTTAAAACCAGTTTTAATAAAAATATTTGTGAATCTCTTAGCACCTCAGGAATGATGAACCATGCCACTAATGATTAAGGACTAAGCCAATCACCAACACACAAACCCAACTAAGGACCAAGACCGAATCACCCAACCATCTTCATGTTGGCTCAAAGTCTTCACTTGAATAATTCTGGTCCAAGTTGGTTCCAACAGATTCTTCATGAGGCAGTCTTCATCAACTCATGTGCTAGGCATTGATCTAACATAGTCCAGATCCAATTCATTAGAAACTTCAGCAAGCTATGGTCTTTCTTGACTTCATTAAATCACATGCTTAGCCTTGGTGCTAACAATCTCCCCTAATGTGATGAAGGCAATCTGATGTGTGTTGAGTTTAACAATCTGAACTTGAAATACCTGTCTATTTACTCAAACAGTTTATTAGCATCACAAGGTCCAATAGGTTCAGACCAAAAATATCAAATCAACTGGTTGAGTTAAAACACAGTTAATTAAATGTCTTCCTGTATCCAGACTCAGTTTATTCAGATCAAGATGTTTTACTCCCCCATACTTTGGTGTCCCTTAAAAGCATATAAAGAGATTAATAACATAAGGCAATCATTTCATTAATATATATGCCCGTGGAGGTTAATCATGATAACAAGTTGCCAATTACATCAAAGACATAGATCATGATTAAGAAAAATATCAACAAACTAGAAATATAACGGAGCTGCATGTGCTGACACATACCCAACAAATATTCGATCAACCCAAGCTGAGTACTATACTAAGCAGAATTGAACTAAAGCAAACCAAACTGAAAGACAGACTGAAACAGATGATAAACAACAAACTGTAAATCACACAAGACAGACACACGAAACACACACAATTCTCCCCCATTGAGTTCATCAAATAGAGGAGAACAACATCAAACATGTAGTGTGCACACTAATCATCTGGTCCATAGAACATTTGCCCCAACTTTCCTTGAATGTCATCAACATGCTTTTCTATGTTTTGAAAATGGGTTTCACAATACTCATGATGAGACCTTCGATGGGTTTCAATGCTGTTCAGTTGATTGACCCTCAGTTGCTCAAAACTAGAGTAAGACTGTTCTCCAGTCCCCAAATCTTCTCTAGTAAACTGCTCAGCAGTTGCACTTGTTCCATCACCATCCATCTCATCCTCTTCAGCACTGGCCTTGCAAATCCACTGATTCTCATTGACCTTCTTCAGCCCGATTTTGTTCAATGTGGCCACAGTGATCTCACTATGAGCTTTGACTTCTTCACTCAGCTCATTCTCCACATCAATATCATAGTACTCAATGAAGCTAGAGATCAACATTGCATAGGCAATTCTAAACTCAGGCTTCTTCCTATTGGAGTGGAAGCTTCTTTTGCAATTTTCCATATTGAATTTCTTCAATAATTCCCTGCAATACTTTACTTGACAAAGAAATAAGTCATGTTCAACTTGTTTAACCTGCAAGCCTAGAAAGAAATTGAGCTCCCCGATCATGGACATCTCAAATTCTCCTTGCATAGTAGCAACAAACTGCTCACATAAACTTTCATTAGTTGAACCAAAAATAATGTCATCAACATAAACTTGAACAAGTATTAAATCATTGCATGAATCCTTGATAAACAAGGTCTTATATGTTTTCCCTCTCTCATAGCCTTGAGAAAGCAAGAAGTTACTCAACCTCTCATACCATTGTTGAGGTGCTTGTTTTAACCCATACAAGGCCTTCTTGAGTTTGAAAATGTAATCTGGATTGTTGTGATCTTCAAATCCAGGGGGTTGGCTCACATAGACCTCTTCATCAATGAACCCGTTCAAGAAAGCGCTTTTAACATCCATTTGATGTAATCTGAACCCCTTCAAGCAAGCATATGCTAGTAGCAATCTGACTGCTTCCAATCTAGCTACTGGCGCATAGGTTTCTCCAAAATCGATGCCTTCTTCCTGGTTATATCCTTTTGCAACAAGTCGCGCCTTGTTCCTCACAATGATACCTTGTTCATCTATCTTGTTCTTGAAAACCCACTTGGTTCCAATCACATTCATCTCCTCTGATCTAGGAACAAGTGTCTAGACCTCATTTCCTGCAAACTGGTTCAGTTCCTCGTGCATGGCATTTATCCAGTTGCTATCTTTAAGAATTTCACCCACTGACTTGGGTTCAACTTGTGACACAAAGGCCATATGTTCACAAAAATGATTCATGGATCTTCTAGTGGTTACACCCTTCTGTACCTGACCAAAGATATTGTCCAGTGATAGATTCCTAGGAACCCTTCATTCTCTAGGTAGTTCAGTACTGGTTGCTGCTGCTCCAGTGCCAGATTCAATCGGTTGATCTTGTGGTTCAATCGATTGAGCTTTATCCGATTGATTGTCTTTTTCAGATTTACCCAGTTGATCCGTGACAATCTTCTGATTCAATGGTTCATGATCATCTGCAGTAATCTTAATGCTTTCCTGCACTTTGTGGTCAGTTTCATCAAATGCAACATGCATGGATTCTTCTACAACCATGGTTCTCCTATTATACACTCTATATGCATGACTATGCAGTGAGTAACCAAGAAAGATACCCTCATCCGCTTTTGGATCAAATTTGCCCAAGTTATTTTTCCCATTGTCTAAAATAAAGCATTTACATCCAAAAACTTTTAATTGGGAAATGTTAGGATTTCTACCTTTAAATAGCTTATAGGGGGTCTTCTTCAAGATTGGCCGAATGAGTACTCTATTCAGTATATAGCATGCTGTACTAACTGCATCAGCCCAGAGGTATTTAGGCAAATCTGTTGCATTTAGCAGCGTCCTGGCCAGCTCCTCCAATGATCTATTCTTCCTCTCCACCACTCCATTTTGCTATGGAGTTCTTGGTGCAGAAAAGTTGTGCTTGATTCCTTGCTTCTCACAAAATTTATCAAATCTTTCATTTTAAAATTCGCCCCCATGATCTGATTTAATGGTAGAAATCCTACATCCTTTCTCATTTTGAATCACTTTGGCAAATTTCTTAAAAGCAAGATAAGCATTATCTTTTGTGGCAATGAAAAATGTCCATGTAAACCGTGAGTAATCATCTACAATTACTAGACCATAGTAATTACCACCTAGGCTTTTAGTTCTTGAGGGACCAAATAAATCCATGTGAAGCAGCTCAAGTGGTCTAGTTGTAGAAACAACATTAATAGGTTTAAAAGAGCTTTTAGTTTGCTTACCCTTTTGGCATGCTTCACACAGTTTGTTCCTCTCAAACTTAAGCTTAGGAAGACCAATTACAAGATCCTTAGATGCAATCCTATTTAGATGATGCATGTGAATGTGTGCAAGTCTCCTATGCCATAACCAAGATTCATCATCTCGGGATAGCAAACAGTTCATGCTAGGGATGATGCTTGAGACATTAAGCATGTAAACATTACTTACTCTTTTACTTACAAGAACTGTTTCAGTAGATTCTGAATCTGCTATAATGCATTGCTCTGGTTCAAATGTAATCTTATAACCAGGATCACACAGTTGACTGATACTCAGCAGACTATGCTTCAGACTTTCTACCAGCAACACATCCTTTATGATCACTTTATTCTCGCTTCCTATATCACCAACACCAAGAATCCTTCCTCGATTGTTGTCTCCATAGGTGAAGAAATCTTGTTGGTTTCCATTTCAAATTAATCAATTGTGAAGCCTCTCCTGTCATGTGCTTTGAGCATCCACTGTCCAGATACCACATCAGTTTATTGGATGCTAACTGTTCCTGCAAAACAATTTGAGTTTAAGGATTTGATACCCTGTTAAGCTTGGGTCCAGCAGTGTTAGATGTGCTTTTTGGCACCCACCTAACTAATCCTTTTGGCACACTAAATTTCCTAATCCTACAGTTTCTAACAGAGTGCCCCTTTTTCATACAGTAGAAGCAGGCAATAGATTGTGAAGACTGTGATCCAAAACCTTTAAAAAAATTGTTAAACAACTCTTGCTTTCCATTGGGACCAGCTTGATAAACAATGCCAGCCTTTTTAAAAACACAATTTTGGGATTCCAAAAGAGCATTTAGGTTTGTTATCCCCATAGAAAGTTTCGAAGCAGTAGAAATCAGATAACTCACTTTACTTTGCAAAATAGCACATTTTTCACAATCAACTGGCTTGCTAGACTTAAGTTTACTAGAGTGTGCAGAATTTAACTACTTTTCTAAATTTTCAAAATCATCTTTTGCTTTAAGTAAATCATCCTCCAATTGCTTAACTCTATCTTCCAGCCAGTTGTTCATGCCTTTCAATCTATTATTTGATTGAGCTAACTTGTTAGCTTCTTCATGTGTTTCTTGAAATGCATGAAGAAGTGTGTTGTAATTAGTACTATTAAATGAAGCACTGGATTCAATACTACTTACATCAGAATCTCTTCCAGCCATCATACACATATTGGCTTCAATCTCATCTTCTGAAGAACAACTAGACGATATAGCATTGTCCTCCCAAGCTATATACGCGCGTCTAGTTTTTCCAAATTTATTATTCTTCTTTTCAGGTGCTTTGTCTTTGGTTGCAATGCTTGGACACTCAACTTCCATATATCCCTATATTCCACAGCCAAAGCACACAAATTTAGTTGAACCAGAATCAGATTTATTTTTACCTCTTTTACCTTGCTGATTCTTCAATCTGTTCTTCATCTTTATTAATTTCTGAAACTTTCTTATCAACAAATTGAGGTTCTCAGATTCACTACAGTCTCCTGAACTTTCATCAGTTGATTCCTGAATAGCAGTTCTAGTTTTGAGTTCCATGGTCTTTTTCTCCACTGTTTCCATTTCTTTCAACCTGATGATCTCCAGTTCATGTTCTCTCAGTTTGCCAAACAACACTGCAGTTGTAAGTGTTGTCAAGTCTCTAGTTTCTGAAATTGTTGTGACTTTAGGCTGCTAGCTCCTGTCTAAGCACTTCAGAATCTTGATATTAAGCTCCTCTCTATCAAACTGCTTGCCCAGTCCAATTAGATGATTGACAATGTGTGTAAATCTCTTCTGGACATCAGCAATGGTCTCTCCCTGCTGCATTCTGAACAACTCGTATTCCTGGATCAATGCATGTTTGCGTGCTCTCTTCACATCAGTAGTTCCTTCATGTGTGACTTCTAGAATGTCCTACATTTCTTTGGCTGAACTGCATTGAGATACTCTGAAGAACTCATCCATATTTAATGCAGAAGTTATAATATTTTTAGCTACACAATCATACTGTATTTTCTTGTTCTCAAGATCAGTTAACTCATCAAAGCACTTAGCAGTAGACACACCATCAACAACATGCATAGGAATGAATGGACCATTTACTATGGCATTCCAGATGCCATCAATAGATTCAATGAAGATTTTCATTCTCACATTCCATAATTGATAGTTTACCCCAGAAAACATAGGTGGTCTATTAATAGATGCACCTTCAGCAAAAGGTAACTTGTTCTCAACCATGGATCGAAATCTTGACTATGATTCAAGATCCTAGCTCTGATGCCAATTGTAAAATAAGGTTTAGACCGAGTTCAAGAGGGGGGGTGAATTGAACTTTCAAAATCTTTTCGCAAATCTGATTTGTTCTCTGAAATAGAGAATGAAAATTCTTAATTCAATCAATCAACTCGTGTAACTCTGGACTGTCCAGTAAACAATCAATTGTGCACAACAGAAATTATCAGAGATAAACCCAGAAAACAATTTACAGTATAGAAATGTGTTAATCCAAATTCAAGATGATTAAACACAATCCAGTAGATTAGAAATATCCCAGAAACACAGTTGATTAAGATATATGTAAACATATGTTCAGAATATAATCAACAATATGATCAGATTATAATTCAGTCAATTTAAATGATAACAACAGTTGACTTTTATTGGGCTATAACGTGGTTAGGCTAAGAAGAAAATTGGTTTTTCTAGATAATAAAAGGCACTTCAAGCAAAGAGATACATTAGATCAATTTGTGAATTCAACACATTCTACCTTCTTCTATTTATAATCCAGACTTGAATCAATATCATCTTTCCCCAACATTATTTTATTTTTGAAATAGAATCTTGTTTCCCTTTTCTTCCTTTTCCCCTTTTTTTGCACACAATATGAGCCACAACCTTTTCTGATGTGCATTTTATACCCCTTATAATATTTTTTATTTCTTCCTCACAAACTTGAATCACACTAAGGACCATGATCTCATTGATCTCTCAACTCAAAGTGAGATAGTTAATTCTTTCTAAATTAAGGCTTAAGGGTTTAAGAATGGAGAATAATTTTTTTAATGATCAAAAGGGTGCACAAAAGGTTTTGTTCTTGATGAACAAGGTTGACTACTTGGCTCAAACTATAATAAAAATAAAAAATGACCTTGATCACATGTAAACATGAAGATGAATAATTAGCATAAAAACTCAAGCAAAGTCCATTATGAGTCCAAAGTGGTGGTACTCATTGAATTTAACTCTGAAGTACAATATCTCACCAGGTTATAATGTTGGTACCAAAAGTTGTCATATAATATGAACAATTATTAATCACAAACTTACAATCACAAAAATCACAAGAGCAACCACAAACTTGTACTCAACAGAAAAACACATTCAATTCACAGTTCACAATAAATTCTCATCAGTAAGAAATTTTAATCAATGATATGCCAAACTCACTCCAAATCATACAACCAAATGCATCATATAGGTCATATCAGCCAAGTTAACAATTCATTATCAAACAAAAAACGAAAAATGAAAAATGAAATTTAAAGAATAAAATTAAAATAAAAACTAAATATGGTCATCTTCTTCTGCATCATCAACATATGCATCCTTAACAAGCTCACACCCTCATCCAAATGAGGTTGGACCTCAGGCCCGAAATTTCATTTTTTTTATCACATGCGTTGCGCCCCATAAAGTTGTGTTGGGTGCCATCTCAAGTTTACACCTAGAAAAACAAATTCTGATACTGCGTCGGGCGCAATGCAAGTGGCCCTAGGTGCCATCCTTACCCGAGACAAGCCCATTCCAATTGTTTGGGCTTATAGTGAATTGAGTTGGGCAGTGATAGATGTTTAAGCGAACTAAATCTATGGGTTGCCCGCCAAGAAGTGCTTGTTTAATATCTCGAGCCTAACATATGATCTAATAATGGTAGCAAGAACACACAAGACTAAAGCAACAAGTTAATCAAAATAACAATTTAAATTTTACTTTTTTTATAAAAATATAAAAAGTAAGAACAACAAAATAAAATCTGAAAAGAAATCAAATATTGGGATTAAATAAAACTAGCAAATTTACACTCTTTATTCACATACACAATTTATAATTCTGCTTTTATTCTTATTACTCAACCAAGTTAATTCCTTAGTCAAGTTTACCTAGGGATTGAAAAACAATCAATACATTCCTGGACTTGATGAGAGTTTATTGCCACATTGGGATCATTTTACTATAACAAGAAGTCAAAGACTGCACTTTGTTCATAGTAGTTGCACATCTTTGGTTGATTGAGTTTAATTTCGAAAGCTGAACGTATTTCCCAATAGCATTCAACCCCTATCATCATGTATTAGCAACAAAGGTCTACAATACAAACATTAGTAATAAAACCAACCTAGTAAGAATAGGTTTGGGATTATTACAGAGATTCCTCTACCATAAAGCATTATAACACAAAACTCACTAATTGTATATAAATATAGATAAATATAATTTTTATATATTGAGCACATATATCGTACAAATATGTATGAGTTTATATATATGAATTACAAAAGGATTTGTTCCTTCATAATTATAACGGAAAGATATAGAAAGATATGTACAGGATGACAAATAATTAAGGGATAACATAAGCTATAATTAAGGGATAACATAAGTTATAATTAAGGGTGTGTTATGATGTATGTGTATGACCTGCGAGTGATTATTTTTGCTGAATGGAGGGAGAGTCTACATGCCCCCACAAGATGGAGGAGGAAGATCAAACACCAATCTTGTCTAGAAGAAATGCTTGGCGAGAGTGAGATAAAGGCTTGGTAAGTAGATCAGCTAGTTAATGACTTGTTGACACAAAAAACACTTGAAGTTCCTTAGAAGCAACCAAGTTGTGAACAAATGATAGTCAATGGCAAGATGTTTCATGCGAGTATGGAACACAAGATTGGAGAAAATGTAGGTCGCACCAATATTATCAGAAAATAATTATGGCATCTTGATGATTGATAACCAAGATCCTTTAATAGTTCTCATAACCACAACAGTTCAGTGGTGGTGGTCGCTATAGTTCGATATTCACCCTTCATTGAAGATTTAGCAATAGTGGGTTGCTTCTTAGAGAACCAAGAGATTGCATTGGGCCCCATATAAATAAGATAGGTAGCAGTAGACTTGTAGTTTTGAGTATCTCTAGCACAATCAGAAACACAAAATGTTGTGAGAGAGAGATCTGTGGTGCGAGAGAGGTGAAGACCATGGTCAAGTGTTCTCTGGAGATAGCGGAGTAAACGCTTGGCATCTTTCATGTGAATTTCAGTGGGAGCTTCCATATACTGTGATAGTTCATTCGCTAAGAAAGAAACATTTGGGTGGGTGAGATACAAATATTGTACGAAACCAAATAAAACGACAAAAGTCTCGGATATCACATGAGGGAGCATCAAACATTAGAGTCAAATCACATGAAGTAGAAAGAGGGGTGGAGACAGGTTTTACACATTAGTAAAAATCAATAACTCACGTACATAGTGCTGCTATGAAAGAAACAACCGTGAGATGTAGGGAGGATTTCCATAGCAAGGAAATGATGAGGAGACCCGAGATCCCTTAAAGAGAACTTCAATGCAAGAGCAGTCTTGAATACATTAAAAAATGAGTCGTTATTGTCTATGAGTAGTATATCATCTACATAAACAAGAAAGTATGCAACAACACCATACCGATTGTACACAAATAAAAAAGTGTCAAATCGAGAATTAAGAAATCTATATGTAATAAGAAAATCCTTTAGAGCATTATACCAAGAACGAGGTGCTTGTTTGAAACTGCACAACGCTTTGTGAAGCTTGCATACATAATTTGGAAAGTGAGAGTTCACAAAACTTGGTGGTTGAGACATGTAAATATCCTCCAAGATACTACCATGAAGAAAAGCATTATTAACATTCACTTGATATAAAGGCCAACCCATTAGAGAGAGCAATGCAGAGAACTAGCTTAATAGTTTGAGGCTTAATGACTGGACTATAAGTTTCAGTATAGTCAATACCAAGACTTTGATTAAAACCCTTTGGCAACAAGGCGAGCTTTATATCGAGCTATAGAGCCATCAGAGTTCCACTTTAGACAAAAAAAAAAACCCACTTATTACCAATAATGTTGAATTGTGGTTGCTTAGGGAGAATGGACCATGTACCATTAGCAAGTAATGCATTGAATTCTTCTGACATTGCTTTCCTCCACTCAGAATGTTTCAAAGCCTGGGAAAGACAAGAAGGTATAATTTGGTCAAATAAAGGAAATTTGGTGGCTAGGTGAAGTTGTTTGGGTTTAAAGATGTCATTTTTAGATCTTGTGACCATTGGTTAGAATAGTTGTTTTGGTCTAAGTGAGCATGAGGATAAGTCTACCTGCATGGAAGGAGATGAACCCAAAGTGTACAAGATATCATGATTGGATGGAGGAGATGATTCAGTGAAATTTGGTAATACATGAAGAGGGGATGAGGTATGCAGTGATGTTGGCATGGACATATGAGAAGATAACTTTTGAGATGTGGTAGGTAAAGAGGAGGCAGTGGAGGTGGAATTTGAATTTTGAGATATGGATGTTGGAATGATTTGTATGCAGTTTGAGGATGTGTGGGGCTAGATGGTTGTAGGTATGTAGGGATGGATATTGGAGAGGGAGAAGATGTGGTTATAAGTGTAGAAGAACAAGGAAAAATATTTTTTAAAAAGTGTACGTGTCTTGAGGTATATAATTTTTTAGTTTTAAAATTGTAAGACAAATAAGCATTTTGAGATGAGTTGTAGCCTAACAAGACACATGGTTGGGATTTTGAAAGAAGTTTGTTATGAATGTATGAGACCAACCAAGGAAAAAAAAAAGATATCCAAAGGTACGTAACTTAGAGTAATTTGGTGAGGAATGAAATAAGGACTCGAGAGGTGACTTCATGTTTAAACCAGGTATGGACATGCGATTTATAAGATAGGTTGCAGTTTCAAGAGCATAAGACCAAAATGAAATGAGTAAGGAAGCATGGTGGAGAAGACAACAAGCAGTTTCAACCAAATGATGGTGTTTTCTTTCAGAAGGCCCATTATGTTTTGGATTATAAGGGGGAGTTGTTAAGTGTGTTATTCCATGAGTTTGAAAGAAAGACCTTAATTTAATATATTCATCACCATTGTCTATGTAAAAGGTTTTAATTTTTGTATTTAACTAATTTGCAACAAGTGATTTGAAAATTGGAAAAATATGAGAAACATCATATTTATGTTTAATCAGATAAAGCCACACATATTTTGAAAAGTGATCAATAAAAAAGACATAATAAAAATGACCATTTATTCAAGATGAAGGTACATCTGAATAAATCAATTCTAAGGCTTGACTACTAGACAAAGTGAACCTAGAAAAGGACAATTTGTGACTTTTATTTGCTAAACAATCTGAATACTGAACAGATGATGAATAAAATAGAATGGCATTGAACTTAAGTGCATGATGAAGGATGCGAGAAGTGGGATACCCTAAGCAAATATGCTAGGTGAAGAGGGAGTTGTGACAATGGATATGATGGGATTAAGGATGAGGAGGTAGGCAAGAACTCTCATATACATTGTTTCCATTCTTTCCGCGTAGTAGGATCGCCCCTGTGCTCAAATCCTTGAACTGAAAATGCCATGGGAAAAATGCTCCACTAGGGGATGACATTGAACGTTTGTAGCAGCCATGAGAGAAAGATGAACAAGAAACATGGTTGACAATAACAGGAAAGGACAATTGTTGTCGCTTCTCTAGTTGAATGAAATTTCATAGTCAACAAGTTTGTCAAAAAGTTCATCAAACAGCAGTGGAGTGTCACGATTGCAGATTGTTACTCAAAACTCACGATAAGCAAGGTCAAGACCATTTAGGACCACAATGACAAGATTAAGATCAACAGAATGACCAATAAGTGCAAGTTATTCATTGCAGTCAGTGTGGTGAGTCAATTTCTTAATTCCCCATGTGTTGATAATTGGAATGCAGTTACTCGTATATTGAAGTATGTTAAAGGTTCTCCTCAAAAATACAACTTTCGTTCTTGATTCTCCATTAAATCTGACTTTATCTACATATAAAAACAATTTAAACAACACAAGATATCTTTGGTTTGAAACCATTAATCATGTTTAAATATTCCATAATAATTTGAATAATTTCCATTAAGAACAAAGTTGAACGTTAAAGCACAACATGCTATAAAATCAGATTTTGATATTTTTGTAAAAGGTACTACAATTTTTTTTCATATTTAGAAACAAATCAAGTCAAAATTGTGTGCAGCAAAATCATTTTGAATTCTTTCTTTATTTAGATATAGCAAATAAAATACGCTAAATCAAATTAATTTTATTGTAAGCAAGACTTGATAAAACCATGGACCAAGGTGCAGAGAATGATTTGATCTCAAAATAAAATTGAAAGCAGATTTCAAAACAGATTTAAAACATTTAGTATTTTTATCTTTATTTATTTTTAACTCTCATTTTCTTTTAATTTTAAGCAAAATTAATTAATAAAATAATAGTAAATAAACACTTATTTGGGTCTGTAGTTCATTTGTACATACTCATCATGCTTAGAAATTTGTGAGTAATAGACACATAAGGTCATGAAATACAAACACATACTTGAAGTATTGTTATCACCAAAACTTCATTAGATGATTAAATTATCTAAAGAGACTTTTAGACCGTCTAATGATTCAACACTTTCTTCGTCAACCTTCTAACACAAGTTATCTTCAACTCTGGCCTAACAATCTACCCTTGTGAACTTTTACATGAAATGATACAAAAGGCTTCGCTACCAAGGGAGGTGTGTATTGTCACTCATCCATGATGTTGCGTAAAGAAAAAGAGAATTAAAGTGGCATGGAATGCATTAAATGTAACGGTCACATTGAAGCTCATTAGACGCAAGGAAGACATAAAAGAAGAATTGAAGCTACTCAACGAATATAAATGTTACCTTATTTTGCTATGATGACAAGTGCACTAGTCACAAATGTAACAAGTAATAAATATATCGTTCTTACCCAAACGATTTGTGGAATATAAGGCAAAAGTTACAATTATAATAAGTTTAGATCCGAGAACAATTTCATGATTTAGGTTGATTGCGCAGAAAATAAAATAAAATATAATATTTTTTGTTAATAATTGAATTACAGAAAAGGATTAACTATGAATAATATGAGTTTCCAGGGTTAGACTTCATCAATCATCACTCTCATACATAAAAATGTTTACTTACTTCTAAACAATAATCAATGCCAACGCATTTATCAATTATATGAATAAAACGTGCAATCACCATAATAGTCTTAAGACAACAAATGAATCGAACTCTATTCCTAGACACAAGCTTTCATATGGTATCTTAATTTAGTTTTCAGTTATAGAAGATATTTCTTAATACCCAAAGAATCAAAGATCAAGTCACGAATCAACACGACAAGCAGCAACCGTATAATTGAAATACTAATATATTGAAAAGTAAAAGTTCAAAATTTGAGAACGTTAAAGATACTATGTCGGTTGGGAGGTGCCAACCGACGTAGTATGTAGCCCATATTACGTTGGTTGTGACTTTTCAACGACGTAATATCCTTCCCGTGACGCGCGAGTGAATTTTGGCCAAAATTTGGTAAAATTTGGTTAGATACTACATCGGTTGGGAGCTCCCAATCGATGTAGTATGTCCTTTCAGTTAAAATTAGGGATTTCAAGAGAGATATTGACTCTTGGGTAACTCTTACACTCTCAGTTTTCTCTTACACCTTGTTGTCTTCTCCTCTTAGCCTCACTTGCCTTCTCCTCAGCCCAGCTGCCTTCTCCTTAACCTCTCTGCCTCCTCCTTAACCTCGCTGCCTTCTTTTCAGCCTCGCTACCTTCTCCTCAGCCTCGTTGCCTTCTTCTGTTTTGCATTGTGAGGTTCGTTTCTCATGGTGCCACTTTTTCTTCTCACTAGTTTTTTTATAATTTGTATGGTGTTGTTTTCTCTTCTCACTGGTTTTCATTTACATATTTGTTGTTCACTAATTTTGCTAGGGTTCGTTTGGCTCCATTTTCGGCTTCTTCCACGTTTGTTTGGCATGCGCAAGTTCTGTGGTTGTCTCGGTTGAATTCTTGGTTCGACACCCCTTCTTTACAAGAGGTTAGCAATTTTGTAAATTCATTAAATTAGTTAGAAATTTATTTTGACCTAAATTTTTTATCAGCAACTTGATTTAGTGTATATTTGATCGTAGAGTTCTTACATTGTATAAATTTATCATACATTTAGGGTTTCCAAAATTTAGGACAAAAAAACTTCAAACGATCATAACTTTTGATATAGAGCTCGGATTGGCATAATAAATTCACTGGCAACCTGCCAAAGGCGATTAGGCCTCCGAAAATTCCAAAATTCCATCGTTTAAGGTTTCTTTTTTATTTTTTTGTTATTTTCACCCATTTTTGTAGATTGTAGCCTTTTATTTCACATATCTATACTTGCTAGAAAATTCTAAATTTTTGTGTGGTGTTTTCTATTATCGATTAGAGATTTTTCAACCCATTAATTTTATTTTTTGAAAAATAATACTTATTACGTCGATTGTAAGCTAGAATCGACGTAATAGGGGACGACATAAAAAGTCCTCTATTACGTTGGTTCCAACTTACAACAAACATAGTATTCACCTCATTCAGTTATTTTAGTTGAGTATATAACATCGATTTCTATTTTCAACTGACGTAATGACGTACATATTATGTCGGCTACATAACAGACATTATATGTCCAAGACTTTCTACATCGCTTACATATACGTTGGTTCTAAAACCGACAAAGAATGTCCTCTAAAACCGACGTAGAAGGCTATTTTTCTACTAGCGCTAGTGAAATTTGCAAAGAAAAAGGCACAAATCAACCACTCAAGAGTTAGGCACATGTTATGTTCAAAGATTCAAACACAATGTACAATATAACATATTTGTGAAATTGCAAATTAATCTGGAAAGTTTTGGCAAAAATTGTTTGGTAAGGATGATTTACCAAATACAGATTGATAGAATTTCAATGTAGTGAAAAACTGTAATATAGAAAAATATAAATGTCACAACAAGGATCCAATCCAAATAAGAACTAAATTGTACAAAGCAAGGTTAAAAAATTGCCAATTTAGAAGTTTTCTATGGTGATTTGAAGAATGATAAACTGCAGAATCAAATTATCACAAATTCAATTACTAAAATGCCAGAACAACAACTCTAAAAACCCGAATACAGATATAGTGTAAAATCAAGTAAAAGAGAAGAGTGAGAGAAGAGCACACAAGGCAATTATACTGGTTCACCCTTCCTCAAGGGCTACATCCAGTCTTTCTTGCAACCTTAACAAGAAAAATTCCACTAACAACACTCAATTATACACAATTACAATCAAGAACCCTTCTTACACCCTGCAAGAATACAAAAAACCACTGAATTTCATAACTAACACCCTACAGTCCCAAACAATTCAGAAAACCACAATACTAAACCTTATAGCATCACCAATTACAAAATTGAATCAAAGATTACAATTGAACAATCCAAAAATACAATACTTGAATCAAAAGGGGTTCAACAATTGAGTATAGAAGCTCCCTGATTTTCAAATGAAGATGAATATGCGCAAGGGCTTGAAGAACTCCAATGACACAATACAATTTCCAAGTTCTTTGTTCTCCAAGAAAAACCTCTTTTAAACTCTGAAAAACCAAACAATCTTTTTCTCTCAGAATATTGACACTCTTGTTCACAATTCTCTTCTCTGTGTGTTTTTCGTCAATCACTCAAACAACCCCAGGTAGTTTTAAAACCCAAAAATACCCAAAATTGTTTTAAGAAAAAACAGTTAACAGTTATGTACAGAGCATGAATAAATTGATTTCATAAAACTGGAACTGGTTTATTTTCTACTGAAAACTGAATTTTCAAAAATGAGTTTACTAAAAAGCTTTTGCTTAGTTTTGTTACTTGTTTTAAGCATGTTTTAATTGTGCCAATGAGTTTCTTCTAAGCTTTGCACATATTTACCTTCACCTTCAGTGACACTCACTCACACCCTCTAAGACCAAGCCTAAGTTTTCATCTTTAGATTCCATGCTTTTGCTTTGCCTTTGTCCAAATGCTTGGCTTCATCAAATGATGAATCTTTTCTGATTCTCAACAAACATTACAGAAGAACAAATGGAAATAATAGACTACTTTCAGAGAACCTAAAGTTGCTTCCAATTGCCAATTTCGCTCCTTGATGGCCCAAGATCCTTTAACCCTAATGTAGAGCAATTATTAAATTGAATACACAAATCGACACTCGCGCCCGATTTAGGTTCAGTGGTGTTGGACACGAGTGAATTATGTTACTGATCCAAACTTGCAGGCCCAACTGTTAGCAGACTTTGTTCTTTTACACCAGACATATTTTCATTTAATTGCTCTTGGGTTTTCTTAGGCTCAGGTTTTGGCGACAGGTTTGAGTTCTTTTGCAACAAGTTGCTCTTTAATCGCTCATCTTTAGGGTGTTAATCCTTCTTTTCTTAATCCAATGCTCACCTGTTCATTTTTAGGCAGAAATAATAAGAATTAGTAATCAAATCCATTTTCTGACGCTCATAACTATTTATTAACTAAAACTATCTAAAATTGAGAATTAAGCAGATTTTAAGCTTAGAGAGAGTTGATTTTGTTATAAAAAGAATAGTCCGAAAATATCATATAAATCAACTTTATCAATAACGGCCTCTCAATGGTTATCTTCTTCCAACAGCTATATATAGTCTACCATCAAGAAGAAAAAATAGAGAGTAGAGGTTGCATTATGGAAAAACGTTTCTCAATTCTAGAGTAATCCTCAAAGCTTCAGAAAGGGATCCTAGTGCCAAGAGTAGGAACCCTACCAAAATACATGGATCTAGAAGAACATCAAGGAAAACATTGAGAGTGTTTACCTGCTACCTAGGAGAGTGAGGTTACCCTTATACTCGTCGAAAGAAGTAATCTCTCCTTAGAGAGCAAACACTTGGTCTAAACTAGGAGAGAAAGCTTAATCGTTGTATCCATGTTAGGCGCATTCTTACCTGGTGATCAAATGCAATGATCAGTGGATAATTGATGCACCCAAGCTTTATACCTTAGCCAGGAGCGGTTGTTTGGAAAATAATACTCAAGAAGGTAACTAAGAGTGACTAGGTGCCCAGAGAAGACTCATTAAACTAGAAGTGGCTTGAAAAGAATACTTATTAAGCTAACTTGGGACAAAATATTCATTAAGTCGGGAGTGGCTCGGGAAATGATACTCATTAAGCCAAGATTGACTTGTTAAAGAATACTCAATTGAGCCAATAGTGACTTGTGAAAGAATACTAAGGAGTGGCTTGGGAAATTCAAATGGTTAGTCAAGAGTTGCTACGAGCCCAAAAATTACTCTAGTGTACTTCACAGTAATACTATACTTAGTTGAACTCGACTTATTAGTCAAAAATTGGATGTAGTTTATTGTAATAGATGAACCAATATAAATTGTTTTATGTATTTTCAGCTCCCTTAACTCTTTTACATTGTATGTTATTATCATTTGCAGTAACCCAAAAATGAGAGTTATTGTTTGAATTTAAACCAAAATTTTTTTATCAAATATTTTTCTAACTAATGTTTTAAATTTGTGCTTGTATGAGTTGTATAATTTGTGTTTGTTTTAACCTCTCAAACAAAGAAGTTGAGTTCAAAATAAGTTTTTGGAAATATATTCATCTGACAATTTCTTGTTAAGACTGTATCGCTTGTATTACATCAGATGGACTATGTTGAAAATCCTTTATGAAAATATATTTTATCATCTATGTTTGTTGATACAAAGTTGTGCATATCAAAATTGCTTTAATTGTGAATTGTTAATGCAAGAATCACAATCTGATAATATGTTGAAGTCCATGAGAAAATATTGCAAGATAGATGATTCAGTAAAGTCAAATAGTTACATTTGACATGATACATCAAATTAAAAGTTCTTACGGTCTGTGTGTGATTGATACATCAGATTAAAAGTTGTTACAATATGTGTGTGATTAACTAAATTATCATCAAAATACCATCATGCTTACATTTATTTGAAAAAAAAATTAAATTCAAATAAATCACAATTCAATCCCCCATTTTTGTGATTTTCCCGTTTTTCATAGTTGTACTTAATGAAAATTTTTATGAACTTATTTTGTGTTACATAGAATGTTCTCGTCCACTAAGAATTTCTCACAAAGGCCAATTCAATATAAAGATCTCTTGAAGGACACATTCAAATTGCTTCACGCTAATACTAGTTTGACACACTCCTTTGTCAACTCTGGAAATTTATTTGCCTCATACAATCCTATGTTTTTCTTTAGTTCGGTTGAAAGTTCTTTGACATGTTACAAGTTGTATCAATTATCCCGTGGCGAACACCAGGTGGACCAAGTCACAATCAAAACGTGACACTTAACCTGTCATGCTCTTAAGTAAAAAAAGTTGCAGCTTGACTATTAGCTATATATTTTGGCCTAGTGATAAACGTTTGATTTTATAATTGGTATCAAAGTCAAGATCACATGTTCGATTCTTAGGAGAAGATTGTTGTAGATTGCTTAATTGTCCTATAATATTGTGTTGAACAAGCATAACGTTGAAAATGAGTATTTGAAATCGAGACTCTCAATAAATAAGAAAAAAATTTCCAAACTTTTTTTTTCAACTTAGTACTTTAGGAAATTTTTCGAAGAACAAAACAAACGATCAAGAGTAAAAAAAGAAACAACATTGTCAATTTCCTTGCTCTGAGTTTTTAGTATTTAGGGATTAAAGTTTAACTTTTAATGTCTACCGTTGATTGAATCTATATTACCTTGCCGTATTTGTTGATGTTTTTATTGCTCAACACATATTCAAGTTGTAATTGAGTAAACACGTTCTGTACGCAGACGCATTGACAAGCTTGTTAGTAAGTATTCTTAAAGGAAGTCAAAATATGGGTGCTTTTCAACAATTCAACCAAATTCACATTCCAAGGGAAAACAATTAACAAAGGCGAGAAAGTCAGGCAAGTTATATATATATATATATATATATATATATATACATTACACCTATACGTATATATTTTGATAACAACGATAGTTTTTTTAAAAACATGTTGTTTTATATTATTGACAATTGTTTTCATAATATATTTTTCAACTTTCTTAAAACTGAGATACTAATTTATGGCTATAATATAAATTTTGTTCATTTTTTATAAATATAAGCAATCTTATTTAAATATTATTTATTTTATTGAGCTATTTTAGGGTAATACATACTATTTTTAGGAACTGTTATCACCGTGCATTTTAAATACGTCATTAAAAATTCACAGTGGTTGAAAATTACGCAAAATGACCCGGCTATTGTTAATTAGTTTTGACAAGCATGACATAATCGAGTATTACATATGAGTAAAATTAATCTTGTATTTTGGTCGTGTATTTCTAATTTCAAGTACAAAATAAAAATTAAAAAAAAAAAATAGGAGAAGATATGATAAGACTTTTAAGCACTTTGAAAAGGGTATAGACTTTTGTTTAATTTCTAGAGATAAATTAATTATTTCACAATTTACATTTTTTAATTACTATGGTTCTTCAAACTAAACAGAAATCTTTGTTAAGGATTAACTATCGAGCACTATAAGTGTTGTTTTAATTCACGTTCAAAAGGTAAAGGCAGTAGTAATTTAAAACTTCGGCAAAAACTAGTAAAGTCACTCAAACATAAAACTATATGTACAATTTATTGTGCCAATATTATGTGGGTAGGAACTATGCTATCTATAGGAAAAACAAAACAACATATTGTGTCAATTTATTTATTTTTCGCTGTTTAAAAAGAGAAAAATAAAACAACATAAGACAAGAAAATAAGAAATATTTTATCTTCATGGCAAATTAACGTGTTATAATTGGGTAAGTCACACGGTTGAAAGAATAACCCAACTTTCATTTCATGCTGTATTACACTTATTTTGTCAATATAAAGCAAATGAAATTAGAAATCCATATTACAAAATAGTAAAGCTATAAACATTGACCAATCTATATTTTTGTTTTGCAGTAAAAAAGTAAGATATAGTTCTTGAACGTATGGCGTGAGTTTAGCACTTGGGAAGATCAGCAGGAGGTGGGGGCAACGAGAATGAAGGACTGGGTCCATTCTCAACCTCAAAAGCCATGGCTAGCCCCCACGGCAAATGAGTCTCCAAATGACAATGCACAAGCCAAACACCTACGTATACAAAATTATACTTAATTAATGGATGTAAGAAATTAATATATAGAGTGGAGCATGTGAAATGAAAAATTTAAAAGAGGACTATTAGTATAGACAATTAGATTATAATTAAAAATGAGAAAAAAATGTTTTTATTTCTTATAATTTTTTTGTCAAACATGATTTTAGTGTTTTAATCTTTAAAAAAGGAATTATAGTTTCAAACTCAATAAAAATATGTGAATTATGTTCCTTTTTGGACTTTGCGATGAGCAATAACATCAACTAACAAGAAAGACTAATTTCACATGTTTTAAAATTTTGATTGAAGAAATATATAAACTTAATTTTTGTTCGATTATTTGATTGAAGAAATTAACGAACCTGGATTATTTGCTTGGAATCTAATGACGGACCATCCTCCCACGGGCACAGAAATAGTGTTACGTATTTGAGGGTTCACAAAATTGAACTTGGGTTCGTCTCTAGTGGCGTTGTAATTCCCAAACCCTTGAGCCAAAACATGGAAGTTAAAACCGTGAATGTGAATGGGGTGGTTCTCTGCAGCAAGGATGGCCGTGTTCTGAAGCACAATCTCAACCGTCGAATTGAACTTCAACGTCTTCACCTTCGTTGATTTAGGCGCGATTTGGAAGGCGAAAGGCATCTCATTGGATATGTTTGGGTTGGTGTAGTCAAACTCCACCGGAGGCCGATTCGGAAAATCCCTGGTGTACACCCCATCAACGTTATTGCCGTAAAACGCTTCAAGCATCGATACCCCTCTGCCACGTGGCAGCACGAAGGACTCGTTGTTCATGTTGGCAGAAAGTGGACGCGTGGACCCAGTGCAGCCTCCAGAGAAATTGTTGCACACAGTGAAGCCAATCCCGAAAGTGACGAACATGTGCTCGTCCACGTGGCGCGGCACAGGGACCCAGTGGGGTCCACCGGCCAGGCCCGTGATGTTAGTGTAGAACTTGTGGGCTGTCGGGGTGTCGGTTTGGGCCGGCAGGTCTGGCATGACGGGCTTTGCTGACGTGGCACCCTCGTAAATGATGAATCCTCGGGTCATGTTGGCGTTGATTGTTATAAGAGGTGCGGAATGGTATGGGGTGAAAGCCATGTAATAAGAACCAGAGCGTTGGTTTGTTCTGAGGAGCACATCGACGGTTTGACCCGGAGCAAGCACTACAACGTTGGTGTCGTAGTGGTTGGTGTAGGCAGCGTCAATGGCTATCACTGTTAACGTGTGGTTCGCTACCTGGAAGAAGTGTTGCGCATTGAGTGCAGCGTTGATGATGCGCAGCATGTAGGTTTTTCCTTGCTTCACTTTCACCTGGTACGTTCCTGAATTTACGACATGGTACTATAATTATGCTGTCTTAACAGAAAGAAGATTGTGTAGAATGGATCGAAAGTTACCATCATGAGAGCAGTTATATAGGTCGCTGGGTAAACCGTTAATTGTATACGCAGCTGACTCCGCTGGCGCCTCTTGGGACTCCGTTGCATTGTGCTCAACCTCTACAACATTAGCATTCCACCACTCACCTGAAAATTTTCAAAATAGTTACACATTTATGTATATGACAAATCATAATTAAGTAATTTTAATTTCTACACCTACAGAACCAATCAGATATTTAATGCAAAAGAAGGTAAGATAAATTTGAAAAAAAAAATCGAAGGAAAAAGTACCAAGCAGTATTGGGACTTCTTGGTAAACTTTAGGAAAAGGGTACGAGTGTCCTTGTCGAGGGCGAATGAAAAGGGCACCATAGACTGTGGCACGTAGAAAAGACGAGTGTGCATGCCACCAAAGCGTCCCTTCTTGTCCCGTTAGGTTAAATTTGTATGTGTAACTGCTGCCAGAATGTATTGGGCATTGAGTTACAAATTCAGGACCGTCTGACCATGGGGTTAAAAATTGAAGAATTCCGTGCCTGCATGATACATTGTAAAAGAATCCAAATTTAGAAAAATTAATCTTATATGTAATAAAATATAAAGGCAGCACTTTTAGAACTTAGATGATTTCTATATTGTATTATATATTTTTCTCTACAGACACAAAACTTGACAATTCTCAAATGTTTGTAAATGCTTTAAACATTTTCTAATATATTTTTCTTTGATATCCATAATTATCACATGTTTATATTTTCAAGAACTGTTATATATAAATATATTAATCTTTAAAATATTAAAAGATCTTTCACTAATATATCTTTATTTCAAGTATACAAAATAATTATTTTTCATTTTTCGACAGGGTGAGAAGAGAATTTTGCTTTTATAACATAAATAATAAATTGTTGTTAATCTCAAGGGTGAACCAAATAAGTGATTGGGTTGTCAACTTTTGGGGTTACTTTAAGATAATAATTTTGACATTTCTACTTTTCATTAATAAGAAAAAAAAAGAACGAAATTAGACGGTTAAATAAGCGTGCGTATAAACATGTATAAAACACATATCAAGTTACTATTTAATTAATTGTTAAGGTAGAAGCGCGTTTTGTTTGTATAATTATGTTTTCTATGGGTTTTATTTAATTGTTGAGAGAGAAAAGAATTTTTTTTACCAATGAATACTAAGATTGTAGGGTGATTTGTTGAACACATGAACAACAACAGTATCACCCTCTCGAGCGTTAATTGTAGGTCCAGGTAGGGTTCCATTAACCGCAGTGATCACTTGTTGACGACACAAACGTTGCACAGAAATGTCTTCCACCTACATAACAACACAAAACCTTAGTAAAATATTAATGCATACATTGACTATCCCATGAAAGGGAGAAGAACGAAACAAGCTCATTCATACATTGAAAGTGTGTTCCACAATCGCAGCATGAGCCAATGAAGAAGCCAGCACAAGAGCAAAAACCCAAAACACAAAACATTTCATTTTGTAATAATATTAGTTTAGTTTAATGAAATGAAAGAATATTTTTGAATATGCCCTACAACGAATACGAGTCCAATATATATAGATTAGACCTGGGTTTGACTATTCAAAAATTTTGCGTTCTTGGTTGGAATATTTGCAAAGGTGTTGTTTGATAGAAGCAAAAGCAGATGAATTTTCGTTGGATAAGGAGTTGGAGGCAACTTTGTTATGACGCTAATAAGGGTAAAAAAATGTACGCGGAGATTATATAATTACGATTCGTCAATAGCTTAGAACTTTGACCTCACCGGGATCTTTGAATGTGCTTGTTTCTGACTATATATGGTCAGGAAAATTAACATACCTTTGTTTATTTACTACTTGATATGGTAGTGCACCATATTTTCATTTTATCACGTTTTACAAAAACAAAAATTGATATATATTGACAAGGTAGATAAGGTAATACAAGTCATTACAGAAACAATTTCTTAGTAGATTTGTTCATTGAACTGGGTAACGTGCTTGAGATTAATTAATAATAGTCTACCTTGTAACGAAAGTCAGAATGCGACCTTCAATAATTCAAAAATGTTCAGAGAGTGAAGGGGAACAAAATATTACTGTTGTGTGTGTGTGTATATATATATAATTTAAGCCAAATGATGCCAGTTTCGTTACGACAAGTAATTTTCGGACTGTGTGCATGTCCTTTTTTTAAATAATTAATCAGGAAAATAAGAAGTATATTATTATTATACTATTTAGATGAAAATAACTTGTATGGATTGATTCAAATTTCAAAAAAAAAGAGGAAAAACAAATAGAATTTTATAGATTTGTTTTACTTAGGCTAACAATGTGGTAAATTATTTCAATTTAAATACGATAAAAAAAAACTACTAAACAACACAAATTCAATACATTTCAAAAACTAAATTGAATAAATAATTTTGATTCTTTGTAAATATAAATTCATAAATCTCGTTATTGTTTCAAGTAAGTAACATCTTGAAGTTAATTGCATTTGTATATAAAATTAATTCTGTGTCTACGATAATCAATGTAATTAAAATAAGTTTCAAATATTTTTAATAAAAAGTTTGTTCAAAGAAGAATATGCATATATCGAAGTACTATAAAACTTGAAAAATAAGGAAATAATAAAAATTTAATTGCTACTTTTCTCCTAGTGAATGTGCTGGGAGAGTCTGCTATAGAGATTTCTCTTATTTTTTTAAAAGATTTTCAGTAGACAATGGAGCTTCATGCACCTCAAGTACATCATGTATTAATGGTAGTTATGATATAGATATGAAATAATTATGACTTGTCCAAATTCCATTATGTAGTTGGGTTTAGGATAGTTCTTTTCAACTATGGTGTATATTCCTAGTATGATGAAGATGTAAAACAAGTTTAGGCCGAGTTCAAAAGGGGGATGGATTAAACTTTTAAAATTTTTGTAAAGAAGGAAAGTAATTTAGATTGGAGAATGAAATATCTTGATTAAATCAATCAATGCGCAATTCTGGAATGTTCAGTAAACAATTCAATTTACTGAAGCACATATTCAATTAATTGAATGAATGCAAAAATATGAATACACTTAGATTCAGTCTATAATTGATACAGAAATATGCAAATCAATTTAATGAAATATATCTGATTATATGCACAGCAGAAGTTATTAAAGTTTAATTCAGATCACAAAATTTAAAATACCACTTCAAGATTGAGTATCCAATATCAAGAAGTTTCAAAGATAGTCCAGTGAGTTTCAAGAATGCCCTTAATGAATATTCTAGAATTTAATTGATTCAGATGCAACACAACAAGTCCAGAGAGCAACTAGCTTTTAATTGAGAAAGCACTTAATGATTTATAGTGACCAGTTGAGTATAACAACACAAGTAAATAAAAGAAAACTTTCAAGAAGAGAGAAGAAGAAATCAAGAATACAAAGATTTATCCTGGTTCACCCTTCCACAAAGGCTACGTCCAGTCCTTTGCAAACTAGCAAATATTTTCACTAAGATCACAAGATCAGTTTACAACCCTTGCTCCCAGCAAGTTATCACTATTCCCTGCAGTACACACTGCTCCCCCAGCACTCACACCTCACTGAACCCTTCAACAGGAGTGAACCAGTGCAGAAACCCACTGCACAACCCAATTACAAACCCAGTAATTGAATACAATCAAAAACAGATTACAACTCAAGATGAATCAAGGATTAACAATTCAATGCCTCTACACAGAATAGTATACAAATGTATTAAGACCAAGTGTAGAAGACTTAGCTTTGGTCCAGAACCAAAGTCGCAAACTCTCACTCAAGAAATGCTTCAAAATTCACTTTCTTCAAGGTTTCTTGTGTGAAAGGCAATGTCGTAATGTGTTCGAACAAACTGAGCACTTTTTCTCTCAAGGAGTTCTCAAAAATTTTCTTGTTATTCTTAAAAATTTGAGTGCTCTATGCCTTTATATAGGCAAATTGGTTTTTAAACAAAGTTAGTTGTCACCTATTCAATCAATTGGATAAACCATTCAATCGATTGAATTGACCGTTAAAAGGCTCATTCAAAATTCAACTTGTAGCAATAATAACTGTCATAATACAATTAATTGATTCAATCATTCAATTGATTGAATAGTCCGTCGACAAAAAATCAATACAAGTTATTTTTTTGAAAACCAGTTCAGTTTTAGTCAATCCAGTTTTGACACATGTGAATTTTTAAGCTCCTCAAGAGATCTATGTAACTAATGGTTAAGTACCAAGCCAACACTCACACACAAAACCAGCTAAGGACCTAAGGCCGAATCACCCAACCATCTTCACGTTGGCTCAAAGTCATCCATTTTAACATCTCTAGTCCAAGTTGATTCCATCAGAATTTCAACAAGCTTTGATATATATTGACTTCATCAAATCACGTGCTTAGCATTGGTGCTAACAGACGACTTGTATATGGTTGGAATACCCTTAAAATGTTTCTTGTTTATGTATTAAATATTGGCTGTTAAAAATTAAAAAAATAAGATATTTAAATAAATAAGCAAGTAATCAGTATGAAAAGTAAAAAAATTAAAAAATTAAAACAAAAACGAGTAAATACAAAAATAAATAAATAAATTCAAATGTAAGAAATGTAAATATGATAAATTATTAAAGGAAAAGCATAAAAATATGCACAGAAAATTATAAAATCCAATTATCAATACTACTTTCTTTTTTTTATTTGTCATTTTTTATTTCTTTGCATTATAAAAGTATTTCTGAGTACACAATAAATTTTGACAACCTCTAATTATAAATGATAAATCCTATAGACGATTTACTTGAATAGTCTACAATTAAATTTTATTTGTATATACCTATATTATCTGTTTTTGCAACTTACTTGCAATTCCTAGCCATTTCATGTCTTTTATTAACATTTGGACGATTTTTTCTTTCAATATATTTTTGATAGATAACTTTTCAATTGAAACTTATTTTTTCTTTTCTAAATTTTGAGAAGGATGTCAACAACCTTTCAAGAATTCATTATCAATTTTTTTGTTCAAGCCTCTAAGTGTTTAGATTTTCACGAGGTATTGTCCGTGTTCAAATAGCAAACTAGTAGAATGATTAAACCTTGTATTTGTTGTAAAATGTCACCTTCTCTATCTAGTAAGAAAAAACTTTGTGATCTTTTACATCACTAATGTTACATAAAGTCTAACAACCCTAGTTTTGATTTGGTGTTTTTTCCCAATAAAGTATTAAGCATAAATATGCTTCATCGATAAGAATATTAGAGCAAAGTCTAACACTTGTGTAATTTTGATTAAGTATTTGACATAACCACGTATAGACTTGTTATAGCTTTTATTGCATGTGTCTACGAGTGTTGCAAATGAGGTAATCAGAAGAATATTAGTTTAATATACAACTTAATCTAAAACTCAAACGTGAAACTTGTTTTCAAAAGCTTAAAATATGTTAAAAAGGATTTTTAAGTTTGTTTTAATCAATTAAGGTTTTATGTAATCAATTAATTTTTTCTCGATATGTTTTCAAAATAGTATGATCGATTATTAGTTTTGATAATGCATTAAATCAAAGAATAGAAAAATATATTTTTAACTGATCCTTAAGAATAATCAATTAACACATTTAAATAGTTGATTAAAATCTTCTTAAATTTGTCTAGAAATGTTGAAGAAAAAAATAACTGATTAACTGAGGATATAATCAACTAAAATGGAGAAATTATTTTTTTGAAATTCATTTTATTATAAGAATAATTGATTATCAAATTAAAACAATCAATTTGATGTACCAAAATCAGACTTTAAACAATTTTTCAAAAATTCTGCAAATTGAATCCTTGATTCGCTAAGAAAAAACAACAAATCAAAACTTACAAAGCGTGATTAAGAACTTTTTTAGACATCAAACTGAACTGATTTCACTTACTCCAAGAGTGCATCCGAGAATTTTTAAGAAATCCTTCAAATCTCTCTTGGTTTGTCAAAGTGTTTTAAAGGTTATATTAAAAGTGGACTTTAAGCCTAACTCAAACTTACAAAATTGGCTTGTAAGGTAAGGTTTGCACCCACTTTATAAACTATTCAAAGGCCTCATCTCTAGTCAATATGAGATCTCCAACACACCCACCTCACACCGAGACTCCTCAACTTGAACATGAAACTTATATGTAAAGGTGGTCTGATGACCCGATAGGCCCAATGACCTTACTAAGATGGGCTCTGATAGCATATTAGAAGTGGACTTTAAACTTAACTCAACCTTACAAAATTGACTTGTAAGGTGAGATTTGCACCCACTTTATAAACTATTGAAATATCTCATCTCTAGTCGATGTGGGATTTCCAACAAGTTGTGTACTAGAATTGAATTCCTCTTGTGGTTATTTATGTTGTGCACCTGGTAATTTCTTTTCATTACTTTGTAGATGGGTTAATCCCATATTGTATGCTCTTGAGAGTTCTTCAAAAGTGTTTATTGAATTCCTCTTGGTGTAATCCAAGAGTTAGACATATCCCACTTCATTGTATTTAGGAGTTTATCTACATGTGTTTTCTATCTTGTATATATTTCGCATATGTTGATTGATTGTAATATACATAATGATAGTGGATTTTGGTTGTTCAAAGATTGAATAACTAAGACTGGACGTAGGATATGTTCTGATTTGAACTAGTACAATCTTGTATAATCTTTTTCATCATATCTCTATCTTTTACATAGTATTTGTTTTATTATTACTTTTTTGTTGTCTTCATCAATGTTGATTTCATAATTAATTGCATTTAGGTTTTCTAAATAGACTTGAATTTAAAAATATTTTAAAAATGGGATAATCTAATTGAGAAGTTTTAAAACTAATTATCCATGCTCTTGGTTTAGCTTAGTCTCAATCTCTTTCTGAACACTGATAAAAACCTTCAATAGAAGATAAGCATACACATTCTTTAATCTTATGTTGTACCTAATAAAAGTATTCCTGAAGCTTATTTCTATGTTGGAAGAAATGTTTTCATCTTTTGTCTACCCAAATGATTATCAAAAGCGCAAGCCTACATCAAGGTCTCTTTGAATATAAGCTAAAGTTGTTTTGTTAACCAACTTGACACAAGCTAGTGTCAATTTTGGTCTAACTATTTGTCTTGTATGATCTTTTTTTTTTACTTTATTTTGAGTAAAAAAACAATATGATTTATTACTGATAAGTATTCTTAGCTATCGGGATGTTGTTGGAAGAGGATATTGACATTTAATGTTACATAGAGCACATTTAATGTCTCTATACATCCATGCTCATTAGATTCTAGAAAAGATAAAGACATATGAGTTCAAAAGCTCTCAATAGCCATAAAGGGATTTACAACAACTCTTTCTTCCACGCCCTTGTTCGAAAAATGATGGAACCCTTCTCCCATCCTTGCGACAAAAGACTTGAAAGAGAGATAGATAATTTTTAAACTCACTTTGTTTCTTAAAAGAAACTTAGTTTGAGATTCTCTTTCAAGAAATATTCCTTTAAGAAGAAAATAGGAGAGGTACTCCTTTAAAGACCTTAAGAACAAGAATAATGTTTTCAAAAGATCCAATCAATTATCATTCAATCAAGTTGGGTATTATAAGAGGCTAGGGTTTTGATTTATGGATACACAATGGAACAATTATTAAAGAAAAGATTGTTATAGGGTACATTAATTATCTCATGGCGTAGGCTAAGTCACAATCAAATTGTGACGCTTGAGTTACTATGCTCTTAAGTAGACAGAGTTGTGTCCTAACTATCAACTATAATTTTTGGCCTGGTGGTAAACGCTAATCCAATAAGATAGTCTTCCATCAGACCCTCCCTCTTGAGAATGATATATCCTTAGATCTAGATCATCCTCAAAATTAGCAGTTCTGGAAAAAGTGATAGATCACAAATGTTAAAAGTATAACTTATTGTTAGAAAACAATGTGAGGCTAAGGTAAATCAAGAGGGGTGAATTGATTTTTAAACTCTCTTTCTTTTAAGATCTTTCTTTAATGCAATTGAAAAACTATTCTTACTTGAAAATTGAATGCAATTGGTTTAAGAATCAATTATGATCAAAATTATCAATAAAAGATAACATAGATAGAGAAAGAGAAATATTACATAAGAAAATATACTAGTTCAGATAGGAAATGATCTTACATTCAGTTATAACTATTTAACCATGAAATAACTGGAATCAACTAGCTTTATATGTTTTATACAAGCACATGGGGAACTTTAAGAGGAAAATGAACAAGCTCAAGGGGAGCAAGCTGGTGAAAAAGATAAGAGTTTAATTTTTCTATATTATTTTGTTTACGCTTAAAAATTGTAATAGACCAACTTATAAAGTTTGATGGTTCTTTATAGCAAGACAATATGTATTTATGTTGATAAACTCTATATCTATTGCAATCGTTTTTGAATTCTTTGTACTCAAATGACTAAGATTATATTTAATTGACATGATCGAACTAATAAAAAATTTCAGCCTATGATTGAACAGTTTGATGACCCATCAAGCTCTTTCTTTAAATGATTACATATACATTTGAGTTTGATGTTGAAAAATATTGTTGAATACTTGATCGATTGAACTTGTTTGTGAAAATATCATGTTTTAACTTTAGTGTTTTAAGCACCATAAGAAAGAGAGAGATTGTTACAACAAAAGTCCAAAATCCTAAGATTTTGATTAATTGCTAAAAAAAATAAACGCAAAACATGGTCATAATTTGTATGTAAGATGATAACTTTGTTCAAACAGTAGATCATGTAAGATGTTAGTGTTTCATCTAACATACGATACAACACTAAACAACCTTATTTTACATCTAACATAACACAAATGTAATCAAATGATAAAAACATTTAAGTGAGCTAACCTCATATAGAATTAAAACATGTAAATGCTTATTTTATGTTATAAGAAATGTCTTACCACTTTCGTTTGTCAAAGAGATCTATTAAGCTATGAATAAGTCACATTAGAAGATCTCTTAACTAAAGAGCTAAAGATGTTTTTCTTCAGCAATTCCCTGAATTAAGCAAATTGTTAACTTTAGAGGAATTGTCTACTTTGTACGACACTAGAATTCAGACAAATCAAGATAATACTCATTTTCCAATAATAGATAAGTACATCCAACTATTTAGAATACTATGCTAAAGAGGAAAGGAATATTTAATGTTGCATGGTGTGCATTGATTCATCCTTCAACACCTAAAACCATCTCAAAATAGCTAGTTTCTTCTAAGCCTACATAAAACACTTTCAGAAAAGGGAAAAAAATGTGGTATTGTACATAAATGCTACTAAAATTTATGAGGCTGCAAAAAACTTTCAGAAGAACATTATTAGTGTTCATTTCAGCAAGTTAGAAGAGAAAGCATCAATCTTATATACGTCAACAGACGATCAACCTCTTTAGTGAGCAAAAACTTGTGATAGATTGATTACCACTTTCACAACTTGTGTATCTTAACTAGGAGTGACTATTTGACAAACAATACTTGGTTATTAGTTAGGAGTGACTCCTATTTAAAGAATACTTGTTAAGATAGGAGTGAATTTTGGAAAGAATATTCAATTAAGTCAAGAGTGACTTGTGGAAAAAACACTCAGTTAAGTTAGGATTGTCTCAGTTAAGCCAATAGTGACTTGTAGAACGAATATTCAATTAAGCTAGGAGTGACTTGTGGAAAAAACACCTGAATAGGGTTAGCCAAGAGTGGTTGCAAGCCAAAAACATAATACTTATTAAGTTAAGAGTGACTTGTGTCGAGAATACTCAAGTGGTTATCCAAAAGTGATTACAAGGCTAAAAATTATTTGCATTGTACTTTACAACATTAGTTTGCTTAGTGAAAGTCAATCAATTGGTTGAGAATTTGATGTAATATGTATATTCAAACGAACCAATATAAAATTACATTGTGCATTCTCTTTTTTCTATATCTCTTTATACTACATGTTATTTTCTTTTATCTTCACTAACATAGAAGGAGAGTCATTATAAGATTACATATACCTAAAACATTTTTACATAAGTAAATTAGTCAAATTGAAAAGTTTCATCCAATATACTTTATCAGACGCAACTGATAACTAAATATTCCCAATCAAACTATTTGAGAAAAGTGTATATAATTTTTAAAAATACAATTCAATTACCCTTTCTTTTGATTCTCCATATTTTTTACACCATGTGTGTATTCATGCACATACATTTTGTTTATAAAATAAATAAGTCCTTGAAATTCATAATATTGTGATACACGGATACATTATTTTGTTAAAAAAAATCTTTTTATTAACATAATTAAAATCCTATTTCATACCTTATATTATTAAATAACTTATTAATCAAACTAAGTTATATATGAATGCATTACCTTTGAGAGTTTTTTTTTTCTTTTACAAAAATTAGGAAACATATTTCCTCATTTAATTTAGACATAATGAAAAAGACAAAAAGAAAAAAATTAAACACAAGTGCATAGTTAATATGATGATTTTATGTAATCTCATTACATAATACGGTGAGTATATGTCAAGACAACAATGTACTATCTCATATCAAGACATGCTACAATAAGCATCGAAAATAGGAAACAATAGAAAACAAAATCAATAGATAAAATAAGATTTTATCCTTAAACCAACAAATCAAGTAATAATGGATCATTACAGTCTATGCACCATGTTAATTCATACTCACTCAAACAAAAGACCCGTTAAAACTCTATAAATAAATTAATATTTTATAAATATGTTATCACATTTAATATTATTTATTATTTATAAAATACATTGCATTGACTTAATATCAGAACGTCTTTCACAAGTACATCCTCCTTTTTCTAATAAGATGAACATTAGAAACTAAATATAAAATATTTTAGCATCAAAAAATATGTTAAAAAGTTGAGCATCTCTATTATCATAAGAACAAATAACAATAAACAAATAAAAAAATATTTATATATCACAATAAAATTTATGTTAATGGATTTCTACTACACACATTATGGATTTAATTTCTTAATAAAAATAGAGGATGTTTAAGGATAATATTGTTGAAGGATGTATCCCCTCTTTTAAAGTTGTCTCTTCAAATTATGAATTAATTAACTTCCATGTTTCGAGGATGGCTCAAAGTATATAAGCGGCGTAAAGTGAGTTTTAAAATAGTTTTTTCGTATTAACTGAAATTCCAATAATTTTATTTGAAGTTTATCTTTAGATTTTATGGACACTTATTATATAATATCATGCAACATATTTAAACTAGTGATAAAGACGGTTATTTAATTTTCATTAATATGTCGTTCATTTTAAGTAAGATATTATTAATTTTAGTTTTAAAAAAATATTTTTACCCAAGTGATGATTAATTACTAGAGTAACTGTATAATCAATAAAAGAATCAAGTATTTTTTTATATGTAAAATTTGTACGTATTTTCAATTGTATGAGATTAAAATATATATTATCTTGGAGAGGGATTTTGACATTTGCCACTATTCAAGTCAAGTCGGTTAATCTAATAATATAATAATCTACTTGAACAATATACGCAATTTGTTAGTTATAGATAACAATATGATTAAATGATCACGAAATTTTTGCCCAATCAAGTCATTCTTTCTATTTATTTTTTTGCAATTTGTATACATTACGTTCAAAATTTAAACACCTTCTAGACATAATCTTTTTGAAATTGACGTTGTATTGTCATCTTTGTTAGGTAGAGGTTGACAACTTTTAACAATTTTATGATATGCAAGATTAAGGTGGAACGGGTCACTAGTATTTACACCTAGAATATATTGAAACTGGTTTTGCCTCGGTATTTACAGAATACTATGTATTTCTTAGCGGCTTACGTAATGTTGTATCCGTTATTTGCATTTTTCAACAACTTTTGTTAATTAGTTAGTGTGCAAGAGTAAATCAGAATTGGTCATTACCTAGTAGGATTGGCATCCCCTACAGTACAATTTGGCCTGGCAATTGCTTCCAACACCCTTCATTTTTTTAACCTGCATTCCACCACCTTTAAGAAAATAACAAAAACGCCCTTAAGGGTTTTAAAGTTTAGACTTTTTTTCCTCCTTCTCCCTACATTCGTTCACTGTTCTGATTCCTATGTTGTGCTCATAATTTTCATTTCTTTGCTGCAGATATGGCATTTGTGTTTGATTGGTTAATTGCATTCGTTTTCTTAATTGATTTTCGGTAGTCAGTGACACCGTTTTATATGTAGATCGTTGTTTCCAAGCTGCAGGTTCACACTTTTTTTTTTCCTTTCCGGATAGGTGGATATAGAAGAATTTCAAAATTTGGATTATGGAATAGAAGGGATGTGGGAAAAAATTGATTGCTTCTGAATTTAGGATTTCGAAAGATTTTTTTAGAAGCTTTACATAACATGTTTTGGAATAACTTTCTAAAATAGTCTTTTTAAATTATATTTAAAAAATAAATAAATATGAAAACATATTTTAGAAAGACTCTCAAAAGCTTACTTTTCTACGTATGACTCTTTTGAGTTGTTAAATGTTGATTTTATTCACGTTTGTGTAGAGTAATATAATGAAAATTAGAAGAGAAGGTTCACATATGATCGTGTAGACCGACTATATATATTAAATGAAAAAAAATAGGGCCGTGCTAGTAACATTGTTCAAGGTAACAGAGGTGAAGAAAATGTGGTGTCTGAGGTGCTAGTAATATTGTTCAAGGTAACAGAGGTGAAGAAAATGTGGTGTATGAGGAGCCCATGTAGTGGAGGATGAAACCTATATTGGAGGGTCAGTGGATAGGCCATTGCTTGCCAGTTATAAGGACCATGTGGTTAGACGATTATGGAATAGTGTGGTAAGCAATAATGTTGACATATTTGCACTCTGTATAATGTGTTATTTATTATACTCCTATTATGAAATGGTATTTCATTGATTATTGTAGGATCATGGTGAACTAAAATTAATGTTTCATAGCAAAAAAAATGAATAAGTTGATAGCATCACATGAACAAATAAAAGTTGTGGTTGAGTTGTCAAGTTTAGTTGATTAGTTCATGCTAGCTAAGACAGCATAAAAAGGATGTTATTTACCTCTATAAAGAAGTGACATCTAGATACAAATATTTTTCAATCTATTGGGGAGTCAACCATCACATTAGATTATGTGTCAAATTTGTTACACCTGCCTATTGTCATGTAATTGTACACATACCTTACGTTAGACACAGTTGCGACTACGAAGTTTTTGATAAAGGCGCTTTGTGTTGATAGTGCAACTGTAACTATGGAGATTAAGCATTGTAGGGTAATCATGTGTGGTTGAGTTCGTTGAGAGAGGTATATGAGGACGCATGTGGAAATAAAATATGAATAATTTCTTATTGATTATTTATTGCACCTAGATGGTTGCACTATTGTGTATAAGAATGCAACAACAGTCAATATTTTCAACTTTGGATTTTTCGTTGATTTGCGACTAACTAGAGGATATGCGTGGGCAAAAATGACTTTGATCTAATGTATGAGCAGTTGGGAGATGTCAGTTATACAAATACAGACCAATTAATTGGATATGTGAGGTTGTTGCAGGTTAGTTTGAATGAACATTATTAGATTTTGTAAATACATAATTATTTTATAATTCATTAATTGTGTTGAATACGATTTGTTATAGGCATGAATGATGAGCATTTACCAACTATTAGCTTGAGACAGATGCGTCTTGATTACACAGAGGATGACCCTTGATGCATGCAATTTGATGTGTAGAGATTCTCAACACTTGTAGTTGTTTGACTGTAGTTAGATAACATCGGGTTAGCTACGGTTCGATTTATCCCATACAAAGAGCATAGGGAATCTTGCTCCCTTTGAATGAGTCTCTTTATTTTTGGGGTACATTAGATTGGGCATGTGTAGACAATTGCACATGCCTGAACGTTTCCTTCACCAATATGGATAGTTGTAGGTCATCTCCCATCACCTAACTATCGTCATAGATGGTTATCCACTAACAAATGAAGTGGACCGATAGTGATTGCTTTTTTATGTATACATTGTGTAGGATGTCATTGTAGTCCCTCATTCCATAGCTAGCGTTCCAAGATATATGGAGTGGTTTTACTTTGTATCACATTCATACATCATTTGAATGGCTAGGGATGATCATCCTACAACTATACCAACTAATGCACCGACGGATGTAGGAGGTATCGAACCTATAGATGATAGTCAGACAGAGCATCCTATTGTGGTAAAAACTCATCATTTATTATTTTTATGCTTAATGTGGTTTTAATACAACTTTTTGTGGTTGGAGGGAATTTATCGAAAAAAAATTTGACGTTGCAATTGATTGGTGATGAAGGCACATTGTTGAGGGTATGCCTACATGGGAAGGCGCACAGACATATCTCAGAATTGATAGAAGAAAGGGTTGTGTATATGAAGAGGCCGCGACAAAGACGTCGGTGATCATCTTATTTTTATCACTTATGTATTTAAGTATTTTTTCTAACATGTATATGTTGTTTACTTAATATACATTTGTTTGAGTCTTATGAAATTTTGAGTTTGTTTATTTTTTTTAATTCTTCTTTGCATGATAAATAAATTAGTGGGTATGGACAGTAATAAAAAACAATTGTATGCATAATAAATTTAAAGTCTTCTACATTGCTTAACGTCCAAAAATTGAAGTACAAAGTGTAAGTTACAAATATCGTTTAATACTCAGTATCTACTTAAAAATTTGGATTTGACTAGTGTAATATGATGACCAAGCCTAGACAATCAAATAACAATGATTACTGTCAACACCCGATTTTGTCCGGATGAAAATAAAAAATTTAATTTATTTATATTCATTTTCTTTAAAAAAAAGAAGAAGAGTTAAAAAGTAATTAAGATTAAAATTAAAAAAATATGAATAAAAAAATTAATTAATTGATAATAAAAAAAGAAGCAAAAGAAAATAAATAAAATAAATAATAATAAAATAAAATAAGAAATTGAGATGAGAAAGAGAAGAGAAGAAAAAATATGAAAAATGTAAAAAATAATGCAAAAAAAAGAAATTGCATTTTCATGCAAGAAGAATGACGTGGCACACTACTACTGGCACAATAATATTCATTTCATTTTCATTCACACGGATTGCACCACTCAATGAGAAAATCACCGTTCAACATTGAAGATCTAGCAACGGAGGATCACAGGTAAAGGCACGTCCCACGTTGTGTCATTTTGAAAAAAAGAAAAGCAAGGTGGATGGGTTACCTACAAAAATCCGCAAACAAACCGGCAAAAAAAGATATATATTGGCAGTGCCTATATAAAGCCATTTATGCACAAAAGGGAGAGAGAGAATTTTCAAAACTGAAATTGAGGAAAGCATTTTCAAGAATCTGTGAGTGAGAGAGTAAGAGGATATTGAAACGTTTACCAAAGAGCTAATCGGTGGAGGAAAAGCAAACTTCGAAGCTTGCCGGAAAACTTGGAGCTCATGCCAGAGAAGAAGAGAAAGCAATATTGAAGAACGCTTTGCTAGGAGGAATTTGCGCTTCAACAACTAGGTTTCTCCTTTCTGTTTTTTATTGTTTAAATCCATGAGTACATTAAAAATTAATTATGCTTGTATTGAATATTGTTCATTGTCACCTTCATGAAAGTTGCACCGGTGATACACTGTGTTTTCAGGTTTATGAATGATTGTTTGTGTTTCTTTGCCTAATCTGTGTTGTATGAATATGAGAGTGAAATAGAGATTGTTTTCGAATCATTCAACCGAAGGATAGTGCTCGCCGGAATTTCACCGTTGATCTTGCTCCAGCGAGATTATGTCTTGAATTTATCTCTCGTTTCATGTGGATTTGCCTTGTTTTACTTACTGAATGACATAGGAATGAACAAATTGTAATATGAATATTTAGTGATTTAAATGATAATAAACAAGTGAGAAGAGATTTGATTTTGAAAATTAAAGACTCGTTGTTGCATTTCATCAAATATTTTATAAGTACGAGTATTTCCAGAGGTTGTGGTTTGGTTAGATTTTTAGAGTCTTAGAAGGCTCTATTGTTTTGTTTTAGGATAGTTTTATGATTGTTTCATGTAGATCTCTAGTTCTGTCACACATTTAATTAATTTTGTTCACATTTAGGTTATAAATTTCATTCACAAAGTTTGGGTTTCACATTATATTTAAGTGTAAGTTGTACTGTGATTGGTTGACTTATACATTCTCATCCTCTTTTCAGTTTTCCATGTGCTTGTTTTCTAGTACTTGACGTTTCTGAGTTATGTTTCAAGCTATATATCTTCTATGAATAAGTTTTGATTCTTGCATTATGTTCTGTACTATTTATGTAACTCTACATTTTCTACTTTCTGCTATGATTATGCATTGTTATTTGCTGATATACACCATTAGCATTGTTGGATTCATTGTTCACATGTCCATTCATTACTCATGCTTTATAAAATAGTGATTAAAATTAATAAAAAATAGAATTCAAAAAGAAATTAAGAAGGAGAATGAACGTAAGACACAAAGTAGGCTAGATTCATTGGCTTTGGTTTATTTATATAAAATTAATAAAAAAGTGATTGAAAAAATAAATGAACTAAAAAAAATAGAATTAAATGAAATAAAAGTTGCAGGGGAGTGACGTGAGGTGCCATGGAATTTGGGTTTGATTCAAGCATTTATAGATTAAAAAAATTAATTAAATGAAATAAAAAAATTAGTGACATATTGCTACGTTTAGTACGTGATAATTGCTTCAAAGTTTTTTTTATTATTTAGATTTAAAACTTTTTTTTTTACTTTTTGTAATATATTTCTAATAAATTTATATTTTATTAAAAGCACATTAAATTTAAATAATCTTTTTTTTTTCTTTCTTAGTGTTTCATTTAAAAAATACAATTCAACTAAATATCTAAATAACCATACGCGTCATGCGAATTTTAGTTTGAATAAATTTTCGATTAAATTTCCAAATGACCGTTTGTGTTATGCGGGATTTAATTCGAAAAAATGTTAATTTTGTTTAGAATATTGAAAAGGCCATATGCGTCTAACGATATCCAAAATAAAGTTTAATATCTAAAAAAATAATAAAAATATAAAAATTCAAAAATAAAAAAATAAAAAAATATCAAGTTTTTCAAAACAACTCATCTATCTGTTAGAACTACGTGAGCCCTGATTTTCTACCACAGATAGAAATACCTAGGAGCAAGCTCAATCCTTGTCAGGTCCTTTAATTTAAAATTATTATTTTTGCTCTTATTTGTATTTTATTTTTATTTCTGGGAAAAATAAACATTCCACATTTGATTAAAGGTACTGTCTTAGGACAGGCCCTGTGGGGTGCTAATACCTTCCCCATGCATAACCAACTCCCGAACTCATCTATGGTTTCGCAGATCATTTCCTTTTCCGTTTTCTTGATTTTTTCATAGTTTTCCATAATAAACTATGGTGGTGACTCCATCTCTTTCTTTTCACTATATTTTTTAATTTTTCTTTCGGATCGCCCTTAACTGTCGTCAACGTGGTCACGACAGGTACACTACAAGAAAAAAGCTCTTTAGTGACCAATTTTTAGCTACCAAATGAAATGGTTGCTAATTGTGATCAAAATAGTCACCAAATTCAATCATTTTGACTTAATTGGTCACTAAATTCAATCATTGCTTTTATTTTGTAGTTATTTAGCAATCAAAATATAATTTGGTGACTATTTTTGTCACAATTAACAATCATTTTATTTGGCAACTAAAAATTGGTCTCTAAATAGTTTTTTTCTTGTAGTGGTATACCACAACATATCTATTGGTGGAATCATACAACCTTCTTACAACTTCACTACAATAAATCATACAAAATATAACTTAAATAAGGATTTTTATCTTTAACATGGCTTTAATTGAAGTGTATCTGCACAAAATGATTTCTATAAACATGTCCAATTGAAATAATTTGATGGTGGCTCAAATCAGTTAGGGGTTGGGTCCTTAAAGGAAAAATAGTGATTGATTGTTTGAGAGATACACAGACAACAATGACATTATATCAATTGACAATAAAATAATCCATATGTGGTATGTTCATCCACTTATTTATACTTGCTTGAAAATAAAGCCAAATCAATTAAGTTGATTCACAAGACATTGACATAGCAAATAAAGTACATCAAATACAATAATTGTTCAGTACCATTGACATCCGTTCAATAAGGAATAAGTTTTTAAAATATTCATATCCTTGATCACCTCCAAACAAATAAAAATGTTCACAATGTCACTGACTAAGTTCTTTAAGCAAGTTCACACACATAACAATCCATGACTCCTCTCCCATACCCAACAATGTAGTAACAACACGATAACTACAATGGCTATCAATCTTTATATCAACAACATCAACATTATAGGAATGAAATCCTACATGAAATTGATTCAACATAGAAGAGTGTCTTTCATGACTCCATTGCTATATTTCTAAGTAAATGAACTATCATGTTGCGAATATAGGTATCGACATGCTTAAAATGAGATAGGATTCACTTAGTTAATCTTGCAAATTTAGTAGCATGACCCCTTTTTGCACCTTATGTTTTTACTTTCGATGTTGGTGCACACAAAGATATCATACCTGGATATGTAATTTCATGCAATTTATTCTTGATGTTAACCTTACTAGTAATGTCAATCTTTCAAGATGACATCAAACTCTTCTTGGATTAACAATTCTGTTGAACATTCATTGAATGAAATATTTGAAAAGCTTAATTATGTTACCTACACCAAATTAAATCAATTCACAAGAACAAGAAAGATCATGAGTAGATTTAATGGTACAACTATAATGAGCTTTATTCTCTTCCATAATATGTTGCGAAGCATATTTTGATATAAAACCAAGCATTTTTTTGTACGTTGTCACATTAAAGACATGACCCACCATATGAAGATTTTTCTTAAATTAAGCTTTAGTTGTATTACGTTGCAATATAAGATAATCATCTTATTTATAGAATCCCAACAAAAGCTTAAGTCTCCCAACAAACATAAGCATCCTCTTCAAATTCCAATGTCCAACCTCAACCTTACAAAGGAAAAGAATATTAATTGACTTTGTTTTCCAAATAAATTTCACAGTAATGTACAATTAAAACATACATACCTATTACTTCTTGTGTTTCCTACGTGTATCACCTTATTTGTCTATGCCTTAACAATTTTTTCTTTGTGTTGAATTAACCATGTAGCATTCACATAATCAACAAATATAGGCCATGGAGAGCAAACAACTAGAAATGCCTAGACATGTGTTGAAATCCTTCTACATGACACAATCTACAATAGATCTCCAAGCTCCCATCACTTGATCCCAAGCCTCTCTTAGATGCATTAACATTACTTTGTTTTCACATTTTTATCAATTCAAAAGCGACATAGAAGATTGTATTCTTTAGGAAACACAACATTTATTGCATTCATGAGAGTAATATCTTTATCATTAACTACGACCTTAGGGTATGAATCAACCTTAATAAACAACCCTTTAATTGTTTTAAGGACCCACACAAAGTTATTTTCACATTCAGATGCGAGTAAAATAAATGTAACAAAGAAGCTCAACCCCATTGAGGTTGTTAAAATAAAGGAGAAAATAATTATGAATTAATCTCCCTTGTGTAAAATACACACATAGGGACTATTTATTTATAGATAAAAATAATAACAAACTAATAGAAAATATGGGCTAAGCCTATTATATTCAACACTTCCCCTTAAGTTGTTACATATAAATCATATGAACCAAACTTGTTACAAATATACTCAATTCTAGGTCCCCGTAAAGATTTAGTAAAAATATCAGCTAACTGATCATTTGAATTAACAAATTCAGTCTTGATGTCTCAAGATATAATTTTCTCTTGAACGAAATGACAATCAATCTCAATAGGTTTAGTCATTTCATGAAAGACAGGATTTGAGCTAATATGAATAGCAGCCTGATTATCAAATATAAGTGTCATTTGAATGGCCTCTCCAAATTGTAATTCTTTAAGTAAATGTTTAAGCCAAATAAACTCATAGGTAGCTGAGACTGTAACTTTATATTCTGCTTCAGCACTAGATCTTGTCACAACATGTTGTTTCTCGCTTTTCCAAGAAATCAAATTATCACCAATAAGAACACAATATCCAGAAGTAGATCTTCTATCAGACGAAGATCCTGTCCTATCAGCATTTGAATAACATACAACTTTACTATGGTTACTGACCATACAACAAGCCTTTTCCAGGAGAACCTTTAATATACTTCAATATACGAATGACTACATTCCAATGATCAACACACGGGGAATTAAGAAATTGACTCACCACATTAACTGCAGATGAAATAGCAGGATGAGTAACAATAAGATAATTCAATTTTCCAACTAATCTTTTATATTTCTCAAGATCTGAAAGAGGCTCCCCCTGACCAGGTAGAAGTTTGGCATTAGGATCCATTGGTGTTTCAACAGATTTTGAATTCATCAATCCAATTTCATCCAAATATCCAATGCATACTTTCTTTGAGAGATAACAATACCATGGTTAGATTGTGCTACCTCAATCCCCAAAATATTTGAGTTTGCCAAGATCTTTGGTCTAAGAGTGGTGATAAATATGTTGTTTTATCTGAGAGATGTCATGGTTATCATTACCTGTAAGAACAATGTCATCAACATATACTAGATAGATAGACCCAGCTCTTGAGTAACGATAAAAAACTGAATGATCTGTCCAACTACGAGTCATACCAAATTGTTGAACAACATTGTTGAATTTTCCAAACCAAGCCCTAGGAGATTGATTAAGGTCATATAAAGATTTGCGGAGACGACATATTGTTAGCACCAGTGAGCTACTGTGATGATTTGATGAAGCCAACCAAATGAAGATGTTCAAGACCTTATGATCATATGTGGAATGCATGAAGATTTCATGAAGATTGAAGACTTGGTCTAGAACTTAGGAGTGTGTGTTGTGGGGTAAGTTTGAGGTCTAATCAGTGATGCATGCAATCTTAATCAAGGATAAGCTCCACAAGTATTTTCTGAATTAACAAAAGTTTTGAAAAACCATTAAAATCAAAACTTGCGTTTTGAACAACTGTTTTAACTAACTGGAGAAAAACAATCAACTATTTGGAAAATCAGTCGACTGAATTTTTAAATGACAATTATGTTTAAATAGCTGGCGCAAAATTTTGGAAGAAAACGAATTCATTCTAAACATTTTTCTGAGCACGAAAGTTTGAGATTTCAAAGAGAGCGAATGCGCCCGTGAGTCTTGTGATCAAAGATCAATCGAAGTTTTTCATCAATAACTGTTTTCTTGAACTGTTGCTGGAGCTACCATTTGACTGAGACAGTTTTGTCATTCTTTGTATAGAAGTGCTTGTATTGCAGTAACTCTGTTCATCCTTCATCTGTATTGAAATTTCTACTGCGTTCTTGAATTGCCTGGGTTGGTAATTATGTTCTATACAGTGGGCTCTGGACAGGGTGCGACTTGTTGTGGGTTTCAGCAAGGGTCTTCGTGAAACACACAGTGGGTTTTTGTGTGGTTTCCTGTTCTGCTGTGGGATCAGCAGTGGTCTACTGCGAGTTGCAGTGAGACCTTTCTGAGTTATACAGTGGTCTCTGTATAACGTTACTTGTTGTGGGTTTCAGCAAGGGAGTTCTTGAAGCACACAGTGGATTCTGTGGTGTTTCTTGTTCTGCTGTAGGTTCAACAGGGGTTGGTTGCAGAGTCCAGTGTCGTCTTGCTGTAGGCAAGTGTTGTAAACTGGATCAGGTTGATCAGTTTAGTGAAATCCTTACTGTGTGTGAGGGACTGGACGTAGCCTTGTTGTTGGGTGAACCAGTATAAAAATCTACTGTGTCCTGATTCTCTCTTGCTCTCTCTCTTTACTGTTCTTGCTAATTCTTGCTGATTTTCTTGTATTTTCAGAATTAAGTGAATCTTGCTAATTGAATAACTTCATCATTTTCTGAAAGCATTTTTAGTAATAACTTAAAATCATTTATTCCATTTTAACTCAGTCGAATCCAAACTGCTTTCAATATATTAATAACCAGTATACTAGTTTCCTGTAAATTTGTAGTTTTGCAATTTGCTGGGTTTACTGTTTATCAGTTTGTTTTTCCAGAAAACCAAATCTCTCATTGTTGTTGATTAAAGACTGTTTTTCAAACATTTAACAAAGTTTATAGTGTTTAACAAAAAGGTTTTTAACCAGTCAAGCTTGATAAACTTGAAGTTGATCAGTTCTTTCTGTGTGGTTAAGTTCTATTCTGTTTTTGTGCAGTAACTAAATTGCTTCTGTACTTACATTTAAATTTTGATAAAATTGTTTGATTTGCTGCATTGTACTGTGACTGAATTATATTCTATTTACTGATTCATTCTACTGCCTTGCTCAGTAAAGTCAATAAAGATCCAGTTTATTAAAAGAATTTGAATTTTGTTAAAAGGTCAACTAGTTTTTGGAAAAGAGTTTAAAATCCAATTCACCCCCCCTCTTGTATTTCAGTCAAAACAGTTTCTTACAATTGGCATCAGAGCTATGACTTGTATCCTAGTCAAGTTTTCGATCCATGGCTGAAAACTATTTGCCTTTTGCTGAGGGGGCTTCAATAAATAGACCTCCAATGTTTTCTGGTGTAAATTACCAATTCTGGAAAGTCAGAATGTGGATCTTTATTGAGTCTATTGACAGAGGCATTTGGAATGCAATTGTAAATGGACCGTATATACCTATGCATGTTGTTGATGGTGTGTCTGCTGTGAAATCTTTTGATGAACTGACTGATATAGAGAATAAGCGTGTGCAATATGATTGTATTGCCAAGAATATTATAACCTCTGTCTTGAACATGGATGAATTTTTCAGGGTGTCTCAATGTACCTCTGCAAAGGAGATGTGGGATGTGCTGGAAGTCACTCATGAAGGCGAATGATGTGAAACAGGCAAGGAAACATGCGCTGATTCAGGAGTACGAGTTATTCAGGATGCAATCAGGAGAATCAATTGCTGATATGCAGAAACGATTCACTCATATAGTTAATCACTTGATCGGACTAGGAAAGCAGTTTGATAAAGAGGAACTGAACATCAAGATTCTCAAATGCTTGGATAGAAATTGGCAGCCCAAGGTGACAACAATTTCAGAAATTAGAGATTTAACAACTCTCACAACAGCTACACTGTTTGGTAAACTGAGAGAGCATGAACTGGAGATGACAAGACTGAAGGAAATGGAATCTGCTGAAAAGAAATCTAGAAGCCTTGCATTGAAATCAAAAGTTGCTGAAATAGGAACCAGTGAGGACAGTTCAGAAGAAGATAGTGATTATGAAGACATCAGTCTGCTGACAAAACAATTCCAGAAATTCATTAAGTTGAAGAGAAGGGGAAAGAATCAACAATCTAAAAGGTATACTAGAAAACCTGATTTAAATTCAAATAAGCTAACCTGTTATGGCTGTGGCAAACAGGGACATGTGAAAGCAGACTGTCCAAATCTGGCTAACAAAGAGAAGAGCATTGAAAACAAGAATTACAAAGCTGGAAAAGGAAGAAATGCATATGTTGCATGGGAAGACAATGCTTCTTCATCCAGCAGCTCTTCACAGGAAGACAGTGAAGGAAATCCGTGCTTTATGGCTGGAAAAGATTCTGAGATTTGCTTGGCATCCAGTAAGCTGATGTGGTATCTAGACAGTGGATGCTCAAAGCATATGATAGGAGATTCAACTCAGTTGATTAATATCAAATGGAAACCTGCAGGATATGTGACATATGGTGACAACAACCGAGGTGTCGCAACCGGATCACGACAGGGCGATCAAAAATTTATTTTTAAAAAATTATTTAAATTGAGATTGGAGTCGCCACCATAGTTTATTATGGAAAACCATAGAAAAACCAAATAAAAATGTCTACGAACCAGATTCAAAGATTCGGGAGTCGGTTACGTGTGGGAAAGGTATTAGCACCCCACAACGTCCGTCCTAAGACGGTACCCTTAATCAAATGAATAAAAGTAAGTGTGGTTTTAAAAAATATCAATTTTCCCAAATAATAACAATAATAATGAGGCTAAAGACAAAACAAACAAATATATAAAAAACAAAACAAAAAAACATGCTTATAAAAATCATAACAATAAATAATAATTAGGCGGATAAAAATAACAAACAAAAATAAAACAAACAAACATATATTTTTTATTTATTTGGACCCGACAAGGCTTGACCTTGGTCCTACATATCTCTATACATGATAGAAAATCAGGGTACAAGTAGTTCTAGTATGAGGTTGTTGATGACGTTTGATATTTTTTAGCTTATGAATATTTTCTTTTATTTTTGGCAATTTATTTTATATAATTTTTTTAATTATTTTCTATTTTATTATTTTTTTCTTTCGATAACTGTTTATTTAAAGGAAACTCGGGATAAGACTGTTTTTTTATATTTAAAAATGTTTATTAAAAGACTATTTTTATTTTAATTTGAGAAAGGAACTGATTTTTATTATCTTAAAGAAATTGTTTTTATACTTTAAAAAACATATCCTTTTTAATTTTTTTATTCATTATTTTCGAATAAAATAACTATTTTTCATATTAAAAAAACTTTTATTTTATTTTTAAATTGTCTTTATATTTTATTTTTCGAAAAAACGTGTTTCTATTACCTTATTTTCGTAAAAAAAAATGTATTTTATATTTATTATCGAAAAGACATGTTTTTATATTTATCTCATTTTTATTATTTTTGAAGATGTTTTATTGTTATTATTTTAGGGTTGTTTTAAAACCTTTTTCCCTTTTTTGTTTTGAAAATTTATATTTTTGATATTTTTCAAGAACTATTAATTTATTAAATTTTAGAAAGCATTTGGTTCGTTCCTCGAAAATTGGAAAATGTTTTATAATTTATTATTATTATTA
>Ga0209489_101008_pt1 | contig 57016 bp, 52 predicted proteins | sample SiratrowhiteBW_FD_187527 | JGI IMG/M metagenome (GOLD analysis project Ga0209489, IMG submission 187527) | Root nodule microbial communities of legume samples collected from California, USA - Siratro white BW (SPAdes) (version 2) | ecosystem: Host-associated > Plants > Roots > Nodule | place... | reverse complement strand
ATGTGTTAGAAGTGTTAAATTAGTATTTTGTAATACTGCTCTTCTCTGTTCTCATTCAAGTTTGATTTTGTGTGTTTCTGTGTTAAGTGTATATTGAAATTAAAACAGTGTGAACTTGATCTGATTAATGTGCTGCTGTGAATTTACAATTCAGTGTGATTGAGAATTTGCTGTGTCCTTATATCTGTCAGTATAACAAATTGATTCATTCGTGCCTTGAATCAATTTATTTCTTTACAGTACTCTATATCTTTAATACCAAGATTCATTAAAGTTTTTCAGATTGCGAAAACTAATTTCAAAAGTTGAAATTGGTTAAAATCTTTCAAAGTTCAATTCACCCCCCCTCTTGAACTCAGCCTAAAACGTTTTCACACTAGACTAAGCAAATGCTTAAGTCAAAAGCTCAAGATTCGAACAAACGTTTGAGTTCACTTAACCGAGTATAATATGCATTAGACTAAGCAAACACTTAAGTCAAAAGCTCGGGAGTCGAACAAATGTTCGAGTTCACATTGTCGAGTATGGTATTCACTGGATTAAGCAAATTCTCAAGTCAAAAGCTCAGGAGCCGAACAAACGTTCTAGTTCACTTAGCCGAGTATGATATGCATTAGGCTAAGCAAACTCTTAAGTCAAAAGCTCGGGAGCCGAACAAACGTTCGAGTTCACATTGCCGAGTATGGTATTCACTAAACTAAGTGAACGCTTAAGTCAAAAGCTCGGGAGTGAACAAACGTTCGAGTTCGCTTAGCCGAGTATGATATGCATTAGACTAAGCAAAGAATTACGTCAAAAGCTCGGGAGCCAAACAAACATTCGAGTTCACTTAACCAAGTATGGTATTTACTGGACTAAGCAAATGCTTAAGTCGAAAGTCGAGAGTCGAACAAACATTCGAGTTCACATTGCCAAGTATGATATCTATGAGACAACAAATGCTTGTCTATCGCTCGGAAACCGAACAAACGTTTGAGTTCATCATCACTTGAAACCAAGAAAACAATACTAAGTTCTTTTTCGCTTGGAAATATGCAAACACTTAGTTCACCACTAATAAGAGGCTTAGTTCAAACGTAGTTACTCAAAACTACTAAAATCGCTTAGTCCAATCGCTTGAATGGTCATGACACTTAGTCAAAACAGCTCCACTGACTAAGTTCAAAAAGCTTAATCCAAAATAAAGAGTTAAAATCACTCAACTATGTTAAATCACATAGTCCTTGATGAGTTAAAATTACTCACTTCTAAAAATTACTAATGAATTGAGATCACTCGGTTCTTTTGACAAAACAAGTTCGAACGAAAATCGTTATGTAAGTTATTCATTGATTAGACCATTGTTGATGAAAGAAATTCATCTCATTCTAAGATCATTAGAAAATAAATGATCATCTCAAAAGTAACCCCACTTATTATTGTATTGAAATGATTTGACGACTAATTACAGAACGTTAAAACTCATTCATCCATCAACTCGGTCCACCTGCATCTCATTTATGGATTCTAAGCTTGGGGGACTTGTATATTTACCCACATATTAGTACTAGATTCAAAAGAATCTGATGTAATTTAATCTCATTCAATCTACTTTATGATGATTAACGGTATCTTTGTAATGATTAATTATATGACAATTACTCTGCTATCAATCACCATAATTCTTATTTATTAGGAATAACTCAGTCCTCACTCCAAAAGACCTATAAAAAGAGACAAATATTAACAGAAGTACTCACTCAATCTTATATATATTTATTTATTTTTTATTTATATTATCTATTATCTCTACTTTCTTACTTACTTAAGTGTGAGAGAGTCTTTTACAGATAGACTCTTCTCGGCTTGGCCATCTACAACTCGGTCTCCAATTCATCTGCTGTACGAGACTTGCACTCGGGTCAGGTGAGAACAACATTAACTCGTTTTTTGATCAAATTAAACACGCCTCTTATATACTATATAATGTGACCATTAACAACTTTGAGTTCATAAAACCATCACAACATTCTTGAAGGTTTTGGGCTTTGACATTTCTCCAAAATTTGGCAAGCATCTAAACAACAACGTGACCTGATTTGACTATTGTCAAAAGCTGCACGATCTGCACATAATGCTATCAAGATTCTCTTGTCAATAATACAATCATGACGGTGCCACACGCCTCCCTCAATCCATCAAAGTTTATCCCATGTCCGATTTAATTTTTCCAAAATTTTTAAGATACAAGCAAATCCCCAACCTTAAGCAAAACCTGTCTTCATGTGCTGCTGAGTGTTTAGATCACACTCCTGCAAAAGAAAAGACACAATTTGACAATTTTGAAGATAAACATGCTGCTGGACCTTGATGATGTGTTAACTTCCTTGTCGCTTTGTTACAAGTACTGTTTGAAGCAACACCTGATGCATAGGCTCCACTTGGTTATATAATCCACATTAGTGACGCAAGAAGTAAAGATGGGGTACCTAGAGCAAAAGCCTCAGAATAGTTGTTTTCTGTGTTTTTAGTGGATACCCTTTTGATTATATGTTTTGCTTCTTGTGGTAGTATTGTTTGTGCTGATCCACTACCACCACCAGCACCTCCACCACCATTTGTCGTATTGACCCTGTTACACTCTGTACAACAATTGACACCCTTTTGGTTTTCTTTCAGATTTATGATACCTTGTTTTACTTTTGCACGTGCATATCTCACTCCTAACCTGTTCTAAACCCTCCGGTCCTACAAAAAATAAAACTCTATATAGCTACCAGTAGCAGCTACTTCTTAATGCATAGATCAAATGTTTTTTATTCCCAGTAGTTTTTTCTTACTTTGATTTTTTGACCCTTCGTTGGTTTTTCTGTGATAACTCATAACTGTTCCATTTTTCGTAACAGGGTTTTATTTTAGCGTGAAAATGATGTGCGAACCTTTTTTTTTGGTTAGTTTATATGATGGGTACAGAGAAATGACAATATGATATTCTGGCTAGGTACACTACTTCACCAATAAAGACGCGGCGATATGATAGACAATTAACTGTAAATTTGTTTTGTACTACGGACGTAAATTTAATTCGCATGATATTGTAATGATTCAAAGCTAAGAACATGTAAAGCTGTTAATTATTTGATAATTGATAAATATGATATGCTTCTAAACTCATACATCTCCAATGGAGCACCAAAGATCATAGAAATCTAAAGTAAAAAGAAGGCACATAGTAATATGTTTGTGTATAAATAGTGGAGAATAGGCTCATTCACGAATGATTTCTGCAGGAGTGATTGATTGGTTTGAGGGATTAGGCTTGTCGCACGGAAGGTGGTCGAATTCTTCCATGGTGCAAGCAAAGGAGGTTCCAATTTGCATGTCTGCTAGCATTTGGCGAAGATCAGAAGCCTCTTCCTTGAGGCGTGTATTCTCTTGGAGGACTCTGTCATGGGACTCAGACATATGGTTGAGTTTGTCAATCAGGTTATGGTTCTCAGTTCGGAGCCTAACAACCTGTGACCACAGTTCATCCAAGTGCTTTTGCTTCCTCATCCTTGATCGGCGGGCGGATTCTCGGTTGGATATCATTCTCCGGTGCTTCCTTTCGTCGATGATGTTAAACTGGATTTCATCAGCTTCATCAGAGGTTGAGTTGCTGCTGAGGCATGAGGAGGGGGGAGCAACAAATTCAAGGCCTGAAGGAGGGAAGTGGCAGTTTGGAAAGTTGCTTAGGAGGGTGTTAAGATGGAGGTTTGGGATCTCACTTTGAAGAAACCCAAAGTTGGGTTGAACTAGGAATGGATTTTCAGGTGGTGCTAGATATTGGACTCCTCTTATCTCTCTAGGAACCATGGTTGGAAGTTTGGAACTAATAATTTTTTTCAAGATTATTCTTTATGGGTGTGGTTGTTGTATGGTGTATTGACAGTCTGAGATGATATTGGAACTGGGAAGGTGGTGTTAGAATTGTGTTGAATTTATAGAAGATGATGGCTAGAAAAGTGGGGTCAGTTACATGGGCAGAAATTCAACAATAATTGGGAAGTGCTCCTAATGTATGCATGTGGTATGAGATATACATCCAGGGGAAAACCACTTTTTATCATATAAGTGGCTGTCCAGAGTCCATGTCATAAAGTTGTTGGGTTATATGTACGTGCCTATGCGTATTAATGTTACTTCTATCTAATATATCGCCGATAGTGCTTCAATTCAATGCTAACTGTAATTTAAAGGGAAAGATATGGCAATCAAAAGTAATTGGGTAAGGGTTTAAATTGGAGTCGCGACTAATGCATGAGTTTTTGTATGCGGTAAGAATCCAATATAATTTCCCATACATGGATCATCTCCACAAGGCTACGTGTACATGATGCTTAACCAGTATGCCAAACTATTCTATGACTCCAGGCTTAAGCAGAAAAAATAATGGTTTAGGTCTCAAGATCTCGTATGCTTCAATAAAATTTAATGTTTATATATTATTATAAAATAAAAAGATTGAATCATTTTTTTATGTATTTTTTTATTATATGACTCTTTCACTTCTCTTTTTCCTTCTTCATTTATCTCATTCTTTCTTCTGTCTCTCTCTTTGTTCTTGCATAATATTATTTCAATTTGTTTTTAATTTCAAATTTGTTTCATCATTTCATTTATACTGTACATTTATCCGTGTACCTTTATTTGGAAACTTGGAGCAATTGATTGAGGAAGAGTTTGTGTTCACTTTTATTCCTTTTGAGTACATCAATATTAGGTAAAAATAATATTAGATTGATGAATTGATCTTAATTTTTTTTATTTTTCATTATTGTCTAATTAATCTTAAAATAATTTGTGCATATGCAAGGAAGAGAATTTAGAATTTATAAATTATATTTAAAGACTTACCAAAGGACAAGATCCAAAGATAGTAAGAGACTTAAGATTTCAGGACAAGATATTACCATCAAGTCCACTGTCTTTACAACCAAGTTTTATATTTTTAACTTAGTCTCATTTTATATATTTATAAATTATATTCAATGTGATATATATTATGAAGTTATGAAATCACCTCAAGAGTCATTTAGAATTTATTATTTTTTATATATTGTAGATAAAGTAATTGCTACCCTCCAAAATAGATTTGACCAATTTAAAATATATGAAGATATTTTTGGTTTTTTGTTTAGTATTAAAAAATTAAAGTCATTGAGTTGTATACTTTTGAAAGAAAAATGCTTAAACCTTCAAAAGTATTTGTTGGATCTTGATGGCTTAGATTTATTTTTTGAATTAAATATCTTAAAAGGAGATTGTATGATTAGAAAATGATAAAAAAGTTGACATTCTTAATTATATAAAAATAAATAAATTATTTTCTAAATACATTTATAACATATAGAATAATTTTAACAATTCTAGTATCAATTGCTTCAACTTTAAAAGAAGCTTTTTAAAACTTAAACTAATAAAATCTTATTTAAGATCAATAATGTCTCGATACAGATGAAACCGATCAACTTATTGTCTATTGAAAAAATTTATTTTAAATAAAATTAATTATGATAATTTAATAGATAATTTTAATCACAAAAAGCTCAAAAAATAAATTTTAAATAAAAATATTATAATTTTAATTATTTTGTTAATTTAGAAAAGAATTATTTTTTTAATTTACTTTAGGCCTACTAAAATCTTAAACCGCCACTAATTATCATCATTATAATCTGCAACCAAGTTACTAAATAGCATTTGTGGCCATGGTTGCATTTTGGACCGCAGTGATCTTTATTTAATGGAAAATTGTTGATCATAAAAACGTCAAAAATTTATTACGGTCCATTAAACTATTTCATGAAAACCTGGTTATAATCACTGTGTGATGTCGTTTTAGTGGTCATCATAATCGAAATGTTGTTGCCGCATCATGTAATGTGATTGCCAATTTAAATCTTTTTAGCACATTACAACAATGCCAAAAATAAATTTCAAGAGAACTTTTCTTGAGGTCCCTACCCAATTTTGAAGCAATTTTGGAAAATGTGAACTCTTACACCTAATAATTTCTTTTCATACATGACGCAATAAAGGGTAGTTTAAAAGATATTTTGATGGTCATTATTATGATGACTCGTGAGCTATGAGCTACTAAAATATATGGATTGGACGGACTATGGTGGAGTAATTGTGAAATTGTGCTTTTCTAAGCAAATAAACTTCTTGCACCTAAACTCCAACCATTCATCATGCAAAGCAACTAAAATTACAAATACTGATAGTGTGAACCTGATTACAAACTTTCGGGTTTTGCTTACCACAATTTATTTGAGTTCTTATCAAGATGTTATAAATAGCCTAGAAAAGGTACTAATGTGATTTTAAATTATGTTCCTTTGGTGTTTGTTACCTTGGTGCAGTTCTAATCAAAATGATACACTATAAACAATTAGGGTCATAGCTTTTGGAATCCATTAGTGATATAATAAAATGACTTGTGTTGAGTATGCTTTTCCTTTTCTATCTCACTTTTGAGTTTTGATCCTTTACGTTAAGCTTTCTCCAAATTGATTGGATGGGAACTGAATAGCACTATGTGCATGACATTAGAAGCAGTTTATGAGATTACAGATGTCTCAAGAACACTGTAGTAACCATCACATTTCAGGAGGGTCTTCATCGCTTCATGCTCACTCAACACCTTGTTTGTGATCACAACATATCAGGGGCCGCCATGTCTATTTCCTTCTCTAAAATAGTACTTCACAACTTTTTATGCTTCCCTGTAGTTGCCTAAAATACCTTATTAATCCTATCTCGTTCAAGGCAACAAAAAGTGGCTGCCACTTTTTAACATTTGCATAATATAAAATAAGCATTGTTCTTGATAACAGTTTTAGTTATTTTGCTAATCTGTCTCTCTATTATGGCCCACATGCATGATACGAGAAAGAAAATAAGATGCCCAAAAAGATTAGATCTAAAAAGTTTAGGCAAATCTAAGAGGCTTGGCTTCAACTTGCAAATACAAACGTTACTGTTTTATGCTTTAAATGCCCTATCACTCAAGGGTCTTCTCAATTTTCTTGGATAGAAATGGTTATATTACTGCATTTTACCTATATAAACTTATTAGGCGATTCCGCACTATCGACTTTTCCCTTAATTCTAAACTAATCTGATAAGGGTGAAGTACAAGATAGTTGGTATGAGAAAAAGAAAAACAAAGAGTCAGATAGTGGTGAAGTACAATTAAAGAACATTCCAAATAAACCATCTCTGAAAGGGTAGTAGTAGTATGTGTTGGAATTTATGTGGAAGATCCTTGTAAGTCCGTTGTACTTTATAAATTCCTTTTAGAGGGCATTCGATAGTGCTTTACCATTAAATTAAGGGGAAATTTTATATCTCCGTGGCACGACTTTTAAGAATTGAAAACCAAAAGCCAAATCTGATCATACACTGTTTCTCCTATAGTTAAGGCTGGATTTCTTGGTTAGTTAAGAAATTTTGTTCCTTCAATTTGCTGAAGAAAAGAATATATTACCAAGTATCTATTAGTGTCCACCACAAAAAACACTGTTCGTTGGATGCAAGTTAATAGTGAAATTCTGTATATATTCTAACACAACGTGAGAGAACTTACCTTTTGCAAAAACATTAATTAGTAGTTTGCAAGCTCTAGTCCGTTATGATGAAGGAAATGAATTAAAATATATACAGAGAATAAAATAGAGTAATCTAAAGAGTTAGGTAAGAATTTTCATTATTCCTCCCACTCTGCATTGCGAAAGCTTCAAAGAGCTATAATCAAACGACAAGTAACTAGCATTAGCATTTATTTCAAGGTGGCACTCTAGTTACGCGGATAAATGAATCCTATTTAAAAGTGAACGCATGATAAACAATTATTACATATACAAATGAAGTTTGATTTAAGAATATGAAGAGAAGCTAAAAATAAGGTACAGTATTGCATAAAATGTTGAATGTACTTGATGGGTATCATAATTTTCCATAGTTGAAAAAGCATAACCCAAAAGATTGGAGAGCAATACCTATAGCATGAGATAAGGATTTTGAGTACATTATTGACCTCTCTTGTATGGGTTATGTCCTTTTGAGGCACGGGGGGTGTTAAGGTTTAGCCAAACACAGTGCACACCATTTCCATGAAAATTGGTGGCGTACAAATGCTCATCTCTACATGGGCAAAAGAATCAGGAAAGAAAAAGTTGGAGTAAACTATAAATTAAGATGTCTACACATTTCGCCAATTTCTGTGGTTGCATCGTATTCTTGTAGGGTGTACGGTATTGTCGTCTCTCCCTTCTAATAACAATTTTATAATATCAATTTTTGTAAGAATTACATGTGTTATTAATTAGGTACGGTTTACATATATGTTTAAAAAAGTAAAATAAATAAATATACAGAATTTACTAAGGTGGTACTTGGATAACGGATTTTTCAAGAACTTTATAAATTGAGACGATTTTCCAATCGTTTCTATTTCCATTCCTTTCGTCCTTAAAATATTTTTTATGGATAAAATAATTTAAATCTCTCATGTGTTTAAATTCCTATTTTTGTTAAAGTAATTTATTTTTCTCATTAAAAAATTATTTAAAAAGATAGATTTCAATATAAATTTTATAAAAAAATAAACATTACTTAATTTTTAAATAATAAAAAGTTAAAATGAATCCGGAAAATTAAAGATGTCTCAAAAAATAATTGTAAATTTTCTTTACAAATAAGCAATAACTACATCATCAAAATGTGGAAAAACATAATAAGCAATAACTACATCATTAAAATGTCGAAAAACAGTCTTCTACGGTCAAAGGAACTTCTGAATCATTTTCATCATCACAAAATCTATAGAGAATATGAATTTGTCTACCTTGATTAGGAGATTTTCAAACATACCATAAAGGTATCATGTTCTTACTTGACCCGAGTGCAGGTTGTTCGTGATGGAGACAACAGCAACCGAGCTGATAGTGTTGAACTAAATGGGTCCACTTGTAGAAGAATCTTCGATGCTCAAGTCAGTAAGGGTGTAAAAAGGTGTTTGAAAGTATATGAGTAAGAGAATAATGAGATAGATTATACTCTCTTTAACCCTATGTCATATTTATAGGACATTGTCATTTAAACCGTATAATTACCAGTTTGTACATTCAGAATCACAAATTACTATTCTGTAGTTGATTGAGGTTAATTAGAGTGAATTGGGGTCAATTAGAATAAATATTATTAACTAGTAGTTAATAGTGGGTTGGGTCGTGCTAAATTCGGTTGAATCTAGCCTTACTAAAGGGTAGGTACAAAAGCCCCCTGAGTGCGTGATTCTAACAGGTGAACCATGTTGATGACCGAGATAAACTCGTCTCGGCATACCTTACGGTGTGCATGACCGAGGTGGTCCCGCCTCGGCCTGTCTTTCCGTTTGAACGAGGCACTCCGTTTGGAGCTATAAATTCTTTGTAGGATGCGTTTTCTAGACTCGACGAAGGAGTATTCATTACTTGTATTAAATGAGGCAGAGGAAAGGGTATGACATGACTTTGACGAGATGTCTTTCTGTCTTTCCCCATATGACGCCACGTAGCCCTAGCGTGAGTGGCTCAACGGGGGCCCTTGGATCGGGTGGGTTTGGCGTACGTTACCTAAAAAAGCGAAACCCTTTCAAATTCTTATGAAAGCTTTTCACATTCTCAATTACATTCAAATGTTTTCTCAGTTACATTCAAAGCAACCCTGCTTGGCTTTTTGGGTGCCTCGACCTCTTCATTCTCTTTATCTCAACAAAATCTCTTACTTCTAGGTACACCCATGGTTTCTTCCTTTTCTTTTTCTAATTCTTCTAATGTTGGTAGAACTATGTTAGATAGGGAGATTACTCCTATTGGTGATGCAAGCTCCTCTAAGCGAACCAAATTCCTGTTTGGCGAGGAGGAGCGTACAAATGGAGCTTCCTCCCCGTTCCATATCGGTGGTTCTTGCAATTCTCAAGCTTCGATTGTCGCTCCTACAGTCGCGGTAATCCCCTCTCACAAGAGGAAAACCCAAAACCCAGAACCTTCAAACGCTCTGAAAAAGAGTAGGAAAGATAAATTCACTCCTATTTCTGATCTTGTGTATTCTTGGGTTTTTGGAGAAATCACTAGGAGAAAAATGGTCTCTATGTTCGGCTCTGGAGGGCATTCTATGTCAATTCCCGAACCGACATAGATGAAGGTGACGTAGAAAATCTTGGACATTTTATGTCAGTTATGCAACCGACGTAATATATACACCACTACGTTGGTTGGAAACAAAAATCCACGTCATATAGGCAACGCAAAAAACAACACTTTTGACGTACGGGGATACTACGTCGGTTGCTTCCTTTGAAAGCGAAAACTTTTGCTAAGATCTTTATACACTCTAAAACAGATATACCCATTCAATTTTAATCAAATCATTGTTAAAAATACATTATGGTTATATTAATTTATTCAAATATCTTATAGTTGCATTCAAAAATCCAGTATCAAGATTTTCATAAATTTACACTAATATAAGTTGTAAATAAAATTTTGCTAGTGATATTTAAAAAAAAAAAATTGCTACTGTTATTCATGTTTGAAGGATGTTTTTATCTTGAGAAGATGACATTGTTCAACTGAGTAACCTAAGTTATTAAGTGATAGTGTGCAGAGTAAAGCGAGTTTAAATATTGAAAGGAGAAGCAAATATAACTAAATTGAATGAAAATTAACAAAATCTGACTTCGTATACACCATGTATACTCAACATTTTGTTATAATTAACTTTTTTCTTATTTGGACCATTATTTATGTAACCCCCGTAAAGATAAGAACAAAACACCTACCCGTAGCTTTCTCTCTCTTCCCACTTCTCCATATCTCTCTCTCTCTTCTCTCTTGATTTTCGCTCTCCATACCTCATCTGTTTCAGAATCTGATCAAGCCTCGCAGTAGCTGAGGATCGTAGGATCATTTCTAACCAATCAAAATTTCATTTAGAGTAAGTTCTTATTTACTTTGAGGATCCTTTGTTCTTTGCTTTTTGTTATGTTTTTGTCATCAATATTAGTGGGAACAGTTGAGAAAAGTGTTTCTCTCAACTTGGTTAATATTATACTAAAAGTTGGTGTTATTTGGATAACTTGTTCTAGATCCCTAGAATTGGACTACTGTCATTGTTTGATTGGAGGAAGTGATAAGCGATCGTCGTCTAAGGTAAGGGAAGCTAGTAACTTATTTTATACTAGTTATTTACTTTCAAATAGAATCCTAGAATAGAAAACTTGGATATATGATTATCAGTGTTCAAGTCTTTCTTGAATGTCTGACTGGTCATTAAGCACTGAATAAGTTTGATTGTTTATCTTGATTTGGTGTGATTAATTGAATTGTTTTGAGTAATGGTGTTAGAAAGTAACATATGAGAACATTTTGATTATTATTGATGGAATTGAAATGATATGTGAAATGTCTGAGTTATAGATCTATATGTAATCATTTTGGTTGAAATGAAATCAGTGTACTGGGGGTTGAAAGGAAACCAAGGTACCATGCTTACATATGTCTCTATATGCTTCAATATGATCGAATTGATGTGGTATGTATGATAATTGAGTTATAGGCTTATATGTAATTACTTTGGTTGAAATGAAACCAGTGTACTAAGGGTTGAAAGGTAATCAGAGTACCACGGTTACATATGTCTCTATATGCTTTAGTATGATTTAATTGATTTGGCATGTGTGATAATTGAGTTAGAGGCTCATATGTAATCATTTTGGTTGAAATGAAACCAATGTACTGAGGGTTGAAAGGAAATCAAGGTACCATGGTTACACATACACCTATAAGCTTAAGAATGGTTGAAATGATATGATTATTGTTATGACTGAATGATGAATCCATATGCAATCATTTTGATTGAAACGAGATAAGAGTATTGAGGATTAAAAGGAAATCAAGGTACGATGATTGCAAATGGATCATTATGAGTGATGAGTCATTATTTTCCCTTATTTACTTGTCTTTATTTATCTATTTTTATTAATGATTTGTGTTTAACTGCTTTTTATTTTCTCTATTTTACTGTTTGGGCTTTATTCACAAGAAATTCGTAATTTCATTTAACTCGAATTTTCTGAGCTAATTTTATTATTATTTTTAGGGCAGCTTTGGAATTTTATTGGGCTTGGATATTAATTCTGGAATCGAAGAGGAGCTGCCACATTATCATTTTTTATTTTCATTTTTATTTTTAATTTTTATTTATTGGACCAGAATTGAAAGATCACGATTGACCTAGGTCTAGCCGTCTATTAAAGGAGGTGAAGTCAAATAAGTTGAATACTCTCGGCTTTTGGGGTTCAGTTCATTCTCTCTCTGGAAAAATTGATTCTGTATTTATTTTCTTTCGTCTACAATTACATTCTATTTTTGTTTCAGGGTTTAGGGTTCATTGATATCACTTTTCATTGGTTTCATTGTTTCTTGTGTTTCCTCCCAATCTTCCATATTCTCTCGATTGGCGCGAGTCCTATATGGGTGTCGTGGAAATTTTTCCGTTATTGCTTTTCTATTGGATTTTATTTTAATGAATTAATTAAATGACAATGCAAAAAAGGAATGTAAATGATATGAAGAATAAGAAAATGATGCATTCAATTTAAAAAGTGATTATGAAAATTGTACACCCATTTCATGAAAATTAAACCTACAATTTTATTAATGAGAATCGAAATTGTTTGACATCATAGGACAATTGATCAAAACAAACAAACTATAATCATTTCTTGGCACGAGCCACTATATTTTTCATCTCATCCACTACGAATTTACAATGATTCAGAAAGTTCTAGACTTTTTCTAGAGGGTTGAAAAACATCAATGATATATCAGCCTCACGCAGCATTCTTGGCACATCGTCAATAGCTCCATTGTCTAGAGCAGCTAATTGTGAGAAATGCGCCTTCCACTGAATTATAAGTTCCTCTTGCTCAACAATGTGATTCTGCATATGAGTCACCATAATCTCGTGCTTCTCTTCTGTCTCCATTCTATGTCATTGCTCATCCTTCATCCTTTCTTCATATTCTGACATTATTTCTTTCATCCGTGATTCAGTGCTGTTACCGAACCTGAAGATCATATAGCTCCTTTAACACCTTATACCTATCCTGTCTGACTTCAACATAAGATTTCTTCCATTGGCGCTCAGAATGCAAAGTCATGTCCCATTCCCTAACTCTAGAGGCTAACTCAGCTTTAACAACAATCAGATCATGAGTTATCTTCGTTATATAATTTTCATCCACCTTTTATTTTTTCACTAATCTCTCATTCACCTTTGTCTTCTCTTCACACCCCACCCTGACGTTGGTATAGTTTTGTCAAAGGCTTTGCAAATTATCATTCAATGCAGTATTCTTCCACTTCAGTCTTTCAAATTCTTCCTTCAATTTTTTCACTTCTTCACAATCAACATCAGACATACATTTTTCCACATGATTATGAGAAATTAGTTTAAAAGGCAATTTGACCTCCTTTACTCTATCTGTCATCCGTCGTTGATATGAGATTTCTTTGTTTACTACCCATGACCTCATATCTCTCTCTGTGCGAAATATATCCTTCCAGGCACTACGGATTTGGCACAATGTTTCAGTGACAGATCCATCTTTATAATAACACACAAGTGCAATTAAAGCAGTAGGTGTGAGTGCTCCTCGAATCGGATAGCCAAACTGTCTCTGAGCAATACTAGATTATAGTTGGTGCATCCTTTTGTCCCTATGAGAGGCACATTAGGAAAACCAGCGCAGCTATGGATGAGACTCTTTCTTTGTTGCCAAGATGGTTGCCATAATATTTTCTTTTGATTCAGACCAGTGAAACATTGAGTCCATTCTTTACCGCCTTTTATCTCCAGTCTTCTCCGAGTCATCAGCTCTATCGGGCACCTAATCCCTATCACATTATCACCAATGCGAGCCATCATCCACATATACAGAATAGGCACGCACAGGGTAGCTTTCTCATATTTCTCTCATGACACAAATCCAGAGCTAAATGTTAGCCAAAATTGTCGTAATTGGATTTTTAGATCTTGTTTTAACAACAACAAAGATATCTACTACAACATAATCAACATAGTGAATAACATTAGTAAACAACATAATCCACACTTAGCTGAAGAAGATATGCCTCCAAGAATCTTTGGGAAAACCCTTTGGTACCTTTTATAGCAATCAGTCGGTCACTCAACTCATCCTGAGATGTTTTAGTGATGGACAATAGTGTCAAAATAGAAGCATGTTGCTCCAAGTGCCAGTAAGGAACTCCACCATTCAAAGATGTGTCCAGGATCTGCCCGTACTCCTCAATAGTAGGCACCAACTGAAAGTCTTGGAATGTTAAGCATCTTAATGATGAGTCATAATAATGAGCAAGTGCAGTGATGACAGGTATTTGAACCTCTAGTTCTAACAACCCCAACAGATTTCCATACTTCTTTATGAAAATTCCTCCCTGTATAGCTTTAAGCTTCCTCTCCAACTCCCTGTATAGACTCGACAAATTATTTTCTATTGTTCCGATCCTCAACTTTCTCTTCAGGTTGACATATTCTGATTCCCTTTCAACTTCAAATTCAGATCTAATTTCCATGTTCTGGTATATAATTTTCAACTTCACTGTTTAAAATAAAATAATGATGCATGAGATCATATGTTACAATATGCATGTTATACAACAAAACAAAACAAAAATTATTTCCACAGGTTCCACATTCTCCATTTATAACACATAATTAGCCATTATTCAACATCATTCCATCTTCCCTCAATAGATAACTGAAATGTTGGCCAGCGGTTGCAGTACTTGATTGTCTCCCTTAGTGCCTAAACAAATTGGCAACATAACACCTAAGGGTTCTAAGATCTTTACATGCATCCTCACAACGGTAGGTTCCCTATTTTCTAGAGGTATAAAGGTCATCAGAGCTATGGCCCTCATTTATACCTTATTCAAAGTTGTCGGTAAACAACTAGCTTATGAACAGACAAATAAAGAAAACAAACTCTGATTGGGATTCTCATGAAAACTGGAGTAGGAAGTACATCCCATCCAGTATCACTGAATCCCTCTATTTCTAAACTTTTTCAGACCCAAGGTTTTAGGATCTCACTCATGATACATGCATGAAAAGTGTATGTGAAGGAGAAAACCTGTACCTAACCCCCTACCTGCAAAATAGCCCGAAAAGTCCCAGGCAGATATATAGCAGATATAACAGATAAAGCATGTCGTCTATCCTAGGGTTCAATTATTCTAACAAGAACAACAAGCATACATATATAGAAAGGGAAAGAAAATACAAACATTTAGAAAATCACACTCATATTTACTTATTTAATTAAAATTGGCTTGACTCTCAAGTTTCAATCCCTAGTGGAGTTACCATCTGTCGCAACCGGGATCACAAAGGGGTCGGTGATCCAAAAGAGAAAAATTAAAATGATAGAAAAATTTAGAAAAATGAGTCGCCACCATAGTTTATTATGGAAAACTATGAAGAAACCGAAAATGAATAATGCAAGTTTGCGAAACTTGATCTAGGTCCCGGAGTCGTTTACATGTGGGGAAGGTATTAACACCGTCACAATGCTCATCCTAAGACGATACCTTTAATTGAACAAGTAGAATAAGTGTGATTTTGTAAAATGTTTATTTTCCCAAAGAAAAAGACAAAAATACAAATAAAAACAAAGAAAAATATATTTTTTTTTGGAAGGGACCCGACAAGGTTTGATCTTGCTCCTACATATCTCCATCAAGGATGGAGAATCAGAGTTATGTAGTTTTTTAAGAAAATTTGATTGTTGAGGTGTCTAATATTTTTTCGTTTTGAGAGTTGTTTTATATTTTTTATTATTTTTGTCAAACTTCATCTTGGATATCATTAGACGTGTACGACCTTTTGATAATCCAAAAGAAATTAAAAATCTTTCAAATTAAATCCCATGACGCGGACGACCATTTAAGAATTCAAAATTTATTTAAAAATCAAAAAAGAAATTAAAATCTTTCAAATTAAATCCCATGACACGGACGACAATTTAGGAATTCATTCAAAATTTATTTTTATTAATTTATTTATTGTTATTATTTTTAAAAGAAAATTCTTATGTGACGCGTACGACCATTTGAAGATTTAATTAAAAATTTATTATTGTTGTAAATAAAGATCAAATACAAAATTATTTCTAAAACTTTTTAAATTATTGGATATATGGAGAATAAAGTATTATGAAAATATTGTTAAAAGAAGTGCAAATTATAACAAAAGTATTGGGCCAACAGTTTAGGCCCAAATCTCCTTTTTTTTTAAAAAAAAAAAGACATTGTGGGAGTGCATCCATGAAGATTAGGGGTGCAAACAGAAAGGTCTCAACTCCTCAAACAAGCCCATTTTTTAGAAATTTTCCTTAGGGTTAGTAGGGTGAAGTCTAAAATAGTGTTGTGATAAGAGGTGCTGTCCCGCGGAGGTTTGGTGCTTTGAGGTGCGGCAGAGCTCGGCGGTGGGTTGTGGTAGAGGTGTAGGGTGGTGGTTGTGGTGGCGGGAGGCAGCAAGGTGTGGTGAGGCACGGCGGAGGCGTGGTGAGGCGCAGCAGGGGCGTGGTGGAGGTGCTTGGAGGCGCGGTGAGACGCGACTGAGGTGCAGGGAGGTGTGGTATGAGGGTGTAGCTGTTATGGAGGTGCGTGGGAGGTGTTTGACGTCATGGAGGTGGCTGTAACGACGGGGCAACGGTGAGGTGTGGCGGAGGCACAATGGAGGTGGTGTTTTTGTGGAGGTGCGATGGTGCAGTTATGCTTGTGACGAGGGCAGCCGTCATTGATGGTTGACGGCGGAAAGGCTATGGCGGAAAAATGATGACTTGGTGATTGAAGTGGTGGTGAGTTTACCCGTGAATAGGGCATGGCTCACATATGAACAATGTTTTGTTTCAATTTTTTAATGGTTGAGAATAGATTATGAAAGCCTTCTACGTTTGATTCTATGTTTAAGTTCACGTTTAAGCAATGAAAAAGAAAAAGAAATTAAGAAAGGGATTTAAAAGATTAAAGAATGGTGATGGAGAAAAGGTGAAACTCCCTCTCACAAGGAGACAATAAAACTGTGATTTTTTTTTTTTCGGTAAGTATACATTAATTTCATAATAGAAAGAAAATTTACACATTTTAACCTTTACTATTAAGAGAAGAAAGAAAAAAGAAATAAAACAATCACACCAACAAAAGCACAACCAATAATTCGCAAACTTTCATTAGGAATAATTGGATATGTACCTGTTTTAGCTTCTATTTATGAATTTTAGTGAATGCTTCTGCACTTAACTTTGCTTCAGTACTGTAATTGAATTGTTGAACCTGAACTCTTGCCACTGGACCCCGATCCTTAGAAATGCTCCCCTTTATTTTTTTGTTCTCAATGATTTTCCTCACTCCCTAAGTGATCCGAAGATCTTTTTAACGTAAGAGCAATTACCACAGAAGTGCATCCTCTTTTTTTATTATTTTATTTATTTTTATTTTGCATTGATAGTAGTTCAGAGCAATTTGGAAAGATTGATTTTTTTTCTCATTTTTTATTATTAAAGATGAAGTGTAGATCAACGTGAGATGAAACCGTTTGAAAATGGTCATATTTTATTTTTATTTTATTTTTTTATTATTATGAAATGGAGAATATGGGTGATTCTGTGCAATTTTAAAATTGACTGATTCCTTTTTTTATTATTATTATCTTTATTTTTTTTGTTGGAAGTTGAGATTGAGTAGGAAGTTACGGAGAGTTGAGAGAATTTTTTATTTTTAATTTGTATTTTTTTCTAATTCTTTTTATTATTATTTTAAATTCTTTTCTTTTCTTTTATTTAAAAAAAGGTGTTTTAGAATATCTCATTATCTATTCTTTCACTCATCTTTTACCTCTCGATCAATCTTGAACAATTTTGAATAGTCTTGAACATAGCATAGCTCACAGAACCAAATCATCAATTTTTTATATACATTTTTTATTTTTAATTATTTATATTATTATTTATTATTACATAAGAAACTCTTTATTTACATTTTTTTTATTTTGATTATTGCTCTTTATTCTAGACACACATTTAAATTTATTTATTAATATTTTTTTATTTTTTATATATTTATATTTACCCGAACGAAATGGGGTGTTGACAAATTTCTTCACTTTGCAATTCAGAGCACTAGACAAAAATCACATTATGTCAACATCCGCAGTGACAATCACAATGCTTTGTTTTAATTAAAGTCAGATTTCCCTTGAGCGTACCAGTTCTGAGTTGACTGTTCGACTTCCGGGGAAGGGGCCCTGAAGGGCCCATTCCAATCCGTCCCCCGACCGACACGCGACGACTCGCTTTCACCACATAAGCAGCTCGAGCAGTCCACCAACAGTCGACGTCGACGGGTTCGGGACTGAGGCCTCCGTGCCCAGCCCTCAGAGCCAATCATTTTCTCAAGGTTACGGATCCATTTTGCCGACTTTCCTTGCCTATATTGTTCCATCAACTAGAGGTTGTTCACCTTGTAGACCTGATGAGGTTATGAGTACGACCCGATGTGGGAGACACTCGGTCCTTCAAATTTTCAAGGGCCACCGGGGACGCACCGAACACCACGGGACGTGCGGTGATCTTCTAGCTACTGGACCCTACCTCCGGCTGAGTCGTTTCTAGGGTGGGCAAGCTGTTAAACAGAAAAGATAACTCTTTCCGGGGCCTCCACCCATGTCTCCGGACTCCCTAACGTTGTCGACAGCCACCACGTCCCGGTTCAGAAATTTTAACCTGATTCCCTTTCGGAGTACGCTCTCAAAACACTATCAGACGGGCTTCCCCCATCCCTTAGGATCGACTAACCCATGTGCAAGTGTCGTTCATATGAAACCTTTCTCCTTTTCGGCCTTCAAAGTTCACATTTGAATATTTGTTACTACCACCAAGATCTGCACTGATGACTGCTTCACCCGAGATCACATCCTAGGTTTTGCAGTGGCTGCTACGGCGTCCTACTCATCGGGGCTTGGTCCTTGCCCCGACGGTTGGGTATAGGTTGCACGCTTTAGCGTCATCCATTTTTGGGGCTAGTTGATTCGACATGTGAGTTGTCACGCACTCCTTAACGAATTTCGACTTCCATGACCACAGTCCTGCTGTCTTAATCGACCAACACCCTTTGTAGGGTCTAGGTTAGCGCGCAGTTGGACACCATAACCCAACTTTCGGTTCATCCTGCATCGCCAGTTTTGCTTTCCAAAAAGGGCCCACTTGGAGCTCTCGATTCCGTGGCACAACTCAATAGAGCAGTCGTATCGTCCTACCTATTTAAAGTTTGAGAATGGGTCAAGGGCATTGCACCCCCGATACCTCTAATCATTTGCTTTACCCGATAGAACTCGCCCGTAGGCTCCAGCTATCCTGAGGGAAACTTTGGAGAGAACAAGCTACTAGACGGTTTGATTAATCTTTCGCCCCTATACCCAAGTCAGACAAACGATTTGCACGCCAACTTTCACCCCACTGCACATTTATGTGGGGGGTAACAATGTGTGACACCCAGACAAGCTTGCCCTTAACCTAATGGCTTTGGGCACAACTTGCATTCAAAGACTCGATATAGTTTACGAGATTCTACAATTCACACAAAGTATTGCATTTCGCTACATTCTTCATCGATGTAAGAGCCGAGATATCCGTTGCCGAGAGTCATTTTATATAACTTGATGTGACAACACCCGTGGGACATGTCCCTGGGTGTGCACCTATCAATTTTAAATTCCTTGGTGAATGAAGCGTTGAGGTTAGAGTTTTGCTGAGAGAGAGTTGACTGACTACACGAGGCATGGCACGCTCCTTCTCGACGCTCAAGGGCGGACGAGAGCCAGACCCTTGGAGTGTAGATGCGAACACGCTCACCGGTCAAACTGGTTGTTTGAGGCATCGACAATGATCCTTCCGCAGGTTCACCTACGGAAACCTTGTTATGACTTCTGCTTCCTCTAATTGATAAGGTTCAGTGGACTTCTCACCACGTCGCAGGAAGCGAATTGCCCACGCAGCCGCAATCTGAAACACTTCACCGGACTATTCAATAGGTAGGAGCGACGGGTGGTGTGTACAAAGGGCACAACACAAGCTGATAACTCGCGCTTTCTAGGAATTCCTCATTGAAGACCAACAATTGCAATGATCTATCCCCATCACGATGAAATTTCAAAGATTATCCAGGCCTGTTGGCCAAGGCTATAGACTCGTTGAATACATCAATGTAGCACATGTACGGCCCAAAACATCTAAGGGCATCATAGACCTATTATTACCTCAAACTTCCATGGCCTAAATGGCTATAGTTCCTCTAAGAAGCTGGTTCTTAAAGTTTACCTCCACATAACTTTTTAGCAGGCTGAGGTCTCGTTTGTTAATGGAATTAACTAAACAAATCGCTCCACCAACTAAGAATGACCATGCACCACCACCCACAAAATCAAGAAAGAGCTCTTAGTCTGTCAATCCTTACTATGTTTGGACCTCGTAAGTTTCCCCGTGCTGAGTCAAATTAAGCCCCATGCTCCACTCCTGGTGGTGTCCTTCCATCAATTTCTTTAAGTTTCTGCCTTGCGGCCATACTCCCCCCGAAACCCAAAGACTTTGATTTCTCATAAGGTGTCAGCGAAGTCCTAAAAGCAACATTCGCTGATGGTCAACATCCTTAATGAAAACATCCTTGGCAAATGCTTTCGCAATTATTCCTCTTCCATAAATCCAAGAATTTCACCTCTAACTATGAAATACGAATGTCCCCGACTGTCCCTATTAATCATTACTCCGATCACGAAGGCCAACACAATAGCATCAAAATCCTGTGGTGTTATCCTATGCTAATGTATCCAAAGCCCAGGCTTGCTTTGAGCACTCTAATTTCCTCAAAGTAACAGCACCGGAGGCACGACCCTGCCAGTTAAGGCCAAGAACACATTGCTGGCAGAAGGGATGAGCCGACCGGTGTACACCAAAGGTGGACCGATCAACCCAACCCAAGGTCCAACTACGAGTTTTTTAACTACAACAACTTAAATATATGCTATTGGACCTAGAATTACCACGACTACTGGCACCAGACTTGCCCTCCAATGGATCCTCGTTAAGGGATTTAGATTGTACTCATTCCAATTACCAAACTCAATGAGCCTAGTATTGTTATTTATTGTCATTGCCTCCCTGTGTCAGGATTGGGTAATTTGCGCGTCTACTACCTTCCTTGGATGTGGTAACGGTTTCTCAGGCTTCCTCTCCGAAATCGAACCCTAATTCTCTGTCACCCATCACCACCATGGTAGGCCACTATCCTACCATCAAAAGTTGATAGGGTAGAAATTTGAATGATGCATCGCCAGCACAAGGATCGTGCAATCTGACGAGTTATCATGAATCATCAAAGCGACAAGCAGAGCCTGCGTTAACCTTTTATCTAAGAAAAGCATCCCTTCCAGATGTCGGGGTTTGTTGCATGTATTAGCTCTATAATTGTTGTGGTTATCCGAGTAGTAGATACCATCAAACAAACTATAATTGATTTAGTAAGTCATTCGCAGTTTCACAGTCTGAATTAGTTCATACTTACACATGCATGGCTTAATCTTTGAGACAAGCATATAACTACTGGCAAGATCAACCAGGTAGCATCCGTACTGACTGCCCTGCACCCCACGCCAGTCGTGGCAGTGTTTGCGCATGATGCGCATCGGGGCAGGCATAAGTCGTCAAATCCAAGTTCGTTGCGTGCACTGCATCCGAATCAACTGTCACACCATGTGTGCCACGGTGTTGGCACATTGAACATAAAAGGTAGACCGCGTGCGTGACTTTGGGATCCTCCGAGACCTCGCGAGAGGCTTGGACGGAAACATTTCTCACCAGCTACACAGATATTGTTTGGTGGGTAGGCAGCACAGGAACTGCCCAAACCTAATCACCTGGGACACAAGGCACGGGTGTGGGAACAGAAGGGATGGAAGTTCAACCGTTCGTTGCGCCATGCATAGAGCCAGCCAACAAAAACATCCTCATTACAACTCACACACCGTCACGTTCGCAAAGCACCACACCACAGGACGGTCCACCCCCCACACGCAGTTGGTGGGTGATTAAATGGAAACACCATGTGACACAATGCCCGCATCGCTGGGCATGAAAAAGGATCACTCCACGAACAGGTGCCGAACTTTGGTGTTGCCCCAAAATTAAGGCTCCTCTCATTGGCAAAGGAAATGGTGGCCCCCTCTGGCACTGACCAGAAGGATCATATATGATGCTGCGAGAAAACCACCCCAATGATCATAGCCTTATCTTGGTGTGTGGCCACCAAGTTAGACCCTTCTCATTGATGCAGCCCGCTTGAGCACCGCCAACGGGACTATCTCACCGATGATGGTACCAAAGTAAGCCACACCTAATGAAGCCGAGTCTTGTCCCTAGGGTAAAACCAAAGTTCGAACCTGGTGACTCCCTCCAATACCTCGATCGTGAGCAATGCTGCCTAGAGTCCTTCAAAATTCGAGAGGCAACGAGATTGGCCCCTATTTGGCATTGCCCACGCATCATTAGTGTTGAAAAAGCCATGGAATGACGCCCACATTTTTCTGAGGGTCGGGCCAATAGTCGGCCGCCTCGCTAAGATAAACTCAAATGGGTGGACGAAAATTGACTGTGGAAGATAGCAAGATACCCTACTTGCCATGATTTTGCATGCCTCTCAACCATGAAGGCAAGCGAAAACGTGATTGGGGATGCCCCATGGCATAGGCTCAAAACCAGCCAAGGTGGGCGTGCTGGCTTGAGGATACACCCCCCTATAATAGGTTAATATGCGAAAGTAAAATTTGTACAAGTAGATACACTATTTTTGAGCAAACATAAGGCCTCTTTTGGGAGCATTTTTTTCAGAATGGCAAAATTTCAGGACATCCAAACCATTCTCCACACGTCATTAGGCTTACTACCCAATCTAGCCAACTCAAATCCTAACCAGTGACTATGAGCTTCATTGTGGTGCACATTTTGTACCCCAACCCATTTGTCACATAATTGCCAAATACTACTAGCTTTTTTACAAGAGAAGAATACATGATTTACAATTTTCTCACATGAGTTGCAGAAAACGCAATTAATATTGTTTATTGGGATCTTTTGCAACGTATCCCAGGTTGGAACTCTACTATGCAACACCCTCCATACACACAACTGGGCAGTGGACGGGCCTTTAGACCTCCATAATTTCTCAAAAACCTCGTTATTCTGCTCACCAGCAACCTTAACTAAGGTATTATAAGCTTCTCTTACTTTATACTCACCATGAACAATCCCTCCTGCCCAAACCCATTGATCTTCGCTTACAAGATCAAATCTCCTATTAAAAATGTTTTTCAATCTTATTATCATCTTCAATTTTTTTATTGGTTAGTTGAAGGTTCAAATCAAAATTAACTTTCAATAGGATTTTAAAGTATATAATGCATTTTTTTTTATTCTTTCTCTTTGATAACTCCACTTGTTTCTTAGGTTTGTCTACAACACATCTACTTCTCCAAAATGTTATCATCTTATCATTCATCTCTTTCGGTTTAGTTTATGTTGTTGTATTACTTTATCAGTTCATGCATTTGTTTCGGCTTAATTTGTATTGTTTTATTGCTTTCAGTAGGAAAAGATTACATGGTATTTTTACTTCAGTCCCTATATACAAAAACCTTCAATTTAAGTTCAGTTATGTGATATTTATAACATCTTTGCTTATGTATGACTTTAGATGATAGAGATTAAAAGATATAAATTTAATTTGAAAGTTAAATACTAAATAATTTGATTTATAGATAAATAAGAAATTAATATTTAATGAAAGAAGTTAGGAAATTAAAACAAAACTCTAAAATTTAAAAAAAAAGATAGATAATTTTAACTTATATTTAAGTTTAAATGTTTAATGAATAAACTACATCCATTATTTCTTAAAGACTTATCTTCGTACCAAAAGTTTTCAAAGGTACGAACAGTCCTTCTCCATCCTGACAAAAAAAAAGAAAGAAAACTAGCATAACTAAGTTACGAATACATTCGAACAAATTTTTTCAAACAATTATAAACTACAGAACAAGCTTTTTCACAAGTTAAATTAACTTAAGACAGAAATTAAAAGAAATTAAAAATTATATAATAAATTTTATTCAAATTAACTTATAAATAAATAAAGTTTAAACAATAAAGAAATTATTTTATTTTTTTCATTTTTTATAATTTATGAAAAAAATGCATTGATGAGTCTATGAGAATGTGGAGGCTTAAAAAAATAAGAGAAAAAAATGAATCTATTTTACTTTTATTTTACAATTTCATTAATCTCTTTAAAATTTAACAGATCAATGAAATATAAAAATTTGAAAAATTTAATAATAAAATGTAAGGGAAAAAAGTTAAAAATTGTAAAAAATATAGCTCACCTAAAACTTGTCACCAAAAACCTCTATTTAAAACTTATAAGACAAATTTTTTGTGTCAACCTTTACTTGTTGAATCAACCGAGAATAAAAATTCACGTGAATGTTAATATTTGTACGCAAAACTCCATTAAAAGTCAATTATTATCTAATTCAATTCTCTTCAATTTTTTTCTTGGCTAATTGAACATTCAAATCAAAATGAACTTTTAATAGAATTCTAAAGTCTATAATGCATTTTTTTTCTTATTCTTTCTCTTTTATTACTCCACTTATTTCGTAGGTTTGTTTTGCAAAACATTTACTTCTCCAAAACATACATTATCATATTAGCATGCACCCCATTACGATTGTGTGAAAAGATAGATAGAGTTAGTCTTCTTTCTTTGCATAGAAATAAATAAAAATAAGATTGTGAAAAAATAGAATTAGTCTTCTTTCTTTGGATATAAATAAATAAAAATAGGAGTGATTTAGCATTTTGCACCTATTACCATTTTCACTCTACACGGCACATCTATTTTTTCAAAACATATTATTACTAATTTTAAGTAATCCCACAAATTTATATTTCTTTTTAATCATAATTTGATTTGAAAGTTAAATAATAAATAATTTGATTTATAGACAAACAAGAAATTAATATTTAACGGATGAAAAGTTTAGAGTTAGGAAATTAAAACAAAACTAAAAAACACAGAAAAGATAGATAACTTTAATACTTAAATCTAAATGTTTAATAAACAAACTACATATTTTCATCTTAAAGATCTATTTTTGTAATCCAAAAATTCTCAAAAGTGCAAAGAGTCATTCTCCATCTGGACAAAAATAAAATAAAATAAAATTAGCAAAAATAAATTGTGAACACATTTGAACAAATTTTTTCAAACTAAACTGAAAAAAAGAAGTTTTTTCACAAGTTAAATTAACTTAAGACAGAAATTAAAAAAAATAAAATTATATAATTAAGGTTATGCAAATTAACTTCTAATAAATAAACTTCAAATTGTAGAAAAATTAATTTTAATTTTTTTTTTATAATTTATAAAAAAATTTGCATCCATGAATCCGACGAAAATGTAAAAGCTACAAAAATATAGAAAAATGTATGAATCTATTTTACTTTTATTTTACAATTTTATTAATCTCTTTAAAATTTAACACCTCAATAAATATATAAATTTAAAAAATCTGATAATAAAATATAAAAAAAATTAGAAATTGTGAAAAAAATACTCTCCTAAAACTACTTTTCTTTATGTCTCTATTTAAAACTTATTAAACAAGTTTTTTGTCTCAACCTTTTAGGTTGAATCAACTAATAAAAGAAATCCGGTGAGCTAAGTCTTGAATATCCATATTATTTATCATTTATCACATACATATATCTTGTCATGTCACAATTGTCAGTTGCACACAAAAATATCAAATAATTCCATTTGAATACATATAGTACCGGATTAAAAATGACACATGGTGCTAAAATAGTATTTTCCTATCTTTTTTGAAAATTTATTAATTTTAAGTATTCCTTCAAATGTGTATTTTTTTATTCATAATTTGATTTTAAAGTTAAATACTAAATAACTTGATTTATAAAAAAATAATTAATCTTTAATGTTTAGGGTTAAAAAATTAAAAAAAAAAAAACTCCAAAAATGAAAAGAAAGGAGAAGATAAATAATTTTAACTTATACTTAAACCTAAATGTTTAATAAATTCAAATGTAGGAAGACAAAAAAAAACAGAAATAAAACTAGTATAACTAAATTTCAAACACATTTGAACAAATTTTCTCAAACAATTATAAACTACAAAAGAAGCTTTTTCACAAGTTAAATTAACTTAAGATAGAAATTAAAAGAAATTAAAAATTATATAATTAATTTTATTCAAATTAACTTATAAATAAATAAAGTTTTAATTATAAAGAAATTAATTTTATTTTTTTTCATTTTTTATAATTTATGAAAAAAATGCTTTGATGAATTCGATGAGAATGTGGAGGCTTAAAACAATGAGACAAAAAAATAATCTATCTTACTTTTATTTACAATTCCATTAATCTCTTTAAAATTTAACAGATCAATGAAATATAGAAATTTAAAAATCTAATAATAAAATGTAAAAAAAAAATATTTTGGAAATTGTGAAATAAATGGCTCACCTAAAACTTTTCTCTCCAACTTTTCATGTTGAATATTTTGAATCATTCGAGAAAACAAATTACGCGAGCTCCAACATATTTACATTTGTGCTTTGAAAACAAAAATTCCTTTAAAAGTGCTTTTTAATCTTGTTACATTGGTTAGATTGAACGTTTAAACCAAAATAAACTTTCAATAGGATTCTAAAGTCTATAATAAGATTCTAAAGTTTTATAATTCATGTTTTATTTCTTATTCTTTGAAGTCTCCACTTGTTTTGTAGGTTTGTTCTACAAAATTTTCACTTCTCCAAAACGTTATCATCTTAGCATACATATGTTTCGGCTTAGTTTGTGTTGTTGTATTGCTTTATCAGTAGGGAAAGATTACATGGTATTTTTACTTCAGTCTCTATATACAAAATCCTTCAATTTAAGTTCAGTTACGTGATATTTATAATCTCTTTGCTTAAGAATGACTTTAAATGGTATAAAGATAAGAGATACAAAATGTATGTATGGGGACTAAAGAGAATTAAGCTGGTATTATGAGGAACTAAAATGATATTTTTTAAGTAGATAGACAAAAAAAAGTTCGTACAATTATAGACTAAATGAGTAGATAAACATTTAAAAAGAATAAAATTTATGATGTTTGCATGAGCTATAGGATAAATTTTTATCTTTCATTCTCATCTTTTTTTTCTTCTTTTAATTTCTCTTAATAGATTTGGGAGGACCTAATGCTATGTAAAAGCACTATTTTTATTTGACACGTAACATATATAAGTAAGGAAGAAGAATCATAAATTTAATATTTAAAAAAAATTAATTAAAGTGAAGTTAGTTTGTTGTATAGGTCTGATTTATGTTTCATTGTATTGTATTTGAGATCTCTTTCTTAATTTGACTCACTTCTTCTAATTATAATTGACTAGTGAATAAATAAATAAATACAAGATCATCAATTCAAGTAAATTTAGAATCACATAAATGCAATTAAATATATTTTATTTATAAATGTATTTTTAAATTAAACCAATCCTAATTTTAAGATTTTTTTAATGTTTTAGCATTTTCTAATTTGTAATTTGCCAGCTTAGCTTATTGGAGAATGAATACACCATGTAGAATTGGATTGGAGTTCCTTGCTTGCTTTTTTGCTGGAGATTGACACCCTATTATCTGACCCAACTTATACATGGCACTACAAAAAAAACTCAATTTACTCACGGATTATTACCCACGGATCTGTATCCGTAGGTAAATTCAGCATTACTCACAGATTATTACCTACGGATCTGGATCTGTAGGTATTATCCACGGATTTAAGTCCGTAGGTATTACCCACGAACATAGGTTCGTAGATATTACCCATGGAGATGGATATGTAAATATTACCCACAGATATTGGTCTGTAGGTATTATCCACGAGCTATTTCCGTAGGTATTACCCACGGACATACGTCCGTGGGTATTACCCACGATCGTAGGTAATACTTAAGAACTTATATTTATGGATAAAACTACTATTATCTCTTAATGATGTTTATATTGATTTATTAATAATTAAATTAGGAAATGTGAATATTATTAACAATATTAATATTTTGATTGATATTACTGATATTATAACTCATATATTATTAGTATTTTTAACACTTTTATTATTATTATTACTATTATTATTAAATTTGTATTACTATTATTAATATTATTATTAGTTTTATTAATATTATTATTATCATTGATATTATTAATGATATTATCATTAATATTATATTTATCATTATTATTAATAATATTATTAATATTATTGCTAATATTATTGTTTTTATTATTATTTCTAATATTATTAGTTATAATATTATTAAAATTATAATTATTATTATCAGTATTATATTTTTTTAAATTATTAATGTTGTTTTTAATATTTTTAAATTTTTTAATATTATTAATATTTATACACAAAATATTATTAATGTTATTGATAACATTATTATTATTATTATTATTTATATTAACATTATTATTATATATTTTTTAATATATGGAATATTATTAATACTTCTATTCATATTATTTATATTTACATTAATAGAATTTTTAATATTACTATATTATTATCAACATTATTTATATTTATATGAAAAATAGTTTTAATATTATTAATATTTTTCATATTATTTTCAGTTATATTAAAAATATTTGTGATTATTATTATTATAGTTAATAATAATATTATCAATAATGTTATTGTTAACATTTATATTCTTATTTCTAATATTATTATTATTAATGTTATTTTTATTACCCGTATTAATATTATTAATAATATTAGTATTTTAAATTTTATTAATTTATTATTGTTATTATGAATCTTATTAATATTGTTTTTTTTTCAATATTATTAATATTATTATTGATATTATTTATATTATTATTATTATTGTCGTTTTTAATAAAAATGATAATAATAAAAATAATAATATTATTATTAATGATAATAATAATAAGATTAACAATCATAATCATAAATATAATCATAATAAGAAGAATAATAATCATAATATTATCATATAGATTGTCTGGCACAGTGGTCAAAGACTTCCTTCAACATTCATAGGTCTTGGGTTCTGACCACTACTAAACTTGGCTCACCACACCACCACCAAACTTGGCTCACTTGGAAACCAACAAAGATGGATTGACTTTGCCACCAAACTATCCCAACCCCATTTTTATTATGTTTGTGGTGTTTTCCACCCAAGAGGGCTCAAAAACCACAAGCTCAAAATTTCATGATTCTTGGAATCTATGTCAGGTAAGCCGACCCATACCACAACCAAACTTGGTTTACTTAGAAACCAACCAAGATGGGTTGGTTTTGCCACCAAACTTTGCCAACCTCATATTTATTACATTTGTGGTGATTTCCACCCAAGAGGGCTCAAAAACCGTAAGGTCGAAAATTCATGATTCTTGGCACCTATGCCGGGCAATCCGACCCAGACCGCCACCAAACTTGGCTCACTTCAAAACCAACAGAGATGGATTGGTTTTGCCACCAAACTTTGCCAACCTCGTTTTTATTGCATTTGTGGCACTTTCCAACCAAGAGGGCTCAAAAAACGCAAGGTCGAAAATTCATGAGTTTTTGCACCTATGCTGGGCAAGCCGACTCACACAACCACCGAACTTGGCTCACCTGGAAACCAACCGAGATGGATTGGTTTTGCCACCAAACTTTGACAACCTCATTTTTATTGCATTTGTGGTGCTTTCAATCGAAAAGGGTACAAAAACTGCGAGGTCGAAATTTCATGATTTTTGGCATCTATGTCGAGCAAGCCTTACATCACCACCAAACTTGGCTCATTTCAAAACCAACCAAGATGGATTGGTTTTGCCACAAACTTTGTCAACCTCATTTTTATTGTATTTGTGGTCCTTTCCAACTAAGAGGGCTTAAAAATCGATAGTTCGAAATTTCATGATTCTTAGCACCTATGTTGGATAAGTCGACCTAGACCACCGCCAAACTTAACTCACTTCCAAACCAACCAAATGGATTGATTTTGCCTCCAAACTTTGCCAACCTCATTTAATTTCATTTGTGATGGTTTCCACCCAAGACTACTCAAAAACCACAAAGTCGAAAATTCATTATTCTTGGCACCTATGTTGCGCAAGCTGGCCCATATTACCACCAAACATGGCTTACCTAGAAACCAACAAGGATGGGTTGGTTTTGCCACCAAACTTTGCCGACCTCATTTTTATTGCATTTTTAGTGCTTTCCACCCAAGAGAGCTAAAAAACTACGAGGTCGAAAAATCATGATGTTTGTTACCTATGCCGGGGAGGCCGACCGCCATAACCACCAAACTTGGCTCAGATCAAAACAACCAAGATGGATTGGTTTTGCAACCAAACTTTCCAACTTCATTTTTATTGCATTTGTGGTGTTTTCCCAACCAACAGGGCTCGAAAACCACGAGGTCAAAAATTTATGATTTTTGGCACCTATGCCGAGTAAGCCGACCTACACCACTACCAAACTTGGCTTACTTCAAAACCAACCAAGATGGATTGGGTTTGCCACCAAACTTTGACAGTCTCATTTTTATTGCATTTGTGGTGCTTTTCAACCAAGAGGGCTCAAAAATCGGAAGGTCGAAAATTCATGATTTTTGGCACCTATGCCTGACAAGCAAGCCGACCCACACCACCACCAAAATTGGCTCAATTGGAAACCAACCAAGATGGATTGGTTTTTCAACCAAACATTGCCAACCTTATTTTTATTGCATTTGTGGTGCTTTGAACACAAAACAACACAAAAATCGCGAGGTAAAAATTTTATGATTTTTGGCACCTATGCCGAGCAAGCCTACCCACACCACCACCATACTTGGCTCACTTCAAAACCAACCAAGATGGAGATGTTTTTCAACCAAACTTTCCCAACCTTATCTTTATTGCATCTGTGGTGCTTTCCACCCAAGAAGGCTCAAAAATCAAAATTCATGATTCTTGGTACCTATACCAGGAAAACCGACCCACACCACCATCAAACTTGGCTCACTTCAAAACCAACCATGATGGCTTGGTTTTGCCACCAAACTTTGACAACATCTTTTTTATTGCATTTGTGGTGCTTTCCAACCAAGAGGGCTCAAAAACCGCAAGGTCGAAAATCATGATTTTTGGCACCTATGTCGGGTTTACCGACCCACACCACCACCAAACTTGGCTCACTTGGATACCAACCAAGATGGATTGGTTTTGCCAGCAAACTTTGCCAACCTCATTTTTTGCATTTGTGGTGCTTTCAACACAAAAGGGTAAAAAAAATAAAAAAAAAATAAAAAAAAAACCACGAGGTCGACATTTCATGATTTTTGGCAGCCATGCCAGGCAAGCCTACCCACACCACCACCAAACTTGGCTCACTTCAAAACCAACCAAGATGGATTGGTTTTGCCACCAAACTTTGTCAATCTCATTTTTATTGCATTTTTGGTGTTTTCCAACCAAGATGACTCAAAAACCATGAGGTCGAAAATTCATGATTCTTAGGACCTATGTTGGGCAATCCGACCTAGACTGCCACCAAACTTGGCTCACTTCGAAACCAACCAAGATGATTGGTTTTGCCACGAAACTTTGTCAACCTCATTTTTATTGCATTTGTGGTGCTTTCCACACAAGAGGGATCAAAAATTGTGAGATCGAAATTTCATGATTCTTGACACCTATGTCGGGCAAGCTGACCCACACCACCACCAAACTTGGCTCACTTCCAAACTAGCCAAGATGGATTGGTTTTGCCATCAAACTTTGCGAACCTCAATTTTATTTCATTTGTGGTGTTTTCCACCCAAGAGGGCTCACAAACCGCAAGGATGAAAATTTATGATTCTGGGCACCTATGTCGAGCAAGCCGACCCACACCACCACCAAACTTGGCTCAATTGGAAACCAACCAAGATGGGTTGGTTTTGCAGCCAAACTTTGTCAACCTCATTTTTATTGCATTTGTGGTGCTTTCCACCCAAGAGGGCTCAAAAATCGCAAGTTTGAAAAATCATGATTATTGGCACCTGTGCTGGGCAAGCCAATCCACACCACCACCAAACTTGGCTCACTTCCAAACCAACCAAGATGGATTGGTTTTGCCACTAAAATTTGCCAACCTCATTTTCATTACATTTGTGGTGCTTTCCACCCAAGAGGGCTAAAAAATCGCGAGGTCAAAAAAACATGATTTTTGGCATCTATATCGGGCAAGACGACCCACACCACTACCAAACTTGGTTGAGATCAAAACGAACCAAGATGGATTAGTTTTGCCAACAAACTTTCCCATCCTCATTTTTATTACATTTGTGGTGTTTTCCACCCAAGAGAGCTGAAAAACCGCGAGGTCAAAAAATCATGATTTTTGACACCTATGTTGGGCAAGCCGACCCACACCACTATCAAACTTGGCTCATTTCAAAACCAACCAAGATGGATTGGTTTTGCCACCAAACTTTGCCAACCTTATTTTTGTTGCATCTGTTGTGCTTTCCACCTAAGAGAGCTCAAAAACCGCGAGATCGAAAATTTATGACTTTTGGCACCAATGTCGTTCAAGCCGACCCACTCGACCACCAAACATGGGTCAATTCAAAACCAACCAAAATGAATTGATTTTGCCACCAAACTTTGCCAACCTTATTTTTATTGTATTTGTGGTGCTTTCCACCTAAGAGAGATCAGAAACCGTAAGGTTGAAAATTTATGATTCTTAGCACCTATGTCAGGCAAGCTGACTCACACCACCACCAAATTTACTCTTTTCTCTCTCTCCTTCAAAGCTCCAATCCTTGTTTTAATCCAATGTTTTCCTAATTATATTCAATCAAAATATCATGAATTAGCAATCAAATCCTTTTTTGACTCAAAATCAATTACTAACAAAAACCAAATAAAATTGAGAGTTAAACAAATTTTAAATGAGGAAAGAGTTTATTTTTGTAAAAAAAAAAAAGATTGATAGGTCAATAATATCATATAAATTAACTCGATCATTTATCTCGATTCTCATTTTTTCTAAAATTTCAGAATAAATTTGTTTATAAATCTAATTAGTGATAGATTTTAGCAACAAAATTATTGACAAAATCAAGAACTAATAAGAACTTTAGTTAAGATATTTGTACTAATTAAATTCACGAAAATCAAATATGAAAGAACGTTCATTGTAAATTTAGTAGTTGTAAATAAAATAATCAGCTTACGTTGAGATTTTGAAGTGTTTACAAAGTCAACTTAATTAGTTGACTAGGGATCCAACTATAATTATTAAAAAATTAGCTAGGATATTATCTAACTATGAAATTCATTTAACGACTAAGTTGCAATTAAGTAATGACCAATTTGCAATTTATTGAAAATATTAGGGATCACGTTGACATTTTAAGGAATTTTAGTTACTGATATGCAATCATGGAAAATATTTTTTTTTTAAATTAATAGAAAAACTCAATTTCACTCTTGATAGATGTATACTAAATTTTCAAGTCAAACATAACAAATAATAATTAATATTAGTTTCTATACTATATTATGTACATAAAAAATGAGGGTTTTATAATATGCCTCCCAAAAGAGTAATTTTTTGGGCTGGCCTTACTAGATTCTACTGTCCGTGATTAGGCAAAGATTGCTTCTCCCCTTACTGCGTTGTTGTGTGAAGATGCTATTGAATGGGGACCCAAAGTTCAATTAGCCTTTGATAGGCTCAAGACTGCCATGACTCAGGCTCCTGTTTTAGCTTTGCAGAATTTCACCATAACATTGATTGTGGAGACCGACACTTTCAGCATGGCATGGGCGTTGTACTGATGCAATTAAATCATCCATCCCATTGCTTTCAATTGCTTTGTCCACTTATATCTTTGAGCTCCACGCTATCACTTCGATTGTTAAAAAACTGCGGCAATATGTACTCGATAAACCTTCACCATTGACCACCGTATCTTGGGGGCTTGATATCTTAGGCAATTTAGACTCCGGAGCAACATGTATACTTGGCTACAAGGTAGTGAAAATCAAGATCAGAATTATATCACACTTGAAATACATAATTATACTTCAATTCTATATGAATAGTAAAACACAAAAGTACTAATAGAAGTAATAATATAATGAACACCTGCATGCTAGTTACAAAATAGTAACTCCTTAGTTACAAAACAATAAGCCAACTTCATTCCGAATGTGTTAGACAGTTAGAACAGGATAAAGGGTTGAAAGTTTATTATAGAAGCAAAAATAAATAGTAGGAAGTTGGGACAGTTAGGGTTGTTAGGAGAATAGGAGCTTGTTCTGTTTTCGAGATTGGCCTATTTAATAAGATCAACCTTGGGTTTGAAGGAAATGTTTTAGTGTAATTGTTACAGGAATTAAACCTGTGTGAAAGGAATCATTTTTTCCTTTGTATTCTTGTTTTCGGTGATAATTCAATAAAAGAGTCATATTCAATGAATTTGTGTTTCTTGTTATTTCTTGATGTTCTTGAATGTTGTGCTCTAACAAATTGGTCCGACCTACCGGATCCTTTGTGAGGGGAACGTTTTGGACGTGAGAAATGGAATATCAGGTGAATGCTTGGAGAAGTGGGCCAGCAAACAAGGGCCTGTTATTGCTGAATTGAAATCTAAAATGATGACAGTCAAAGAAAGCTTACTGGATTTAAAAGAGATCAAAGAAATGTTGAAAGATCTCAAGGAAAACAACAAAGGCTCAAAGGCAGGAGAGAATTCCGTGAACGAAGAACATAAAAAAGAAAGAAGTTTTGATCAAGGTACTAATTCAGAAGAGAACAAGGAGGAAGGCTGAAGGCTTGGACGAGAAGAGTGGATGGGATTCTAGGATTGACAAATTTTTTGAGGTGCAAAATGTTTCTGCCAAGGACAGATTGAGATTGGCATTTATAAGTACAGAGGGAAGTGAAAACCATTGGTTGAAATTTTGGAGACAAAAAACCAATAACCATTCTTGGGAGGAGTTCACGATGGTTTTGGCTTTAATCAAAAGATTTGGAGAGCGAGAAAGAAACCCAATCTTTGAATGATTGGCCAAGATAAAACAACATGGGAATATGGAAGATTACATCCAAGAATTCAAACTCTTGGTGTCTCAAGCCCCAACATAAGTGAGGAGCAAATGATGGGTACTTTCTGGCAAGATTACAACTCAAGATTAGACTTCAAATCAGACTGCATTATCCTAAGGAATTGACGAGAACTATGGAGGAGACGACGAATTTGGACAAAGAGGCGCGAGTATTTATCGGAATTCTCAATTCCAATATGCAGGACGATCAGGGGTGACTGCAGGATGGATAATTATAAGGGAGCGAATAGAACGATGACCTCAAGCATTGCTAGTAATTCGAGGAAGGACACTTTCAATTGCCCTAGAGAATCTCATCCAAATATCATTGGGGGTGATGGAACGAGAAGTAGAGGGTCAAGAACCTTGCCCTATCCAAAGTATGTGAAACGAAGGGAGGAAGGTCATTGTTTCCATTGTAGAGGCGCTTACAGTTACGGACACAAATGTCCAAATAAGAATTCGAGAGTGGTGATCTACGGAGAAGAGGAGAAATTAACTGAGACCACCAAACCCCAAAGTGGACCCGAGGAGGATATGGAGGATTGGGAGAATGAAAGTTGCGACAATAAAGAATGCCAACACACGAACTTAACAGTGTTTTCAGCAAGGGGAATGACTTAGCCACATACCATGAAATTGCAAGGAGAAGTTATAGCCAAGAAGGCATTTATCAACAATGGAGCAAGCCACAATTTTATTTCTAAGGAATTAATGCATGGTTTGGATCTATCAGTGGATAACACCCCTGCCTACAGTGTAAAATTGGGTTATGGGTTCTAGAGAAGCACCAGGGGATGTTGTAAAGATGTGGTGGTTAAGTTAGAGGAGCATATCATCAAGTAAAAGTTTTATATGCTTGAACTGGACGAAGTTGATGTAAATTTTCGAGTGGCTTGGTTGGCAATGCTAGAGACATGAAGGTTAATTGGAAGTCTTTAACAATGACTTTCCATCATCATGGGCAGTCAGTACAAATTTAGGGAGATCTTTCACTGAGGAAAACTTTGGTGACTCCTCAAGCCTTGAAGAAGGAGAAAAAGATAGTGGTTGTTTCAGTGTTTTGGGTGCTAAAATAATGGGTTCGGGAGAAAAGTAAGGAAGAAAAGAGGAATTAACAGAAGAGTAGAGAAGGGAATATGAAGAAGTCTTGAAGGAATGTTAAGTGTTTTTGAAGAAAGCCAGGAGTTGCCGCCAAATAGAGGGGTGGATCATAAAATTCCTTTGAAAGATGGAATCGAAACTATTAATGTTAGACCATAAAGGTATCCTTATATGATGAAAGCATAAATAGAAAAACAAGCGAAAGAGGTGCTAAAGACGGGAATAATATGAACCAACAATAGTCCTTTCTCAAGCCCAGTTATCCTTGTGAAGAAAAAAGACGATAGTTGAAGGTTTTGCGTTGATTATAGGGCCTTATATAAGGCTACAATACCAGATAAATTTCCAATACCGGTGATAGAAGAGTTGTTGGATGAAATGCATAGAGCTTGCTATTTTTCAAAGGTGGATTTGTAGAAGTGTCATTTTGGTAAACGGGAAATGTAGTATTTGGGCCATATTATCTTTTAGGAACAATGGCCAATACCCAAGAACATGTAATCCTTGAGGCGAAGAATCATATACAATTATGGGAAAATGGCACAGTCTCTAACTCAGCCATTGAAGAAGGGAAGCTTCACGTGTATAGAGGAAAGCACCCAGGCTATGAAACAATTGAAATAAGCCCTCACAAGCACTTGGTATTAAGTTTGCCTAATTTTAGCAAACAGTTATGCACTGAGTATGATGTGTCTGGAACAGACATAGGAGCGGTGCTATCACAGGACAAAAAGGCAATAGCTTTCTTTAGCAAGACTTTGGCGGATACATCCTTGGCCAAATCGATATATGAAAAGGAGTTGATGACTATTGCTTTAGCCATCTAACATTGGAGGCCATATTTGGTGGGGCAAAGGTTTATGGCATGTACAAATCGAAAGAGTCTGAAATACTTATTGGAGCGAAAGACTACAACTCAAAACCAACAAAATTGGTTGGCCAAATTGTTGGGTTCTGAGTTTGACATCGTGTATAAATCGGGAGTGACCAATAAGGTAACAGATGTATTGTCACAATCATTTGAAGAGGAAGAAATTGGAGCTGAGATTAATGTCATTTCAAAACCATATTGGTAAGATCTCGAAAAGATTGAAGATGAGATCCATAACGATATGGAATTGTAGAAAATTGTTTTAGAACTGACAAACAACCCTAAAACGGATGGGAATTAATTATACTTTGGAAAATGGGAGGTTGCATTACAAAGGGAGGCTAGTTTTATGAGAAATGTTGACGTGGATTGCAAAGTTAATACAGGAATTCCATACTACTCCATTAGGAGGCCACTCTGGGGTGTTTCACACTTTTAGAAGGATTGCATAGTCACTACATTGGATTGGAATGAAGAAAGCAATCACGAAATTTGTGGTTGCTTGCACCGTATGTCAAGAAAAATAAGTATTCTGCTAGCTCACCTCATGGGTTGTTGCAACCCTTACTATTCTAGCAGCTGTGTGGGAGGAGGTCAATATGGATTCCATTATTAGATTGCCTAAATCCAATGGTTATGACATCATTCTAGTTGTTGTGGACCGTCTCAACAAGTACGCCCATTTTACTCCTCTTAAACATCCATACTTCGTAAAATCGGTAGCTCAGGTGTTCGTGAGGAAGGTGATAAGGCTGCATGGGATACCTGCATCTATGGTGAGTGATAGGGAATCTATTTTCATGAGTTTGTTTTGGAAAGAATTATTCAGGTTGTAGGGGACTAAATTGAATATGAGCATTGTCTATTATCCTGAAACAGACGGACAAAGGTGTTGAACAGAACTATAGAGACCTATTTGTGTTGCTTCAGCTCCAAATAGTGGAAGATGTGGGTGCAATTCATTTCATGGGCTAAATATTGGCTCAACACCAACTATCGAGGGGCTGCCAAGTGCACCCCATTTGAAGTGGTATATGTGAGGCCACCACTTTCTATAGCACACTACATTCAGGGAGAAAGAAGTGGTATATGTGAGGCCACCACCATCTCTAGCACACTATATTCCAGGAGAAATAGCAGTGGAAGTGGTGGCACAAGACTTGATGAATCGTGATGAGGCTATGAAACAACTTAAGTTTCATTTACAACGAGCACATGACCAAATGTCCAAAAATTTGCCAACTTCAACAAATAAGGTAAGGGATGAAGTATATTTGAAGATTAGACCTCACAAACAAAAGTCGATGCCTACAAGGTTACACCTAAAGCTATCAACACGCTATTATGGACCGGTTGTGGTAATAGCTCAAGTGGGTTCAGTAACTTATAGATTGCAATTTCCTGAGGAAGCGCATATTCATCCAGTTTTCCACATTTCCCAACTTAAACGAGCGGTGGTAAACGGTCAGGTGGGATCTACTTTGCCACCGGATTTGCAAGGGCTTGGAGAAGGATTGAATCCTAAGCAGATTTGCAGACCAGAATTTATGACAAGCATGGGGAATCGGTGAAGCAAGTGCTTGTTCAGTGCTAAGACGATGGAGTAGAACCTACTACTTGGGAGGACTTGATAAATATACAAGAGTAGTTTCCAGAGTTTCACCTTGAAGACAAGGTGGATTTTCTAGAAGGGAGTAATGTTAGATAGGTAGGGCGGGATAAAGGGTTGAAAGTTTATTATAGAAGAAAAAATAAATAGTAGGCAGTTGGGACAGTTAAGGTTGTTAGGAGAGTAGGAGGTTGTTCTGTTTTGGAGGTTGTTTTGTTTAATAAGACCAACCTTGGGTTTGGAGGGGGGATGTTTTCGTGTAGTTGTGACAGGAATTAAACCTGTGTGAACGGATCATTGTTTCCTTTGTATTCTTGCTTTTGGTGATAATTCGACAAAAAAAGAGGCATATTTAGTGAATTTGTGTGTTTTTCGTTATTTATTGGTGTTCTTAGTGTGGTGTTCTAACAGATTGCAATGTCTATATCATCATGAGATGTAGTTTCATCCTCCTAAGCTTGGATTGAAACCATGCTTTCATCCAAATCCAAATTGCGTACATCCAAATTCTATGCATGTTCATCTTCCATAATCTACTCATCATATGTCGAACAATTTTCAGGATTAATTTAGTTTTCTATAAATATATTTTAATTAATACTAACTTACCATTTCAAAGCATTCTAATCCCGCTCACATTTAAATGTGCTTCATTTCTGGAGCTATGGATTCTCATCTCATAAGACTGTCACTAATGTGTTTGAAGTTTTTAAATTAATTGACCTAGTGAGCAAGGACAATTAGAATATTTAGCTCGATTTTTTAAATTGTCAATTTGAACATCAGTCGTAGTTTATTCATCCTCTTCTTTAACCATGCTTGTTAGACGCACCATTAAACCTAAAATCACTCCCAAATCCACAATAATACATTTGAGAGTTAAGAAAATAGCCTACACCATAAAAAGGCAAGTGAAGTTACTCATACCATCTTCCATGAATGATGTTCCACAAAGCAAATAACTAGTCAAAATATACTAAATTGAGTTAGTTCTCTGTTTTCCGTTTGAAAAGCACTAACTTCATAAATAAATATATAGATTAGTCTCCTGAGCACATCACGGGAGAATATTGATCCTAATTCGTTCTACTTTATTGTAGTAGCTAATCTTACATATGCATTATCACCGTCTAGGATACAGAAACAAAGAACAAATTTTCGTTCTTCAATCATTTCTTTTTTCAGTCATAATTATGTTTCCCTTAAAACCTATACTTTTTGTTCTGTCCAGTAAAATATGTATCTCACTCCACCACCACTAACTCAAACTATTTCTGTTTATGATAACCTGAAGGAAGCAAAAATTGAACACGAAATTTCCTTTAAATAGATCATTGCTCCAACATGTAACTACAGCTACTTACGTAAATCCATCATATTTTAAACATTTATTAAACAAAATATCTAGATAAAATGCTAATTCTAACTGCAAAATATTAAATATTATCCTAAATAAAATCAGACAATAAACACAATATATTCTAATCAAACGCAAGTAAGTGAATAAGAACAAACCATGATATTGTAAGGAATTGCAGACATTGTGGCCTGATGCTGCATCCAAAATCACGGACAGTTTTTAAATAAACGTAGCAAACTATGAAAGAAGTATGGGTTAATACATGAAATTAAACTCCTTAGATTTGAATAGTTTACAAAAGTTCCTAATATGTGACCAATGTAGAAAGAAATACAAGAAATTGAAAGAGTGAAAGTGAAGATGGAACCGTTGAATGGAAGATTCAGGAGGAGACGTCTTTGGCGTTGTTGAAGAACGCTGCGGCGCAGAGAATGGAAGCGATGAAGGCGATAAAGGCCAAGCAGATGAACAAGGAAAGGCCCGCTACGAGGAAGTCCAACAGGCCCAATCCCACCATCACCAGAATAGCCACGTTGCTATTGAGGTAAGAATTGGAGGGAGACGACCATGTGAGGGATTGGAAAAGAAAGAGAGAACGTGGATGGATCTCCAAACGGTTCTGATAGAATCGATACGCAAGAAAGAGACATCGCAGTTTATCAATTGCATTTTGTGGGTCCGACATCTTCTGACGGAGTGAATGTAATTAACGTGTGAAAAATTGTCATGCGAAAGGGGTGGCTAAAAATATTAATATTTTAAAATTTTGTGGGTTCTTACGGATTTGAAAACTTTGTTCAAATTCAAATGAAAAAAAAAAAAAAAAATCAAAGTTTTTAAACATTAGCCAAATAGTGTGATTTTAATTTCGAGAATAACGTCATTCCCCATGTATAGTGGGAATTCTTTTCCGACTAACACTACTTTTAAAATAAAAAATAAATTATTCAAGTAGTATACTTTTCAATCAAACTTTCTAGTTAGTATTATTTATTGTAACTGTAATATTCTTTATTTTTTTATTTACATGATCTTTTACTTCAATTATCATTTATTTTTTAATTTTATATTTTAAAATAATAATTTATACACTTTTTTTTATTAAATATATTTATTCTCTCTTTTTATTATTATATATATCAACAATGAATAAATTACCTTTTATATGAAATTTTTTAAAAATTTAATCAATATCTATTTTTAAAAAATAGTCCAACAAGTTTATTTTATTTTTATTATTACTTATTTAGATAATTTTTTTAACAAACTAACAGTACAAAATTTAATTCATATATAAATATCATAATTTTTCTTTCAATTTTGATTTTATAATAAAAATACAGTCACAAAATTATTGTAATTTATTTTTTCCAATGAAACTATAAAAATTAAATATTTTATTATTTATTTTCTTATTATAATTATTAGTTCAAAATATGTATAAAATATTTTATTTCATTCTCTTTGTATTTTTATTATCTTTTCAAAATTTTAATTCAAACATTTTTATATTATTCTTTTCATTTTAGTTTTAATTTGAAACTAACTAATATTGGGAACTTTAGTTTCATATAAATTTAAGAAAAATAAATGACTTTTACCTTACTACTTGACCTCAGCCGGTTACGGGTTATGATTCAAGCCGACATGGTATCGGTCACTTTTATGATTACACCTTGGACTTTACATTATCTTTCTGACAGCAAAACAGTATTTTGTTTGTTTTACATTTCCTCTTTAACAAAAGCAGTATTTGGTGAACTTTACATCTTTCCCTGACAAAAAGTAAAGGATAGTTATTGCGAATCAAAACAAACATCCTTATAAATAACAAAGTGACATAGAAGAATGTCTAACACCCAATTTTGTCTGGATAAATAAAATTTAAAAAAAATATTTTTTTTTAATAAATATTATAAACTAAAAAATAATACTTGACTAGTTTCGGATTTTTAAAAAAAATATCTAAAACAAAAAAGGAGGTTAACTTAATCCATTAGGTTTTTTAAAAAAATTATAACAAAAAGAAATGAAAAAAATCAAAAATAAAAAATATAAAAATAATAAAAAATAAATAAAAAATAAATAAAAAGGAGAGGAACTCCCCCATTCAATCTCAATTCCTCACACTCACAGTAAGTTCCCTCAATCGACGTTTACTATAGCTTCCCTCAACTCATTCTTTTTTCTTTCTTTTCTTTTCTCAACTTACTTATGTCATTCCACTCACTCTCACGTTCACCACATTCACAAAAGAAAAACGTTGGTTTGACAACCACGTCTTTATTACAACCCTATGTTAATCGTGACATGGCACCAATTGATGAAGTGGTTGAGGGCAGAAATGATATTTTGTCACATACTTAAAATATTTGAATGGCACAACTTTGCTTCACGCGGTATGTTTGAAAGGCGAAGTGTTTAAGCGACTTAACACAAGAGTGAGCAACAAAGGGAACTTCAAAAGTAGGAGAAACAGCACTTGCAGAGTTCTAGAGTGCAATTGTTAAAGAAAATCATTTGTTATAGAGAAAAAAGATTTCGTGATTTAGGTCGACCACATTTGACGGTTTGAGGAGAGAAGAAGTGAGGGAGAAAAGAAAAATGTTAGTTTGACAACCCTATCTTTGTTACAACCCTATGCCAACCGTGACATGGCACCAATTGATGATGTGGTTGAGGGCAGAAATGGTATTTTGTCACAAATTTAAAACATTTGAATGACACAACTTTGCTTTGCACAGTGTGTTTAAAAGGCGAAGTGTTTGAGCGAGTTAGCGCAAGAGGGGGTGATGGAGGGAACTTCAAAACTGGGAGAAACGACACTTGTAGAGTTCTCGAGTGCAATCATTAAAGGAAATCGTTTGTCATAGAGAAAAAAGATTTTGCAGTTTAGGTCGAGCATATTCGGTGGTTTGGGGAAAGAAGAAATGAGGGTGAACGACAAATTTTTTGGCGAGGTTTACACTGAAAGGTTAGCTTTTTATTATATTTGTTTCTTTTGCCTGTGCGATTTGTTTGGGATTTTAGGGTTTGCGATTGGGATTGGTTTAGAGTTTAAGGTTTGTGATTGGGATTGGTTTAGAGTTTAGGGTATAATGTCTATTGTTAAAGAGAGGGCTTTGAATTTTGTTGAACATAAGAGAAATCGTGAGTTGGATTTGAATACTACTTAAGGCTACTCTACTAACTATGCTTTGGAAAGTGTGTCCTCTTTTACACGTGAGGAGCTTCTTAACCAAGGTCACAAGACCTTCGGGTCATCTCATGACTTGAAGGAGGGTGGTTCTGGAGGTCTCAATATCAAAATGATACAGAGAATTATGATGATCATCACCACGTGGTAAATGGTTTGTGTCAACACCTAGTTTTGTGCGGATTTATTTAATAATTTCTCCAATATTTATAATAACAAAAATCTCTTTAGTTAAAATTTTAGATTTTGTTCTTATTTTCTTTCATTTTCAAAAAAAAAAAATATGTTTATTTTGTTTTTCTCTTAATTTCGTTATTGAATAAAAATATGGTTTAATTTTTTATCTCTTTCTCATTTTAGGAAAAGTAAAAATAATAAAAGAGCAAAAAAAAAAAAATATAATCTTCATTTTTGTAGGATTGCTTTTATCTTATTCTTAGATTTTACCTTCTTTATCAAAATAAAGAAAAGCATATTTTCTTTTCATATGTAATTTTATTTTACATTTCCTTTTCTGAAAAATTAAATATTATACAATAAAAAGGAAAATTTTTGAATTCAGAGGGGTCTCTTTCTTTTGCCTAGAATCGGTGGGATGTTTTTACTGCAGGCTGCACCTTCGTTATTTCACAAAACTCCAAATCTCTTATATGTTCAGTGCTTCCCCATGCTTCTCCCCTCTACAATGCTTCCGTGTAATGTTATTATCACTAATGCTTCCTTCTGCAACCAAGATTGCTCCTTTCTAACTAAATTCCTCTTGCCAAGCTTTCTATTGCTGCCAAACATTATTTGTTCTTAGTAAAAATTGTTTTGTCCCTTTGTGCCTGTAAATCTCACACCAAGTCAACTCTGCAACACTTTTTTTTCTATGACTGAGGATTCATATAGGCAAGCGGGGGCTGGCTCGACTTCACTCGACTGTGTTCCCACTCTTGCAACTCTACCAAGAATTGCTTCTCATTCTTGTTTAAACCTTTTCTTTCTTTCGATTCAAAAAACAACAACACAATTCTCACCGATCAAGAGGATGCAATTGGAGAAAGAAATAAAAGGAGGTTGTTTATAAAGCAAATCAAAAAAAGAAGTTTCACTTCCTTACCCTGTTTCTTGCTTCTGTTTGTGTCCTTCTTTTACAGTCCTTTTCATTTATTTTGTTATTCTTAAACATACATCATGCATTCACCATCCATTCCTAAACCTGCTCATGACCTTTCACCAAGTAAAACAACAAATACAATAGCTAGTTGAAGTAATAAAATAGTGCTTGAAACTAAAAAAGATTACAAAACTTCCACATCTAAGCCATCACCCCCAAGCCATTGTGTTACTCACGCATACAAGACACCCAAAGCCTTTCCCGAATCACCACCATGCTAAACCAGCCTCAATCACAACGGCCTTTTTGCCTCTAAAAAAAACTATCTCGATCATAGCCACTCTTGTCAACGACCTTATGGTTCTCACCATTGCAACGCCTTTTCGCAGGGCCTCCGAATCTTTTCAGCAACCTTGAAGCCATGGTTGAAGCCATGGTAGATGTCGCATTCACAGTCCTGCTCCCACCATCTCCAACAAGTCTTGTCGATGTCTTCTAATGGTAATAACCTTCAGCGCCGCAAACAACCACCATAAAACAGCCACTGTCGAGCCCTCCTTCTCTAAATCCCAAAAACCCTCATTGTTGTCCCACAACAACCAACAATCGATCACCATAAAACAGCCACCTCCAAACTACCAATGCCACCTACCTCTAGAACACCTCCCTCTCACCTCAAAACAGCAGTCCTAGCATCCTCCCCTCTAGGTCGGGTATGCCCTTGAAGGTGTCGGTAAAGAGAATTGATGATGATGCAAGAGATAAGGAAGGAATTTTGTCGCTGCCCTTTTTTTTTTCTTCGTTGTAAGTTCTAATTAGTTTAGGTTAAGTTTGAAAGGAAGAATGACGTGATGGTTTTGGGCTTGGGTCCATTTGGTTGAAGAGTTGAGTGGGAAGTAAAAAAAAGATAAAAATGAGCTTTCGGTGTTGGAACAAATGGGTAGGGTTTAAAGAATTAATGAGGTGGTACGTGACATTTCAAGGTTTCATAGCAAAGGGTGAATATAAAGAGATAGTTACTGGAATAGGCTTACCAAAATTCCTTGGTTTTTTTGGCACCGATTGAAATAGTTTTTTTTTAAAGAAAAAAAATCTTTGAAAATACAAAATAAAAGTGGCGTTGATATAGGTAATATAACTTTTTTTTTCTTTCAGTTTGTTGTTTTATTATTGTTCCATTTTATTTTATTATTTTCTTTTTGTTAAATAAAAAGGGAAGTGAATTGTTTTATTTTCCTTTTAACGAAATATTTCTCATGTAACTTTTTTTCTTTTGGTTTGTTGTGTTATTATTGTTCCATTCTATTTTATTATTTTCTTTTTGTTGAATAAAAAAAGAAGTGAATTGTTTTATTTTCTTTTTATTGAAATCTATCTCTTGTATTTTTTTTTATTTTTGGTTTGTTGTGTTATTATTGTCCCATTTTATTTTATTATTTTCTTTTTGTTAAACAAAAAAAAGTGAATTGTTTTCTTTTCTTTTTAATGAAATATTTATCTTGTGTTTTACTTAAAAAAATAGCGTGTTATTAAAATAAATTTCAATTAAATATCAAGTGACCGCACGCGTTAAGTGGTATTTAATTCGAAAAGTATTATTTTGTTTGGATAATCAAAGGATTGTATGGGTGAAGCAATATCCAACACGAAGTTTCTCTTTGAAAATATACGAAAATATTTCAAATTCAGATCAAAAGTTTCCAAAATATCTAATTTTCAAAAATATAAAAATATAAAATTTCAAAATTAAAAAAAAATATATCAACATCTCAAACAATTTTCAAATCAAAGAACTACGTCTCCCTGAATTTCTATCACGAATAGAAATACGTAGGAGCAAGGTCAACCCTTGTCGGGTCCTTTAATTTTAAAATCATTATTTTGTTCTTATTTGTTTTTATTTTTATTATTTGAAAGAATAAACATTTTTAAAACTACACTCATTTTACTTATTTAATTAAAGGTACCGTCTTAAGACAGGCGTTGTGGGGGTGCTGATACCTTTCCCACACGTAACCGACTCCCGGACCTAGATCCGATTTTCGCAAATTAGCCTTATCCCGTTTTTTCGATTTTTCCACAATTTTTCCATAAAAACTATGGTGGGGACTTCTCTATTTTGTAAACCTATTAATTTTTTGGATCGTCGTCCCCGTCGTGATTCTAGTTGCAACAGTTTGTCTGCGCATGAGAATGAATTCAATGGCGTTTCATCTGCCAAGACTTCAGATTATATGATGTTTGATTGGAATCTTGACGAAGCATCAAACCTTTTAAAACAAGCAAAAGAGTTTATAAAAGTTAGGCACTGTGAAGAGCAAGCTGAAATCATGTTATACATGTCTACAAACATATTATCCAAAGTTATGGACTTGAAACCCGTGATTTTGTTGGTTGTAGGCCAGTAGGAAACACTTACCTTCTTCATGGAGAATTAAAATTGAAGATTAGTCATGAATTGAGAACTCTTCTTTCTGGCAGCATCCACGGCAGCATCCACCCATCATCTGAAAATTGTAATAAAATATTGAAGGTACTGAGGAATAAAATCACAAGCGAAGAAGATGTTGCATAATTTCTTATTGTGTTTGTGAAGAGTGTGAAGAGCTACTAGTATATTTAAGTATTTGGCATTTCACTTGATTACTAGTTTTCAATAGAAGTTCTAAATTATAGATGAACTTGAATATTCTTCTTTTCATTTGTATTGGGTCATACTTTTCTTTGTCATCTCTTATAAACTTTTTTGCTTTACATTTTTTGTAAAATATGGATGAATTTTAGAGGATATTGGTAGATTTGATTTTTTTTTCTCTTGTCATGTGTCTATACTCTTAAAAGTAAAATAAATAAATAAATAAATAAGGATATCTATAAATAGTGTATATAATAATAAGTATTAAGGGTGATACCTTTGTGATAATTATATAATCAATAGTATATTTTTAATCATGGAAAGGGGCACTAATCAAAATTCATCAAAAGTCTATTAAATATTACAAATAAACAAATATTTCCCATGGAATCCGTCCTACAACAAAGGCTGGAGGTGAAGAAAGCCAACGAATGGTCTGAATACTTACTGGTTTAACTCAAAGAAAAATACAGGGGCAACCAGCGTGGCAGCAACAGTCTCGCTTGCTGTATCATTGTGGCAAGTTTCATAATGTGCCCTTCATAGGCACCAACGGTTGCATTAATTACAATCCAGTATTGGCCTAATGGCAATTTAGATATCCGATTAGAGGGGCTCCTACCTCCTATGTTTTGGAACCTCTTCTGCATCTTTATGAGGACAATTCAACCGCTAAGATACTACCCAGTATTCGGAAAGCATGAGAGAATAAGGTTATTATGGGAAAAGATACTAGACCATACGCTGTGCATGGGAAAATACCATATCAACAATGGTTGGAGAAAAGAGTCATGGAGGTTAAATTGCCTTTTAGACCACTTTTCCTTGATAAACCAAAAGATGAATTAGAAAAAGAAATATCAGAATAAGTAAAGCAATTGAAGAGAGAAATTGGAGAATTAAAGGATGAAAATATCATGATGGCTAGAAATCTTCTTGATCGTCGTCATGGTTATGCCGATCTGTGGGAGGATCATGATAGGGTCGTAAAGAAGCTAAAACGGGAAAAGGAGCACAACCTCAAGATTCAATAAGACTTGGCTGATGTTAACACCGAGTTGCTGAAGAAGGTCCAAGAAAGGGATGATGCTTACTCCATAATGAGCAAGTGGATAGACTTATATGAGGGGGCTAAAAGAGAATATGAGAAGGCTATAAGAGAAAATCATGAAGCATTGGGGAAGCTCCATGATCCCCAAATTCAAAATGATGAATTGGAACATTTGGTGGAAAAATGGGAGGACAAGGCGAACGAAGAACATAGAGAACGATTAGAAAAGGAGATGGAATACACGACTAGGATTGTGCAACGGAAGAGCGCTTGGAAGAGCGTGAGCGACTCATTGAGCATTGGAAGACATGTTTTTCCCAATTGTCTTCATTGGCTAATGACACCATTTAAGATGTTCCGAGAATGTTAAGGGAACCTGATGTATTTTTGATGTTCCGCATAGTACCTAAGGAAGTTGAAAACTTTATAGAACACTACAAGTGGTTGGTGGGATTGATGAAGGAAATGGTTGCTCGTTGTAGGGATTAATTAGCTTGTTTTTTTTTTTTTTTTGCTTACAACACATGTAATAAAGTTGTCTTTGGACAACAGTTAGTTTGTTTTTCCTTTCATGCTTTGAATACATGTAATAAAGTTGTCAGTCGACAACTCGTTTCTTAATAATGTATAAAGCTCAGAGTCCTGTTAATTCTCCATGTGTATGCTACAATTCTTATAGTTCATGGTTTTTTATTTCTTTTCCATTTTGCATAATTTTTCAATCTTTGCAATTAAATTTATATTTTTCTCCTAATTCTTTTGTAAATAAACATGGAAAATAATAATAATAATAAATATAAAACTAAATAAAACAATTTTTGACAATAATATCTTTGTGTCTTGTATTTATGTACCTTTTTCTAATTATTTTAAATAAAAAATAACAGAAAAGACGTAATATCGGCTAAAATTCCGCAACATCCGTACGCAACTCGCGCAAATCGCAGAAGGATGGAAAACTTGGCTGAAGCAGTCAACATCGTGAAAAATGATGTCAACCAAGTGAAAAACCAAATCGGCCAGATACTTGAAGCCTTAGCTGACGTGAAGAGCACTAAGGAAATTTCAGTGGTTAGAAATGAAGAAGCAACCTCTTCCAATTCTGTGGTGCAACAGATAAGAATGGTCCCGATACCTAGACTTGATCATATTGGATGGCCTCCATACGGTCTTCCTCCAAATTATACTCCACCTTATGAGGGTCAACCACAGCAAGAACAACCACCACCACTTATTTCAGTGAATCCATCAGGGACACCTGCAAATCAGTAAGAATCAGTTCATATGCAACCAAATGTTGGCATAACTGGAACAAATGTTAAGGGTCCCGTAATCCATACGGCTACACAACCCATTGTTCAACCCCATGTTTTGCAAGGAATGTCCCATGATGCAGAAGAAGCCAAGAACAAGTTGGAGTTTCTAGAAGAAAGATTCAGAGCTTTGAAGGAGGAGGCAACTTTGGATTTGGAAATGCTGCAGGTCTATGTTTCGTTTAGGGTTTGTGATTCCTCCCAAGTCCAAGGTCCCTGAGTTTGAGAAGTACAAGGGTGCCTCATGTCCAAGGAATCATTTAACTATGTATTGTCAAAAGATGGTTGTACATGCTGGTGATGAAAAATTTCTAATACACTTCTTCCAAGACAGTTTAGCAAGCACTGCTCTAAACTGGTATATGCTTATGGAACCAGCTCGAATCAGATCATGGAATGACTTAGTAGATGCTTTCTTGAAGTAATACAAAAATAATGTTGATATGGCTCCTGATAGACTGTAACTACAGAACATGTCGAAGAAAGGCAATGATACTTTTAAGGAGTATACCCAGAGATGGAGAGAATTGGCTGCTTAAGTGGAACCGCCCTTACATGATAAGGAAATAGTGACTATGTTTATGAGAACTTTACAATCCCCTTTCTATGAACATATGTTGGGAAGTGTTTCTTCTAACTTTGTTGACATTGTCATCATTGGAGAAAGAATTGAGCTTGGTTTGAAAACTGGCAAAATTGCACAAGGTCCGGCAGTGACCGATAAGAAAACTGGGTTCAACTTGGGAAAGAAAAAAGAAGGCGAATGACAAGTAGCTTCAACTACAACCTATTGGGGAGGTTATCCATCAACTCGGTATAGACCAAAGCACTCTCACAATTCTTATACCATAGGTACACCACCTGTGTATCAACAAAATGTGCCTCTAGCAATACGACATTCTTTCATACCTCCCAATGCTTATATGCCTAAGCAAAATTGGAGGAATGAAGGGGGAACAAATGCTAATCAACCTCAAGGAAAGAGTTCATTTCAAAGAAAGGAACAGATTCAGTACACTCCTATCCCAATGTCATATATAGAACTTTTGCCTAGTCTTCTTCAAAATGTTGTGGTTGCAATATGCCCTATGAAACCTCTGCAACCGCCTTATCCTAGGAATTATGATCCTAACACTAAGTGCGAATATCATTGTGAGGTTGTTGGACACTCCATTGAGAACTGTAAGCAATATAAATACAAGGTTCAATAGTTGATAGATGCAGGATGGTTGACCTTCCAAGAAAATAAACCAAATGTTGAAAAAAATCCTTTGTCGAGCCATGTGGGTCCCTCAACTAATGCCATTATGAGGGACATGGGCCAAAGTTTAGTGAGAAGGGTTGAAGATATCAAGAACCCAGTAAAGGACATTTTTGCACTAATTTGTCAAATGAGGTATTTCAAATCTGAGGACAAGCCAGAAGGTACATGTGGATTTCATGCTAGCAAATAACCCTTGATCAATGAATGTTTTGAATTCAGAAGTTTTCTACAAGATTTGTTAGACAGACATATATTACAAGTTTGTTACCCAGGCGAAGAGGAAGAAGTATATACTCAGACCAACGAAGACCCCAAATTGTCCGGTCCAAAGCCACTAGTATTACATTTCGCTAGAAATGCAATAATGCTTGGAGAAAGATGACCCGTGGTAATACAAACTCCATCTCCTTTTCCATATAAAAGTGATAAGGAAGTTCTATGGAAGTATGGGATCAATGTCCTGAAAAATGACTCAAGTGAAAGGCAAGATAATGAAATTATAGACATTGATAAGACCATTGTGGATAATATTTCTGGGATTGGAGGAATGACGAGAAGCGGTCGCCTTTTCACCCTACTAGAGTTGCGGAATGGTAAAAGCCTAGAGAAGGCCAAGGCATTTCTGAAAGGGAAAGCCTTACAAGTTGACCAAGAGCTTGAATGGAAGGACAACAAGGAAATTTATGATGAAGCAGCTGGCGAATTTTTGCGGTTTATACAAAAAAGTGAATAAAAAGTGGTTGATCAATTGAATCGCATGCCGACAAGAATTTCACTGTTGGATTTGTTAATGCATTATACCTCTCACCGAAAGCTGTTAATGAAGATTCTTAATGCAGCTCATGTGGAACATGATATATCCTTGGATCAGTTTGAAGGAATCGTGAGCCATATCAAGGCAAATAATTACCTTACATTTATTGAAGATGAAATACCCACTGAAGGAAGAGGTCATAATAAGGCTTTGCATATATTAGTTAAGTGCATGGACTACGTGCTGGAAAGAGAACTTATTGACAATGGCTCATTCCTGAACGTCATGCCAAAAACTACATTGGATAAAATATCTTCTGAAGGGGCATATCTATGCCCTAGCAATATGGTTGTAAGAGTCTTTGATAGAAGCCGGAGAGAGGTTATTGGTGAAATTGAACTACCTATACAAGTAGGACCATGTACCTTTTAGGTCGTGTTCCAAGTGATGGATATACTTTTTGCTTATAGTTGTTTGCTCGGGTGTTCTTGGATACATTCATCTGGTGTTATACCCTCTACTTTGCACCAGAAGCTCAAGTTCATAGTCAATGACAAGTTAATTATAGTCTTAGGTGAAGAAGACTTATTAGTGAGTGGACCATTGCCTACTCCCTATATTGAGACTGCTGAAGAGGCTCTGGAAACTTCTTTCCAAGCCCTAGAGATTGTGGGAAAAATGTATGTTGAACCTTTTAAGATCGGTCTGTACTTATTGAAGACATCGATAATGATGGCAAAAACCATGTTGAAGGAAGGATACAAGTATGGACAGACATTAGGGAAAAGTGGTCAAGGACTCCTGAATTCGCTCGAGCGAACTGAGAACAAAAGAAGACATGGACTAGGATACAAATTCACTTGCCCAGACAAGAAGAAAATGTTCAAGGGAAGAAAAGAAGGAATAACTCTATGCGATGTAGGGCAAACATTCCTATCAACACCCGATTTTGTCCAAGTAATCTTTTAAATTAAGGCATAATGATAAAAGTGAATAAAGAAAAAAATAAATAATAACATAAAAATATATATTTATTAGTTTAAGTTTTCTTGAAAAAGTCAACCATGGCTTCACTCCAACCGCCACTCCCTCCACCGGATCCGCCTCCTTATGGGCGCCCTCCTACCATGAAGGCCCTCAACCTCCTCTGCGCCGCCGAGGACGAGCATTACGTCAAAAGCACTAGCACTCCTCACGGCTGGGACGTCTTCTTCTACATTTTCCAGTTCATCTGCGTCGTCCTCCTTTTCACCGTCATCGTTCTCGTTGGCACTGGGTGGTCCTTCCTCAAACCCTTCCTCCAAGAGCGCGAAAAGAAGGTCCCCATGATCTTCATCCCTCTCCAGGTCCTCGCCAACGTCGCCTCCGTTGTTATTGGTGAAACCAGCCCCTTCATCAAGGACTGGGTCACCTGGAACCAGGTCTTCTTGCTCGTCGACATCATCTGCTACTGCACCATAATCTTCCCTATCGTCTGGTCCCATTAGGTCTCTCAGGGAAACCTCCAAAACCGACGGAAAAGCCACCAAGATAACCACCACCGAACCAAGCCTTCCCTCTAAATTGCACTTCCACCATAGCAACAACACCAGCGCCACATGAACCCCTCCATGTCCTCCAGCACCTCACAAACCTCGCCTCCATGTTGCCTCCACCATGATCCCCACACACACGTAGCTACTGCTTCCCTTTCCACTCACGTCAAAGCCACCATAAATGCCACCTCCTTGCCAACCACCATTCAGCACCTTCCACTTCAAGCCATCACGTCAACCATGCATCAACCTTGCACCTCCAAACACGTCCTCTATGTCACCTTTATCTCCAACCATGGCGTTTCATCTCTGCTGCGCCTACCTGCACCTCCACTGCACCTTCATAACCGCTCTATTTCCTAACCAAAGAACCCCCATAATACCAAGCTATGCCTCCACCATGCATCTTCCCCCAAACGTATACATTCTCTCATGCCCCATTACAAACCAGTCCCACGCACCTCCTTTCACCATGAACCTTCGACTTCAACCACCACCATCATGCTCCCACCTACACCATGCCTCCACCATGCATCTTCCTCCAAGCATCTCCTCCACCTGCACCACCCTCATAACCTTCCCATGCTTATACCTCCAACATCATCATGCCTCCACCATTGCAGCACCTTCATGCACCAACCATGGCAACCACTGACCTTCAATTCTACAAACGTGCATGAGGTCTCCTTTATCACGTTGTCATCGTTTCCGCCTCCGTCACTGCCACCATGGTCCTTGCCTCCTTAGGATCCAACATCATGTGCACCACCCTCACCAAACCGCACCTTCACTGTACCTCCCTACACCACCGTTGCAGGCCACTCCATCTCCTCCTCTCCCTTCCTCCTATCAACGTCGTCTAGCACTATTCAAGCGGCCCCTCCTCGAGCTCCATATGCTCAAGCTTTTCCTCCACATGACGCACTCCCACCTCATCCCCAACACGTACACATTTTAACTGCCTGCTCTGAAAACCCTAAATACATCTGAGACTGAGCTGAACTGGGAAGAGAAGCAAGAGCGAATGGGGCAGAAACAACGAACAAGTTCCGACGGTGAAAATGAAGTGAAGAAACGACGACGTGTTGGATTCTCAAGCGTAGATGATGGAGTTGAGGCCAAAGATTGTATCACGATTTATCTAGTTTCAAGCAAGGAAGAATTTGATGCCCCTGAGAATTTTGTCATTCATCCTGTTGATTTGAATAGCTTTTTTAACGATGATGGAAAAATTTGTGGCTACGAGGGTTTGAAGATTACCATCGGGGTTAGTAGTATATCTTTTGTACGTATGCGGATATTGCATTTAAAAGTTCATCTGATCGAGGCAAAGAACAAACATCTCAGAGAATGTTGAGGTTATCCGTTTGGTGGCAGGCAAGATGGGTACTGGGCAACTATACTAATACCCCTCACACTACTACTTGTTGACGTAGCAGTCCTATTGATGTGACTGATTCACAGTGGGAGTTGTATTATGTAGGTCAGAAAACTGATCAGCAGGGAGAGATTCAGTGTAGGTTGATTGGTTTTACTATTGTGTATCGGTTTTATCACCATCCTTATGATTCTAGATTGCGACTAAGTCAGATACTGAAGAGCTACTAGATCACTTCCAACATGTCCGCACTTGTGTTGATACCCTTCGTCTCCTTCACTTTGACCCAATTCAGAATGTAGTTACTAAAGCTGTTTCACTTCTAAAGCAAGGAAAGTTATCAAAGAAAACACATTGTCTTCGACTTTTGCCTTCCCTCATTGTTGTGGAGGATGTAAGGAAAAGTCTGAAAATTACCAAGCAGCAGTTTCTCCAGTGTTGGGAGGTTTTGATCTACATTGGCCTCAATCCTGTTGACAAGTACATGGACAACTTTGTTAGTATTATTTCCAACCGTGCTAAGCATGATATCTTAGGGAAAGCTTCTGAAACCTCTGGAAAGGAACTTTTTGATATGTCAAGTGATGTTGATAAGGAGATGTCATTCGTCATGATCAGGTCAGAGGCCAACGAAGCTAGTAATACTGTGCAAATGGATGACAATCTGGCTAATCAAGCAGAGCAACTCCAGAAGTTAGTTCAGGAAAGGGTGAAATAAATTCAGTTGATTGCGGAAAAATTGACCCGTCATCTTGGGAACATAGGTGTAGTTGGGATGGAAGCATATGCACAACTGCTTGCAGAGGCTACAAAGGAAATTTTTGGTTCTTTGAGCAGAGAAAGTGATGTACAAACCATGAAAGAAGAAGAACAAGGCGCATCACAGTCACGTGTCTCCGCTACTGACACTCCCCAGAAACACCCAAAAAAAGTCACTGTACATCACTTAAAACTCACATATCTAAGGTTTGCATTGCCACAAATTTATTCAATCACATTCCATTTTCGCATGCATGATCCCGCTAAAATTAAAATGTCAATTCCATGTTATATATAACTGTTGCATTATTTTTGACACCAAATGTGATATATACCCCAATCCTCAAAGCCTAGGCTTTAAACCTGACACTGTTTCTCAAAGCTCAGACTTTAAACCTGACACTGTTACTCAAAGCCTAGGCTTTAAACCTGGTACTGTTTCTCAAAGCCCAGGCTTTAAATCTAGCACTGTATCTCAAAGCCCAGGCTTTAAACCTGGCACTGACGCCATTCACTTACCCTACTTTCAAACACAAGCTTTCAAAAATTACGAAATATCAAACCAATTAACAATTTTATCAACAAAGAACTACGTAACCCTGATTCTCTATCCTCAATAGAGATACGTAGGAGCGAGGTCAAATCCTTATCGGGCTCCCCTTTAAAAAAATATATATATTTTGTTTGTTATTATTTGCATTTTTGTTTCTCTTCTTAGAGAAAATAGATATTCAGAAAAACACACTTTTTCTTCTTGTTTAATTAAAGGTACTGTCTTAGGACGGGCGTTGTGGGGGTGCTAATACCTATGTTGAACATTAGACGGTCCAAAGTCTCTTTAAAGGATCAAATCATTTGATAAAATTTTGATGATAACAAAAATGAAGTATATATTTATATTTGATGACTTATATACATTGCACAGTTAACATTATTATTATTATTATTATTATTATTATTAAGGCAGGAGACACATGGTCTATAAAGAGATAAGTTTTCTTACTATTTACTTTTATGTGTTATTGATTTGATTTAAATTGATTTTATATCATATTATGCTCTAACGTTCAAATTTGTTCATAACGGAAAATATTCAAATTATTATGAAGCATTTAATTGTGGTTAATTGATTTTATATCATAATGTTCATTAATGTTCAAATCTGTTCATAATAGAAATTATTTAAATTATTGATGAGTATCTCAGATATAATTTCTCTATGTTATAATAAATTATTTCCGATACAGACTTAATCAAGTTTAATGCAGTATGAAAATTAGAGAAGTATTTCCAGTTTGAGCTCATACAATCAAGATTACTCTGTTCAAGCATCCCAACGGCTAGTTTCTAAAAAGCTACATATAGAGGAGCAAGTTCAAGTTGAAGAACAACAAGGAGAAGCGAAAAGAGAAAAACATCATACAATACATTTAAAGAAAATATATTGAGTGTTTATTGTCAATCTGCTATAGAGAGCATCTAGAGTTTTGGGTTGTGTGAAACCATTGTGTAATTCTTCACCATTGTGAAGTAAACCCTTGTGAGCTTTCATTGTTCTCTCTTTTGAGAGTGTTTATTTCAATCTTGAGTGGTCTTGATCTCAGGGGAAGATTGAGACTGGTATAACCTGGAGAGGTTTGTGTACTCGTGATAACCTGGAGAGGTTTGTGTACTCGTTGTAACCTGGAGAGGT
>Ga0209489_101006_pt1 | contig 57020 bp, 24 predicted proteins | sample SiratrowhiteBW_FD_187527 | JGI IMG/M metagenome (GOLD analysis project Ga0209489, IMG submission 187527) | Root nodule microbial communities of legume samples collected from California, USA - Siratro white BW (SPAdes) (version 2) | ecosystem: Host-associated > Plants > Roots > Nodule | place... | reverse complement strand
TATATATATATATATATATATATATATATATATATATATATATATATATACATGTTTTTTTAAAATATTTTAACTGTTAAAATTTATATATGATACATATATTTTAATTTATTGTTTTTTCAATAATAGCATACAGGAAAATGTAATGCTACTAACAAAAACAATATATGTTTTTTTTTTAGATTTTAATTATCATCAATTAATTTTTTATTAAAATACATATTTTAAATATGTTATAAATAAATGACATTAAATAATTTCTCTATAATTTTTCAAAGCTCAAGAAAATAAATTATTTTATCTACTTAAAAATGTAACAGTTATTTTTGCTATTCATATTTAGCCTCCTAATTAAATAAGAATTTATTTATTTTTAAATCGTGAAACAGTAAATTAATGATTTTATATTTTCTTTTCAACATATCTATTTATGAGTATATGTTAAAATTTATAATAGCATAATACTTCTATTTTGTTTTTAATATTTGCTTCTATATATTATAACACGATTTAAATACAAGAAACAATAAATCATATATTTAATCATACTGTTTCTATACAATAAACAAAGTCATAAAAAATAAAAATAAAAATAATTATCTTTTATATAAATAAAAAATAACTTATATATTTTTATTTATTATAATAATATTATATTAAAATAAAATAGTATAATAAAAAATAGGGCAAGACAGAAGTTATAGGACCTCAGCTACCATGATATAGACTAAATTTATAATTAATACTTTGTATATTTTTTTATATGACAAAAAAATTTAGTGTCAAAATCTTAAAAAAATACTGAGAATTGCGTGGTCATTGTGCTAATTATACATTTAAAATCGTAAACTTGGAAAATATAAAAGGTTGAGGGGTAATATTGTAAATTGAAGTACTTTCACTCTGCAAAACCCTAATTCCTTTCAGATATAAAATCGAAGCAAACGGTGCCTCCACTTTTCACTCTGCAGCAGCGACAACTTTGAACGGCCGAAGTTTAATCTAATCTCCGATTGTCTACGCTGTGTTGCCAAAAACATGGTTCGTATATCGTTTAATCAATCTCGTAAACCCTAGATTTTCTGATTCAGTGGTGTGTTAGGGAATGTTATGGGAGCAATTCTGATAGGGTTTTTGTTGTTGTTATTGTGCAGTCGAGGAGAAAGGTTAGAGAGCCAAAGGAAGAAAATGTGACTCTGGGTCCAGCTGTTAGAGACGGTGAACATGTCTTTGGCGTCGCTCGCATCTTTGCCTCCTTCAATGACACCTTCATTGTAAGTATTTTCGTTTATTTTTGTTTTGTGGTTTCAATTTTCAATTGCTTAAGTTTGATTTTTGATTTTATGATTGCAGCATGTTACTGATTTGTCTGGGAGGGAAACACTTGTCCGCATCACTGGTATGATTGCTTTTATTCACAATACATGAATTAATTGATTGTATGCTATTGTTCCATAAACAATTTTTTGGCTATTATTTAGCTGCTATAAATTTTTCCTGCTTTTGCTTATCAATTTTTCTCATGTTGTAATGTTGATAAAAATTGCCCATATCCAATTTCTGCGGATTTTTATTAGGTTAGAGTGTTAACACATGTGCTTTGTTTTAATCCCCGGTCACCTTATCAAATTTTATACACCTTTTATGACCCCTTTGTGACACTTAGGTATTCCCTCCCTTGTATTACGATGGATGGAGCTTTGTGATCTGACCTGCTATTTTAAATACTCTGTTTTGCTTTATCTTGAAGATTTTGAGTTTTTCATTTACAGTAATTGTTGGTATTTATTTCCTTATAACCAAGCTAGCATTCTTTGCCATTAGATGAATTTGGTCGAGTTTTTTAATTTTTATAGTGGATAAAGGAAAACCTTTGTTCTTTACATATTTAATGACTTTGCTTTCTGATGTGCTTTACTTATATGCCTTTGCTTTTGAACTTCAGGTGGGATGAAGGTTAAAGCTGATAGAGATGAATCATCTCCCTATGCTGCTATGCTTGCTGCACAGGATGTTGCTGCCAGATGCAAGGTCAGTGGGATTCACATTAGTACAGTCATTTATTTCTCTTACGACCATGTTAACTTCTGTGATTATCATGCCGCTCTCTATGGATTTATAGAATTCCAAATTGATCACCCTGTTTGCTAGCCAATATCAGTGGTCAATTGTTTTGGCTGGCTTTTTGTTCTCAATTGATTTTATTCTGGTCATGCTCTGTGAATCTGTAGCGAGTAGGATTCTCCTTTTTGTTTATTTGAAGGTGCCAATCTTAATTGTATTGTTTCAAATTATTTTGGTCAGGAACTGGGCATAACTGCTCTTCATATCAGGCTTCGCGCCACTGGTGGAAACAAGACAAAGACACCTGGTCCTGGTGCACAATCAGCTCTTAGAGCCCTTGCTCGTTCAGGGATGAAAATTGGTCGCATAGGTATTTACCTTTTCAAGAGAAAACCTTAAGTTCAATTTGCTGCCCTAATTTAATTGTTGTTTATGGGAAATAGTATTTAGCTAACTGGTTTTTTACATTAATTCTTTTTCATTTTATATTCGAAGTTTCTTTTATGATTGATTTCATTTGTATTTAGCTAACTGGTTTTTTGAAATAATTCTATGTCCATGTTATATTCCAAGTTTCTTTTGTGATTGATTTCATTTGTATGGCATTTATATGCTAGATGTTAATTAGTTTTGTTTTATTTTCCAGAGGATGTGACTCCCATTCCTTCCGACAGCACACGTAGAAAGAGTGGAAGGAGGGGAAGAAGGCTTTAAGCTTCTACTATATGACTGGAGTCGCTATGTTTTTATTTGCAAGTCAAGTAGAATTGTGCCATTTCGAAATTTTGGTTTAGTCATATCAGAACTTTTATTGTATTTCTTGAGGTTTCGAACATAATTTAATTTTACAGTAGACATTATTTGTTAAAGGCTTTTGAAAGTTCTGTATGTTGCTTCGTGTCTTGGAAAGCTTGCTAATTATCTACTTGATAAAATATTCTTAATTTTTGTTTTATTATTGTTTTTAGTGTTAATCTACTCTGAAGCGTGCTAATAATTGGTTTGGAATTAGATTATTGTTCGTCAACTGGATCATGCTTTTAGTAAGCATTCTGTTTTAAAATATTATTTTTAAAATTTTAAAAGGTATGGTTGAGGAATTTAAGCAGGTATACTTAAGAGGAGTTCAGTTTTAAAAAAATTAAATTAATATAATAATTTACTACTGTATCTTTTAAGAAATAATCAAATTCATTTTTAAATTGTACATATTTGTGTGTGTATATGTGTGTATATATATATATTTTTATTTTTTATTGTGTGTAGCTTGGTTCATTTTACACATTTATTTTTCTGATATCCCAAATTTTGTTTTTTCTGATTGCTTTTTTATTTATGGCTTCTGGTATTAAATGTTAGATAATGTTTCTTGTTTTGAGGTGGATGTGACCCATTCCTTCGGATAGGACTCGCAGAAAAAGTGGTAGAACTTATTTTATGTAAATGGGCGTAGTTGCTCTATTTTAATTTTCATGACAAACAGAGCTGTGGCTTTTTCAAAATTATATTATGTTAACAGTGTTTAGACTCAGATTGGTGAAAGTTCCGCATTTTGCTTTGTAAAGCTGACAATCGCACGAGTCATACAGATGAAGACGAGAAAAAGAGTTTTCATATTCAAAATGAAGAATATTGTGCCCCACTGCCTAATAGATACAAGTCACAACATTATCCGAAAACAAAAATTAAAATCTGATACATTTAGAAAATAGCACATTCTTCCAAGTAAAATTATCTCTAAGACTTTATTAACAACTGAAAACAACTAATTATTACTGTGGTTTCCACATATCAAATGTCTGTTATTCTCTTGACTCTTAAGTGGAGCAAACAAATCAAATTGCAGCGTCATGCGATGCAGAATTCTTTTAGTACATTAAGATCTTCAATTTTTTCTGTATGAAATCTCATTCTGTTAGCAATCTCCAGAGTCCTCCCAAAAAAACTAATAAATCCTTCATCTTTTTCTGCAAAACATCTAAATCTTTCCTCAAGATTGAAGTTGTGTATACTTTACTCTAACATAGCTCTGACATTTTCTTTCCATTGAATTCTAAATATTCTTAGAAGTATATTTGTAAATAATAGTCACTCTGCACGATCAATATCCTGACAGATTATTTTTTGACTTTCAATTCTTTGAATTTTCTTGCCTTAAATTCTTCCTTTTCTGCAGTTGTCTCAGCAACTTTTGGCTATTGAATTCTGGATTGAACAATTATCCAATGGTTTTTTAATAACACAAAATTCTTCTTAAGCATAAGCATGCTCCAATGGTCGTAATAACCATTAAAAAAAGAAATGATAACTTGCACAAAATTTGAATAAGTGATTATTCATACGATAATTGAGAAAATAAGAGAATTGATTAAAAGGTTGTCTCACCTGTTTTCTCTTAAAATTTCATTGGTTCATATGTTTGTTTCACAAGTTTTAAGCTCTTAATACCTCTGATAATAGTAAAAAAGAAAAATGTCATAAAGGTAGAAAAAATGTATTTTAGTTTGACAGGAGATGCCCCATTCTTCAACATATTTTTATTTTATCGAGATCAGGTGAAGCTTGAAGAAGTAATGTAGGAAATAGAAGAAAATCATTCGGCTATGTGAAATGAAGAAATAATAGCTCTAGTGAGAGGTTAACTAACTCATTTTGCAGGAGTTTATACGAGAATCTAAAAAGGAGATTATCCTAAAAGAGAATTCAAAAACAAGTTAAAGCACTAAAATAATAATATTTTATTATTTATTTCAAGTTAAATCTAAAGAGGAGTTTGAAGAAACCTAATTGAAGTACTAATTAAGTAAAAAATCACTATGATATATCTTTAGTCTCCTCAATATTCAAATACAAGATGGAAAATCCTAATATAGTTGGTCCAAATATACAGTGTAATTATTTGACATTTGCTTTCTTCATCTCATCAATTACTTCATGCACTTAAGAGAAGAAAGGATAAAAATGTTCCTCTGGGCAGCATCCTCCAAAATTTATTTTTTACATCCTAAGGACAGCACTAGTATTTTAGAAATGTGATGGAGTGCAGGAAACATATGAGGCGGTGCATAAAGCAATTGCCTAATTATTTTATTCTACGTGACTTAATACATGATCCAAAAAAATTTAAACTATTCTGTACAAATATACAATTTAAATCCTGATGCATAATGATACTCTGTTTCTCTTATATTCTTCTAATCACGATTTTAGTGGTTAGTTCGTTAACTACAAATCTTCCATCATCTTTTTATTCAAAATGAATAATATTGTACCCAATAAAAAGGTCACTGCATAATCTGGAAATGAAATATTAAAATAGGAAAGAATAAAAGTACTGGGAGGTGTAAGTTAGAAAGTTTTAGGGATATAATCTTAATGAACTAATTTTGTAAAATATTTAGAAAAAAGCAACTAAATGGTTTAATCAATGACTTAACGGTTACGAACGTTTACAGTTATATAACTCGTTATATTTTTTAGCAGGCTAATAGTTATTTTCAGAAACAACAAATTGATGATGTTTTAAAACCAACGGTCATTTAATTAGATTAGAAACTGGTCTGAGATTCAACGGTTATTTATTTCTTTACATATAAAATACAAAATTTATTTAAAAGTTTAAATAAAATATATCATAATAATTATATTTATTAATAAATTATAATAATATCCATCAATAGTAAATTATAGTAAAGTCCACTAACAAAAGCAAAATTAAAAAAAAATGACAAATTAATATCATGTTAATTATAAGATAGTAAGACATAAAAAATATAAGTTGATATAAATAATAAAATTATATGCTGTGTATAAAGAAAATAATTTATATAAATTTGTATATATTAATAAATACAAATTTTTATTTATTTCAAACTTTAAATTAAATTTTAAAAGTTTTAAAAAAGTTTTTTTTTCTTTTAAAAATCATCTATTCAATGTACTAGTGTTTTTTTAACCAAATCTTAGGATATGTCTGGCAAAATAACTTGTGATCTAACAATTAGCTAATAAACTAGTTTACAAGCTAATAAACAAACTCTAATTATTTTAAACAAGAGACTAATTATAATGATTACTTAGAAAATTGGTAATTAAAATTATAACATATAAACATGCCTAATAAATTAACTATAAATTTAATTAAAACTTTATCTATCAAACTTTTAAAATATGATGGTTAAGATCAATGTTAAGGTATTATTTTCTTTGTAACTCGATGTTTCATTGCTATATCTTATCTTTATAAGTCACGTTAAAAGGTTAAAAAAGGATATTATATTTAAATCATCTTTCAATGTAGAAATTATTAAAAATTATTAAAAGTATGATAAAAATATCCAATTTGTGTTGAAAACATTGTAGTCACATCCATTGTATATAATATTATATATAATAACTATATAAGGAGTTGAGACTCCTAAATTAAACAAAATATAAGGAGAGAAATCATAAACCTATTACTTTATAACTTCAGTCTCTTTATGCATTGATGTCCATACACTACATATATACAATATACTTGATTTAAAAACTTACTTCCAAAATATACATGCATATATAATAACTTTAGTATCTTTTATTACATATTGTATGCTTTTCAATTGAAACCTTCCTCCAAACACACACACATATATATATATATATATATATATATATTTTTTTGATACTATGTTACGTTACATATTCGTAACATAATTTATGAATAAAAAAAAAAAACCCACAGAGACATGCATTACATAAACCAGTATAATAATCTGAAGAGTGTCTTTATCCTTCGATATAACAATTAGGTATTCACAATGATTCCACCTGAAAATATGACAACGAAAAGAGTTAGAAAACCCATAAAATGAAAAGCTCTCTATGATTTTGGTGTGAAGAAAGTATGAGAATAGAGATGCATAACCGTTTGGGTGGAGAACTTGGCCAGTTATGTAAGAGGAGCATTGGTTGCTAGCGAGAAACACATAAGAAGGAGCAACTTCAATAGGTTGTCCAGCTCTTTTCAGTGCTGTCACATCCGAACCTAGCACCACAATTTCTTCCACTGTCAAACTTGCAACTTGTAACGGAGTCCAAATAGGTCCTGGAGCAACACCGTTCACACGGATTCCCTTGCTCGCAAGCTGAAGTGCTAGGGCTCTCGTAAACCCTACAATCGCACCCTTCGTGGACCCATAGTCCACTAGGGTTGCCAATCCTTGGTATGCAACCACTGATGTCGTGTTGATAACGCTACTTCCTTCCTTCATGTGCCTCAGAGCATATCTATATATCATATCAGAAGCTACCAATGTTAAACTTTTAGATCACATACAAGTTTTAAAGACTTTAAGAAAGTTTAATATAGTTCCAATGGGAAATATCAAAAAGATGATATTGTGAGATGAGAAATAGTGTGAAATTGATTTTGATTATGTCTTACTTAGTCATGAAGAAGTAGGAAAAGATGTTAGTTCGGAAAACGAATTCGAGTCTTTTGTCATCAATCTCTTCCAATGAATCACTCTCGAACTGCACAGCTGCGTTGTTGACCAAAATGTCAATGCATCCATAAGCACTAACCACCTCATCCACCACTCTCTTGCAGTTCTCTTCGTAACCCAAGTCAACTGGTATAGCCATTGGATCTTTGGCATCTGCAGTTTTAGCATTTCTGATGATTTCAAGTGTGTCTTTGGCATCTATGTCTTCTTGTCCCTTCACATAGGTGAAGATCACAGTAGCACCCTCTAATGAGAACAAGTTGCACACGGCTCGTCCAATTCCAGAGTCACCTCCAGTTACTACAGCTACCTTCCCCTGAAAAAGTTTATAACCGATTATGTAGAAGATGATAGAGAAAAGTACTTATATGATAAGCAAATTGCAATCTATATATACTTGAAGTTTGTTTGATGGTTTGTAATCTGGACTGCTATATTGGGGTGGTGGTTTCATGAGATACTCTTTGCCAGGCTGTGTGTATTGCTTCTGAGGGGGAAATCTGTATTCAGGAGAAGCCATTATTCTCTTAAACGGGCTTTTGCGAAGTGCTTAAGTGGAAGAAGTAGATTTTGAGAAAACGTGGATATGGAGACGCTAATTTATAAGGACGTGCATTTGCATGTGTATGTGTCGTGTGAATTACATGTGTCTATTTTAGCCTGACACGTGGCGAGACATTTATTGTGGGCAATGGTTATATTAGTCATTGGGTATGCTTTTCTTATTTGTTTGGTTTTCTTCTTCTTTTTTTGGATCATTGTTTTCGTGTTAGTGTCCTTTTTGGAAAAATTTTCCTGTTTTGACGTATTTAAAATCTTATTCTTTCTTCTACGACATAATGGACGAGAATGAGTGGGGTACGGTTAATATCTATCCTTTATTTATTTGTTTTATTTGAAATATTCATCTTATTAAATTCATTTTGTTATTGATCGATATCTATGAAAAAAAAATTATATATTTGTTTCTATACTCGTGAGTGTTCATTAACATTTACAGATATTTTGTATTTCTATTTTTTAATTTTAAACAATTTTATTTAAAACAATTCTTTAAAATATATATTCAGATAAAGATAAAAATTATTTTAAATAAATTTGATATTTTTTAAAATAAATTTTGAAAAATTACATTACAAAGTATAAATTGTATTTTTTTTTTGCAAAATAAACTATAATTAGCTAATAACAAGTATTATTATAATACTCATACTTATCAAATTACAAATAATTGTATAATTAGAATATTTATATATTATGTTTAGGTATGAATCATATTCGTTTCACCAACAAAACAAGTTAAATGTATTTTTATTTTAATCATGTAATGTAGTACTTGATTATTTAATATCTAATATAAAGTATATATGATAGTACACACAGACAAAGTTAATCTTAAGTTGTTTCTCATTAAATAAACAATGTAAAATAATAATTATCTTAAAATTATTATTCTTCAAATAAAATTTTATTAACAAAATAAATAAATATGTATTAATATAACATATTTAGTATTTTACTTCCTCTTCAAGCGTTTGTTTATCTAATGTGCGTTTTTTATTTATTGACTAAATATATACAATATTGATTAAAACTAAACAAATTAAATTATAATTATAATAAATTAAAAGCAACGGAATTCTCAATGAGTAAGGTGTTTTTATTTAAACTTATGTATCAATGCAGTTATTAGATTCTTTTGTTAAATAGTCCAGTCTATGTTATTCTTATAAAATTCTTTTTACACCTTTATCTTCATTATACGTGTTTTTCTTCAGCTGAATCTTGATAGATGGTTTGTTAAATCGTTTACTCCCTATAACTACTACATCATCTAGTAATATGATTAAAATTCATAATTTAACCATCAGAATAATCAAAGCTAAAATAAACTCAATTAGATAAATTCTAATTATACTCTAAAAGAATTATAATTAAAAATTTTAAGTGCAATATCTTATATTTTTAAAATAATACTTTAAGTTGATTAAAATTACATTTAACATATGTTTTTGTAAGTAATTTGGACTAGCTTTTAAATGTCTTTTTATTGTTAAATAATTATTGATTTTCTTAAGACTATTATATTAATTATTGACTTGTACTTCTTATAAATAATATATTAGAGTTTTTATTTCATTTTAAATAACTCAATATATCATATTATTTTTAAGCGACTTATATAAGATTTTACAAGTTTTACTTTAATGAATAATTTTATTTTTTATAATTTTTTATTTACACTGTTCCCGTTTTTCTTGTGAAACACAATTTCTTAAACCCTAAACATTACTAAAAGTTTTATAAACTCAGTAAGTTAAGTCCGCTATACTTTTTTATAAGATATATCAACTTTTCTTTAAACAATGGATTAAAGCACTCTGTACCATAGATGCTTTTAATAGTATTTCGTGAAACTCTTTTTTTAATAACTTTGTATTCTTTTTATGTTAACAATTGTTATAATTACACTTTTGAGTTTTCAGTTTTTCATTGCTTTATTTTTAACATATTTATTAAATTTTCTCCCTCTCCTTTTTTAACGTAGGGTAACTACAATTTTATTATTATTTTTCTCTCTCTTCTTTCTTTCACAGGTTATTTCATTATAAAACTATTTATATTAACATTATACTTTAAGATACAAATATATATATATATATATATATATATATATATATATATATATATATATATATAATTAAGGATATAGTTTTTAGTATTTAGAATTAATTGTCCATGGTTTAGGATAACTTTTTTCAAAGTCAATTATACAAATCAATATTAGAAGCATAAACGTAAACATAATCCATGGTTGTCCACTTAAGCACCTAATCGCTCAATTTAATACCTTGTCACCAAAGTCAATCAGTTTAACACAAATTTCAGCTCTTGAGTTCATGATTCATGGGATCATGAGAAGGACCCAATGTAAAATTAAAAGCATGAACCAATAGTTAACAACAAAAAGCTTTGTTTCACACGAAAATAACAACACCAGTCCTGAACAACTCGTACACTTCTTCGTTGTGAGAGTTGTATAATTGTGAAAAGATTTGACATGATCTTTACCATGCAAACACACAAACTCAAAATTACCGACTATTAAATATAATTAAATATTATAAATTTTCTATTAATTTATTACTATATACAATTTTTTTTAATCTAAATATACACATTTTAATTTAACGAATTATTATTATTATTTTTTGCCTTATATGTTATAGATGAAAATTCTAATGTCCAATATGGACTATTTCTAATGAGAAGATTATATATACTCTGGATATTAATTATTTTTTCAATGGTTTGATTCGTTATTTTTATCCATAGAAGGTAAATAGATTATTGATTTAAATATAAAGTTATTTGATTTGTAAATAATGACATTTTTTTTATATTTCACATATTTTTTTACTTTTATTTGTTAAAATTGATTTTTTGTTAAGTTTAGAAGATCATCCTACATTTGATTTAATAAAGTGTCTTAATCATTATTTGTTATATTAAATTGTAATATTTGGAGATTTTATGATAAACCAATTTATGACAACAATTTTTTTTTCTAACCTTGATGAAAGATTTAGTCGCTTCACTTTGATATTTTTGCTTTTATATATATATATATATATATATATATATATATATATATATATATATATATATATATATATATAAAGCTATTAATGTTATAAACTATTTTTTTAAATGATTCAAGCTTAGTTTAGGATTAAAGTTTCAAGTTGATAATGCAAAAGAATTTATCACTGATTGATTTTCTAGCATAATAAAACATCATACATTAAATTTTTTTTATGTGAAGACACTTGAACAAAACTCAATAGTTGAAAGAAAACATAAGATCTATTGAATTAATCAGGTTGCCAATTCAATCCTAGAGGAGTGTGTTTTGCCTTTAATATCATCCTCTTAGATTCTATATGGATTTAAAATTGATTATTAGTCATTAAAAATTTTGGTTATTAGGTTTATGTAATAACTTTTACCCCTCCCAGAAACAAATTGATTATCTTAGATACTATAAGAGATATAAATATAAATTGTAAAACCTACAGACCAAATATTTTTTTTATTTCAAAGGGTGTTCTCCTTCCTCAAATAAATTTTGCTTTGAAGGAAGTGACTTCTTTAAAGATTCTTCCTCTTTTATTGATGGTATAGTAATTCCTTTGCTCATTATTGATAATTTTCCTTCAAATACTTCTATTGTTCACCACTTTAACAGCCTCAGGATGCATTTAAAGTATGAATGTCTAATATTGATAGTTTTGAAGCTTATGTTGGAATATCATTCAAAGTATCTAATAAATCTTTTTACTTGTCTGGCTATGTGTGTTTTAGCATCACATACCCACACCCATATTCTATTTAGAATATTTTTTTCCTAGATAAACTCAATCTAAACTAAAAAAATCAATCAAATTTTCATTAATTATGAGCCTCAATTTTATTATTAAGAGACTAAGACTTTGAAAAATAATGACACCGGATAAGTAGGATGTAAATGAATTTTCAAATTAAAATACAATATTGATGATTCAATTAACATATACAAAACTCATTTAATAATCAAAGACTACACATAATTGATTGGGATTGATTTATCAAATTAGTTGTTAGTGAAAAAATTGGAACTCAAAACAATTAGATTGAACCACTTTTATATAAATGGTTTAGTTCATAAATAGTTCTCACTTTGATGTTTTTCTTTGAAATTCCTCGATTTCTTTTCTTGATTAATTTCAGTTTTAAAACGACTCTTCTTGGTTTGTGTATTTTCACACCTCTTATAGTTGTTCCTAAGCATATCTATTGATATAAAATGTATATGTTAAATGATGTGAATAAACCTGTGTTCAATTTAATCTTATATTAGTCGTGCAATAACAAAACTAAAATATTATGTTTTAATAAGAAGAAAAAAATAAATAAATAGCTAAAGTTACATATATGTATATATTATGTTTCCTTCACGCTTGTAATGTTACCGAATGAGAAAAAAGAACTAATTTTACGTTTCTTTTTCTTTTCTTAGCTGTCCATTCGTTTAGGTTTCTCATATTTTAGGACATTTATTGTACAATCTTTCAATGGGTTTGTTTCTTTTATTTGGAATGCTATTCTTAAAAAATAAGATTAGGTACAGTTAAATGTTAAAATAACATTTTCGAAAGGCTAAAACCTATGTATGTATAAAAAATTTTGCGAAATAAGTAACAACGCCATATTAACTCTTTCTCTTCTGAAACTTTCATTATTTTTTATTTTTAATACATATATACATCATCATATTAAATACAGTAATTAAGATAATTACAATCTGTATATATTTTAATTTTATATATTACCACAACCAATATTATGTTGTATATAAAATAAGGTTTTTTCAAGTAGAAGTCTGATAATACCATATTAATAATTTATCTTTCAAAAAATATGTCAATTAGTTATTTTTTTGAAATTCAAATATACAATAATCAATTAAACCCGTCAGTAAATATACATTCTGAATTAATTTTTATATATTACGATGATAATTTTTTATGGAATAAGTATCTATAAAATATTTTTTACAACTCTGGTAATTTCTTTTTTTTTAATATCATAACTTTAAAATAATTATAGTTAATAAATAATATGATGATAATAAAATATTTTTTGTAGTAAAAGAAAATTACTAGCATAATAAATAATCATGAAAAATGTGGTAATGAATCATATTTTTTTATGATAATAAATAATTAATAATATATATTATCAGTATAATAAAATAATGATCATAAATAATTATGCTATATAAAATACTATTATACTGGTACAATGAATGATGACAACATAATATCGGCTAAAGGATTCACACATTTTTTTAGTATATACACTTAGATTTTTTTCTTTAAAAAAAATAAAAGACAGAAATATGTGCTGTAGGTAAAGTGATCAGAAGAAAGATTGAGAAGAATATAACGTGTAAAAAATTAGAAAATGAAAAAATGAAAGAGATTTTTGTATAATACATTAACTTGCAATTACAATTACGGAGTGGAACATGTCAAATGACTGCGACTTCTTATATTAAAATCAGATATTCAACTCTACATATGACAGTTTCAAAAAAATATAAATGAAAAATCTTGAACTACGCATAGTATGAACAAATAACTCTAAGGATACGAGTACATCAATATACAATCACTAAAATTGTAGTGATGCTTGATGAATGCGATTTTCTTCATTCAGACTAACGTATGCATAGCCTTTTCTCTCTTTTTTCAGTGGAAAAGTTTGCATTTGGAAAATTCTTACTGCTTTATCATGCATGTAATTCATTTCTTTGAAGAAGAATATGAACTCAAAGAAGCTTGAATTTCTTCTAATGTTCGCCCCTTAGTTTCTGGTACGAGTTTTGCTACGAATAGCACAGTGAAGCCACTTATGGCAGAGAAGATGAAGAAAGTTCCTGGCCAAACATAGCATCAAAAATGAATCTTATTACATAATGTATAGAAAAAGAACTCCTTACTCTGTATTTTTCTTTCATATTTTCTTAAAGCTTTTTCTCAGTTTTTTTGTTTCTACCCTCTGATCAAGATTAAATTGGAACCTACCTGCTGAACTCCAATTCATGAGGAAGTTGAAAGCATATGATACAATCCAAGAACACAACCAGCTAACCAAAGTCACAAGGCTTCCAGCAGAGCCCTTCACGTTGATGGGAAATATCTGGAAAATAAAATATAACCATTCATCATGCTGATGATTTTTTATGTTTGCTCTTTTACTTCCCAAGTTCAGGCATAGTAACAGTGACTACCTCAGACATTATAACCCACGGAATTGCTCCCATGCCTATAGAGTAAGATCCCACATATACCTGGTCATTAAGAATAGTTAATAGGAATTGAATTTTGGAGGCATCATTCAAATGTTGAAACCAATTCTGTCACTAAGACAAATACAAGGCCAATGAAAAAAATGAGAGAGAATGAGGTACATCATAAAAGTTTAGTTAGGCATCTAGAACTTCACTAGATGTGCCAGAAATCTAACCTTCTACAAAACTTTACTTGGTTGTGCTAGTGATACATAACATAAAAGATACTTGGTAGAGTTTAGCATGACTCTTTCAGGGTCATAAAATATAGTAGTGATCACAATTCATTTCAGTTAAATTTATGAGACTGCACACTATAGTTGAAGATCCCTGTATAGGCATATATAAGTGCAAGAATATTACCAGTACACCCACTAGGGCCATAATGGGGCTAACTCCCTTCCATTGATGTGAGTTCTGCATCATGCAATCCTAACTATTCTTAGAAATTCATGAGAAAACCAAATTACTGGATCAGATTGTGTAATTAAAAGGACCTGCAAGACGAATGACAAGGCTGCCAGGAAGCATCCTAAGCATGTTCCCAATGCAGACACCTGTGTGAGAATCAAAATTTCAGATTCAGAATTTAAAGGACACAGCAAAAAAGTAGGAATAATAGTTCAAACTTTTTTACCATCAGAAGTGGTCTTCTTCCAGATTTATCCATTAGAAGTACTCCTAAAGTTGTCATTGGAATCTACAAACATAAATGATGGACTAGTGTGAAAAACAAGAACCAAGGGTGCACTCATCAAAGCGTGCATTTAATTATACAGGATAAAGCACAGAGAAATTATGCAATCGCATGAAGAGAATTAAGAACCTTAAGAGCAGCGATTGCTACAGTTCCAATACTTTCCGAAAACCCTGTCATGGATAACAGTTTTTTGCTTTTGTGTGAATCATTTCATTAATCTAATATTCTCATTCATTTTCTCTTACTTGTCATATGATGAAGCATAGAAGAGAAGCTGCACATACCAGCAGATATAAATATAGAGTTTGCATAAAAAACAATGCCATTAATCCCTCCAAACTGTTGAAGTATCATCAAGCCGACTCCTACCTAACCAAGTAACTATATAACATAAGAGCCCCACATAACGCTAATACGGGCCATATGAATAGGGATAATTTAGAATGCTCACGATAAGTGACTTCAAATATTGCATTCGGAATAAGCCAATGATGCTAGCTTCTGTTTGCTTCTGAAAGGCTTCGGTATACTCCTACAAATAAAGGTACAATGCAAAAATGATAGATTAAATTCCTAGGTTTCTTCCTTTTCTATTTCACTTTTGCATCCAAGTATGATTGTAACTCTAGTGTAACATTGTAAGAACAAAAAACTAGTTGCATACTCTAATTTCAGTGGCCTCTTGATAAACATCAGCATTCTTACCCCTGAGCTGCTGTAAAGTAGAATCACTCTCTCTTGACCGACCAACCTTGGCCTGCAGAAGATTACAAGTATCACTTGTGATATTTTTATGTGTAATGAAATGTATTGAGTCCAATCATTTCATAAAAGTGATGGAAAAAATCAATTCATTGTGAGAGTAGTTTCCAACATGAACAACCCAAACAATAAAATTACAGAAGCTGTGAACAACTCACCAGCCACCTGGGAGAATCAGGAATGAAGGGCAGACTGAGAATCTGCACAAGGCACGGAATAATTCCTGAGACAAATAAAAAAACATGAGAGTTACATGGAGCCCATTTTATTTGGTTTGTGAAAAGAACACCATAAAGAAAAATATTACCTATTAGAGCCAAGATCCTCCAATTGACAAATGCTCCAACAAGATAAGTTAATGACATCCCACAACTAATCATTAACTGTCAAAATAAGACCAAATAAGAGTTTAAAATAAGCCTGTACGTGAAATAGCAAAACATAAGTTGTATGGTACATAAAGTAAGAGTAAAATGATATTAAAAGATTGAATCATTACAGTGTTGGTTTACCTGATGAACTGCAGTGAATGCCCCTCGAAGATTCTTGGGTGTTATTTCTGCTACATAAACAGGTACCTAATATACAAAGTAAACTATGTATTTCTTTGAGTCGTTGAATATCATTTGAACTGTGATCATAACAAATTATACAGTCACAGCAGTTACCGCATAAGATAGAAGGCCAATCCCACATCCTATCGACAGTCTTCCAGCATAAAGCCACCAAGCAGTCTTCAAACAAGCACCAAATGTTAGATATCAACAACTGAACTTGAGGAAAACCCATGGGATGAGCACATTCAGCTAATAGAATCATAGCGGTTCAATCTATGAGACTGTAGTCCTTACTCTATCTAATTCATTGTGTTCATAAAAACAGCAACTTAAGTTTCAAATAAGCTTCAATGTTAATGCCAAAGCAGGTTTACATAATTTTTTATGGCTACAAATATACCAATTTTTTTGCTTTTAGTCCCTAACTTTCATTTCTTCATATCAAATGGTATTTAAGCCTACCAGGTCATGTACTTCAAGTACTCAATAGTTACAAATGAATTCTTTCCATGAATGTCTTTTTCCCCTACCTTGAAATATAGCTATCTATTTTTCTTTTAAGGAAAGGTTACCACAGATTTGTAGTTTTCATATATATTCAACCATTACTGACAGTGCAACTTGATCAATTGGAAATAAATAGGAAGAAACTAATGAGAAACCTTTGAGAATGTTATGGCAAGCCATCCCAAGATGCAGAAAATTTGAGAAAACCCCATGGCCTGCTCAGCAAAACACAGGATAACCGAAGGTGAACAACAACAAAAACACTTAAACCAGAATTAAGCAGCAATGCTTTGACTTACAACTCGACGACCTGCATAATCTGCTATTCTACCACTAACAACAGCACCGATCATAGCTCCAATAGTCAATATAGAACCAAAAATTGAGTACTGCATAGGATAAAAAGCAGTCAATCAAATGATAGTCAGCACCAACAAGGTGTAATAAATGTTAGAAATACAAAGGTTCAAACCTGTGCCACTCCTAGATTGAGATCACGCATGATTCCAGATTGAGAAGGTGATGAAAACCCAATCTGCAAAATTAACAAGGTATTCATCTGACCGCAGTAATTTTGAGTTAGAGTTTGATTCCCACTCAATTTTAACATTATCAACCAATAAAAACTCATTATTGATACCATAATAGTATTGTAAAATTCAATCAACCATTTTTACATTATCAACCAGTAAAAGATCATCATTCACACCACAACTAACATAGTCAATGCAAAAACTGAACCAACTATTTTTTACATTATCAGACAATAAAAACCCATCATTCATAACACAAATTAAGATAGCCATTGCAAAATTCAACCAACCATTTTTACATTGTTAATAAAAAATCACCATTCATACCATAACTTAAGACATTCATTATTAAATTAATCCAACTACTTTTAGCTGATCAAGCAATAAAAAATATCCTTCATACCACAACTTTAAGATAGCCATCATAAAATTCAACCATCTTAAAATGACAAACTTTTTTTAATTGGATAACAGCTTAAAATTTCGATAGATACATAAACAGTACTCACAGCAGAGCCAAAAACATAGGAACCAAAAACAGCAACGAGGGTGGTGAGTATAAGAGTAGTTGGAACGGAAGAAGCTCCGTTGTGCCCCTTTTCCAGAAAGTCAACGTCAACATCATGGGCACCATAACTTGTAGGGAGAAGAGGGCTTGAAAAATCGCTTGGTTCAGTGCTTTTGTTGTCCATGTTTTGCGTTCTATGAGAAGCAGAGGAAATACGAGAAAACTTCATTTTAAAAGGATTACGCAAAAGAGAGAGGAAGAAAGAGAAAGAAAGAGGTTGACGATGAATGAATTGATCAAAACGACATGACAATGAGAATGAAACGAAGTTGAGTTTGGATATGAACGAACAGCGCGTGTTGAACAGCGTCGCATTTCGATAGTCTACGTTGGCCAAAACAAATCTTTTCTTTTCTTTTTTATTTTGATGTGTACACGAGACTCTTGCGGGTTAAATTTTATATTAAAAAAAAAAAATCTATATCATCAGGTGCTTAATAAAAAGAAAATAATGAAAAATAAAATATTAACCGAGGAAAAAATTAAGATTATTTGTAATTTAATTTTATTGTTATAACATAATTTTTTAGGAGAAAGGTTGGATTAATTTGAAGATAAAGGAATAATGAAAGGAGGGACTTGCTTGCTTAGCCGAAAGCATTTGGCGCGTTAAAAACTTTTAAAATGTTAAAGAATTTATTTTTGTAAAAGATGTAAGTTAATGTACATGCTGCATTTCTTACCGTGCCTATGCATGCGTAAGCAGTGATGGAATCATTGCAAAAACAGAAAAGTGTAGAAATATAAATATTAAGAAATAAAAAAATATTTGATTAAAAAAATAAAAAGATAGTTATTTCTCTTTTCTTACATACATGTGAAGATTTGTACAGAAAAAAACATGTAATAAAATAATAATAAAATATTTACTAAATTAAAATTATTAATAATAAATTTATAAAATAATAGTAAAATAAAATATTTAATGATATTATAAAAAATAAAATTATAAATAATAATAATTATAATAATAATAATAAATAAAATAATAACAATAAAACTAAAATTATAACAATAATTATAATAAATTTATAAAAAATTATAATAATATTAACAATAATAATTTAGTTTTTATTTTAAAATAATTAATAATCTTATAATTATATCAATTAAAAAAATAATTTATTAATCACATTTAACAAATTAATTATTTAATTTTAAATTAATTATAATTATAATTTTATCTATTAAATAATTATTTTATCAATTCTACACCAATTTTTATAAATTTTCTATTTAAATTTTAATATCTTTCTTTTAATCTAAATAATAAAACTTTTTATATCTTTTCTTCCTAAATTCACTATATCAGATCTCCATCTTAATCTAAACAAAGTTTTAATTAAGTGTAATAAAAACCTTATTTAAGATAAATAAAAAATTATAAAAAAAACAATGAGATAGATAATTAACCTAAAATAAAAAAAGTAGAAAATTAATTTAAACTTTTATAATTCTCTTACATTCGTGTTTTTCGGGATTCTCACAAGTAAGACAACAAACCCCAAGTAAGACAACAATACACGAGATTAGTATCGCCACCCCTGTTGGCGGTTGCTTGGTAAGAATTGGACAACTCAAAAAAAGTTGTTTATATATATAACATAATTCTCATTAAAAATATAAATTAATGCTCTATTTTAATAATTCACTTTATTTGAAATACATCTAATACTAAAATGCAAAATATATCTGAAAAATGGATAGTTCAGTGGATTGTGATAAATTTTTTGAAAGATGCAGTCTTTGTAATAGTAATAAATAGTATGTATATTGAGATAAAATAATAATAACTTAGTAAGTTAAATGGGGAAACTGCATTCAGTGTGCCAAATTTATTATTTACACCTTAACATAAAGAATAAGACAATAGCATTAATGAATTATTAAATATTTGTTTAAAAGCAACCCCACTTGTGCAGAACAGTTTTTCTCACTCTCTTTACAATTGAAACGTTCTCATCAAACACTGTGTGGGGGTTAAGCCTTTCAGCATAACTAGTTGCAGAGGCTTCACCAGATGTCCACAACTGGTTGACCCTTTGGAGACTCTTGTGACTTATGCTTAAGAGAGAAACAAAAACATGCAAACCATGAAATGAACCGCTGCTTGTTTCTTTCTCAATTTGTTTCTGGGTTTCTCTCTCAATTAAAATTTGTAACTGCACAACATTCGGTGACCAATTATATAGTAAAGGGATTTCTAAAAAACCGGACTTTCTTAACGCATCGAAAACCATGTGCTCTGGTTCTGTCACCTTCAATTGCCAATGGCGGTGACCAGAGCCACTATTGTTTAACGTTGCGTGCGTTTTATCTTTGGGTATGTCGTTTTTTCTGCTTACGTGATTATTCTGTCGCTTTCCCAAATGTGGATGTGTGAGTGTTCAGTGTGTTTGGTAGAAAAGCCCAGAGTCTGAGAAATTTTCAAAATCTGTGTAAAGATCATTCTTACTGGAATTCTGTTAGATTTCTACCAAATTCTAAGAAGGTAACAGATCGTATTTGATAATGGTCATTGGTGTTTAAAGTTCTAATTTGCTGAAGTTTTGGGATTGTTTAAGTTTTGGGACCGAGTTCGTGTTCTTCGGTAGTTCATCTTCCATGGCTTTGTTTTGATTATTTTTACTGTTAATTATTAATTATTAAAACCAGTGTCTGATATTTTAATGTTTTCCTTGTCAAATAATTAACAATGACCCGAATTTCTGTTCTCTACATGTTCAGGAATTCGGTCAAAACATAACATTTATCATTATTAATAATAGTTTTAATTTTTGTGCTTCCATATGTTATTGTTTGTGACTGTTGTTTCTTTCATACATCTGCTTCTTTGTTTCATACACACAGGAATCATACCACTGTAGAAGGGAAAAATGTAAGCTTTTGCTAATGTTTGTGATTACTCATGTAATGCAGGAATAGTGAAGAAAAAGTCCTGCAAACAGATCAAAGATGGTTCCATTTGGTCATGCTTCTGATGACAAGCAGAAAAAACAAGGCATTGTGTTTCCTAGCCCTGCTTCTGCCCAAGACTCCTTCATTACACTGTTCTTGTGATTTTAATATACTGTGTTTCCTTTGCATGTTTAGTTTCTTCTCCACCAAATGTACCAATTACCTTTCCCTGTGCTCAAAGTGTTCATTTTTATTTTTTTCTCTTCCAGACTCAGGAGAAACCGTTTTGGAGAACGAGAGTGTGGTAACTCTAGGAGAACTGTTGGGGGAAGGCATTGGTGACACTGACAAATCTTGTCAACCACCTGAATTGGCTGGCAGTAATCCAAGCTCAAGGACACGGTTTCACTGGAAGAAGTTTTTTAAACCATGCACAATGAGACCAATTCAGCACCTACCATCTTTTCCTCCAAGTAGGTTGTCAAACATAACAAAGCCTAGAACCAAAGGCATTGGAAGCAATACTATTCAATGCAATCCATACAGTTCCAGAACTTTGGTGAATTTCAGGCTTTCTGACCTGAGAAGTGCAACCAACAACTTCAGCGATGGTTTGTAGTCTAACCCTGTTTTCAGACCAATTATTTTTCTAGTAGTTTAGCTCCTAATAATATTTATTAGGATGAGGGTACAGGACATACCAACCTATATAGAATTTTAATTAGAAAATTACTGCTTGTGTTTGGTTTAATGTCTCATATAAATATTCATCTCAAATTTGTGACAAGAATGTAGAAACGAGTATTATATGCTTCCAAATTGATGTGTGTCTATTATAACTTTGCTTGAATGGATATACTAGACAAGATAAGATTAGAAAATAATGAGTTTACTTTACTGTAACGTGATCTTTATTTGATATTTTCTGTTTAAAGATACGTTGAAAAAATGAAATTGCTTTGGACCATACTAATCAAAAGTATTCTTACTTCATGTTGCTCTTAAAAAAGTACAAATCAGAAGTACTTTTACTTTAAAAGCCAACTTAACAGCAAACTGAGTTTATTGGGATAAAAGTATGTTGGAAGTGGCCAAACTGATATTCAAACATGTTCTATGCCGTCATGTAATCCATTTTGCTGACCCCACCAAGAGGATAGAGGCTTGGTTGTGGTTATATATTTTGATTGGTAATTCATTTTCAAAGTATTTGCTTTACAAAAGATGCATCAATTTGACCATGTAGAATTTGCTCTTCCTTTTACTTGTAGAGAATATCATTGGAAGAGGTGGCTATGCTTATGTTTACAAGGGTAGCCTACAAGATGGGCAATTAATAGCAGTTAAGCAACTGATAAGAGGGACTCCAGAAGACAGGACATCAGTTCTTCTATCTGAGCTAGGAATTCTTGCTCATGTTGACCACCCCAATACTGCTATGTTTATTGGATTTGGAGTAGAAGGGGGAATGCACCTTGTGTTCCAATTATCTCCTCTGGGAAATTTAGGATCTCTTCTTCATGGTGTGTACTTGATTCTATGTATTGTACTGTTGTCCTATGTGAAAGCTTTCTTCTTTTTTTACCATATTATAAGTGTAAAGTATTTGTCAATGACGTATATGGTCGGAGAATATGGTTAGCATCTTTAATGAAATCTCTCTGTACAACCACTTTTTTCATTCAGAAGAGTCAAATTCAAGATCTTGCTTCAAAAAGTTTTCTGTTTCAATGTATTTACTGATTACTTTTTAATTTTCATGAAATATTCAGGTCCAAATAAAAGTGCATTAGATTGGAGCAAAAGGTATAAAATTATTTTGGGAATAGCGGATGGCCTCCTCTATCTTCATGAGATTTGTCAAAAGCGAATCATTCATAGAGATCTTAAATCAGATAATATTCTGCTGACAGAGAATTTTGAGCCACAGGTATATCAGTGATTATAGAGAATTAGTAAAAGAAGGCATTCTTAACCTTGGCTGGTGAAACTTGGGACATCTTTGGTTTGAGAAAATATTTGTTTATTTTCATTTTTTATTTTCAATAATTCTTATACAAATGCTGTTCATTTCGAACTTTCAAAGGCTTATATATAATAAATAGTGAAACCAACTAGTACAATTATAAATAATGTAACTTTTTTGTAATAGTTAGTAAACTACATGCTTATTTTGAAAACCTTGGTTAAAGACCAAAAGAAATATTTTCTCCACTAAAACGGCCTTTAGGATCCCTGAATGTATCATGTGTGATGAAGTTACCACTTTCTTCTGCATTTCTTCTCATTTTTGATACACATAAGTAGTTATCACTAGGACCATACCCTGCTTAAAAATAATCTATGATAATACTTCCTGTGGTTAGCTTTAAATGTGTGCAACTAATGAATTACACATTGGATGGCAATGCTGTGGTCTGTGGCAATCCTCTCAGATAGAAACATCAAGCTAGCTATATTTTGTGATCCTTAGTATCTACATCCAGTTTAGAATTTTGAAAATAAATCATATGCTCTGAAATCTTCTACCTTTGCCAAGAAATGATTATATAAATTGAGCCATGATAGTTGTGCTAATTGTTCTCTTTCATACCATGCTATTACATATTCTGCTGGTGAAATAATAAGCAGCAGCAGAAGCAGACACCTTTGCTTCTGGATCCCCTATTAGTACACTACTAGTGTACAAGTTTGAGGCTTATATTTTATCTGATCTATCACTCTGACTAATTGAGAATCTATCCAGATTTGTGATTTTGGGCTCTCAAAATGGCTACCAGAACCGTGTACTCATCATATTGTTCCAAAATTTGAAGGCACAATGGGGTAAGCAAATATACACACACATACAGTAATGTTCTAAACATATATTTTGAAAATTAATTGTTCTCATGTTTAGAAGAAAATAATTTCTCTCTTATTCAGTCTCATTCTTACATCTTACATATATACATACACTAATTGGATGAAAAATTTGGAAACAAGCACTGCTTGTTCTGAGAAACAAATCCTTAGATTGTGGGATTGATATGCTAATAATAAAAACAGCATACAACCAATATACAAAATTAAAGAAACAATAGCAATCAAATCTGAAACTTCCTAAAATATCTCGACTCAAGCTGGTGAATAATTGTAGCTTGGATATAATTATTTCAAAGTTTATGCAGTTCAATCCCTTGTATGTCTGCAAGTTGTCCTTGAGTAGACACGTATGGAGTGCAAATCATGGCACTATTAAACTTTTCTTTGATAAAATGCATGTCTACTTCAATATGTTTAGTTCTATAACTTTGATAAAATAGGTTATGAGCTATGCTAATTGCAGATTTATTGTCACAATATAACTTCATAGGTTCATCCCACTTTATCTTTAAGTCCTCTAATATAATCTTCAACCATAACAGTTCACATATTCCTTGAGTCATTGCCCAAAACCTTGCTTCAGCACTAGATCTAGCAACCACACTTTGTTTTTCACTCTTCCAAGTTACTAGGTTTCCACCAAGGAAGGTACAATATTCAATAGTCGACCTCCTATCTACAACTGAACCTACATAATAAGCATCAATATATGCCTCTAAACTAGCACTCTTGTTTCTTTTGAATGAAATTCCTCTTCCTAGTATTCTAAGATCAACTTGTAAATGTGTTTCTTTTGGTTGATGCATACATTGGCTAACTAGACTCATAACAAACACAATATTTGGTCCAGTGTAAGATAGATAAATAAGTCTTCCCATACATTTAGTAAAGACCATTCTATTTTCTAGCATGTCCAATCATCCTCCCCGATCTCTTGTCATGCAATATATATATAAGTTCATATAAAATATCATATTACATGAGAGATCTTTGGTAAGTTTTTGTATAAATATCAGGTTTGTGGACAATTTAGAAACATGTAGCACATTGTTCAGAATCATGGTTGGGTTTATTTGGATGACTCCTTGGCTAGTTGTAGTTATCATGATCAGACGTGGAATTTCTTGTTGCTAGGATGGGTAATATGTGAAAAAAAGAATATAGGAAGAAGTTTCATATAATCAGTGACTCTCTAGAGTCTAAAATAAATCCAGTAGTGGGTGAAGGGTGTATTTGAGACATTAAATCAAACAGAGAATGGTAACTTACTAGAATATGTGAACACATAATCTACCAAGGAAGGACTTCCTTATTCTTACTAAGCTCCTCATAATTGAGTTCAATAATTTTTAGGAAGAAGAACAGCAGCAACATGAGCTGCTTGACCTCCTCTCTTTGGAGGACCTCCTTTGTATCCCCAATCTTTGCTTTGGGGTTTTCCATACAATTTCCAACATTTGTCCCTAGTGTGGCGTGGCTTGTTACAACAAGTACACCATACTTTTTTACTTTTCTTCTTCACCTTTGTAAGTGAGCCTCTTTTCTTTGGTGGTCTATGATCGTAGTTCTTCCTTTAGCAATAATTGCTGAACTATCTCTAACAGGAGTCTCTAACACTGACTCCTCCTACTTTCTTCACTTCGAATAATTGTCATGACTTTATTGAGTCCTGAAACTTTTTCCCTTCCCAATATTTGAATTTTGACTTAATTATATTCTTGGTTTAGACCTACCAATGAATCATACACCCGATCCTATTCAATGTATTCTCTTAGGATTGTTGAATCCTCAGAATACTTGGCCTAAATGACGCTGTAGTGATCCAATCTCATCCACAAAGCTTTAAGCTTACTAGCATACTCAGTAATAGTTTTGGTGCCCTGTTTGATTGTCATGGTTTTCAACTTCACATCATAAATCCGTGTAACATCCTTTGTTCTATTGCAATCCATGTTCCTTTTGCTAAATTGAGGGACATACATATATCACTGATTTCTAGAACCATTGAATTTCATACCATGTTATGATCATGAGTCTTTTTCATCCCAGGACTTGAATGTAGGATCATCTTTCGCAGGAGCATCACTGGTTAAATGGCTAGCTTTTCTTTTCCCTTTTAAAATGGTCTTAATGAGTTGTGACCACTTGGAAATGATTTTTTCTGTTCAACCTATAGGTTGAATGAACATCATGAAATTCCCCTGCATTATAGGGCTTGCCTTCATTTTCTATCTCAGCCATTACAAATACGTGCAATTAAGACATAGGCGAAAAATGACTGTGGACAAAAAGCACACAATGAAGGTTGCGATGAATCATGGAGTCTTCTTCATCTCAGGATTTGAATGTAGATCATCTTCTGCATAGGCATCATCGGTTAAATGGCTAGCTTTTCCTTTTCCTTTCAAAAGCTCTCAATGAGTTGTGACTACTTGAAATGATTTCTTCTATTCGATAAGCTGAATAAACATTGTGCAATCCTCCGGGCTAGGATCATCTTCTGCAGGAGCATCACTAAAATGGCTAGCTTTTCCTTCCCTTTTCAAAACAGTCTTAATGAGTTGTGACCACTTGAAATGATTTTTTCTATTCAACCTATAAGTTGAATGAACATTATGCACTTCTCTTGCATTATAGGGCTTGTCTCCATTTTCTATCTCACCTATTACAAATACTTGCAACTAAGGCATATATGGACAAAAAAATACACAATGAAGGTAGGTTGGATGAATGATGGGGTCTTCTTCAGGAGTTGAATGTGGATCATCTTCCGTAGAGGCGTTATGCTTTTCCTTTTCCTTTCAAAATGGTCTTAATGAGTTGTGACTACTTAAAATGATTTTTTCTGTTCAACCTATAAGCTGAATGAACATTGTACAATTATCCTGTATTGTAGGGATTTTCATTTTCTGTTTCAACCATTACAAATACGTGCAATTAAGGCATAGAGACAAATAATGACTATGGACAAAAAATACACAATGAATAAATCATGGAGTCTTCTTCATCTCAGGACTTGAGCGTAGGATAATCTTCTGCAAGAGCATCACCAGTTAAATGGCTAGCTTTTCCTTTCCCTTTCAAAATGGTCTTAATGAGTTGTGACCACTTGAAATGATATTTTCTATTCAACCTATAGGTTGAATGAACATTATGCAATTCTCCTGAATTGTAGGGCTTGTCTCCTGCATTATTCAACCTATAGGTTGAATGAACAACACGATCAAGGTTGCGATGAAGCTAAACACAAAATGAATCGTCCAACAAAGAAGCCTGCAATGCAACAATGAAGACTGCAATTAAATTATACTATCAGAAGCTCCCAAGGATCAGGAGCTCTGATACCATCAAGATCGAGAGCTATGATACCATCTCAGGTTTAGAAGAAAATAATTTCTTTCTTATTCAAGTTCATTACTTATATCTTATCTTACATGTATGTGTACATTAATTGGATAAATTTATAAATAAGTATTGCCTATTCTAGGAAACATATCCTGAGATTGTGGGATTGATATACTAGTAATAAAAACAAGATACAAACAATACACAGAATTAAAAAACAAAAGGAATCATTTATAAGACTTCCTAAAATATCTCAAGACAATTGTCATTATCACCAACAAACATTTACCCCTCATTCTTTAACAGGTATGTTGCTCCTGAGTATTTGATGCATGGCATAATAAACCAAAAAACTGATATTTATTCCTTTGGAGTCTTACTTTTGGAAATTGTAACTGGACGTCCTGCTTTGGATCATTGGAAAGAAAGTATTGTGTTATGGGTAAGTCGTTCTCTCAAGTGTTGGTATGTCATATATCATCTAAGTATTAATACCTTAGAGGCCTCAGCACATTGTGATTTCTTGTGTTGTAGGCAAAGCCTTTATTCCAAGATAATAATATTAAGGACCTTGTTGATCCTTCCCTGGGTGATGATTATGACCAGAAACAAGTGGAACGTGTTGTTTTGACAGCATCTCTGTGTGTTGAGCAGTTTCCTGTCTTACGTCCCAGCATGAGTCAGGTAAACATGTAACATATAACTTTGCAACACTGTATTTTTAATGATGATATTGTTAGTTACTGTAACTATAGCTAGATATTTTTTCAGTTAACTTTTGTTTAAGAGAAGATTGATCACATCTTTGTTGGCTGCAGATTGCAATACTGCTAAGAGGTGATGACTATGTGATGGAACATACGAGTGGAGCAACAAGATGCTGAAGAAAACAGCTCAAGGAGTTGTCTAAGTGTTCTCAGTTGGCATATGCAAGTTTGGCTTGGGTTCTAGAGAACTAAGGACATCATGTTAAAAACATTTATGTGGGAAATAAGGGTTGAAATCCAAGTCCTCCACATATATTTAGTCTTGCTTTTAATATTGGGGATTCTATTTCCTCTCTTTCCTCCCAATAAAGCAAAGAGTCCAATAAGACGTACATCTTATAGCATTTGAAACTCGATAGAAGTTCATTATTGGACTTTTTTCTTTGAATGGAGAAAAGCGGAAAATAGAAAGTTTCATTTAGTTCTTTGTTAATGAACATGATTAAATCTATTATCTATTAAACCATTAGAAATCATCCTTCAAGGTAGAATTTAGTTTTAATCTATTCTCTTTTCATGGGTGTAATATAGCACGAAATATAAGAGAGGTCTAGTAAAACTTAACAAACTACATAGTTGATCTAATAAGCTCTAGTAAGTTGTTCCCTATACTATATAAATTGTGACATGTCTACAAGATAGATAGGTAGTGCTTAAATAAAAAGTTATGATATATAAAATATAAGTTTATCTTTTTATAAAATTATAATTATAGCTGAGTGTACTTAGGTTAATTGTCACAACCGGATCACGACGGGACGATCTTAAATTTATTTTTAAAAATGTTTAAATTGATAATAGAGTCGCCACTGTAACTTATTAGGGAAAAACTATAGAAAAATAAAAAAAAATAAAAATGCCTATTAGCACCCCCACAACGCTCGTATACCTTTAATTAAATGAATAAAAATAAGTATGACTTTTCAAAATGTTATTTTTCCTAAAAATAATAATTACAATAAATAAGAATAAATATATATTTACAAAAAATTATAGACTAAGAATGAACAATAAGCAAACAAAAAATTAACAAAGACAAATTTTTATTTTTTTATTTTTTTTTAACCCGACAAGGATTGACTTTAGTCCTACGTATTTCTAAAGGAAAATCAGGATCACTTAGTTCTAATGATTTCTAAATTTGGCTTTCGATTTGGAATTTTTTAGATTATTATTTGATCTTTTAATATTGTGTTGCTGCTAAAAGTCAGATTTAGGATTTGGATGGTTCTGTTTGAAAGGTTCTCAGGATTCACTGGGCTTAGAGGGTTCTGTAGGTTCTAGGGTTATACGGATTTGAATTAGATTCTATGATTTTAGGATGGGTTCAGTTTGGGATTCTAAGTGTTCTGTAATATGGGATTGAATTGCGTTTTTGAGACTCTTGCTTGGGTTTTAAGATTAAGGCTTGGTTATGTGATATGGTGTAGAAGGATTTATAGAGAGATTCCTAACAGTTGTTTTCTTTTCTGGAATTGCTGAGGAAGGGACTGTGGCAAAAGCAGCAGCCCCTAAACCTCTAAACCGAATGAGGATAAAGTAATAATCACAATTTTACAGTTCAATATTCCATTTGCAGATAATAGATATTATAAAAATTGACTAACACATTTCAATATTTCAGGATGCAATTCAAACAACCACATTACATACACACAAGAACAAAGTCACTAGACTTACCCGTTGAAGACCTAGCCTTTTTTGTTTTCCTTTCCTACTCTGCTAGCATAAATTTTCTTTATAATTTTCTCTGTTAATCCCTTCATTTACCTCCATAACACTCTCAATCATGATTCTTACTTAAGAATCAATTATTCCATCCTCTTTGTATTATTTGTATTAATTCCTTTGTTTAAGACTGTAAATAGCCATAGTCACTGAACATATGAATGTAGGAAGGCTATGGGAGTTAAATGTCAAAAGCATGATTACATGATTACTAGTTAAATGTCAAAAGCATGATTACTAGTAAAATGTCAAAAAACATGATTGTTAGTTAAATGTTAAAAGCATGATTACTAAATGTGATAAGTGTGAGAAGGCAAAATGATGAAAACAACACAATTGTAATTCTTAATCAAGAATATTTAATTATGAGAAATAAAATTTGTGAGACACTAATTAAAGAATCAAAAGGTAATAAAGTTACATGGGAACTTGAATGGGCAATGTATTTATGTGAACATTAGGGATTATATGACAAGATAAGTGAGGCGTAAACAGTAACTTTTTTTTATTTCTAATAACCTCTTTGTAAATTAGACTTCACAAAATATCTTTTACTTCTATTTTTATCAAATTGACTTTTATTTTTATCAAATTGAATCAGAATTTTTTATAAATGAATCTCTCGGATTCAATTTTTCTATTCAATTTATTTTAAGACAGATCCAACACCTTTTTTTTTTGTTATTTTATCATTTTTCTATAAATTTTATTTTATCTTATTTTTTATTACTATTTAATCAAATTTTACTTATAAAGTCAAAATTCTTTTTATTATTTATTCTAAATGACAAAAAAACTAAATAATATACGTTAAAATTTTAATTTCTTATTTTTATTCTTTTATTTTTTCTTTTTTTATATTTGCAAAAATAATTTTTATTTTGGGGGTTAACATTAATGTTTTGTTATAAAACAATAAAAGTATATTAAACTAATTTATTTATCACACTTCATCAACATCTATCATTAACTTGGTTGACCCAACCTAGCATCCTTGTTATTTTACAAGGTATTTTAGATTGCAAAGGAAAAACAAATTTCAAGTTCTAAGTATGAAGAGAAAGTGATTAAATTTGAGATACTTAAAATTCTTGATAAACTACTTATTTGTGTAAATTCTTATAATACCCAGTTATTAAACTAATTGATCATGATTAAACATTATTATAAATAATAATCAATAATACATACATTAATATAAATTAATAAATGTTATAATTTTATAATAATAAAAACTAAAAATAAACATAAGGTTCTTAATATTCAAAAAGAGAAAAATAACTCATAAAAATATGTTTGAATAAAATTCACTTTGAAAAAAAAAAGAATATTTTTCTCCATAAATAAAATGAATTTGTACATAAGTCAACTTTTAAACAGGTTTTGTATACCTTTTTAAATTTTCTTTATAATATATGCATAAACTAAATTTCAATTTTTTTTTAAAAAAATTATTCTTAAAAGAGCTTACAAATAATTTGTTTTGATAAATCCTAAGTATTAATAATACAAGTTAATATTTACTAATATTACTATTGTTAGACAATTTTCTCTAAAAATATTTTTAGGAAAAAAATGCAAATAAAATATGTTTTTTTTTTAAATTAAACTTACTTGTATATGTGTTAATTTATAAAGTTACTTTATATAGTTTTTTTAATTTTTATATTTAATCTATTGATAAACTAATTTTAATTTATGAAAAAAATATTTTAGTTCTTTTTTTTTCTTAAAAATATTATAGAAAAATTCGGATTACATTAAAAAATAACAAATAGTTAAGTTTATTTTTAAATCTCAAAATAATCTGATATTATTAATTTTTTTAACTGGACATTTGTGAAACAGTTTTTGCCAATTTTGATAGGTGTTTATTGAATTTTGCCCGGCCTTTTATCTCAAACACATATTTTTTTATTATAATATTATATATAAAAGCAACATGGTAATTATAACTTTGTAATAAATATACTGATTGAGATAATAAAAACATCTTTCAAACTTTATTAAGTATTAACAGATAAATTTTTAAATGGTCTTAAATTAATAAATTTTTATAACCTAGAAGTTAGAGTAAAATATAGAGAGAGGAAGACACAAATTTTAGTTTATTTTAATCTAATTATAAATCATCAGTTGATGGTGAAGATGTCTCAAATTGATCAGATATATAGATAAAATATAAGAATAGATAAATGCAATCTTGATACTGAATCCATTATGTTAAATTAAGTTAAATTAAAAAAAAAACTCATATTTAATTTTTAAGATATAAAAAGTTTAACAACATACAAATTTCTAATTCAAATTAGAAATGTCTATATTGTACCAAGAGTAGTAGTCTGAATCTATAAACCAATGCAATTTACGGTTAATCTACTTCATAAAAACAGTCATATTTTGTAAGGAATAATGGTAGAGTGAATCTCAACTAATGAATTTTTTTCTTACAATATGATCAACGTTATTGTTATTAAAATCATACACTATAGTTGAAGTGTTATGTAGTGAGCAATGTGATAAACAAGCTTATAAGTGTTTAAAGCATGGAGTGTGTCTAAACATGGTCTCTCCATTCAGTGCAATACACCATTGTTTACTGCACAGATTTTCTGGTATTCTATTTTTATTTTTTATATATATATATATATATATATATATATATATATATATAATCTAATACATAAATTTTGTGATTTTTCTTTTTTATTTTCTTCTTTAATAGTATCCAAAGCTTAAAAGCTTGTTGAATACTTTCATTTCTTCCTTTTCTTTCCACTGTAAATTCTCTGAGTGTTTTTCTTTTCTTTTCTACATCTTCAATACATCCATCTCTTCAAAGTTTAATGATGGTAATTTTTTATATAACAATTCTTACTACTATCAAATGTCTAAATTTTTTTTAAGTTTTTGAAGAATAATGATCTTTGATCCAAATACAACTCATTTAAAAATGTTATTATTATCGATCCTATCAATCAAAAGTTATTTAACTACGATCAACTAACATACAATCCTTATTATTTGACTTCTGACATCAATGATTTTGATTAAAATGGTTGTTTTTTTTTTATAAATTTGAAATAAATTATATCTTTATTATGTTTCTCAATCTTGTGACAAAAAAAAATAAAAATCTAACTTGGTACTAAAAGATATGATTTAATTACAATTTGTTTTCTTGATATAAACAAAATTGTTGATATTGTAGTAGTAGTTTGATCAGCATTTCCATTGATGATTATGTTTAAGTCATTTACGACAGATTCTCAAGAGAATATAATGATTTATTATCTCATTTCTATATCGTATAAACTTGAATAAATTGAATATTTTTTTTTATATTGGGATGAATACTTTGAGAAATACAAGCTTCTTAAAATTAATCTTCAAACTTATTTTATGACAACCACTACCAACTCCAATATCAAGATTTTTCACAAAATTTATATTTAAAAGGTAATCACAATTTTAATCTTCTTTCCCACCCAATAACAACATATTCAATAAAAATGTTTCACAAAATTATTGAAACTTTATAAATACTTGGCACAATAGGAACCATAATGTCACAATAAACTTTATCACATGACTATCAACTGCTGGTATCATTATAATGAACAAAATCAATATATCATCTCTACGAATACTTTATCTATGTTTCTTATATTAATAAAAATCTTATAAGTGTTTATAAGTTTGCTAATGATAAACGTTTTCTTTGAGTTTCATACTAACACCTAGTCTTTTAAGATTAAGAAAACAAAGCAAGTCATTTCTAGGAAAATTCTTCATAATGATTTTATATTTTTCTACATAAAGTATCCTCTTGTTTTTTTATGAGAGTCTTGTTCTCGACTTGCTACTTGCGATATTATCAAACAAGTTTTTAAATATTGTAATATTACCTACAATATAGTCTAAATGAATATTGTAATATAATATTTGTCTTCAACGAAAATTTCATCAATTATCTTTAGCTGATTCTTAGGAAAAGCATTACAATCATGTATGTGAGTTTGTTATCTGTTAAAATCAATAAAAAACATATAACTAAAGTAGGTGAACATGACTAGAAGTAAAATGGTAATAAAGTAGGTGAACATGACTAGAAGTAAAATGGTAATATATAGGGAGAGTTTAAATTATATATTTCCTTACTAATCTCTTTGATGCAAGAGTGTTATTTTTTTTCAATAAAACAAACCACACATGTAACATATAAATTTTAATCTACATAATTTTATCGGTATTATTTTAATACAAAATATTAAAGTGACATTTAAAAAAAATAATTACATATTTATTTAACATAAATATTATATATACTAAGAAAAACACATAACTTTTTTTAAGTATGTGTATTAATATTTTTATTATATTAAAAGAATATAATTTAAAAATATATGATTTTGTAAAAAATATTAAAAATTATGTGATAATTACTTTTAAAAGAAAAATTATTCAATTATTTTGAAGTAAAAAAATTATCTACTTTTTCATTTTATTAAATAAATAGATTATTTTTATTTAATAAAAGGTAAAGGTATCTAAAAAAGTATTATTTTTATTAATAAAAGGTAATTTATCTAAAAAAGTTATCAAATAATATATCTCTATATAATACTGTATATTAATTAATGTAACATATAGGAGCTTAATATATCTAGTATATGAATAGAAAATGTTAAAAGTAGATTGATGTGATATATAACGTTTTAATATATTATTACACTAATTAACACATAATAAATAATTTAACAATACATAATAAAATCATTTGCAATGCAACGATCATATAGCTTTATTTATTTTTTAGTTTATTATTACACATTATCTTTAACAGATGTTTTAAATTTAATTATTCTTTAATTTCTTTTGATATTTTTAAGTAAAACATTCATATTAAGACTAATTTATTTTGACAGTAATTAATTTTTACTCATATATATGTTTATACTATAAATCTCATTTTTTTGAAAAATAATAAAATTTATTTTTTAAGATAATATTACAATTTAACAATAATTTTTTCTGAGATAGAAATCACACAATATTCAGATAACACTTGAATATTATGTTTATTTCTTTAAATTTTATGTTTTTTTTTTTTAAGTTACGTAGATGAGTGTGTTTTTTATTTGAAAATACAACCACTTTCATAAGAAATTTTCTAACCATCCATCCTCTGAATTTTTTAAAAAATTAAGAGTTCTTTTGTGTAACATTTATAATTAACACATTTATGTTTTTTGCGCACAAAACCTAGCTTATTTTGTTTTCTATAGAAATTTATATACACCATTGTTAAATAAACAATTACCTTATTAAATAATACTTTTGCTTGCTACTAGATACCAGTGTAAATTTACACTGATTGCATAATGTATTTTTTTTCTTTAAGATTTGTATTTTTGTGAAATTTTAGTATAACATTTTCACCCAAAATTGAAAACATTACTCAGTTGAATTCTAAAATATATATTTAAATTAATTAATTATTTGCCTTAAAATTGATGCAACAAAAATTACTTGAAGACTTTGTGGCGCGGGTTGTAAAAAATTGCTTGAAATGGAAAACGCAGTTTCCCGCGAATCTCAGTGGGGATGCCACGTTGGCAATCTGTGTCTCACACTCTCAACCAATCAGCGTGCATTCTTGGGCCCTATATATTCTCGTTCCACTCGCATCTCTTCTCATCTGCACCTTCTGCCTCACTTCTTTCCCACTCTGCAAATTGTAAGTTCTAGGGTTAGGGTTTTCAATCCGATTAGAAAATGAGTTCTACTGGTGGTTCAACCAAGGGTGGAAGGGGCAAACCCAAGGCCTCCAAATCCGTTTCCAGATCACAGAAAGCCGGCCTCCAATTCCCTGTTGGAAGAATTGCTCGATTTCTCAAAGCTGGCAAATACGCCGAACGTGTTGGTGCTGGTGCTCCAGTTTACCTCTCTGCAGTGCTAGAGTATCTCGCAGCTGAGGTTTGTTTCGGTTCTTGTTTTTTATTTTTTATTTATCAATCTTTCTTTTAATTGTTGCTTTGAGTGGGTTTGGTTATTGATTGTGATTGGTAGGGTTCTGATTGACCTAAATTCTTGAACTTTTGTGTGACTTGTTTTTTTGACGATGAGTTATTTATTTCTTTAGGTTTTGGAATTGGCTGGAAATGCTGCTAGGGATAACAAGAAGAATCGTATTGTTCCTAGGCACATTCAACTTGCGGTGAGGAATGATGAGGAACTGAGCAAGCTTTTGGGGTCTGTCACCATTGCCAATGGAGGTGTTTTACCCAATATTCATCAAACTCTTCTTCCCAAGAAGGTTGGCAAGGGGAAAGGCGAAATTGGATCTGCTTCTCAAGAGTTTTAGGGTTTTAATGGGTCGTTCTAGACTATAGATTTAATTTCATTTTGGTTGTAATATACATGGTTTGGTTTATTTTTATATATTTTACCTGAGAGGTTAAGTTTTCTCAGTCCGTCGACCTGAACGTGTATGCCTTCTTGGGTGTATAAGAAATGAGAATTGGTGTTTTCATCATTCTGAATGAGCTGTGATTGGAATATATAGTATAAACCCTAAACCCTATCATATAATAGCTTGCCCATATTGATTTTGAAATATTTTTCATGATTCTGCGAGTCTTGCAATTTTACCGGGTTTCTTTGGTTCTTAAGTAGAGTGTGATCCATGGGGTTTTATGATTATTTACCACGTTGTGTTCATATGTTCTAATCTTAGATAATACATTGGTCTTGTTTTCATGGATTTGAGGATTGATGCTTTTATCAATCTGAATGAGCTATGATTGAAATATATAACTTCACCTGATGAATCCTCCTGTCTGAAAAGTGACATCATCATATAATAGCTAGTCCATATTGTTTTTTAATTTGGGAATGTGTAATAGTGAGTATGTGAGTCTTGCTGTTTTACCGGGTTGTTTGGTTCTTGAGTAGAGGGTGGGCCATTTTTACCTTTGGATTTTATGGTTCATTACCACATTGGGTTTACATGTTCTAATCTTAGGTAGTAATAGATTGGTCTTGTTTTTAGTAATAGATTGGTCTGTGTACTGTGAATGCAATTCCTCGTAGTGAGTACGATTGATATTCATTTGTGGGATTGGAAAGTAGGGCTGTAATTTGTTTTTACTGGCTTTTAATTTATATTTCCGGTGTCCTTTGGTTAATTGTCATTTACGTTTACGGATGTCAAGGCGTAGAGTTGCATGGATTTGCAACATTCATGACCTCGGTTGTTTGTGTCAGAGTTCGTTGCTGCAAGGTTGTGTACAAACACAAGTGCGGAAAGTGTTTAGGAAAATTTCAGAGCATATTCCCATTTTTTAAACACAATGAAAATACTTTTACTTAATTTTAGATGAAAATATTTTGGCGGTTTTTGAATTCATATTCAATATAAGAAATTAAAATAATGAAATTTAAATTTCACGTTATATGTACTATAACGACTAGTGTATGTATTCAATCAGCAATCGACACAGGCAATTGGTCGAAATTGTTGTATGGTCAAAAGGCGTCAACGTAGGCGTAGTCATATGTCGATTCTCAAAACAAGACATTTTACTCGTTAAATATTTTAGTCATTATAGTTGGTTCTATCTTGTTTATTAGTTTGCACTGATGTTTAAGAAAATCTTGCAATTTATGCCAATGGTATAATAAACTTGGTGAGACGGGGTTCGAAGAAAAATTTTCTTTTTTAATTTTAAAATGGTTATCTTGTATTTATGTGGTGAAGAGTGCACGCAATGAAAAATGGGAAACTGGAACTGGCCCTCTAAAGTTGAGTCCTTTGAAAACAATCAAACCCGCAAATAGAGGTAATTTAATCTCGTCCATCCTAATAATTTCGATGAAATGGTCTGTATTGGTTTGATGCAGCGTGTGGGTGTGGCCTTGACATCGTGCCATGGACAATTCAAACCTAGAACTTGTGAGTTTAGGGTCAGAATTCGATGTTCCTCCAACGTTTATGTGTCTAGGAAGGAAGTGCTGGAGAAAGTAGACGAGGAGCTAGCAAAGGGAGATGATAGAGCTGCGCTGGCACTTGTGAAGGATTTGCAGGGTAAACCTGGTGGGCTTCGGTTTTTCGGTGCAGCCAGACAGGTTAGTCTTGTGTCCTCTTGCGTCTTCTCAACTCTATGCTTTTTGGATAATCTTTCTTTATGCTTATTCTGTAGGTGCCTCAAAGGCTTTACACCTTGGATGAATTGAGGCTAAATGGAATTGAAACTTTGTCTCTTCTGTCGCCTGTGGACACGACTCTTGGTTCAATAGAGAGAAATCTTCAGATTGGTGCTATTCTAGGAGCTCTTGCTGCATGGAATGCCTTTGCAATTTCCCCACAACAAATCTTCTATATATCACTGGGTTTGCTATTTCTATGGACACTAGACGCGGTACTTACTCACACCTGGAGATCAATTCATTTCACCAGATTTGCGAAGTGAAACATTTTGTTTTATGCTTGTTTGCATCTTCTGCTGATCCACCCACTTCTGCTTGTTTGCATATTTGGGGAGCTTATTCTCTTTTCTCATGCTTTGTCCGTTTAACCTTCTTAGAAATGCTATGTCCATGTTTCGATTTGTTTCCAATATGCATATGAATAAAAAATGTTATTTCCGTTATTCTAGTTGTCACATTGCCAATGACAGACCTTTTCTTACTATTCTGTAAGTATCAAGGATTGAAGGTTCATTGCATTGTAGAATTCTGGACCAAGTTTGTCTTTCAATCTTCATTGTATCTGTGTTTGTTCATTGACATGCTACTTGAATTCCATCTCATGCTTATCCAACTGATTGCTTCTGCAGGTCTCTTTTGGTGGAGGTATTGGTAGCTTGGTTATTGATACAATTGGTCACACTTTCAGTCAGAAATACCACAATAGGGTTATTCAAGTCAGATTCATGCCATTCTATTATCGCACACTTAAAAGTAATTTTATTTCAATTAACTTACATCATCTTAATGATCATTAAGTAACCATAACAAAATTTAATTGTGCAGCATGAAGCTGGTCACTTTTTAATTGCTTATCTGGTGGGAATACTTCCTAAAGGATATTCTATTTCTAGTTTGGATGCTCTGCAGAAGGAGGGATCTCTGAATATTCAAGCAGGCACAGCCTTTGTGGATTTTGAGTTTCAAGAAGAAGTAGGCTATTTTTTCTCCGCTTATATTTAATGCAACCCAATTACCTTTTAGGAATTGTTTGGCTCAAAAGACGGGAGGGAAGGAATTTTGATTAGGAATTTGGTTTAGTTTAGAGGAAGGGAAGTGGAGAGGTTTAGAAGTTAATGCACTTTTGTATCCTTATAAATTTGGATTTCCATAACATAATTGAAGATGTTTCACATTTTAGTCAATACACCTTTAGATGTTTTATATTCCTTTCCCTCCCGTCTAATAAAAATTTAATGAGAAAATTCTGTTCCCCTCCAATTTCCTTCGACAAATTGAATCAGATAACAAAGCTTTTTAGCTAGAATAACAACTGGGGATGTGTCGTTGCATGACTATTTCCAAGTACTTTGGCTTTTAACTGTCACAATCTACTGTAAGACTGTCTTTGTGTGACTGTTTTAGTTGCGTGGCTCCATCATGTTTTTAACTCATTAAAGTGCTTGATTATCCAGAGTATCACATCCGTATTTAGTTGACAACTATATTTATTGATTGGTGGCGCTTTTCACTTCATGCAGGTTAATACAGGAAAAGTATCAGCTACAGTAAGTTGCTATCTCACTGACTTCTAATTTTCACTGCTTACAAGGTTGCTTAAATTGATATTCTGAACGTTACAAAATTTTAATAATGTGACAACTTTTGTTTTATGTTATTTAGACATTGAACAGATTTTCATGTATAGCATTGGCTGGGGTGTCTACAGAATATCTTATATATGGATTTTCTGAAGGAGGTCTAGATGACATAAGAAAGGTTTATGCAATTTTTGACTTTCTTAGGCATGACAATTAGAAAGCTTAAACATAGCATAGGCATTGCTAATTGTAATTTTGTTAAATGTAAATAGTTGGATTTACTGCTCAAGGGACTAGGCTTCACACAGAAGAAGGCAGATTCTCAAGTTAGATGGTCTTTGCTAAACACGGTCTTGCTCTTGCGGAGGCATGAAACAGCTCGAGCTAAGGTTGCTGAGGCCTTTTCAATGGGAAAATCTGTAGGATCCTGCATTGACATTATAGAGAGTTCTATCGATGTTTCAGATCTCTAACCGAAGCTTTTGATTATTCCCTTCTATATGCTGATTAATATTTCTATAAATTTTCATTTGGTGTCTCTGGCTTGCTCAGTTATTGGAGTAAAATGTGAATATCTTGTTTTACAGTGGAAAGCAGTAATTCAATAATACAGTTTCTTGTATGTCGAATATATAGAGGCCCGACTGAGTTCATTTTTTTTTTCTTTACGTTCACGTTAAAAACATTTTTTGAAGTTGTTCCGACCTATAATATCTTCCGTCAGGATTTTGTTTTTAAAAAGCACATCAATGGATTAAAGGAAGTAAGTGTATTTTTCAAGGCATGTGAGACTATTGAGTGTGTCACAACAGAAAAAATAAAACATCTTTTGTTGGTAGGGATTGTAAGAAAAATAAACATTTAGAGATTTGTCAAATGGAAAGCAAAATATGACGACCAAGAAGGGAATTGTGATCCTTAAAGAGGGATTTGGACTCAACAATGTTTTTAAATGTGGCTATGCTAGAGTTGCAACTTGATCTTATTGTCATAATTGATAGTTAATAAGAATGGTACAATTTGATTCACTTTCCTTGTGTTATGGAGGACCCAACTATTTCATAGTAAACAACTGAAGAAATGAACTCTACAAAGAAACACAACACCATATCTTACGTAGAGGCACAATAATCACATTTCTTAAGTGGATAAAAGTCACTCTCTCAAGCATAGTTTTAAAATTCGGACTGAGAATTTATTTTGTGGTGGTCAAATGTTATCCAATTCATTGTTTTAAATTAAAGTTCTATAATAAACAATAAAATTTATTGAATGCTTGTTTTTTTACAGCATGAAGGGTTAAAATTTTGTACAATAGTCAAATTCCTGCAAAGATCTATTTCGTCTAAGATCAAATAAACTGAGAAGAAATGAACCTCAGTTCTAGTATAAAAATGGAGCAAAATAAATTTATTTAAAATTTAAAAAAGAAAGACATTTAAATAAAAATATTATTCGTCGTATATTTTATAATTGAGTAAAAAAAAGTCATCCGTTGGATCTGGACTGGGATGTAAAAGTGATGGAACGGGCATAGGCACAAGAGAAGGGAGTAATGGGCGTAGAGTGGTTATTGGTGTGCCATGGTTTGGTCACTGCGGTGGTCGTTGTTTCTTTCCTCTGCGGTCGATGGCCAATCTTCGAAGGCACTTTCATCCAACGCATACACTACTTTCTCACTTTCGGCGCTTACGATTACTTTCTGTATCTCTCTCTCTCAGCTCTCCATTTTCGCTTTCTTCAATTTCAATTTCTTCATCTCTCACTCTCTCCATCGCAGGCGTTTCGTTGGCGCAGTTTTTGGCCATAAGTGCACGGATGCGATTCTTTCTGTCGAATATTACTGCTGCGATCGTCCAAATCCTATTCTACAGGTACGACTGCTCTTTTCTATTTCGATTCATTCCTTCGACTTGTGCTACCGATGTATAGAAATTCTTCGTTCTATTTCGATGCATGAATTTATCAGTCTTCTGCGTTGTGTTTTATGAATTGTGACCTACAACTAGCGTGGCCGTGGAATCTATAAGCAATTCCTCTAGTTTTTCATTAGATAAATTGCTTTGCCTAATTCATTACGGAAATCGTTTTTTTTTTTTTTTTTTTTTTTTTTTTTTATATATTTTCTAGGTCACGATTTGCTCACTTCTGACATTTGAATACTTCATTTAGCCTTTATTTGTGTCTTTTGTGTGCAATATTTACGAATTGGATGCAAATGCCGCCAGTTCGCATATCCTTTTGTTCGAAAGGATCATGGCGATATCCTTAAGTTGCATTGTCTTGCAAGTCCTTATAGTTGACAATATTGTAAGTTCGGGTTCTTATGTGGATACAAGATAAGTTTAGGACAATATTGATAACATCTCTGAGAACTTTCTGGCACTGACAAACTGCGACAAAATTTTGTCTGAGAGGAACTTCTAATTTTCTCGTATAGGAATGAAAACATAAAATGCGAGCAATTATAGGAAATAAAAGAATAATTGAACTCATTGCATGTTATCCTAGGGATGAGACCGTGTTTTTTCTTTTCTTTTCAGAAAGTCTCGACTTCAATTGTTATGTTATCCATTGGTTTGAATATTAACCTTCTGTTTGTTGCAGATCGTATACATTGTGATAATCGGTGTTACCTATTATTTCATCGCCAAGTCTTGCTTTGCCTATATCCCTGGATACTATTTAACTGGAATTCACCGGTAGTGTACTGCTGGGCCAATGTTGTACTCTTTTCTTACTTAATGGTTTCTTCAGCATTATTCTATCCTGAATTTTGTTAGACCTTATATTTTTGTTTAGGTACACAAGCTTATTGGCAGTTGCTGTTGGAATTCTGCTCTTTCTTTTGACCAGCTTTTCTGATCCGGGGACAGTAAACACTGAGAATGTTTCTCAGTATATTTCTGCTTATCCCTACGATAATATTATTTACTCAGAGAAAGAATGTTCCACTTGCAAAATTCCAAAGTGAGTTTGGCAATGTTGTTGAATTTTGTTGAAATGTTGGTTAGGTTTATCTATAAAACTGTCTTAATTTTTTTCTGCAGACCTGCTAGGTCTAAACATTGCAGCATTTGTGACCGGTGTGTTGCTCGATTTGATCATCACTGTGGATGGATGGTTAGTAATCTTTGAAACTCCCCTCTCTATAAGGTTGCTTGTGTCGTTCTCATTTAATATACATCATGTGCTTTTTTTAATTTGTACTGAAGTTGTTTTACTTGCAGAACAATTGCATTGGGGAGAAAAACACACGGTATTTCATGGCTTTTCTATTATGGTGAGTTCAACATGTATTCTTACACAATTATCATTTTTGTGTAATCCAATCTAACTCCCTTACAAAAGGAACCCCAGAAAGTATAATGCATTAAAAGACTAAGCAAAAGTTTAAGAAGTTACCTCTCCTTAAATAAAATTAGAGGTTCACAAAAACTATTCCAAGAGGTATTTGTTGGTCATTTGGCTGGTGTGGCAAATTGGCAATGTAGATAGTGATAAGTTAAAGCCACTTCTCATGGAGTTGTGTGATATAATGATTGTTTTTCCATTGTTTCTGTTCAAGTATTGATGATTATCTGCAATTATAAACATAATCACATTACTCACAAGTTTTCTTTAGCTTGCTACAAATAGAGAGCAATTGATTGAAGAACTAACTACAATGAAGAAAGTTTCAGAATATTCAAAGCATTGTTGGTATCAAACGTCACTAATCTCCTTTTCATGACCAATAATGATCAAGGTAGTTAAAATTAAGATTATGGGTAGGATCGTGAAGAGCTCACAATATCGTAAATTGTGAAATCATAACATGGATTGTAGATTTTATTTTTTTAATATATATATAAATAAACACCTTTTTATCAGCAAAGAAAATAAGACAAGTCTGTAAAGTTTCATTTTCCCTATTCTACTTCATGCATTACATGAAAAATAATGAAAACACGAATAAATGTGTAGGGTATACTATGGAGAGTGTTTAATCTATGTAAAGACATCTAGTGTACAAATTAAAGTCGCAAACCTCATAAACACAAACCAAATATACACACATACCTATGAAAATGAATTAATATTGAAATGAAATAAATCCCTTTGTTAATACTTTATCTAACTTAAGTTTATAAAATCAAACACTTTGACAATACTTAATAAAATTTAAATTCATCTAATATAAATCATTCAAATTAAAATGAAAACTAGAGAGATCTTCGTTAATTTTATCTCCTTCATGAAGCACATCACTAAGCACATAATTTAAATCTATATTCAATTGTCTCCTCCTCCTTCAACATTTTCTATAATTCACTAGTCATCGGGTGGAATATCGTTAAGTTCAAACTCTTCAAGTGACCTTCTTCCCAAGTGACCTTCTTCCACCTTCCTTCTTCTCGACCAATTTTGAATTAACCGTGACATAAACAACATCATTCCTAGTTTCTTGTTTCAGACAAATTCTCTTCTTTGTGTGGATCTAATAAATACAAATAAACATACAATAAGTAATTACTAATTTAGTATATTTTAGTTGTAATTTCACAAGTTTTAAGGTCTTACCATCTCAAATACACTCTAGTTATGCTCACATCCAAAAGAACTACATATCAAACTATGTACGCAAATAACAAACCTTTGAAGCTCTAGATGTTCATCTCCATAAGACTCCCACAAGCTGCTGGAGTCTTTTTCCCAATTGCCTTAATAACCAAGAGGTTACCAAACAATTTTTCTTGGTTCTTGAAATCTTTTAGTTGCAAATCAATCAAGTGTTCAACCACTATCTTTTGTATACATTGTAATACGTCAATTTTAACTTTTGTATCAACTTTAAAATCATGAGAATGATGCAACTCAGGATTCAGAAAATAGCCTCTGCATGTTGAGCCTGCAACATGCAGAGGCTCGGGGAATTGGTTGTCCTACCTTTCATCAATAATATTTCACGGATTCTCATATCTAAAAGTAAAAGAATAATAATTTGAATTAATGTTGTCCAATTTCTAAGTGGTCAAATCTAAAGATGAAATGAAACTTCAATTTGGAGATTGGTGAATTATTTACCTTTTCTTATCACCATTAAACTCCTTTTGTATCTTTTCTTAAGCTTGATTGATTTCCTTGTAAATGAAACCCATGGCTGGTTTATCATCATAATCTACCATTCTAAGCACTTGCATTAAAGGAAATGCACCCTTCAAAAATATGACAATACTCTCCAACATTCTTTATCCAAAACCCTCTCTTCAACTGAATTTCAATTCTTTGTACTTGTAAAGTATTCTTCCACTCATCACTGGTAAACAAAGGGTCCCTATGTTCTAAAAGACAACCTAATGTTAAGTAAGAGGTGGTAAAATGAGATAAAAGTGGCCTTAGCAAGTCTTTACCCTTTGTGTGAAGTATGTAGTAAAGAAATTGAAGATGTCTTAGAAAAAATATAAGTAGTAATTTTCCTACCTTTTGGAATAGAACATCTTCCTTTTCGTCATTAACAACTCACCAATTGTTTTATAATTGCTAAGATTGTCTATTACAATTTGGACAAGGTTTTCCTCGTCATTTCTTCAACAGTGTCATCCAACATCTTACAAATTTTAGAAAGTAGATGCATCAATAGATCTTAGAACAAACTGTTCCTTGTGGACTGTTAACTAAGAAGTTCAATATAGTTCTTCTTCTCTTATCGGTCCAACCATTGTGCAACCTGTTTTCTTCCATACAGTCCTATGAACCTCCAAAGTATCGCATCTTTTGTTGCCTTAACTTCTTCCTTTAAGTACTTTACTTTGATCTCATTGTATGAAGGTGGCTTAAATCTTGGGCTATAATTTGAAATTGACTCAATCATTCTCCTAAATGCTTTGCTTCTTGGCATATTAAAAGATATGTTATTTTCATAGAAAAACATTGCTACATCTCTACAAGCACTTTCTCTTTGATCCTTCTTGAATAGTTGATTTATTGTGGTCTGTGAGCTTAAACCCCTCCTGATATAGTCTTATTTCAAGGGATCGCCGTCAATACATATTCCATGCTTCCAAGTCAAGTCTATGCTACTACCTAGAACATTTTGTAAGAAGGGCCAATTGTTAGCGACAACATCATTAGAATGTTAGAAACCTCATAAGCCATTATAGTTAACTTAACCGTGCTTTTGCAAAATGAATATACATAAAAAAGGAGACATAAACAAAGAGAAGAAATAAAAATGAAAGAGATAAAAACAAATCCACTAGTCTCCTAGGTCTGCTAGTGGTTTCCGGCGAACAAGAATATACAAAAACAAAATTGTGTAAGCGTGTTCATGAGTGTGGGGAGGAAGAGATGCACGATAAAAGTGTCTTAATTTAGTTTGATTTTAAATTGAGACTGAAACTCATTGACTCTTAATTTTTAATTGGGTTTGAAATTTGTTTTGAATTTTAATTGCATTAATTGGGTGGTTAAAGTTGACAACACATGTACTAAAGTAAAATTTTAATTGTATTGATTTTTAATTAAAATTAGGTTTGAATTGAATCATTCATCCAAGAAGGTATATAGTTGGTGCATGGAATAATCTAAAAGAAAATCACAATATTGTTGTTTCACTATTCTGGGTGTGGGATTTGAATCACATATAATGTGTACATCTGACCATTTAACTCTGGATTTTGATGATCTTGATCGTTCATGATAGTATAAATTTTGGTAATTGAATTGATAAAAATCACCATTGGATCCTAAGTTCCTTTATCAATAATAAATTCTTCAACCATCAACCGAATAAACCTGCATTGCAATATAGAGACAATCAATGAGTCAATTACTATTCCTAGAGGCATGATTCTTTAAGTGATTTATTTTCAATCAAGATCAATAGATTATTTTCCAATCAATCCTAAGACAAGTTATGATCCATAAACAAACTTGAGTCACTAATATTGCAGTAGATTATATGTATTAAATAAGATCGTGATTGATTGTATTTGATACCATAAAAAAATGGCTACTGTTAGTATATTTTTGCACTTTGGATAGAAATTTCTAAATGCTTAAACGTCCCTTCTGTTCTTTTTTTGTGCCTTTTCCCTTGGCCTTTGGAACCCTTGAGTTAGCAGTTCCTGTCTATTATTTTTTTCTTGCTTTTCTACTGTAGGGCAGAGGGCTACCACCAAATGAGTGGTGTCCATATTTTCCATTTCCACAATACCAAGTTCTATCTATTTCCTTGGCGTACAGAGAGACTGGGCGGCCCTACTGCATTCCAGTTTTTTTTTTATTTGAATCATAAATCATTATCTTTCAAGTATAGTAAAATATGAAAAAAAAAATCAAATATATTATATAGAAGATATATATCGTTCATTGTAATAGTTTTAAACTAGAAATAGATTTGTAAAAAGTTAAACATAAGTCTCAGAATGAAATTATTAGTTGTATTTGAGTATGTGAAGCTTCTATTTTAGAAAAATGTAAACAACGCAAGCAATAGCTAGATAGAGCACAATGAGTTGGTGACAAATAAAGTAGTAGAAAAATCAAAAATAGGCATGTGATCCTCCAATTCCTTTTCATTTAACAATTTAAGCTTGTACGGATTTTCAGTTTCTCATAAGAGAATTGGATAAAGAAGAGTTAAAACCGTAAAATAATGAATTGTTGAATTGTGTGATCTGCATCATCTTCGAACTTGCATAGATTCGTTCATGTATTGTAAGATATCAAGTTATCTGAGATTCATCTCATGATATGCATTGACAGGTAGCTAAGTAATGTTGAATTGTAGGATTCTAAATGTGAATATACAATTCTAATAACTATGTTGTGTATCTATATTCTTTTTAATAAATTTTATTTGTATTCTGAAAAGAAAACTTTGGTTCATACATGTTACCTAATGATTTCTTTACCAATTTACTGTTCCATTATCACATAAGTCTTAAACTTTTCAATACATTGTGAAGATGTGTTTTTTAATGTGCTATTTTGGAACCTTTAAATACTCTTCAATCTTTTTCCCTTCCTATGAGATGTAGTATAGATAGCTAGAAAATCGTAATCATTTTAGTCACTGATTTCAACTTTACCATAGATTTGCAATAGGTTATACATTCTTCATCTCTGGCTGTATTTTGTAGTTGTGATTCCTTTACATCTTGTAGGCATTTCCTTATATGCTTGTATGGAACAGTTGCCATTGGCTTGGTTCTTGCTGGAAGACTAAAAGAATTAAAAGTTGTTGATATTCTGACTGGTAATATAGATTTGCAACTTTATATCCATCTCCGGATTAAGTTTTTCTTTACTAACTTTGATATTTCTCTATCTTTGTCATAACTACGCAGTTTATTATGGAATAGAAAATTCTTTTCTGGATTTAGCTCCCAATGTTGTGCAGGTGAGGGATTTGTTTTGTCTCTACGTGCTGATTGTTATGCTTTCTATTTTGATTCCCTATTTTCCATTTAAGTGGTTAGTGATATTTTGTTATCATACAGTGGTTGTTGGGTTCTTACAACACTCAGATACTTCTTATGGTTTTCCTTGCAATCATTGGGATGCTGTTAGCTGGTTTCTTTGGTTACCATGCAAAGCTTTGCATTACCAATACTACCACTAACGAGGTACCTTCTAGCTAACCTACAAATGTAATTAGTAATTTTTAGTAAATTATAAGGAGCCAGGTTGTGTCGAGGAATCCCTCATCATTTTTTCTTTCTCTTATTTGAAAATAAAAATCCTCGTAAAGGGAGGGATCAGAATGTTATGCATTTAACTAGTTGAATTAGAGATGTATTGAGTATGCATACCTTGTGTCCGGTCCCATTAAGTTAGAAGAAAATGCTGTACCTAATACCTAATTTGAAGTTTACATGATCGCTGGATAGTAAAAAAACTGTGATATGTGGTATGATGTTCTAGAACAATATTTGCATCTGGACAAACTGACTGCGTTGTTAGAGGTTTTCAGTTTTCATAAATATTCTAATGAAACAAATCTATCATTAGGTAGCACTAGATCAAACCACCCTTTGTTTGAGTGTCTTGCTGGCTCCATATGATCTTTGTAATGCCTGCTTGTTTATCTTCCTGAGACTACGATTATTTAGAATCTATTGCCTTTTATATCTGGTGAAAGGAATGCGGGTGAATTATATGTTTGTTTCCAATGCTGGACTCCTTCTGGTGTCACTGTTTCCTTCCCAACAAACGTAGAATCCTTCCAATGTGGGATTTGATCTCCTTAATGTGCTCTGATCCTTAAGTCAGTTAAGTTGGTGAGTGAGCTGTGTGTGGGTTCAATCTCCTGCAATGTGCTCTGTCATTTCCCCATTCCCTTACCCCTCTTCCCCTCCCCCTTGTAAGGTGTATTATAAGTCTCCCTTGGACTTAAAAAACACAATACATAATCCTTGCACTGACAATACTACACCAACTAGATGGTTGCTTCATCATGTGAATTTAAAAGAAAACGATCCAGGCAGGTCTGGCTACTTAAATTTTGATGGAGTCAACTTACAGTTTTTGCTGGTTTGTGAATGCAGAACTGATAAAGTACAACTGCTCTATTGTTTATCATTATCCAATTTTTGTTTCTTATTTAGCCAGAAAACTGTATGCTCATGAGAGATGCTAATGGCACCATCATGGTCAATGAAACTAAAGGTTTCTATGTGGATCACAGACTTTTAAGTGGCAAGACTACATGGAGTGGCAAAGGAAGCTAAAAGAAGCAAAGGTGAGTGCTGAAGCCCTAAAGCAAAGTATCGATGGAATTAGCAGTGAAAAACAGCCTTTGTCGAGCAAATGGAGAGCCTTCTTTCGAAAATCACCTCTAGAGGATGTGGTAGTTGTTAAGAATAATGTTTACGATAAAGGTTTCTTCCACAATATTCTGGAGGTTATTTCCCCTTTCTCTTCAAGGTGGTCCTTTACACAAAACAAATTGAAGTCCAGATGAGTATGATCCTAACTTAAGTGCCCTTCTGGTTATTTGAAGAACTTCGTGGGCTAGTTGCACATAAATTGAGTGGGTAGTATGTGTATGCATTTCTCTAGATTACCTAATAATAATTGTGAAAACCAGAGATATGATATATTAAATTCTATTATCTATTAGAGTTCTAGACTAGGTGTAGAGTGAGAATTGATTGGTTGTACTTGATTACGTTCCCGTGTCTGCATTTTTTGGTTGTGTTGTACTATTTGTTATTAGCAAAAGCAGAAACATATCTGAACTTAGTGCACTTATTTATAGTTCTTTTGTTCAGCTGCACTTTTTTTTTTTTGTAGCCCACAGTTTGGCTATTACTGCCAAAAGTGGACAGTATCCAAACAAACCAAAACTTTCTTTCTGCGAACGGTTAAACACCTGTTTTAAATTAAAAAATTGGTTTTAAACAAGTTCTAGTATTGTTTGATCCCTGAAAACAGAACCGTCCGCAGTAGAAGGTAGAGAGGGCGTCTGGCTGAGTGAGATTCCCATTACAATATGAAACTGATGCCATATATAGAATTGTGCCGTAGAGGAACACGGAGTAGATCACCCGAGAGGATATATTCAATCATTGACACTAAGATACCATACAGATTAAAAAAAATTTTAAAAAATGCAAACTAGTTTGGCATATAGAGTTGTTGGTCAAGAGTTGTTGGTCATGGTCATTGATCGGTTGCCTGACGTGCAATCATCCTTCTCCCTGACGTGCACCTCTTAAAAAATCTGTTGCATGGTCGAAGTTGATGCCTGATTTAAATGGGGAGGCAGTGGCTGAGGCTTGATGTCCCTGCTTCGCATAAAAGACAAAAATTGTTCAGGTAGTTCTTCCAGAAGAGCTTGCACGACTGATACCTGCCCACCTGTCAAAAACTCACGAGAGAGGGTTAAATGATATAACGTGATATGAAGAGATAAATAAATAGATGAGTTTTTACTTTGATGTATCATTACTTAAAAGACAAAGAAGTTCAGAAGCAACTGGTACTTACTCTGTACATCTCTCATAGGGACAAATTGTACTATATCTCGTGTAGCTACACGACCCGTAGAACTCGCTAACTGACGCCCATTATCAGCATCCAGCACCTGCAAGCCAACAAGTATATATATTTATTCTCTCTAACAATAAAACATTGTTTCATGCTACTAAATAATTAATGGACAAGGTCGAATTGTAAACCTCCATGCTTGCGAAATCAGCATTTCCAACTCCAACTATAAGAACCGATAAGGGAAGGTCAGATGCTTTAACTAGAGCATTCGTTGTTTCTTGAAGATCCGTAACAACTCCATCCTATAAGAAGATGAACACTTAGTCGGTTATCCATATATCATGATCATAGCATAAGAAAACATAATTGCCAATTTCAATATTATCATCATCTTACTGTTATGATAAGCAACACGAAATACTTAGTGTTGTTGAGTGATGAAAGGGACTGCGCAGCCATTTGAGCTGCCATGTTGATTACTGGGCCAAATAAAGTGGGTCCTGAGAGAGTGATACTGCGTAAAGCACTGCCATAAGCATCCATTACGCCTTCGACTCCTACAACCTAAAGTCACAGGAAAACTAATTGTTATATGTTAAATTGACCAATTAGACAACTGCTATCCCCGGGACAAATTACTTCAAATAATAAATAACAATTTCTGACCTCCGAGCCACCTGGGTTCCCATTTAGATTAAAACAGTGGGATACGGTACCACCAGGTATCTTCCCTCCAAAGCCCCAAGCAGGAAATCGCCTATCAGAATCATAAAACTGAATAACTTCTCCAACCTCCATTATAGCCTGCAAACAATACTATGTTGGTTAGGCAAAACAATGATTCAGATAATGCCACCCTATTATTGAAGTTGTTCAATACCTTATACAAGGAACTAATAAAAACTACACTGTCTTTATTTTGTACATAATCCATGATCATAAGCTGTAAAACGAGGTCGATCTATTGTTTTTCACAAGTTAATGATTGAAAAGTTCAGAATCATTCATTAATTAGATATCAAGCTTACCTTCTGGTATGAATTTAACCGACCATATGCGTCAATGTAATGCAAGGAATCCGAATGTCGAGGATTTCCATTTGAAGCTGGACAAATTTTGAAGGGCTCAACAAACTACAATTATGAAATTCACTATCACCGTTGCTATAATAGAAGAACAATTGTTACTTACCAGTGAAATCTACAGCAACCATGAAGTTCAGTTCAAAACCATTACATACGTAATCAATAAAACTGAACTGTTCCTTTTCGCTATATTGATCCACAAATAGTTGACCTTTTAGAACCTATATTGAACAAATTGTAAATAATGACGTTAAGCAGAAGAAGTAGAGAACAAAAATATAATTTTACTGCATGGATCAGTAAACACCTTCTCTTGCCTGTGGCGTGTGGATGGTATGACAAAATTTGCTCCTGTTTTCTCCCTATATAACGTTTCCAGTTCTGCTACAGACTTCTGCATTTTACTGATGGCAATACGTTTTGATATCAATATATTTTCCATCCGTGACCTAGAAAAAAGTAGGCACAACAAAAATATAAACAATTTCTAATAATCACCATATTACCCAATAAGTACATGATCGCCACTGCTATTGAAATCGAAACACTCTATAAGTAATGGATTATCCTGCACGTGTTAAAATTTTCAAACCTAGATAAATATCTTGTCACGTGAGAAAGAAAGTTAAAAATAAAATTTTAGAGTATAGAAGAGTTTTTCTAGATTTGTTTATGTATAATTTAATTTATAATGATTTACAAACATTTATAGAAAACTTTATCCGATACCCAAAATCTATGATTGTAACATCAAATGTTAAGCCTAAATGTGGGAGGCTTACTTTACTTCCAAACTTGTGTGCACTAAGACAAACTGGGTTCCACTTAGGATTTAAATTGTTGTTGATAACTTCAGTCTTGCATATAGGAACATAACCTCCACTTTTAACCATTCTTGATATTCTTAGAAAAGGGTCCTACAAGAAATAATGAGAGATTGTTTGAATGCTAAACAAACAAAAATAAATAAATAAATAAGCACTTTATTAAATAGGGAACATTAATATGAACGAGGGTAGGAATAGAATTGGTACACTCTTGGAAAAAACGTCCTTGTTATCCAAATGAGAACAACGTAAGATTATATCAATTGCACTCCTTGAAGCGACAGTCTCCTCAGCATGGACAGTAATTGCTCCTAGGTTTCTTAAACCACCATTCCCGCTTTTGTTTTGGAGCCTTAATGTTAACCTCCTACTTGGTTTAGTCACAATCTGCCGAGCACACACAGAGTTCACACTAGCGTCAGTGTACACAATCTCATTTCTCAATGCAACAGATTACATAAATTTTTACTCACCTTTATAATTCCTGTTTTCTTTCTCTTTTTATCTGATCACCATTTTAATCACACACTTCCCTTTATTTTGCATTTCTATCCCTCTTGAATCGAGAGTTGTGATAACTAATATTGTGCCACTGTGAGTAGCTTTTTTCGACGGGGAATTCTATCATCACAATCTTCTGCATTTGTTTTATTTGGTGAAATTTCGTGCTACCATGTTTAACTAAGTGTTTTAGGATATTTAATAAGACCAACATACTATTTCACCTAATTAATAATAAATATAAGGGTAAGAGTAATGTATGACATAATAAGTTAGGTTAGTTTGCTTACACGAGTCGTATGGTATGTAATTATTTCAGTTTTCCTGTTAGTAAAAAACTTTTCTACTAAATTTCGTTTGGAAACTTTTTAAATCAAAATAAGTTAATTTAAATGACGGCATTTGGATTCAAAATTGACACTCCTTAAATAAAATATAAAAAAAAGTTAGTTCAAAGCGTAAACGTTATATTTCTTTACAAGACTTTTATATCTCTCTTCTTGTAAAATTTCTTTTCACCTCTCTATTTTTTCCCCAACTAAATACACTAAAAAATGAGATGTCTACTTTTATCAGAATCCACTACCTAAAGAGTTAACCTAGAAATTGAAGGTGAGATAGCAATCTCCCAGTGTAAAGCGTGAACTTCTTGTTTATAAAAAAAAATGAGAACTAAATCATGTATTACGCCAAAAAAAGCATGGTTGTCATCAACGATTTTAAAATGAAAACAATGGTGCTGACCTCTGATAAAGTGCAAGTGGCCATTCCAAGAAATTCTTGATCTCGCAATTTTAGTGTCTGCAAGAACAACAGATGAAATTTTTTCACATATAAACTTCATAAGTCATAACCGTTCGCTATTTCGGCTAGAGAAAGTAAGAACATAATTTGGAATGCATAAAGCTTGTATCTATACATTTTACGTCTCGCTTCATTTTACTTCACACCACACTAATAAGTTGGCATCCCATTCCCCTCTCATTATGCATTTTAATATAGGATTCTACCATGGCTTAATTTCTTTACTCAACAAGTTTATCTAAAGTCGAAGGGAGCTGAACAGGTCCCATTTTCAATACTCCTTTTAGCTAAATAACTTAATATTCATTTATATAAATATTTGTGTCCAAATTACTTTTATTGTTGAAAAACAAATAAGATAAAATTATTTCCTTACTACTAGTGGTTTAATGAACTATTTTAGAGAGAACCTAATAAAGCAAATTAAGAATAACTTACAGGCATATCACAGCTTATTTTTACAAATTCCCTAAAACAGTTGTATAAATGTTTAAACTCCTGGTCACAGAAAAGGCAAGTTATCTCCAATGAAGATAGTTGGCTTTTTGCATATAATCGGCATGGTGACAAGCATTCTAAAATTTTCATTTTGGAAAACACTGAATAAAGTAATTAACAGATTCACAATTTACAAATTATAACGTACAAAATTGAAAAAATAACTTCGAAGGGTTTTAGTTGTATATTCTACTCTAGTCCTTGTCTGTGGCCAATTATACTTTAACTTGCCTGTTCTGAACTAATTATAAGGGAGTTGAATTTAAGAGGGAAGAGTTATTATGTTTTACAAACCTTGGTGGGAACGCCATGATATTTTGTGTCAATGTCATACACATGAAATCTGGAAGAAAAGTACAATGAGAGAAAGGGAATTATAAGTTATCATATGTATACCATTCAGCTTGGAATAGGTGCAAAGACAGATATGATAGCTTACTCAAGTGGTTGCACAATTTCGAAATGAAATGCAACACTAATTTTCTGTATCCACTCTGGATTCAAACAATTCAGAATTACTTCAGTGCGACCTAATTCTTCCAATTGACCATCTCTTTTCTTTGCAAATACTACAACCATGGGATCACTCTGAAATAAAATAACAAAAACAAATAAGCTAAATTATGCTCACAAAGGCATTTCTGAACAATGTATAAGTACCATAAATACTTGGTATTCACACCTAGGCTGCCACCGGCAAATATATTTTCAGTTTACAAAAAAACAAATATTTTGTAAATAAATTCGTTAATCTAGAGATTTACATGAATTGGAGGAGGAACCAAGACTCTACTAATAATATTTTACATTCTAGTTAATAAATAAAATAACTTCAAATCATGGCATGATTAACGTAACTTGATTCTTCAGAACTGTTATTGCTTTGCATAGCATAACAAGCTGCTATGATATATATTAAGCCAAATGGAAAAGTATTTCACAAAGAAAAAGAACACCAAATCACACATAAATCAGCATGAAACATCAAGATATTAAAGAAAATAACAACCATTTCGAATTATTGTACTCCATTTGCATCCTTATCTAAAGAAAATATACCTTTGAGGCAATGTCCCGATCAAGTAAGTTGGAAGCCGAAAGAGATAACTGCAGACAAAATATTACAGTAAAACTATAAACAATTTGTCCAATGTTCCAACAATAATAACAGACAGCATATTTAAAGAACCAAAAGAAAAAGAAAAAATTAGAGAACAAACCATCGTAAAGCACTTAACATGCATTATGATGTTAGAAAAAAAGAATAAAACAACACTAGAATACATTCATTTTGGTATGCGGATTTAGCCAAAGATAGCAAGACATTTGCTGGTTAATTTTTCTAGAGCTTATGATAGCAAGACATTTGCTGGCTGATTTTTCTAGAGCTTATGTTTTACAATCAGTTATAAAAATACTATAGCATGACCTATTGAAACTTGTTGGTTCCTTTTGAGGAAATTCAACATCTTTGAACTATGAACAATTTCAAATGAATAATACCATTTTTAATTCAAGATGATAATACGTTTGTAGATGTTTTCTCTTTATATGTCTTTTTTATTTTTTATTTGCTTATTTCTATTTATTGTGTGACTCTCAAATATCATTTATTTCAATAAAAAATTCCCCAAAGTATGAAATTTTCACGTTAGTATATTCTTTTAAGGGTTTTTTTTATTTCAAAAGTAAACACTAAGAGAAGATTTTATACCAACGAGTTAAAAAAAAAATTCATTTTTGGATCTTTTCTTGTTATATTTTTTATTTATATTTAATATTATATTTTCAACTCATATTTTATATTTTTCGAGGAAAAACAGAAAAAAGTTTATCCTAATAAATTATAGACAAATTTATATAATATATTTATACTAATAAATCATAGACAGACTTATATATCAGATCATCTCCAATCCAAATTTTAAAATAATATATTTCTAAATACAAGAATTAGTATATACGAAATTCAAATAATTTTTATAAATATTTCATTAAGGATATATTTGAAATGTTAAAATTTTGGATTTTATTTGGATTCTAGAATATGATAATTTAAGTAAATGCTGCAAGAAGTAAATATTTATTTTGATTTTAATTTTTCTCAATTTAATTTCAAAATTATAAGGATAATAATCATTTTTCACTTCATTTAAAAGTATTTATGAAAGATAGAAAAAATTTAATTAAAGTTTTTTATCATTGTCTTGAATTTGTTAGGTAGAATGAAAAAAAAAAAAGGAGGAAAATAAAAATATGTAAAAGATGAAGTGAAAATTAAGATGTTTTGTCTAAAAATAAAGATGAATATAAAAAGTAAAGTGCAAAATAGAAGTAGCCTTTAACACATTTTTTCTTTATTTTCATAGCACCAAACTATCAATTCTATTTTCATCGCTAATGTTTCCACTCCCTCCATCCTATTTCTATCCAACTAAATAAAATCTTTATTTTTCTATCGCTATGTTCCTCTATTTCTGGTTTCTCTTGTTTAAGACCACTTGCTTTAATCTGATTGTCCAGATTTTGTCATTTGTTCTGAAAGATGTTTTTGATTTAATTATTAATATATATTTTTATACTTTAACCATGAAAAGATATTATCTGCTATACAGATTAACATATACAAAGATATTTCAAAGTATCATTCAACTTAAAGACAATAGTGTAAAATTGTTACTCTTGTTTTTAATGGTTTTAAATGCTATTTTTTCCTTTCTAATCCATGTCAATATGCTACTTTTACTTTAGTCTCTATAATTATATCATTTTTTTGTTTAGTAGATGTAAATATATATATATATATATATATATATATATATATATATATATATATATATATATATATATTTTTTTTTT
>Ga0209489_101002_pt1 | contig 57078 bp, 22 predicted proteins | sample SiratrowhiteBW_FD_187527 | JGI IMG/M metagenome (GOLD analysis project Ga0209489, IMG submission 187527) | Root nodule microbial communities of legume samples collected from California, USA - Siratro white BW (SPAdes) (version 2) | ecosystem: Host-associated > Plants > Roots > Nodule | place... | reverse complement strand
AAAAAATATATATATATATATATATATATATATATATATATATGAGTTTTTTTACGAAAAAGTAAAACCTTTAAATTTAATTTTTGAATTAAAAAATGATGTTTCACTCGCTTGCCTCACCCTAATTTGATATAATATATAATAACAAGAAGACTAGATACTTTCGGAATCAAAATTTTGAGATCTCTTTATAGTATTTTCTTCAATTACTTGATATATCAAAAAAATTGTAGTGTTTATTGTTTTTTAAAGTAATTTCTAGATTACCTGTTTTAATTTTTTTTCTGGAACGTATTTTCTAAGATTTATGAAATAGCTTTTTAAACATATTTTTCAATTTTTTAGAATAAAATTTCTATAATAAATCTTCAAAATGTATAAAATATATTCTAAAACAAAATAAAAATTTTAAAATATATAAATACCTTTCAAAATGCGTACTTTTCATACTTAGAATTATTAATCGTAGTACTTTTCATACGTTTTCTAAATTATTACTTTATATATATAATACATATTTAAATATGTAAATATTTATATTTTTTAACTTATTAATATTTAGTAGAATAAATGAAAGTACTACTATTTTTAAATATTAAAATTACTCCATTATAATAATTGATTAAAATTAAGATGATAAATATTAATACTTAAATTACATTATTATTATTATTGCTATATATTTATATTCTTCAAATAATATAATATAAACATTTTAATTTTAAATTTTAAATTTTAACTATAAAATATAAACTGATAAATTTGTTTGTTAACCTGTCGTATTAGCCTCCACTATTTTACTTCTAAACTACTTAATTAATAAATTAAAAATGTCAATCTATTCAAAATTTTGATTAATGTGGCTGTAGATTATTTTACAATCTTTTTAGAAAAAAATAATAATAACTTGCTTTAAAACGACATTGTGATTTTGTTGTGATATTTGATACAGTGAAAAATCACTAATTAATTATATTCTTTGTTAATCTTGACAATATATAGGTTGTTAATCTTGTAAATCTTCTATTCTTCTTATTATTATCAAATTAATGATATTAATGTAAAAATGCATATAAAGATAGTTTCCAATAGATAAAAAGTTAAGATAATTAAAATATATAGATAAAAGATAAAATTAGAATGATTTGAGATGATTATTTTTTTTTAACTAATTTGTGTGTGAAATGAAATTTCACAAAAAAGATAGAATAATAATCAAAGGAAAAAAAACTTGCTTTATATAACAGAGTGTTAATTTGTGCATTGCACTATATATATATATTCTATAAAAGATTATTCAGTTTTTGTTTCTTAAAGTTATCTATACATAAATTATATAACTTTCCATCGAAAAAACTGAATAATTATAATAATACTAACCAATCCATTCATTTTTTTGAATTAGACTCATCACCAAGTCGTAATAAACAAGTCAAATTCGGTTGAGATTCACTGCTCACAACTTTAGAAAAATAGTAAAGTAAAAATACAATGAAAAATATTTATTTATTTATTTATTTTTGTAAATTAATTTAAATATACAATTTAATTAAAATATCTAAAAAGCATTTTAATTTAGCGTAAATTTTATTTAAATCTTACTTTTTATTTTATTGTAGAAATTAAATATCTAAAATAAATTTATATGAGTTATTTACAAAAATTAAAACTTTAAATTTAAATTTTGAATTGCAAAAAAAAATGACTGTTTCCCTCCCTTGCCTCACCCTAATTTGATATAATATTAATAACAAGAAAACTAGATACTTCTGAATCAAAATTGAGATCTCTTTATAGCATTTTTCTGGAATTACATGATATATTAAAAAACTTTTAGCGTTTATCAATAAATTCATCAAAAGAACTGTGACATCACAGAGATGAAGCCATAGCTATACACTATAAACGAGAAATGCATCAATTTTTGTTATTGAAAGAAGCACCGTTGTCGTCAGCGTTGATATTCTTCTTGGGAAACGTTTCTTGACAAATCTCCATGAAGGCTCGAACAATAACTTGGTGATGACACGTGGCGTTCAACCGGAGGAAACACTCGAGAAGGTCTTGAAGATCGGTTTTGGTGTAGATTTGTCTCTGGAAGATCATTTGAAGCATGGAGTCTCGAAAATCCTTGTGCGCGTCGTTTGAATCCTTCACAACGGCCACACTGTGAATGAGTTTTGAATTTGGTTTTGGCATGTTGTTGTTAGGGTTTTCATGGTTTGTTTGGAGTTCGGAGAACAATTGGTTGTCTTTACGGTGGTTGTCGGCGGAAGTGGTAGGGTTTGTGTTTTGGTAGATTGAATTGTTGAGTCTTTTCGGGGAAGGTTGGAGTACATCATAGGATTTAGGGTTGCTCCATCCACAACAGCCATTTGTTTTGAATAGAGCTCTCATAAACCTTTTTCTCTTATTGGAAGACATCGTGATTTTGTTGTGATATAGTGAGAAAGTACTCACTAATTGTGGTTTTCTTTATTAATCTTAAAAGATATAGGTTGTTAATTAATCTTGTAAATCTTCTCTTACTACGTCTATTATTATTAATAAATTAATAAAATTTAACCATGAAGATAGTTTCCAATAGATAGAAAGTTAAGATAACGAAATATATAGATAAAAGACAAAATTAGAATGATTTCAGATTATTCAAATTTTTAATAACTAATTTATGTGGTGTGTGAAATACAATTTCACAAAAAGATAGAATATTAATTCACTTCTAATTAAAAAAAATCTTGATATTGTGGTCCAATCGTAGTCCCTGGAAATAAAAAATGACATTTATATTCAGTATTTGAAGTTTATTTTATTTTAATTTCCAAAAAAAAATCGAGGAAAAAATATTTTATTTTACTCCTTCATACAAGAAGATAAAACTGAGATTTAGCATCAAATCATATTCTCGTTAAAATTGACCGAGTGTTCCACTTTGATTACAAAGACCTTTAATACTGATATTTTCGTTCATGTGAAATTAATAAGATTATTTAAAAAAAAAATCAATAATATTTAATAGCAACATTGATAATATTTAGAAGCATTGTCTTTTCATTGACAATTTTTCTCTTGTGTGCAAACTTGCAAAAGTTAAGTATTACTAATTATAATACGTTTTAATTAACTACCTAACTAATTTTCATTTGTTAGAAAAAAATAAAAGCTTTTTTATTATTTATCATAATGTTAGGGTACAATGTCTGTCTTCCTCTCATAAATGATGTGTATTATAGAAATTTGACTCAGTAATTTTTAATATCATTAAGCATAACTATCTTTTTTTTTTTTGCAATATATAACTAAAAATAATGTAATTAATGTTTGACATAATGTGCAAGATTTCACATATAGGAAAATCCTTTGAATAATATTAAATGAAAGAAAGTAAAAGAAACTTTAAGTATTGGGCTAATGTGACACCAATAACATTTAAAAGCATTTATCTCTTTCAATATATTAAGTGCAAGAACAGTGGTGTTTTGAAAGGGGTGCTCACTGAAATATTGATGTGAATTATGGGAGCACATGAAGTTTACTGAAAGGGGCATATGCAGATAGTTACGAGAAGCTCATTAAGTGCAGGCCCATATATCACAGAAGCCTACATTCCAAAAGGGGCAATTGCTACCTGCAGCCAAATCAATTTGAATCTGCACTCCCACTATTTTTTAAAATAACTATTTTACCATTCTTTAATATAACTTCTAAATTATTTGATTACCTGTTATGGAACTTTTTTCGGAATATATTTTCCAGAATTTATGAAATACATTCTAAAACAATTTTTTTAAAATAGGATAAAATTTCAAAAATAATATTTTTAAAATAAAATTTTTGGAATGCGTAAATTACATTTCAAAACAAGTTTTCTAGAATAAGATTTTGAAAATAAACTTTACTTGAACATATATAAATACTTTCTGGAACATTTGTGTTATGAAAAGAGCTATCTAGGATGAGATTTTTTTTTTTTTCTAGCGTTCTCTTTTTTTCTTCTGTGGATGTGATCATGGAACGGTCATGGCAATAGTGGTGGAGTGCAGTGAGTAAGAAATGGATGGAGCACTTAATCATTTCATTCAATTGTAAGGGTGTAAATTAAAAAATGGGGTGCATGAAATTAACTAAAACATAAAATAAGATGGAATTGGAAAAAATAAGTAGATTTCCAAGTTATCCTTTTCATACTTAGAATTTATTGAGAACATAGTTTTAGAAGGTGTTCATTAGTTATATTTCAAAGTTTCATGACAATTAAAAATAAAATTAATCTTTATATAATATATAAGTGAGATCTTTATCTTAAAATCTATTTTTATAAAAATAAATTAGACATAAATTAATTTATTAAAATTAAATTAGAATTTATTCTAATAAGATTTATTAAATTTCTTATATCACTCACTATATCTAATAAGACTTATTAGATTTCTAATAAGATTTATTGGATTTTTTATAAATTAATTTCTTATATCACTCACTATCGAATTAGTTATAAATATCTAATCCTATAAAGATTTTTAATAAAATGTTAAAAAAATTTAATCAATATATAAAATCAATTTACGGTATATAAAACTATATACTGTGAAATAAATAACAATTATCTTTACTTTATAAATTAATTTGTGAGATAAATATACTTATAAAAAGGATAAAACCATATAATATCTTCTTAAAAATGAACAAAATATGCCTTCATTTCACACAGAAGAAAAGGCCAAAGTACAGTTTTTCATATCTTTAAATATTTGTGACCATATCTAGTGTCCAAGTTTTGTTTTCTTTGGCCCACTTTTTTCTCGTGTCTCAACTGTTGTTGTGGATTTAAGAGTGTGGACAAACAGATGAATGCCAAATTGATGAAGGCTCTGAATTCCTGATTACACCAAAACAAAAAAGAAGAGTGAGGTTTTTCTCAACAGCCATTGTACATGAGGCAACAGGCCAACTGATATGCTCCCTGTTCAATTCAACTTCCCATTCATTTCCAAGCTATGTCCAAATTCAGCCTATCTCCTTCACTTTATTGCTCACTACCTTTCACTCACTTTAATCTTTCATGTTAATCTTCACTGCAGTTTTTTGTCAGGCAAATTATTTTCAATTTTTATTCCAAACCAATATATAAAAACTAATATAGCTTAAAATGTGTCACACTAAAAAGTGTGTGCTTTCTTTAAATTTTTATATATTTATATATGATTTAAACATTCTAAAGTTACATTAAATCCATCATACATAGCTCTTACTTTCCCATTCTTTAATAGTTCTTCATCACTCTCTTTCAAATTTAATAGATTCAGCATGTAACTTATTTTAAAACTTTTACCTAAATTTCTATTTCAAGCTTGAGTAATTTAGGTTTCAAAAGCCATATGAAATTTATGTGCAAGTCATATTTAAGAGTGTGAAAAATGGTCAATGAATTTTTAACTTGAATGACTTAATTACCTTCTAAAATCATAATATACATATATATTGACTTTAGAGTCATAATTCTGTTTTAAACAAGGCATATATTAGGTAAATGGCAGAAAATATGGACCAATAAGAGGTCTTTTGAACTTAATTATCCAACATATTTGTATAAACCCAATACAAAAAAGTAAGAGGAAGTTGGTGGAACAAGTTCATCCATCTCTCCTTTTAGAATCTGCAGGAACTAACTTTTGGTAAAGCTTCAAGTAAAAGAAAGCACTAAGAATATCTATCCTTACCCAAAATCATATGCATTTAATTATGAATGACTTCAAAAATCATTAAAAGTGACCTATGCTCTATCATATCCGTGTGTCATGTGGTCCACAAAGTTCAACACCCATCACCACAATATTCACTCTATTATGCTACAATTTAGTTACTCTTGCCACATTATAGTTTTCTTTTTTCGTGTCTATTTAGAGATGCAGCATTACAAAGAATAAGGATTTTGAATCAAAGACAACGTAATTCAGATAGATTCAGCTAAAATTTTGAAAATCCTCTCATAAGAAATAAACATAAATTGGGATTATATAATATTATTCCTCATTCAGTTATTTTCACTTAGAACAAGAAGCGATGACTAAGTACCGATAGGAACAGAGTCCAAGGATACCTTGGTCACCTTCGTCGAGGACTACGCCAATTCGATCAAATTGGAGTCAATTTACGATACACATGTTTCTTCTATATTCAATTGACCCTTAAAATATTGTTAATATACTTTATAATAATATTTAATATAATGTAAACTTTTTTAATATGTTAGACATCTTTTGTGACTAAAAATATCGCTGTAAAAGTATATTGGATTTCTCAACTTGAGTCAAAAAAAATCAAAATCGAATGATAAGCTTAAACACAGTCGTAACACATGCATCGACCAGATCAGTGAACAACCAAAACTATCATTTTCAACTACTTCTATTCTCTTTCTCTTTCTTCTTCAGATTTACAGTTACATCTTCCACGAAAGACTCGTCGCCTTCATCCATTATTTAAAAAAAAAAACTCGTAACTAAAATCAAAGAAACACTGTTACTGTTTTTTTGTTGTAAGAATGGAAAAGAACCCATCGTATATTCAAAATTAAATTATATAATAACCATGCAGGAGTCGATCTATGACGTACAAAAATTCTTGTACAAATTCACGTAAACCTTCTCATGTATATAAAACTATAGAGGACTTTATCCAATACTTAAGAAAATAAACAAAGAAAAAAAGAGAACATAATTATGAAGAGGGTAGTTAGTTGAGACTAACTGAGAGAAAGAGAAATAAAGAAAATTTAACAACTACAACAATGAAAGCAAATTACTTTGCTTTCATATCACTACTAAATGGTAAATAATCAATAAACTAAACATCAACAATGCAACTTTGGAAAAGCTGAAACTTCTCCGCCGGAGCCGCTACCCGAATGGCGTCATCACCGTCACCGGCGAGTCTGATATACGCGGGGCAGTTCACGTTAATATGGTACCTTCCGGAGACCCAAGTCCCCACTTTCCACTTGACTCTGCCGTTGATCTTGACGTTGACCAGCACTCCTCCGGAGGTTTTGTCCTGCTGGAGAATCTCGAGCATGAAGGGGGAGACGGGAACGGCGGTGCCGTAGAGGAAGGGGGACCAGACGGCGGTGTCACGGTGGCCCTGGTAGGTGGGGGGGAGGGCGGTGGCCAGGGAGACTTGTTGGCCGCGATAGGAGGCGTAGGCATCGAGTTTGGTGTAGTAGACGCCGATGCGGTGGTTGGGGTTGAAGGCGGAGAGGGTAACCTGCATGGTGAGGGTTAGAGTGTTGGGGGTGGGGGCGGTGGGGGACGGGGTGGCGCCGCTGGAGGAGAGGTTGAATGCGTAGACGGTGGCGTCTTGGAGGACGAAACGGGGTTTGGTGGGGCGGAGGATGATCCAGATGAGGAAGATTACGAGGAGGACGAGGAGGATGAAGCCGAGGATGGCCGCGAATACGCGGCGGAGGAGCTGGTGGCGGTCGTCGTTGTGGTGGCCGCAGTCCTTGGTCATGGTGGCGTAGGAATGAGTGTGGGTTGGTTGGTAACTAAGGGTGAATATGCCCCTGAGGAGAATGTTTCATAAAGGGTGCATTATATAGGCATCACAATTATTTAAGGGGTGCCACTGAATATGCAGAATAGTTTCACAGTAAAGATTTAGATGTAATGAGTAAAAATAAAAAAAAAAAAAGAGATTTTGAAGAAAATGCGTTGGCGTAGAAAAAAATGGTTGTGAGATTATATAAAGAATGATCTATTCTCGACAAAGACATTATCACTTTGCTGTTGGGTTCAAACATGTGTCAAACCTTGTAGTATAAGGAAAGTTGATCAATTTTTAATTTAAAATCAAGTTCAATTGATATTGATTATTATAGAAATTTTACTTTTAATTAAGTAATAATATATTATGAAATGGAGACCTGAAGAGAAATTAGTGAATAAAAAATATGATAACGAAAATATTATCTTGGATTATATATATAAGCAATATACTTATTTTAGGTCTAGGTCTAAATAAGGAGAGAAGAGAGAAAATAAATAAAAAATAAAATTCATGTCATAAAAGATAAAATAATGTAATTTATAACAATATTATATATTTACAAAAATAAAATAACATAATTGATATTAGTTTTTTTAAAATGATTTTGTATTTATATTTTTTAAAATCTGTCTAAGCTGGAGAATAAATATTAATAAGATCCAATTTAGAATAAATACTTTTGAAAGATTGAGTACTTAAAGGTTTTGGTATAAATGTCATTCAGTTGCTTTGATAAAGATGAGAAATGAAAGGATGAGATCATTCTTTAATTTTTCTCTAACAATGCAATAATTTCTATATGTTTTGTACAATGATGAACTATTTATTAAAATATATTTTGTTGAGTCACTATCATATTATAAAAAAGATGACTGCTGAAAAGGGACTTTGAAATATTGAAAAAAAAAACTAACTATTAAATTTCACATGTAAAAGTAGTCATGTATTAAGCTTCATAGTAACTACTATTCCTTGTTTCTTTGATTTAGGATATAAGAGAATTCTCTATATATACACTAAAATCAATCACTAATTGTCTTGTATCTCAATTACTATCACAAAAGGCTTTTAGATGAATAACATTGTTGGAAGAGAAAGATAAGCCAAGACTTGGAGCTCATGAGAATTCTAATTGCTCCATTAAAGTGAGTAATTGTAGGCTTAGCAAGAAACTGAGAAAGTTGTTGAACAAAAAAGGTTATGTGTTAGGTCGAGTATTAGTGAGAAACATAAGTTTTTCAATCAACATTCTATAGGCTTGAACATCCGTGAAGACAATTTAGCAAGATTATATATGAGTAATTGCCAGGTTTGAAGGCTAAAAGATCTACATCTGTTAACAATTTCAATACATATTTCTTTTGATTAATCGTTATTCCTTTCTTACTTACTATATCAAAACTAAGAAAATATCTTAAATCACCAAGATCTTTGATCTTGAATGTCTTATTAAAAGCTTCTTTGACTTGATCAATCTCTTTTTTGTTATTTTCTACCAAAATTATATTATCCAGATACACCAATAATCCTGTAAAAGATCTTTCAAAAGAATTAATGAACTAGAAATGATCATTCATAGATTGAGTATCCCATAAAAATAAAAAGGGATGACAATTTAGCAAATCACTCCTTGTTGACTTGTTTAAGGCCATTTTAAAGCTTATCTTACAAAGGTTGTTGGGCCTATTGAGCCACTATCAGACCACCCTGAAATATATAGTACCACGCATGAATTGAGCAGTCTTCGACATTAGGGTTATATGTTGGAATTTGCACACATCGACTATATATAAGGTATTTCAATAGTATATAAGTAGGGTGCAATCCTCACCTTACAAGTCGATTTTGTAAAGTTGAATTAGACTTAAAGTCCATTTGTGACAATGACCGACTGAGATGAGTACAATTTAATTCTTGTATCGAAAGTCTTCCTAACAGAGGTATCAGGTAAGTGTGTCCCATTATGTGAATGACGGTACAAGTCCGCTTAATGTAGAAAGGACTCTCACTTGTGGGGGAGATTGTTAGGACTCAAAGGGTGAGTATAAGTTCCAATCATTTTCAAGGAGTTCTTGTATTGGAATTGACAACCAAATATTAGAGTCAAATGTAATCACACAAGATAAATTATCAATCAATTTTATTAAAAGTGAAGCTAGGAATATGAAGAACATTATGATATGATTTTGATTGAGAAAAACACTTTTAGAAAGAAAATTGTTACCAATTTGTGTTGTCATGTTAGGAAAAACATATATTTGAATAGAAGTATTGTCACTAAATTTGGACTATTGTAAAAGAGCTTTTATATTGTTAAGGAGTAAAATCAATTTGTCCATACTGCACTTCTGACTTTAAACCTTTATGATTCTGCTTATCATTATTAGAATTTGTATTTTGATTTTTAAACTTAAACTGAAATAGAAAGTCATGTTTCATATAACATGTATCAATCATATATTCTGAAATTCTAATGATTGTAGACTTTATAAGTACTTTATAAGTATTTCCTCTTTAATTACTTCTTCTATTAATCATTGTCTTGAATTAATCATTACAAAATTATCTCTCATATTGTATAAGTAACAAGATAACATACCTTGTTTAGGAATGGCATGAGGTTTTATAAAATATAAAACATTTCAATTATAGTTAAATATAACAATCAGAACTCAAAAATAGGACTTTAATACTATACTATATATTATATAAAATGAAGATGTGATAAAAAAATAATAAAGATGAAAAAAATTTATTTTCATTTTTCTATTAAAAAACTAAATATATATAAACAATGTACTTATTTTAAATATATGTTAAGAAAAAGAAATAAATAAAGCATTATAATATGATTCTGTAATGAAAGTCATATATTATCACCTTATCTTTATCCATTACTAAGACATGGCTTTTACAGTTACTAGGTATTTCCAGAAACACTGCGGGCATCAACACGCTCCATTGGTGTTTTCGTGATTGGTTACAAACTTATTATCAATGTGATTCAATATTCAGGTTAAAATCAACTTAATGACAGTGTCCTTATGTACGTTAACATTTTGAATGTACCTCTTCGTAATTACAGTCTCCTTAAGTACGTATAATTACAGTAATGTGGTATTGGATTGGAGGCTGTGGAACAAAGGTTGTGATGAAACGTGGCATAGCAGTGGAGGGTCCCTTTGATAATTAATAAGTTAAAAAGTATAGCGTAGAGCTTAGAAACGCCAATTATGATATACTCCTACATATACCCACCACTCACCAAACCTTATGGGGTTTCTGCCATGTAGTTTGCTCCATCTAAAAGTTAACTTACTATTTCTGCAATCAAAGAGAGGAAGGTACACATCAACTTCAAGAGTGTGAAATATTTTGGAAATCTTTCATAAATTAGGTTAATTTATAATGTAAATGGGATAAATCTTATAAGTCACGAAGATGAGTGTAGTTTAAATTTATTTTTAATATAATATTAAAGTTTATCTTAATAAGATGTGTTGAATCTTTTGTGTAATTCATAAATATATAATTTATATATAATTTTACGTAAGAAATGTGATAAAGATATATTAAAAATTTTATATCAAATAAAAATAAAATCAATTTATTATAAATAAGTGAATCAAATTTTACTTTATAAATTAATTTTGTAAAAATAAATTAGAGTTAAATTCACTTTTTAATAATTTATTTATTTTTATTTTAATATGAGATTTATTATTGGTTTTATACCAACATTCTCCTTGAACTTTAAAAGGTTAAAGAAGGGAGCATTTCTGTGTCCAGAAAATATGGACTTTTTCTTGCACAAATTACTGTTAACACATAGCTGAATAACCAACTAGATCACTAACTTTATACATGCTTTCTATTAGCAAAATATTAGTTTTGTTAGTCTTTTCTTTTTTTCTTATATATATATATATATATATATATATATATATATATATATATATATATATATATATATAGGATTAATAAAAATGTGAATAATACTTCAGTTATACTTTCCTTAAACGGGTTAAAGTTTTAAATTTTGACATCAATAAATTTAGTTTTTCATTTTAAAAAATAAGTAAATTTAGTTTTCTTATTTTTTTAAATATGATGAATTCTTAAAAAATAATTCAAAATAATAATTTTACTAGTGTTTCTAAAAATGCATAAATCTATCCGAGTAAAGATATATTTTTTCTTAAAATTGCTATTGTCGGGAAGATTTATATTTTGAAGAATTATTGTAGATAAGTCTTTGAATACAGGGCTAAAACAAGTCTCATACTTACTAAGTGTTTTTTTGAAGTCTAGTTTTTCTACGTTCATACATTGTTTATATGAAAATTATTCTTTATTGACTTGGAATCTTGGAGACAAGTCTGAGTCTACACGAAATATATTTTCTTGTAATGACAGTTTTTTTTCTTTAAACAATTGATTTATATTTGAATTTTGATAAACTTATGTCAATTTTTTAAGTAAACATTATTTGAATCAAGAAAGTGAGTTCAAGCATAACTAAACTACAAAGATAAACCTCAAATGCAATTATGTAAATCAAATGAAGTAAAGGAAAATCATTGTGGATTCCAAAGTAAGCAATGGTAATAAAATTTGCCAACTTGGTGTATTATATGAAAATCCCATCATGATCTTGATATTTGAAATTGATAATTTTGTCTTGACTTAAATACATATTAGGTTTGTTGTAAAATCAGCTAAAAGCATAACTGAAGACTAAAAAGTTTAAAGGACCTGGATGTAGATGGAGGTAGCTAGAATCTCTAGATTTTAGACAAAATCAAATTAATTGGGTGCAAGAGAATTTTTATAGTACGTTTTCATGGAGAAAGGAGATAAAAAAAAATTAAGAAAGTTGTTTGGTAGGGAATAGAACCAACACATTCCCACACTCCAACTCCAACAAGAATTTTTGAAAAGGCAAGCATCGGATCCAGAGCAGAGTTAGTAGGGGCATTACAGTCACAAGGATTTCTCGTGTCTAGGTTCATCTTTTTTTTTTTTCATATTTTTAATCTTATCACACTATTCATGAATTTTTTTTTATTATTTTACTTCTTTTTCTTTTGTTATAACCCTCACATTTTTTAAAATATTTTTTATGAAATATTTTCAAAATGTAAGATAATTTTTATATATAATAATTATATATATTGTGATAAAACAAGAAACAAATCATTTTTATAAATATTTGTTAAGATAAAAAATTTACTACATTTCATGATTTTTCCAAAACAACTTTAAGCTACACTTAAAAAAAAACAGAGATAGTAATGTTTAATATAATTTTATTTATTAATTTTCAATTATATTATCTTATAATAAAGAAAAGGCTTAATGTTGTATACTTATCTATGTAAATGTCATTTTTCTATTAACTACCCCTTGTATTTTCATTTTAATCTTTAAAAACATTTCATTACTGATATTTTTGTATTTTATTGAGACATTAATATTTTATAATCTTTCTAGATATTAAAAATAATTTTAGAATAGAAGTAGTATAATTTAAATAATATATAAATATTTTATTATTAAAATGAAAAGTTATTTTAAATAGATAAATAAAATTATTCAAGTTTCATTTTAATATAATTTATATTTCTTAAAAAAAAAACATTTTTTTCGTTTCTATTACCTTTTTATATTTTTAACCTTAACCTTGATCAGATTAATAATTAGAGATCATCTCAATAATGACTAAAGTTGTCAGATCATATTTTAAATTAAATTAAGTTTAATTTTGCTTGTTTTTTCTTTGATTTAGTTTTGTGTCTTTCTGTGTACATAAATACATGTGTATTGCATGTGATGTTATTGATTCTAGGATTAGATTCTATTAGTTTTGTGTCTTTAGAAAAATATTTTTTTTCTTCTTTATCACCCTTCTAGATTTTAACCTTAACCTTCTTTAGATTGACAATTAGAAATCATCTTAGGACTCTTGGAAATGAATAGAGTAAAGTTGTCAGATAAAACTTTTTATTAGAATAAGTTCAATTTTGCTTATTTTTTCTTTGAGTTAGTTTGTGTCTTTTTGTGTACATAGATACAGGTGCATTGCATGCGATGTGTTTGATTTTAGGATTAGCCTATATTAGTTTTGAACCTTCTAAACTGATTTGAAGTTTACTTGAGTAATTATAGAACTCTGAATAGGATTGATTCACATTAGGGAACACATCCCAAATTAAACTAGGAAGCTAAATTTGTAGTATATCTAACCTATGTCATTCTTCTCCAAGACTATCCTGTCGTTCTCTTAAATGAATTAAGGGATTTTAATGAAATAATTAATTAAATTTAATAAAATAAAATCAGAATTTTAAATAGATTAGATAAATGCAAATAATAAAATAAAAACAGATTAAATAAATTCAAGTAATAAAATAAAAACATAATTTTAAACAGATTAAATAAATGCAAATAATAAAATAAAAATATAATTTTAAACATATTAAATAAATTCAAGTAATAAAATAAAAATAGAAATTTAAACAGATTAAATAAATGCAAGTATTAAAATAAAAACAGAATTCTAAATAGATTAAATAAATTCAAGTAATAAAATAAAAACAAAAATTTAAAGAGAGTAAATAAATGCAAGTAATAAAATCCAACCTGACTTCTCTTAGGTTCTCTCAAATCCCTCACTCTCAAATCCCTCACTGGTTCCTAAAAAAAATTGGCATGCGTGGGTTAATTAACCGAGATCTTCCTAAAAAAAAATTGGTATGTGTGAGTTAATTAACCGAAATCTCTGTATCTATTTAACGTTCCAAACACCCCCACAATCATGGAGCATCTTGACGAATACACAATATGATGAACAATTGCAATTGTCCATGTGAACAGTTATATTATTCGGACTCAAACATTGGTTCATAAATTCCATAACACAATCCAATCGATATTGATTCAATTACTAAATTAATCCAACTATTAAATCCAAAAATCATATTAAAATAACAATTGAGCATGTAATTATGGAAAAAATTACAAAACATGAACCTCAGGATTAAGAAACGGGAGAGCACTTGAAGATCAGATTGAACAGAACAATTAGCCAGATGAATGTAAAACGAGAGAAGAGAAAGAAAGGACAAAGAAAATTTGTATTTAATTATCAACTTTCTACTGTGATGTGATATCTCTTAGATCTACCAAGAGAGCTTTATTTATAAAAAATTTAACCTAAAACATGAAATGCCTAAATCGTCATCCATAAAGAAAATATGCCATGTCGCCTTGTTGTCCAGCCTTTGAATACCAACTTCAACTCCAATTTTAATCACTTTCTAGTTCGAATTTGCTCTTGGATCTTGAATAAAATTTGTAGATCTTTAAGTTTTTTGTAAAATAAAATAAGAATCAAGTAAATCCAAGTTATATGGCAAAATTTATGGACAAAATACTAAACACACTCAACTCTTTTAAAATTACAAAAATTGTGTCAAAATAATAACAAACTTTTAACTAAAATCTAATTGACACCTAATTGACCCAATTACACCAAAACAGTGTATAATCCTAATAATTACAAATTGATTTATCTTTATTGTCATCATTATGCAATCGAAAAGTGATAAAATAAATAATTATGAAGGATCAAGTGACTGAAGTTAAGGTTATAGTCTTCCAACTAGTAAGAAAAGATCTAAAAAATCCAATTTGAAGCACCTGGAACAATTTTATAGATATGTAGATTATGCAGACTCGATGTGCGAGACTTGTGCTCATTAGGTGAAATTCAATTTTTAAAAAACCTAAAAGCATTAGTCATTGAACGAGTCACTCTTGTTGGATGAATTTGGTATACAGGTTTGGTCATTGGTCAAGCCTAACTTTTGCTTAGCGAATTGTTTTATCTAAAAACCCAAAAGTTTTGGTAGCTGGGTGAAAAAGCCTCATTGAGTGAGATAGTGATGTCCTAAATGGCTCGCTGAGGCTTTGTCGTGGAAACAACCTAGTGGTATAACAAGTGTACATTTCTGAATCTATTTTAATACACGAGTATTTTAGAAATAAAGTCAAATATATGTTATTACATGTGAGCGAATTTTTTAGCATGAATAGTAAACATTATAGAATAACCCAGAATAGACACTTGATTGTAGATTAATATGGTATATTCTGAATTGTGAGATATGAGATGATTACAAATGTTTGAACTATTATAGAATTATATTGAAAGTTTCAAAAATACTAACTTATCTTACTTTCTTGCTTGTGTTTATTGTGATTACCGCATATTATACAGAATATATATGATATTGTACGTGATATAACTCCACATTGAGCCGTTGAAATTTTTGGTTTTCTTTTGTTGTTTTACGTTGGTATATTTATATATTTAAAAGCTTTTATAAAAAATATATTATTTTGTAATAATGTAACTGGAAATATTACAAAGTCTCTTTAAATTTGTTGTTCTATTTATATTTTTCAACGAATGTATTTGTAAAAAAATGGGACTATTTTGAAGAAAATTGTTCCAAAAATTGAAGTGTGTATTGTTGTTTGTTGAAAAATCCACTGAATTTCACTCAAGAATTAGGGAACAACTAGTAACTAATAACATATAATATGTTTTTTAAATAATAATTACAAAAATAGAAAGCATATTATATATATTAATACATTGTTAGTGATGATATAAAAATTACTAACACTATCAATACATAAACGTTTTCCTTAAACTTAAAGGTTAATTAGCCAGCTTAAGCTTATTATATAAACATAGAAGTGTAATTTGATAATAATGCATATAGGATTGCTATCACTATGAAGATAAATAATTAGTGTCCTCTCGTTAATATACACTCAATCACAAAACACTCACTTGGAAGGCCCCTCACCAAATGTAAGTGAAAAGTCTAATCATGTGTGTCTAAGGTCTTTTCCAAAGAAGGCAGAAAGCTTGATAAGGTTATCTCTTATGTGACCACTTCCCATTATTTCTTTTCGTTTTTGTGCTTTTTATATGGTTTGAGATGCATGAAAGAATTATGAAACCACTTTTGTAGAGAGGAGCTTTCATAAAATTACTTTGCCAACATAAGTAATAAGCAAGTAAAGCCATTGGTTAAGTGCCTTCACTGATATATACCACAGTATCATATTCACATTGACTGTTGTAGAACATGCTCCTCTAACTCCTTTTTCTCTTCCCCTTTTTACTTTAATTATCCAGTTTTGGTTTCACATTGTAAAATAACTAACAAAGGGTTAAGACAAGGTCATGTCAATAATGGATGTTCACTGAAATTTGAAGTCACATTCAAATCCACACCAATGTCACCACTATTTGGAAGGGTAGCCAATGGAGGACATGCAGATACAGATAGACTAGTGCAACCTTTTCAATGGATGCTAGCAACATTGTAGCCTTAAAGGGGTGCCTTTTCCCAACACATGATGAATGAAAGCGTGAGACTCGAACTGTTTAGCTTTTTGAGATTGGATGTAGTGGATACTCAAATTCTAATATTTATTAATCTCATATTTAGCACTAACAAACTTTGATTAGATAGAGGTAGACAGGAAAACCAACTTGTGGGACCTTGACAACCATATGAGATATAGTCCTTAGATTAGATTTGTGATGGTATATTGTTATTGTGATTATTACTATAATAATGATACTGTGACAAAACTATTAGAAGGTGGTTGGAGGTGGGTGATGGATAAGTTTGGGAAAACAACCGCTTAGTCCCAGATTTGAGATTTTGCCTTATCTTTGAAGGTAGACATGTAGGGCTTTTGAAATTTTTGTACGCAAATCATGTCCTCCTAATGCATAGCCACTTTCTGGTCACTTTCTTCATGACTCGTTCATTTCCTAACTTTCTCTATTTTGATGACATTTGGTCGATTGGTCGTTAACTTCACCACACACCACTTTAAGTTGGAAATCACAATTCACAATGAAACCTCTCCTTTTCATCTCAGCTGCATTGCATAAATTACTGAATGTTTGAGGAAGACTTTCAGAAGTCTAATATACATAACATTTTTTTTTATTTGATTACTCTCTTGGTCTTCATCCTATGTGTCACGTTACTGACATATAATACGAGATTTTCATCAGTAGTATGCACCGACTTAATAGAAAAGTTTGAAATTATATATACCAATCAAAAGTAAAATCAATAATAGTTTAACATATTATTTCAATTGGTTAAAGGAACATCATTGAGGCATTTTGGTCTCACGAGTTACAAGCATAACGCCTTTTTAACAAGTGGGTTATTTCTTCCTTTATCTTTTATTGCCATATTATCTTCAACTGAGGAATCTTAAGAAGGTGATAAAGAGCGAGTAGAATTTTCTTTGAACCTTCTGTTTGAATATCCATTATATAAAAAGAAGATTCTATTGCACCCACATTTCTATCTTTGTATTCCCACCGCATTCTGGCACTTTTTTAGAAGAAAAAGTAGTTTACAAAACATTGTTATGCATCGTGAAGGAATAGGAAGAAGAAAGATTAAAGGACGAAGTATTTAGAAATTTATAAAACATAGAAAAAAAGGTGTATAAAAAAGCAGAGGTGCAAAAGGCCTACATGAAGATGGGCTAGATGAGGCCCACTCAAGTAGGAGCTGGACCTAGATATTTGTGGGACTACCCATCCATGTAAGACAAATTCTTCCTCCACCCCCATACCCTCTTCCTGCACCCCCATATAATTTTTTTATTCCATAACTGCCCTTCATGAAATTACATAAATATCCCTATCTTAATAAAACTCATCCCCTTCCCAACCGGATGATCCGGTTTAATTTTTTGAAAATGAGAACCGGATGCACCTCCCATCCGGTTCACAATTTCAAAAAACTGTAAACCGGATCGCCTGGTCATCCGGTTGTCATCCGGTTCTCATTTTAAAAAAAAAATATAAACCGTTCGTCTGGTTAAGAGAACCTTCGTCCGGTTTAGGTAAGCCATTCACGACTTCCGTTCCTTCGTTATTCAAAATCTTTCAATTAATCCCTCATAGAAGCATTAGGTAACCAATTTGTGATGTTTATTAACAATTAGTAGGTGATATTGATAATTAGAGTAGTTGATTTGGGATTTGGGGGGCTGTCGACGGCGAATTAGAGGATTTTCCGATCTGCTGGGTTGATAACCGGATGGAGTCGCCCGATTTGTATTTTTTTTTTTTAAATGAGAACCGGATGCACCCCCATCCGGTTCACAATTTCAAAAAATGAAGAAGAGAGTATTTATGTAATTTCATGAAGGGCAGTCATGGAATAAAAAAATTATATGGGGTGCAGGAAGATTGTATGGGAGTGGAGGAAGAATTTGTCTCCATGTAAATCTATATTTAAACATACCAAATTTAGTTCCACTTCATAGGTCCGCGGATCTGCTGACAGAAGGCCCACGAGCCTACTTTTCTTTATTACTATCAGAATTCTTTATTTGTGTGCTACCCCAACCCAAGACAAGTGGAAATTATATTATTATTTTTATTTGCTTATGAAATAACCTTTTTTTTTTTTTTTACAAAAATTACATTTTTATACAAATAAATAAGTTAAACTCTACTTAGGCCCATAAAACGTGACCAAAATCTTTCACTATACATGGACTGGCCAAAGTAGGAATGTCCTGTCCTCTCCAAGCCCTTAAGAAATTTGTATACAAAACCTTCATTCTGGATCTACAATTTTGTAGAGAAAGAAAGCACCCCTTTCGTAGATTCTGAATTAACTAGTTATCTATAAGGAAGGCTTTAGATTTCCAATTAACCTCTCCGTGATGTGAAAACGGTAAGGAGTGTGTAAGCTGGTACTGTTATATGAACAACACCAGATAAAAATGGACCAAAATTATTCGGAACAAACAAAATGTAGAAGCAATATCGGAATAAAGTAAAGGCAATCACATGATATCCCTTTATGGATGAAAGATTCCGATTGCCTACTACAAAAATCAAAGGAAAAGCATATGAAAGTGTTACGGAACTTGTATCCGTGAACAGCACCTAAGGAACAAACCAAAACCAGCGTGCGTATGCATGAATAGGACACAATAAATTAAGAGCCCAACCCTGTTTGTACCATTCCAGATTAGCTATTAATGTGGACACAAATGCATGTGCAGTAAACATTCATATCCATTCATAAATAAATGGGTCAAACACCCCTCTCTCCCAACAAGAAAAAATAAGTATGGGGAAGCCAATTACTGCCAAAAATTGCAAGTCATCAAGACATTCAATAACTGCATCAAGACCAGACCATCGCCACACCTGCTAACCTTCAAAAGTATTTTAAAGAAAAAATGAAAGAAGAAACCACATTTTGGCTGGTTTAACATTTCACTTCATCATTTGCAATTTTCTAACCCCCACTTCCGAACAAGTAAAAACATAAATAGATTTTTTTGTGTTAGGTAAATTTTGCACCACGGTGAACAGAATATTCACGAGTGTCTCAGTACATAAAGATTGCTTGATTTTGAACAAAAAACTAAATGGACAAATATTGGTGAATGACAACGCAATTCTTGAGTCTTGACCACAATATCTAAGTGAATATAATAATCCACAGATTGAAATAGCATCTCTTTCTCCTCTTTCAAACAAGACACGTAATTAAATTATGAAACTAACTACTGCTAAGGCTCCAATGACTCCAGAGGGCAGGATAGGACTACTCATACAACAAGAAAGGGATCAAACTATAAAAATAATACAAGGGCCCAGTCCACGATATAATGTAGTGTAAGTACTTTTGTGCCAGATGGCCAAATCTAGTTCTTGACAGATTGGTTAGATTACATAAGCAATGAGATTTTACATTTTATTTGTATGTATTTTAGTTTGTAAGTACAGGTTCAATCTGTACCAACAAGAGATTGATCTCCCTTTTTGACTCTCTGAGACCACAGGTCCCAATTAGAAGTAAACAGATACAATTGACAGTCATCTCATCTCACTAGATTAGATAAATGTCAATGTCAACCGGTTAATGAATCAATTCTATAGTACTAAATAAACCCAACACAGATCCAAAAGAAAAATCCATTTTTAACCTCTCCCCCCTCCCCCAATTGGCACCAGCCTGTACCACTTGCATTCCAACAAAGAGAAATGGCAACCTCAGTGCTCCATCCATGCCAAATCAAGCACGTTTCTAGACTTTAAGTAAATGAGTAGCTAGCTTGTAACTTGGAACAACTGTCGTCATGATCAATGCTTTCCAGGATTTTTTAATGAATATGATCTTTTTTCTGTGATAATTTATTAAATGAATACACGGACGGCAGGGAAACCGCAATTTTGCCTCATCTAGAGTCATAAATTTCTTAAATAAACAAGTAATCATCATGAACATACAAGGTATGAAAATGTAACAAAAATATTAAAAAAAAAACAAAGTTTTGTTTCTTTCAGAACATATTACTATGGCAAACTGCAAGAGTCATCATAATATCATCAACCACCATCTATGAAACAACATAAAGGACAGCCAAACCAGAACTAGAAAAGACATTTTTCTATTGCTAGTCATATACCAGTGACCACATAGACTAGCTGTCAAGCATTCTGTAGACTCCCCAACTCAAAATGCCAAATATAGCACCAATTCAAAGAATACTAGATGATGCACGCGTTTTGACTTTAACAACATTAACTAAGTTTGACTGATCGAAGATTAATAGAACTGTTGAGATTTTGTGAAGGTTATCAGTTTAAATTGAAGAGCCTATGCCATCATAGATATTTTAAACACCATTAAAGAGAAAAATCTTAAAAATTATGCTTCAGTAAGACAACTGACTGACACACGTAATTTACTTGGAATCAGTATCTTTACAAGACTAGAGTTGAGTAAGAAGCCAATGCCTTTGTCACAATCTGAAGTAGTAGTTAGTTCTATATTTGTCCTGTCTATAAAAAACCTCCAAAACACCAACAAATCCTTACATTGTTTAGCCCGATTAAAGACCAAAGTTTCGGAGATATTTTTGAAAATCAACACGATTAATTAATTTGAAACATCTTTTCCTAGACAATATCCTTCATAGTGAGACAGTAAGTCAGTGATATCCAAATAAATATTACTATATGCCTACTTTCATGCCTCCAATAATCATACAGTTGTTAACTTCCAGCATCAAAGAGCTTCAAATCTCCACTGATTGAGATTTGAAGCCAGGTGTTCCAGAGAGCCAGGCAAATAACACAAGTTGTTATGTGATGTGATGATAACTATATACAGTCATACACTACCAACAAAAAATTCCATTCAAAACCTAAACCAAATCGCATAAACATAAACCGTTGAAAGTATCAATTACCCAGACAGAATCAGAAAACGAATCTCCAATCGAACCTAGGGTTTTTTCAAAACATCAGCCCGCCCAAAGAATTCAAGTCCAAACCTGACATTCCCGATCTCCGCCGACCAATTCGCCGGAACTGGAATTCGAGGAAACACTAACGGGAACTTTCCGGCAGAGAACCTTAAGGACGCGCGTCCGGAACCTCCAGGAACCGGAGCGGAAGGAGGTGGAGGCGACAACCTGGACGTCAAAGAGAACGGACTTGGAGGTTCGTTCGGCGTTGAGATCGTCGATGAGAGAGGGTTGGAGGTAGGTGCTGGCAGCGACGAGGGTGGCATTGAGAGTGGTCTCAGACTTGGTTTCCTGTTTGAAGGGGGCGAGCTGGGAGTCGGCGATGTCGACAGCGCGGTAGAAGATGAAGGAGCGGAGGGCGTTGTAGGTGACGGTCATCTTCTTGTTGCCGTTGCGGACGAGGAAGGCGAGGTGCCACGTGGCGGAGAGGGATTGGGAAGTGGTGGAGAGGTTGGTGAGGGAGAGGGAGTGGAGGGTGAAGTGAGGGAGCGAGGGGCGGAGGACGAGCCAGGTCACGATGAGGATGACGCCGAAGATGACGGCGAGGCAAATCATGGTGGCGAAGAAGGCGCGGAAGAAGGAGCGGGAGGCGTAGGAGCGGGAAGGGGGGTAATTGGAGTTGTAGTATTGGGGCTGGGGGTAGGGACGGGGAGCGGCGGCATACGGATAAGCGGTGGCGGGCGGCGGAGGCTGACCGCCGTTGGGGTGGTGGAACGGCGGAGCGGGGTAGCCGGTGGCGGGGCGAGAAGGATCTTGCATAACGTAACGGAACAACAAAGCGGTGTTTGGAGTGAGCGAAGTGAAGGAGTGGAAAGGTTGTTAGGATTTGTGGGTGTCGCTATTACTACTCTTCAATTTTGGCTTTTTATAAAGAATAATACCCTTTTTTTTTCTATTTTGCCCAAAAGGAGAGGTTCACTAAAACTCATTCATCCTAAGATCGTTTTCAAAATATTATTTTTTTATGATAAATAGTTTTTTATTTTTTAAGATAAGATTCCCTTTTCGGCATTCTCTAAAAGTATATTTTGTATATAAACATTTGCAAACCGATATTTCTTTTATTATTCATACCTAATTTGATCATATGATTTGACTTTAAGCTGACTTAATAGATATGGCTGAAGAGCAAAACGTGTCTATCAACGTGTGCACGCATTAGACAAGGGACGCGCAAACGTTTGTCACTTAGATATTCTTGTTTGGGTTTGTTTTGCTAATGCTTAACACTGTTAAACCTAGGAGTGAAACCAACTTATTGTCTCTTAATTGCAACATACAGTTGTTTTTTGCAAAGGAAGGTGGAGAACATTGGAAATAAAAAAAAAAAATTAGTTGTAATTTTAATGAAAAAAAGTTAGTAATTTATTATAAGGTTTGACTAGGTCCTGCGAAGCATCTTGAGAATAAGCACGAAGGTGACTTTCTTGAAAAGACAGACATAAATTAACTCGTCGTCATCGCAAAAAAGCAATGCTCGTTTAAAGAATTAGTTTTATGGTAGTTTAAAGAATTAGATTTTTGTATAACACTTCCTATATGATATTGTTTTTCATTATATTTTTTTTATTTGTAGAAATAATAATAAAACTATATTATCTTTCGTTAATGACAGGGTGTTGTTGGTGCAAATTTAGCTGCACCGGCTTTTAAAGAACTATGGTTTGAATGTTTTCTATTTTTAGTTAAAAGTTGTTTTTACTATTTTTTTTTAAAGTCTGTTGTACAAGAAAAGGTCATTATTTATTTTCTATTCTTATTTTCTTTTTATACAAACTTTTGAAAACATAAAGATAGTTTTGTAATTAGAGATGAGAAAAAACTCTTGTTTTTTTCTCAAACTAAACCGAACATGATTTTCATTAACTTATTGACAACTTCTAGTTTATCAAAGCACTTTTGTTTAGAATAATTAAAGTGCGATTTATGTATCTTTGATCAGTATTTTTTTTTCTAAATTTTATTACTATATCTTTATATTAATTTACTTAACTATCAAATAAAGTAACTTTGAAATATTGTATACTTAAAATTATATAATTGAGTAAATATCTTTAACCTTTTTTTAAATCCCACTTCATCATTTTAATATTTTACGTATTTTTTCATCTCAAATATCAATCATATATATTCTCAGATTTTTATCTTTTAAAATTACTACGCTCCCTCTACATCTAAATTATTATTTTCTAAATGTTTACTACATTTTCGTTTGTTTTCAACCTTTTAAACTCCACGTAAAAAATCTATACCTTATACAAAACATATACCCTCTCCATACCTAATTCTAACCCTTTTTAGAAAATTGTGTATGTCTAGAAGAATCCCTTAAAGTTGAATGATACATTACTTTTTTTAAAAATATTTAATTAACCGAGAGATTTGCAGTAAGAAATTAATAAAATACTTTAAATGAATGATATGAATTTTCTTCTTCTAACTTGGTAAAAAATAATTAAAGATTTAAATGAATGGCATACAAATTTTCTTTCCTAATCTTACTCAATTTCTTTACCTTTAAATATAATAAAAGTAATTTTGACAAAAAAAAAAATACGCATTAAAGACCAATTTATTATTTTTAACTAGTTTATATATTATAAAGCGAAGAAAGGTTAAAAATGTTGGAAAACGAAAAAAAGCATGAAAAATAATAAATAAATATTAAAAAAAATTGATTCATTAAACTTTTAATATATATAATTAATTATGTAGTAAATATATTAAAAATCATTTAATTATTTATGACATTTACATTATGTAAAAAAATAGAAAATATAATTATGTTCTTAACTCTATTAATATTTGTTCTTTATATAAAAATATAATAAATAAATATTTTTTTACTTTTTATTTATTTCCACTCTTATTATTAAATCCAATTAACTTTACTTTTTTTTTAATTTATTTTCCACTCTCATACTTTCCATTCTCTAGTTCAAACAAAAAAATTCTTAAAGGTATTATAAATAGGGTTATAGAGTAGTATTTTTTTTTCTTCATATAATGAATATTTTTTATAAGTTAGAGAGAAGAATGATCAAGGAAAATATAATATATTTTACCTGATGCTTTCAATTACTTAAAATAAGCATAAAACAAATTTTATGTATTTAATCAAATAATATGTTTTTAGTAAATACTTTTCATTATTTTTCTTCAATTACTAACCCCAGAATATTGCATTAGCTAAATTTCTCTATTTGTTTCTTATTACATCATAATTGTAGTCCACCACAAAGGTAGAACACTGAAGGAGCATGTCCACACAATTGATCGTAAGTTGATGTTATTCATTCGTATGGTTACTATTTACAACAGCATAAAAAGAATTACAAAATAAATGAAAGAAGAAAAGATAAAGCCTGTTTGTTCTCTCAATTCAAGTGGGCACTTTAAAAAGCTATAAGTAGAAAAGTAATTGAAAATATCAAACACAAGCAAACTTACCATGGATTAAAGCACCCCATTAACTAACTGCGTCCTCCACTTTCGTCGATCATCAATCCTTTTAAACTCTTGGCTAACCAAATGGCTGTCTCCCTTGGGGAAACTTTATCTTTTCCAAAAGGCTTCAGAACAACTGCAAGTTCCTCCAATCTATTTTGCTGCAGCAAATCTGCAGATAATTCTAACAGTCCTTCAAGGGCCTCAGCTCTCTGCCTGGAAGATTTAACATCCAAAATTTCCTTTGCTGGTGGTTCCACTTCAGCTGTAGGAGTGTATCCGGAATACTCAGGGGAATCAGATTTTGCAACAAGAGAATCAGGATTTTCCACATCTTGTTCCCTAACACCAGGATGATCAGAAAAACTTGATTTCACGCTCAACGAGTCGGTGCAACTTGAAGATTTTAAGTTAGGAGGATTACTCAAGTTTCTAATTTCCATATTTTCAGAAATATTTGACTTCAAGCCAATAGCTTCTGAGCAATTAGAAGATTTTAGGGTCAAAGGAGTGCTCACGTTTCTCATTTCTAAATCATCCCTTACAATGTTGATAAACTTACCAACATCTACATTTTGAACTCCCATCTCCACGGATTCCTTCACTGGCTGATCACTCCCCACACGGTAACTGCTATGGCGTATGACATGAATGACATCATCAAAAGCTGGTGGAAAATGGCCAACAGCTGGCCTTTCTGGTGCCGGAACTGTTCCTTTCTCCTCCTGTAAAACTTTCTGGCTTGAAATTTTAGTAGAGATAATTAAAGGAGCAGTTTCTTCCGCTGATGACAGTCTTCCCCTCACCATAAATTTGTCATCACTGGTCAGGGACATAAGTTTTGGCTGGCTAACTCTATCAAGCCTATTATTTGGCTTGCTTGCTGGACCAAATTCTTCACAAACAGACTTTTCTCCAGAAATGGGGACTGGCTCTTGAGGAGACTTGGTTGAAGACATCTCCTTAGAAATATCTTCAACATCTTCTATTTCTTCAGTGATTTCAGCAGAGGATTCTACAGATGTATTTTCACACCTGGAGCCCGCAGCTATGATCCTCTGATTTATGGGAAAACTATCATCAGAAGCAAACATTACCTCAGCATCTTGAACTGAATGATCTGGAGATAAACTGGGACATACTTTCTGGTCACTAGTCATTATCTTCTGAAAATGTGGCGTAATGACAGGGGTTTTCTCAGACAATTGTTCAGACATCTCAAAATTCGAATAGGATGCAGGTGAACTGCTATCTGCTCGTGATTCCACTTTTTCTGCGTGGTTTAAACTCTCTTGAACAGGAAGTGTTGTTTCACTTAAGTCAATAAAAGTGGTTGCAAAATCAGAAAGTTCGAATCCTTGAAGAGAGAAAGAAGATGAGACAGAATTGCTGCTGTCTGTTTGCATTCCTTTGGAACTGCTTTCAAAAGTGTTTAAAGGCTCTCGAGTAATCTCTCTAGAAACATGTGGTAGATGACTGTTGGTCAACTGGTTATGGCTTATCTTGGGCTCCCGAACCATTTTGTTTGGACTTGACTTTCCAGTATAATTTGCTGCATTTGGAACATCAAACCCAGCCTGCCTCACATGTCCTGGAAAAGAAGGTGGCTTAAGTAAGCTTGGAGGAGGAGTCTTTTGCCTTGGCTTAGCAGGAACTTCACGACCTTCTACTTGCTTGGAAGGACCCAGTGGTGGAATCACAGTATGTCGAGGTTTAGTTTTTGGTGTGGATTCAATCATTGGTAACTGCCAGCATGAATCAGTGTACGAGAAATAAATTTAAATGTTACGAAGGAATCTTCAAAAGTAACTATATTACACTAAAGCATTTATAATGGTAATGTACCTGATGCTTTGATGTTTGTGATCCTTGCAGTCTTTTTGCAGGATCAGGAGTTGCTTTTGAAGGTGCAATAGTTGGCACCTCCAAATTCGGCTTCAAATCACAAGCACCAAAATTGGGTTTGGGCAATTTGGATAATGTCTCTGTATTTATTTTATGCGTCAACACACCACCACCCTTCATGCTACTGCCTCTTATTGGAGAACTTGTCTCTCTAAGTTTTCTATTTCTTAATGCTGTCACTACATTCTTAATTGCTATTGGTTGCTTAGATACAACACTAGAATTGTGTTCATTATTAAACTGCTTAGTCACCACTTGATCAACAGTTTTGGCATTGACTTTGACAGAGCCATTTCCTTCTTCATCAGGCCGAAGTTGCTCAGAGCCATCATCCTCAATTGGGGCCATGTCTAGTTCAGTACTTTTGACATCACACTTCTGCACTGCATTTGCAGTGTTTTTCGCATTTGGCATCGAACTATCTTTCTCGGTACTTGAACTACTACTGTTTTGACCTTCTGGCTTATTTTTTCGAGGATGATGAACAATAGAAATTGGCTTTTCAGGAGAACTGGCTGTTGGAGTACAGAACGATGAACGATATTCATCAACATAAGGTAACAAATAAGGATGCTTTAAGACTTCAGATGCCTGCGAAATTATATAATGAAATTGCTCAAGATTAGCAACAGTAGGAAACCGGTGTAACATTGGAAATAAGATCACTCTCAAATAGAGGCTTACTGTTGGACGATGCTCAGGATTTTTCCTCAGCATGCCCTTTATCAGTGTTTTCCTGTAGGTATGAACCAAAGTATAAGATTTCCGGTGAACATACATGAGAAGCAAGAACAGAAATATATGTGTGTATACATATGTATATGTATGTATATCATCATCTAAACCTAGACAGATTTGAGCTTCTCTTATTGCCAAACAGAAGCCTGTCAGTCCTTTCTATATGAATGGCAGCAAAAGCGAAAGGCAATTAATTTAGCCTGAGTAATCACTCGCTTTCCATCAATACTAGCCTCAATAAAAGCTGATGATACTTACAAGGATGGCGAATAGCAAGGAGGCAGAGGGCCAATAGAGGAACGGTTTATCTTGCTTATCAAACCTGCCATATCCTGAAAAAAAATATTTACCATGCTTATCAAGGGATAGAAAAAACACGATGACAAATTGCATTCTCATATATAAATAAATATATCAGACAAGATTGGGTCTACAACAAGCTTAAATGTAGAAGTTCGAACTCTACTGATATCACAATAGCAACAACCATAAAATAGGTCATGATGAGGATTCCGGAAGGGATAGTTCTTTGATCATGCCAAGGCTTTTATAGTTTTACCCCTTCTAGACCATTTACATTAGGGTGGGCAAAAAATCTTCTAGGCCCAAATTTATGGTTTGCTGATCCAGTCCAACCCTTTTACATCCATATAATTAGATCATATTTTTGTTCCACCCCAATTCTTTTAGTTACTCAATAAAATGCTGATTTTTTCCATGTGGATTTTAGAAATTGGAAACTCAAAATAACATTTCTCTCTAAGCTAGCTTTGAACGAGAAGACCGAATAGGAAGTCTGATTCACTGAATCACAGTCCTCTTTCTTCTTCACAGTTCAACCCCAAAAATCCAATCTCATAAACCCCTGTTCATGAAGAGGGAAATCCAATCTTCTTTCTCACAGCATCATTCGCAACATTTCTTCAATTAATTTGGTAGTAACTGCTATTTTCCTTTACTGATTCATTCTAGTTCAATTTCTCATACAATGTTCTCTTCTTTTGGCATTCACAAATTTCAAGTTGCTTCCAACTTCTGATATGTTTGTTAACAGTATGGCATCCATTCGTAATAAACTTAATTTTTATACTTCCTTTCAAGTAATTTTGCTAAATTGAGCTCTCCTGTCAACCTCAAGTGCCTAGAGCATTGAAGCAAAAGCATTACACTCACGGAAATGGAATTATATCTTCAATACTCATCTCAGATTTGGTAAGTCCAATGAATATCCTTGATTTGAATACGTGCATGTCTTTTTCTTTCATTTTGATGGACAAATTAAAAATACACACTTCATACTTTAAGATGCGTGTTTTTATTATATATTCTACTGGGAAATTTTGTGGAGAATTTCTCAATGATCTCGTTCAGTGGTTGGCTAATTTCCATATAATTTTACGGATGAAAAGCCACATCGTGTTAGAAACGCAGGCTACTACCACTGATAGTGGTGTACTTATTTTTGAAATTTCATGCATTTTTCCCACATGGATTCCTTTGGTTTCTGTATCTAGAACCATTGGATTATGGTGGAATGATTACGTATACCCAATGGACTTCCTATGTGTCTTCATATCACAAGAGATAATATTTTGGTATGTAATATAAACTGACCAATTTTACACTCTTTCTCATTCGTGATAAAAATAAATTGTTTATACATATTTCATGAATATGCAAACAGTTTTGTGGCACTTTCTTAGAAGTTAGCTTTCAAAGATTGTATCATCAAAAAGAAATTAATTACTCATTTTTAAGAAAATATTGGATTCGGAATTAAAATTTGGTCCAAATATTTGGATTTGGATTGGATACACGAACTTTTCTTGAGTTGCACAGAATCGTATAATTTGTTAATTAGGGTCCAGACATGAGATATTTTGTTCAGATCAAACTTGAGTATACCATATTAAAAGAATGAGCAAATGATTGTAGCATATATATAAAAATATTATATATATATATATATATATATATATATATATATATATATATAGGAACTCTCGATCAGAAATTTTGTTATCCTAGACCATTATGCAAATCAATTCGTTATCCTTTCTGTTGAACAAAAATGCAACATTACTACCTGTTTGATTAACACATGATATTACATTCACACATGACTTAATGACTGCGCATGAGATGAGACATCTGATTATATATAGCACACCTGTAATCACTATAAAGTAAAAAAAGAAATCAATACTTACAAAAGCTTTAAACGCTGGGCGATGAGCAGCCATCTCATATATACAACACCCTGAACAACGAAAATGCATTTTAGCAGTAGCAAAACGAATATCAGATATTCATTGGATAAAACATATACCTAGTGACCAAATGTCAGATTTGAATCCATAAGGAATATCCGCAAGCAGTTCAGGACACATATAGTTGGGAGTTCCTACCACCTGCACACAAATATTTACAGAAATTAATTTCCTCAACCAGTAACTTCACATTTGTAAGACAAATGCAATGCTAATCATATGGTACCGATGTCATATTATAAACCTATAGTAATTGGAAATTACTAAAACATGGATTGCATCCTTTAAAAAATGTGAAAGCTGATAAATACAAAGCTCATTACAACATAGTCAGTCTTCCAGCTGAATCAGATTCAAGTAGAAACTTCGATCTTATCAAATCTGAAGCAAGGAAATTAATAAATAATCCACTCAAACAACACTCAATTGGTCTCCACATTTTCTATTTTCTGAAATATTAGTATAAAAAGAAGAAAATAAGAAAGCTTGCAGAAAGAAAAGGCTATGCAACTTTTCGTGGAAATGCCACCTTAGCTTATTTTAGAGTATTATCCCTCACTACTGGCATCCTCTTGGTCATCCCTATTGAACTAATATAAACTCACTTTCAAAATATATCACATCACATATGCATAGGTTTAAGTGTCATTGTGGTCAACAAAGAAAAATATTTATAGTAATTAGTATTACAAGGAAAAAAATAAAATATCTCACAAGCTGAATAAACTTATTTAAAGGATTTCAAAGTTTTTTGTTTCACCTAAGACAAATAGGCCTGCAAGTCTATGTTTCCAGGTTTGACATCAATTTTCGCCTACAGGAGATGTTTTATATGAAAAAAAAAAAAAAAGTTAAGGATAATTATTTCTAGCAGTCATGGCATAAATTTTATTTAAAATAAGTGTTTTGGCGAGAGTTTACATTTAACATCATAGTAATAACCAGAATGGGGAGTATGGTGTGATGTGAAGGAATAAATCAACGAACAACCAGATAAATTTTAATTAAGCATAGTGAAAGTCGTCATTAGCTAATGGCTTACCAAATAGACTCTAACAAGCATAGTGACAAAGTGAAGCTTTCTGTTCTAATGGGCAGATACTCTAGGATACTAAGTTTGATAGCCAGATGCTACAAAAATTGGATGATTATATGTAAATATGAATGGGTATTCTTGGAGAGTAAGTATAACTAAGTATGTCCTACTGAGGGAGAAAGCAAGGGGAGTGATGTAAGGATGAAAAAACCCAGGCTCTGACTTGGTTTTAGAGCTGCTCAGCTTATGATGTTAACATGCAGGGTTCAACAATGCCGTAAAAACTTGACAGAATAATATCTAGCATGATTCTTTACATCATTCAAACAACAAAATTGGATTTAAAGACGAAAAAAAAAAAGCAGAAAGTTCCCATTTCTCACATACCGAAGAAGCCAAATCATCCGCTTTTAGTGTCTTAGCAAGCCCAAAATCCCCTATATAATTGTCAGGAAATTACAGACAAAATTCAGGATGCAAACATCATAATCTATCCCTAAATAAGTCAGATACGGTATATGAACTCACCAAGGCGAACATCTTGATCCTTGGTAAGAAAGATATTGGAACACTGCAAGCAGAGTTGAAAAAAATAATTTAATACATTTTCAAATTGAAGATTAAGGAGATAAAAAGAAGCAGCATGTTTATCGTATAAATTTGTGTCATAAGTAATACCTTTAGGTCGCGATGTAATACAAAGTTTGAATGCAGGTATTCCACTGCCAAGAGTAGTTGAGTAAACCACTTGCAGAGTTTCTTAGCAATGCCAAAGACAACCAATGTGAGCAACCAAAATTCTCAAACAACAATACGTGAATTACGAAAACCGAATATATTTGTGCCAAAATACCTCTTCAGGAAAGTAAACCCCATTTGACTTTTTCATCAATGCAGCCCTGTTAAACATAGCAAAAATAGAAAGTAATCAGGCATAGACAACTAATGAACTTCACACGATACTAGTGGGAGTTCACACTTCAAAGATATTACTCACATGTCTCCACCTTCACAATATCCAGTAACAATGCAAACATAGCAACCCTGCAACACAACCAAAACATGTTTAGCCAAAACAATAACCGTCATAGCACAACAATTGAAACGGTGTGCTGCGTCTCACCTTCTCAACCCAAGCCTCTTTGAATTCCACAATGTAAGGGTGCTGAATTCGAGCAATAAGCGCCATCTACAATTCCAAAACAGTCAACAAAGGTCAAATCTCAGAGCACTTCGCAAATCAACAAACAAGTAACCAAAAACCTACCTCCTGATGAGCAGATCTTCTGCATCGTTCCGTCTGCCGCGCGAGCCTGATTTTCTTCAACACGTACCTGCAATCCACGGACCAGACCAAGCGTCAGTTCTCAAAATTCAAACGAACACAATCCAGTCACAGACTCAGCCAAACGCAAAACCAAGACGCAAAACGGCGCGCACTTCTTCTTCTCCGCTTTGTGGTTCACCAGAATCGCGGCGCCAAACGCTCCGCGACCGATCTGCTCCATGATCTCGTAGTGATCCATCCGCGACTCCATCGCGCTCCCGATCCAATTCCGATAAACCGGTTACGCTCCGAACGAAATCCTCTCTCCGAACTCCGGCAACGGCCCCGAAACCGTTTCTACATTGCTTCCGCAACGGAACGACGTCGGAGGCTATCGTTCTCTGCTTATGGCCATCCCTAACGTGTCTCCGCAATCAATGTAGTAGTGCTTCGGCCACACTCACTTCTCTCTCACACTCTCACAACGCTGCAATGATAACAATAATGTGAATTACGCAGCGCAATTATCTTGCGCTGAAATTGCAATGATGAGGTTACTTTTTCTTGCGCCCAAAATGAAAACGAAGAACTGCAAGAATTAAGAAGAAAGAAAAACTACACACTCTCTCTCTAAGACGACGAGTTTAGAGAGAGAATGAAAGAGCATACATACGCCGACAGTCACAGCTGGTCTACCACACCAACTTCCCCCTTTCATTTTTCGTCTTTTTTTTTATATATAATAATGTATTATTAGGTACGTTATTAGGAAGATGAAGCGATAGATTATTTCTTAATTTTTTCTTAATTTTTTGAAAAGTCTTCTGAAATTAAAGCTAAAAACAGACAATTACATCAAGAATTAGATTAATTTCACTCTAATCAGCACCCATTGACACGGATTACAGTGGAGTGTGTCCATGGTGGAGGGAGTACCGGTGATGACTCAATAAAAAATATCTTTAACATTTCCTTAAGGTATAAAAATTCACAAATTTATCATATAATATATATCTTATTCTTGTTATAAGGTCCAAGAACGTATTATAATAGTTTCTAATTTAAGTAATAGAAACAACATGATATATATCTTATCCTTCTGTTTTGTTTGTTTCACTTACAAAAATTTAATTATGGGGGGTGTGGTTACAGAAAGCATAGCCTACATGGTAAACCCCTGTAGTTTGTTTGTTTCTTCTCTCTTTATGCTTTTATAACCTATTCTAAAATGCTAAAGATTCTTCTCCCATTTTCTTTGACTCTATTATATTTTTCTATGTTTTGATATGGTTCTATCTTGAATGGATTTTTAAGGTGTCACCATTTTTCATATTTTGCAATACTTCACTCGAGCAATGTCTCGTTATTGTTGCAATACATATGGAATTTCAAAATACTATCAATGGTGAGCATATTCAAGTACTTCTTAGTATAGGAAGTTCTAACAACTTTCTATGACCATGACTTGCAACTTGTTTGTAATTACTCAAACCAACTTATGGGTTTGAGGTTTTAGTTGGCAATAACAACTCTTTAAACGTTGAAGGTATGATACAAGAAGTGGAGGTACCAATTCAAGGGTGCTCATTACCTAATTATAGTACCTTCAAGTTAAAATTCCCTATCATACTTTATGAAAATAAATCGAAACTTCCTGCTCAAATCCAGTACCATCGTATTAGAAGGATGCAAAGACACATGTCATTACGTAGTTATTCACAGTTCAATTCCAACAACCTGATTGTGTCGTTAACCATTAGTTACAATTACTAAAGAACATGAAACATGAATTGACACTGCTGTGAGCTTGTATTGGCGTACCTTTAGCTCGTCTAAGAACTTTCAAATACATCGTTTCTAAAGGTTTCGAAAGGTTCATTGATATTTCCTTTTATCGTCAGATTTCTTGATTTGTTTGATTATATTGTGATGATCTTGTTCACTGCAATGTTGCTCGATATAAGTTGTTATTCTTCTTTTCTTTCCATTATTGCTTTATTACTTAACAACTTTCATTCTAGGTGTTTGATAAATTTCCTCAATTGCCTTGTTTTTATCCATCATTAATTTTGTAATGTTCAACGTGTTATAATTACGTATACTACTGGAATTAATGTTGTTTGTATATCAGTTATTATTTTTTTCATGTTTAACACAATGTAATTACTTAATACACTTGCATACTAATTTTAATCCATATTTTACCTATATATTACATTTTTAATTTATAGGTATATATTATAGTTAGATACAATACATGTCGACGTGTGATAATAAATTTATTCATACACCTTATAAAATGTGTAAATGTAGACTATTCTGAGACAAATAGATATGATTGAATTTTATCCAAAATCTACATTAAAATTATGTGTGGGTATAGGTAAAATAAGTGTATACGTAAACATATTATGTTTGTAGTAACATTTTCTTTGTCACTAAGAGACATTCCGTGTAGTTTGTGGATATGGTGCCAGTTTAGTTCCAACTATAAACAAAATTTTGTGACATTGAAAAAGAACTAGAAATTGGGTATTAAATATTTTAGTCCCTTTCTTATTATCAAATGTGTTCACTTAGTGATATACAAGTTGTTACTTCCTCTAGATCTAACAACTAAAACTCACCTAATATTACATGTTTTAAATTGTGTCATAATTAATGATAATCAATAACCTTATATTTCTCTTCCCATATATTTCTAATGATGTTGAACCTATATTCCAACTACAAATGCTGTAATGTTATCTAGATTTTTTTTTTTTTTAAAACGTATATGAGTTTGGATGAAACTAATAAAGCTAAAAAAAAAGTATAGGTGAAATAAAACCCTAGCCTTTGCCAAATTCGTAAAAATAATTGTTTGGGAAAATGTCATCGTTACGAAGAAAGCAAATGAATATTTAAGTTTGTGAAAGTATCCCAAGAAATGCTATTATTTGGATGCAACATAAAGTGATGGGACGAATTTTTCTATAATTTTTTTAAAAATATATATAACATAAAAATTTTATTTTTATAAACTAAAGTTAATTTAATCATATTTTAATTTATAAAACTGGTTAAACAAGTTTTGAATCATAAACCACCTCTAAATATTATTTTATCTATCTCTTGGGAAGTAGCAGCTTCCTTCGACTTTCACAGTTTTCCTTTTCTCTTATCCAGTATTTGATCACTACCTTTTCTCATCTCTTCGCATATGACAAAAAAAAATAATAATAAAAGACAATAAAGAGAGTACAGTAACTTTAATTATTACCTATTCCTGGGGTCAATTAGAGGCTAGATAGGGTGACCTTTACCTTAACCAAGGTTGGATATATATTTCAGGAAATCAAGAATCAAATTGGTGGAATATCTTAGTCGAATCGAAGGGAAATTAAGCAATTCCCATGCCTATTCTTTCATTCTCTTCTTTTGGTTGGTGGCTAGCATGGTCATCTCTCAAATAAATGAACCATTAATTCGTCACCTAACGTTTTCACGCGTAATTATGTATTGAATACATATAGAAGTATAAGAATAAACAATTTGGTTTCTCATGCATTGCATCTGTGCTCGTTAAGAAATTAGGGAGGACCAAAAATTTGTATTATTTCATACTCAATACACTAAATCACGCATTTTGTACGGTGTTGGGATTCTTTATGTATTGTTTACACGAAAAAAGTAGGCTATTCATATATTAGACAGCAGACTCTAATCCATTATGTGTGTTTTTATTTGTGTGATGCATGTAAGACAGATATGATGACATATTTTTTACTCTCTGCCGTTTACTTGGATGTCATAAAATATTGACTGCCTAATAAAATTTATTACATCTTTTTTTAAATATCACGTTATTGTTATTATATTAAAATATGTTTATTTTAATATAAAAATTAATCAATAAATTTATAAGAAGGGCCATTTGGTTCCATTTTTCTTGGTTATCCCAAGGGATACAAAGAGATTATAGGCTTCGTGATGTTTTCTCATGTTAGATATTTTTCGTTATAAAAATTTTGATGGAACCAAAACTTCTTTTAAAATAACCAGTTATATTATTACTAATAATGATAATGTAAATTTAATTTTTGTTATTCTTTTTTTTAGGAAAATCTTTTCGTTCAAACTGATTCAGAATCAATTTTCTCTTAGAATACCAATCCTCTTAAATATCTTAAAGATTATTATTATTATTCTATCAATTCTTTTACTTATCATTATCTTATACAACTACTTACTTGACTATTCAAGACTATTCAATTCTCATGGATATTATCTTTGTCAAATTTTGAATATTTTAAACCACAAATTTATGGTTAACCCATCAAATACATATCTTGATAGAAGACTATTTTTGATGAATTGGTCACTAGGGAAGCTAACAATACCTAGAACATGGTGTCTCTTTTTTGAAAAAACAATCTATTAGTTATAATATCCATTGTAAGTGATCATTTAAGTTTAAACTTAATTTTGATGATATTGTACCCAAACATAAAGCAAAACTTGTTGCCAGGAGATTCACGCAATAGTATGATTGTGGATAATGATCACATTTTGACTTGATGGAAATTGCCTTGAAAGGACAATCGTTGAGCTCAATTTTTTGGAGATTGACCTTTAGGTGTGGAGATAGGTCTCCGGAGGTCGACTTTGGGAGTTTGGATATGGACATGGGTCTTAGAAGTTCTATATTAGGTGCATGAGTAGGAATTAGGGTAGAGAGTAAGTATATTAGATTTTTGTTTGCTCTTTGTGTAGGAAACGAAAAGTGCAACACTAATCTGTTAGAGCTAGACAATATCTATAAAGGGAGGGACTTAAAGGGCGCTCAACCTTATAGAGTTTGACCACGGGAGTTTGACTATGCACATTGGCCATCTTGAGACTGACCACATCTCGACATTTTGGAGATCGGTCTTGGGAGGTCGGCCTTGATAGGGTGGTGAGGGTGCTCGGCCTTCTAGATGTGGATTTTCATATACAACATTTGGGAGCAGCAATTGGATGTGGATTGGACACAGTGGAACCTATAGGTAGAACTTAAGGGCGGCTAAGAGCATTAGGGGATTGTTAACTCCCTCTATATAACTAGGATCATTGCTTGTAACCGTAAACAATCTATCTGTTATACTATGCATTTAATTCTCTAAAACTGATGTATTGGTTGTGGTGGTTTGACTACCCTAGTTATATCATGTTTTTGTAATAGGATTGGAGCACCTCTCAAGTAATCCAATTAATTTCATTATTCGCTATTAAAAAAGAACACACAATAGTATGATTTTGATTTCCACAACGTGTGACCAAGATGATCACTCTCTGATTACTTTTATTAATACCTACTTCTCAACATTGGAATCTAACTTAATTGGATGTTAATAATGTTTTTTTTTAAATGGTTACCTTGAGAAGATATTTGTAGATTCCTCATGGTTATAAACCACTCTTATAAGGCACTTCTCATACTCTTCATGCTTGCAAACTTAATAAGTATATATATGGCCTTAAAACAAGCTTTTAAGGTGTTGGGTTACGAAATTCAGTAATACCTTACTTTGTCATAATTATAAACAATTTAAATCTAATTCTTGTTAGTTTACTAATGGATACGATTCAAATTTTGTTGTTGTCTTAGTTGTCTTAGTTTATGTTGATGATATTATCATTCACGAGCTAAGCAAGAATGTTATTTTACACATAAAAACTCTTCTTAGTCAATATTTCAGATTAAAAGGTCTTTGAAATCTTAAATTTTCCTTTGATTAGATTTATCTAAATTTTAAAAAGAAATATTTGTGTTAAAGATATTGTATTTTGTCTATTTTAAAATATTGGATATGCTGGAATGTAAGTCTTCAGTTATTTCTATGGATTTTAATCTAAAGTTTAATGTTGAGTATGACACTAAATTAACATATCCTAGATAATACCAAAAACTCATTAGTATGTTTTTATACTTAACTACATCTATACGGGACATATACTTCAATATCCAAATTTAGTCAATTTATTTCTAATCTTTATATTAATTGTAAGAGTGTTGTTAACACTCACTTTTAAGTACCTTAAACATGTTATCCACTAGAAATACTTCTTAAAGGTGATTTTGATACTCAATTACATATTTATATTAATATTGATCGAAGATCTTAATAGAAAAAAAATATCATATTTATATTAATATTGATTGGAGATCTTAATAGAAAATAAATCCACCATTCGATTTTACCTTCTGGACAACTCTTTAATCTCTTGAAAGTCTAAAAGATAAACTCTATTAACAAGTTTTCTGTTCAGAATACAAGACTTTCTTAAATATTTTAAGTGAAATAACTTGGTTACAACATTTCTTAATTGACCTCCACATTAATACTTCTTTTGTCTGGAAATATTATGATAATAAGATTATTATTCATATTGTATCAAATCCTACTTTATATAAGAGAATTAAATATATGAAAATTGACATGTATCAAAAACTCATTTGTATAAGTGAATACTATATCAACTTGCGGATTGCGGAGCGGTTTTACTTAATAAAGATTGTTTTTCTAAGTATTATTTCCAAGATGATCATTACCAATATTTTTCTTCTTTATTGAGAGGGGTTTATTAAGTTTGCTAGTATTGCTGTTTCAAGTTATTTGTTAGTTTGATTTAGTGTTAGTCAGTTTTCCTTTCATCTACTGCCTTATATATTCTATAGCAGTCCTGCTTTCTAATTACACTTTTCCTGTTATCACTTTTGTAATCGTTATTTTTTCTTTCTCCTTTCTTTTCTGACGGAGTCAATATCAACAATAAATCTATTCCTTCTTTACAATATTTTATGATTCGTTTTGCAAAGTGTTTGTTTTTTCTTTTATTATATTTTAAGAAAATTAATATAAGTTTATGTTATTGTATGATTTTTAAAGTATACGAAATTTGTTTTAAAACATCCACGTATTTTGTGATAAGTATTACCAAATTAAAATTATATTTATCTTAACTTGTAAAAAGATATATTTGTTAACATAAATTAAAATGTAATACAATATTTTTGTGTATTCAGTTTAATAGACAAATTACTATATTTTTACAATTTACTTATATTTCTTCATATGGTCGTTTAGTAATTTAGAATTCTTTTAATGGCTTTCGTATTATTTCATGTAGGCGTTTAATAATTATTTTTCATACTTTATTAAATTGGTTATTGTTATATTAATTTCATTCCATATTATTTTTTATTTAATATATTTTTAAATTTAACCTATAAATCCAATTTTAAAAATTATAATTTTTCAATTCAATTTTATCTTTTCAAAATTTGGGAACATTGTAATTAATTATTTTTATATATAATTTAAAAATAATTATTTTTTAAATATTATTTCCATTACATAAATTATTCATTTCATAATTAATCACTTTTAAAAATATAATTTATGCTTGTTTTTCTTAGAATACAATGAAAGATATTTTTGTATTGAGTTATATTACATAATTAATTTTAATTTTTTTCTGTTAAATCAGTGTTTATAGAAGTTTTTATTTAAATCTCTCATGTAAAGAATCATAGTTTTCTTTTTCTTTAATCTAAAAGAAGAAGCTAAAATTATTAGAAAAGAAAAAGTGAAAATGAAAAGTATATATATATATATATATATATATATATATATATATATATATGTGTGTGTGTGTGTGTATATATATATATGTATGTATATATAAAAGTACGGCCAATCAATAACCAATAATATGCCTCATTAGATTGTGTTTTATTCTCTGTTTCAGAAAAGTGGTGTTTCACAAGCCACATTTATGAAAAAAAGTTGGAGAGTAGGGTACCATTGAGAGTGGTAGAAAGCTGCTTTAGATAAACTAAAATACAGTGTACTTTCTTAATAAATTATAAGGAGAAAAATAAAGTGCAAAATATAAAACGCACAATCCTAATTAACCATTATAAAATTTGTCATCTAATTTGTTTGAGTCCAGATTTTTTTTATATTGATATATCAAAATTAGTATATTTTAAAAGTATAATAAAAAAAGACATAAAAACCTAATATAAAAAAAAAATCTAAATTCGTTTTATTTAGGATGAATGAAGCTAAAGAAGTTGGACACTTCCAGAAACTTCTCATTTCATACTAAAAACATGACACTTTTTTAAGCTATGACATATTTTCCTATAATCATATTACGAAGTATTTATCAATTTTTAGATAATTTATACATGTTAGAAAATATGACTAATTTGTTCTAGATACATTTTTTTTATCGAGATTTTGATTAAATGAACCAAATCCATTACTAGTTGAATTAATAATTCAGTAGTATTTTTTTTTCAAATTTTAAAAATACCAAATATTTAGGTTGTATATCTCGTTCAGATAATATATATATATCATATTATAACATTATTAATGTAAAGTTTATTTTACGCAATAATTGTGTAAAATTAGGTTACATTTGAATATTACTCTCTAAATATTTCATTTAATAAAAAGTAATAGTCTCTGTTATAAATTTTCGTGGAATAAAAAAAATGAAACCTTTGAAAATGAAAGTTAAACGGTGAGAAAAAATTAAGGATATGTTTTATACATTAAAAAGAAATAAAGAGAGAAAAATAGGAAAAAAAGAATGAAAAAGAAGTTAATTAAAAATAAAACAGGACTTCTTTGATAAAGTAAAATTAAAATAAAATAAATCACTTAATATATTAATATTATTTAATTTCACTTAACATACAATAGTTCTGTATTGAAAGAGCAACGGAAATAAATTTTTAACTCGAATCCAAATTGAGCCGAGTTAGTCACTCAAAGTTAAGCTTAATGAATTCAAAAGGCACAATAATTTTATGAAAAAAATTATTTTTTTATTATTTTTAGATCAATTAAAGTATCATTTATTTATTTGAACAGCTTTTGTCTTAATAAATAATTCTAATCCATAACCAAATGATTTCACTAACATTTTCTTACATTGAATAAGAATTAAAGATTATTTATTGATCTTGTTAATGGATAAAATTTAGATTCTGGGAACAAGAATCTCATCTTTATATTATCTTTCTAAAACACTTATTTTTTATTTATCTATGAACTAGAAAGAAGGTGATGGTGATAGAAATTTTTTGCATGTTATGGTGGAAATGAATTAAAGAGAGTGATAATGGTTAGATCTTACGAAGGTCTTGTTACTGCAAACGCATCTTCAGCCCAGCCCCATGAAAATCTCACTTTAGTGCCAAAGATGCCACCAACCACATCAATCAGTCATTTCATCTTTTCAAATTTTTTCCCTTCGCTATGACTTAATGGTGTCATCGGATAGAGACCATGACCCAATTCAATTCAAAACCAAAAATCATGCTCAAATCTTCCCTTCACCTAGTAGCCAAAACACAACCCATCATCACTACGTTTACCTTAAACTGCACACAAACATACGTAAGTAAAACTACATTTTATACTATGATTTTTAGTTTCAGAAACAAAATGAGAAAACAAGTCGTTAGATCCTTATTTCTTATTCTATTTTTTCATTTTTCCAGTTCTTCATTGTTCCAGACAGTGAGCTTGTTTTGAGATGCGTGTTCTTTTGAAATTTACCTTCAGCATTTGCAAAAGGAAAAATAGTACAGGATTTAACGGTGTACCAAACTAGAGCTATTCAATAGCAAGAGACATGTACCTTGTAAGGAGTTAAAAATGTACACAACTCAATAGTTTTCCTATACGAGTCATTAGATTTTTGTGCATAGTACGTACATATTCTTCCAATAACAGACATATTCATATGTTTGGATTTGAATCTTCTACTCTTAATAGCATTATTATATTATAATTTTGTTAAAGAGAATAAAAAAAGAAAGAAAAATATACTTTGACATCCTGAGAATTAAAAATAATAATATATATTTGTATTTTAAATTAAAAATTAAGAGAAAATATGATTAGAATATTAATTTTTGGGTTGTCACTGAAAAGGAAAGCATATCCTCTGCTGAGTTTATTTTGGCATGATGCATAAGATGGAGACTTGCATTGTTGGCACCTGCCAGGTGATTTTCAGGTGGCTCGACAACCACAAAAGACGGCGCTGTCACAGAGATAGCAGTGGTATCTATCGAATGTGTTTTGCAATAATTAAATCTTTAGCATTACTTTCTTTAATCATTTCTTTTTAAAATGGCTGCACCAGCCATCATTCTACTCTTTGAATCACACCACTATAAATAAATCCATGCCATTCTCTTCTCAACCTCGCAGCAAAACTTGCACCCTTTCCTTCATCCTCTTCAGACTTCTTCTTCTTTTCAATGGCATCAAAGTTTATCTTTACCACTTTCGTTTCACTTATGCTTCTGTGCTTGCTCATTATGAGGGAGCCTTCTGGTTTGTAAAATTGTTCATTTTTTCTTGTTAGTGTAGTTATACGAGGGGCAAATGCATGGAGTAACTGTTTTATTCATGTTTGTTGCTATTGCAGCTTGTGGTTCTGCATATGAATGCTTTGGTTCTAATGCAGCTGGTCTCGAAGAGATTCGAAACAGGAAGGTCTGTCACTACACTACATATATATGAGCGGTTCAAATTTTGAAGTGTTTTTCTCCTTTTGACACTTGATTTTATAGGATCATAACGTGAGAAATATATTTTTGGAACATATTTTCCGGGGTGCGTATTCATTTCTGTAACTTTATTTGCTTGTGCAGGCGCTGTCTGTTTTGAAGGATAAGAAAACTGCTCTGAAGGCTAGTTTGCAAGGATCATCAAGCATCAAGTATGGTGAAAAGCCACTGAGCTGGGAGTTGAGAAAGGTTCCTTCGGGTCCAGACCCGCTGCATCATAATGGTGTCAACCCCAAAAAGCCTCAAACCCCTTAAACTCTCCACATGAACCTGTTTTACCCTAGTTTTTGTTCTCAGTATGAACATCTATCGCATAAGTTTATTGAAAAAAAATATAAGCATACACTCCTTTTCATTTTTACCTCTTTGTATTCCTCGTTTTCCTTCACCTCATCCACCCCATTTCCAGGTGTATGTTTATGGGTGCTCAAGTTGTAGTAGAATTATATATATGTTATGTTGTTTTTGTACTTAGCTGTGTTAATTAAGTAGTATTTAAGCATGCACACTTCCAAGACTGGAACCAAGTCTCAGTTAAGCAAAAGCAAATGTAAGTAAAGTTAACTAGTTAAAACCAGTTAAATAAGGAAGCAAGAGTTATTTTATCATGGATTTTTATTTTTTTTTCACCTGCTAAAACATTGTGCACACAGCTATTCATGGATGGGACATGAACAACAGTGACATGATGTGTTCTGGCTCCTTTCACCCGAATACTACAAAAATATGTATCTGCAGATATGCTTCTCTGCAATAACTAACCTGGAGCTTCTATTCATATCTATGCTCATGCTGACGCGGGTCAGTTAGATATGACAGCAATGTCACAAAGGTGACGCAAGAGAATCATTTCCATTTTCAAAAAAATACCCCAATATCTAACCTTATACAACATAGGGAAAAAAACCTAGTAATAGGAACAAAAAGTAACCGTGACCCATAACCAAATCCAGTAAAATATTATCTGATCCTAGTAAAGGTGGCATGCGTGTTTTGAGAAATATATTATTTGTGAAACATTTTTTTATATTATTATATGTTTTCTTCATTACGCTTATAAAGTGGAAAACAGTTTCACTGCGTGCATATGGGTGTATGTGTTGAGATGAAGGCTAAACGTCGCGAACCCGTGCCTTTCTACGCTACACTTCTCGACGCTTGCTCTTCCGCGAAGCACTTAAAGAATCTAAAACGAATCCATGCGCTGACCATCACATTGGGCATTTCAAGCAATGACTTCATTCGAAGCAAGCTTGCGTCTTCCTACGCTTGCTGTGCCCAATTGAACGAAGCCAATATCCTCTTCTCCTTCAGCATTCGCCAACCCACTTTCCTTTTCAACTCTCTCATCAGAGCGCATTCATCTCTCAGCTTGTTCCCTCAATCCCTTTTCATCTTTCGCCAAATGGTCCTTGCCCACAAGCCCTTTGATCGTCACACGTTACCCGTGGTGCTGAAATCTTGCGCTGGTTTATCGGCTTTGCGGCTTGGGCAACAAGTACATGGGGCTGTTTTGGTTAATGGGTTTGCCTTGGACTTGGCAAATTCTAATGCTTTGGTGAACATGTATGCCAAGTGCGGGCAATTGGATAGTGCGCGCAAGGTGTTTGATAGAATGTGTCAAAGGAATGAGATTACGTTTTCGACCATGATGAGGGGTTATGGAATGCACGGGAAGTGTGGGGAAGTGTTTGACTTGTTTGATAAATTGGTGGAGGCAGGGGAGAGGCCTGATGGTGTAACTTTTACTACGGTTTTGAGTGCGTGTAGTCATGGGGGGTTAATAGACAAAGGGAGGGAATATTTTGAGATGATGGAGGTAAGGTTTGGAGTGAAACCTGAGGTGCAACATTATACGTGCATGGTGGATATGTTGGGGAGGGTTGGTCAGGTCGAGGAAGCGGAGAAGTTAATTTGGAGAATGAAGGTTAATCCTGATAGAGCTTTGTGGAGTGCCTTGTTGGCAGCTTGTAAAACTCATGGGAAGGTTGAGGTGGCTGAGAGAGTAATAGAGAGGATTTATGGAGGGGAACTGAGTGTTGCATCGTCAATTTAAATTCATTGTACGCGGATTTTGCTCATCAGAGAATGCATGCAGCTTAAGGATAGGCAATTTCCTGTCTTGCATGGCCATAATTTAAATCTCGTGTACATTTTCTCATATATTCAATTTTTTTACGGGCTTTATTCTGAGACGCAATAACCAATTGATCATGTATTCAAAATTTCGTCCCAGTTGATGATAAACAATTTGAACTGGTATATGTAGTTACAAAAGATATTTCTAGATTGGTATACTTGTAAGAAGAGTACATTTTTTATCAGTTACTTTCTTAAACTGAATTAATAGGTCAGTTCCAAAATTAATCATCCTCGTAACATTCTTTTCTAGAGAAATCTGGAACATAGCCACATAATTGCAGCTCAAAAGACAGAAGTTCTAAAGCTGCGTAAATATGATCGTTCTCTTCGTGAGATTTATCACCAGCCACAAATTTGTGAATGCAGGAGTCAATCTCAATGGAACTAAAGCCTGGTATCTTTTGTATCCCGCGTTCCTTCATTCTCCTCCTAACCTTGTTTGCACCATCCCACTTTCCAACTGCTGCATATATGTTAGAAAGAAGCACATAATTTGAATCTTTCTCAGGGTCCAATTCAATAAGATATTTCATCACATTTTCAGCCAACCCAATATTCCCGTGAGTCCTACAAGCTGCGAGCAATGACCCCAAAACAACTTCGTTTGGCCTCATGGGCATACTCTTCAAAACATTCCATGCCTCCTCTAACCTCCCCGCTCTACTATAGAGATCCACTAAACAACCATAATGCTCAATTCTAGGCGAAATTCTACGAACTCTCTTCATATTTTCAAAGATTCTGAGTCCTTCGTAAATTAGTCCTGCATGACTACACGCCATTAGAGCACCTGTGTGGCTGACTCCATCTGGTTTGAACCCTTCCTCCTGCATCGAGTTGAAGTAATTCAGAGCCTCATCCACGAAACCATTAACAGCAAAACCCACAATGATTGAGTTCCACGACACCAAATTTCTATTGGGCATTCTATCAAACACCTGACGAGCTAACTCTATGCATCCACATCGAGAATACATGTCTATCAACGAGTTAGAAACTCTAACATTGTTCCTGAAAGCTTGTGTCATCACAAGTCGGTGCACCCACAAGCCAAGACCGAGTGTGCCCAAGTTGGCACACGCAGCAATAACAGCAATAATAGTCACATAATCATATGCCACCCCAGCGAGCTGCATTTCTCGAAAGCACTCCAGTGCTTCCTCGTGCAAATCCTTCTTCACAAACCCACCAATTAGAGCAGTCCAAGAAATAGCATTCTTGATGGGCAATTGATCAAACAGTTGGAGGGCATCATCAATTCTCCCATTCCTCATGTACCCATCAATCATCGTGTTCCAAGACACCAAATTTCTGACACCCATTTGATTGAATGCCAACCTAGCCAAATCCACACGACCGCATTTAGCGTACATGTCAATCAGCGCGGTGCCCACCATGACATCGTTCACGTGCAAGCCCAATTTGCATGCATGTGCATGTACGGTAGTTCCAAAAGAAATACTACTCCGCGAAGGATGGTGAGCGCAAACAGAGAGGAGTGTGATGAGAGTAATATGATTAGGTTCAATGTTAGCTTCTCTCATTCGCACAAACTCGGAGGCAGCTTTAACCAAATGACCACCTTTGCAATACTGAGCTATGGAAGATGTCCATGCTACAACAGGGTCAGTGTAAGAAGTGTGGGAGTGTGTTTGTTTTGGAAGTGAAATTGGTGAAGATGGTTTTGGAGGGTGGGGAAGCTGAGTTGGCGTAATCGCGCACGCAGGAAGAATCATTCTTCTTCAGAATCAAAATCCCCTCTCTTGAGATTAAGAGTCAACTCATATATAATCTGGTTCAATCTCTCTTTTAACTTGTGAGTGAAGTAATTCGAGTTAATTTTGATCTATACTAAAAGTAATATTTTTTTCAACCAACCTTATTCGAATCTGTAAGTCGGGCAAGTTAAAATTAAATTATAAATATATATTACGTATATTTTTTATTTTTAACTAGTTCAGAAGTTAATCATAACTTATGAAGAAACTAATTTCAATTTTTTTTTCTAGTTTTTCTTCCAGAAAAAAACTTATGGAGAAACTCGTTCAAATAAATATGAATCTAAAAAATTTTGATGCAGTTTATTCATATAAAGAAATTTAACGTACTTAACATTGATTATATTTTGGTCAGAAATTAAATTAGTGTCAATGTTGTACTAAGAAATAAGACATATAGCTAAAAACATGTGTAGTTTTCAGTTTGTTTTTATTTCTATTTTAAAGAGAGAACCAAGTAGTTGCGCTGTAATGTTGTCGTTATATTGTTCATGTGAAGAAAACACTTTTTTGTACAGTGTGTTGTGTATTATATTGTTAAATGACTAAATACATGAAGGGGATCACAAAAATTAACAAAGATTCGGACACATGAGTTCTATATGTCCATGAAACATTGGAAGAGAAAAAACATCAGAACTAGTGAGAGGTGCGTTGGAAGAGAAAATACATATATACACAATATAACATCCACAATACTATAGGAAATTGTCACACATTGTAACATTTCTCTTTCTTAACTTTATATTTAAAAACCTTATGATTTTCATAAATAAATTAGCTTTAATTCGTCTTCATAGAAGTTATTATGCCTCAAAATACTAATCTTCTACCAAAGAAATAAACTCATCCAACTTAGTATTCAAACTTAAAACACCTCTGCAGTTGCTCGTTAAAGCTAAAAACATACTAAAAATGTAACATCAACCTAGACAGTGAAAATCTTTCTAATTGAATATACCTGAATTGAACCCTAATTCTCTCCCATAAAATCGTTCACGGTCGAAAATCGGTCTCCCCTCAGTATGAACACAACAAATTTCAAGTGACAAATCTGACCAATTCCTAGCCTTTTGTTTTTATATATATAGATAATAGATTTTATCTAACATTAGGCTTCACCCTTCTTTTGGAGTGATACAACATAGGTAAGTAGCTTGATAATCCGGTAGTTGTCAGGAAGATTCAATTAGATGGAAAAACACTAAAGAAGATACCAAGACTTCAAGTGCCTAAAAATGTGTCACCATTTTTAATTTATCAATGCAGGTGGAAAATCTCATGGATAAAATATTCTGCTGAGCATTTCAACAATAACACTTCCCATAATTACATGGATGGGGATAATAACATAGATGAACATGACTTGTCACGCAGAATCATTACTATCAAGTAGAAATTGATGTTCCTGTATACAAGACAAAATAAAGAGAAAACATGTATAATTTATCTACATCTTCGTATGGTATTTTAATGTCCAAAAACAGAACAAAATCCAGAGACATAATTTTTGCCTCTTGGCTGCAGAAACAGACATGGTGAATCCAAGTGAATTTGAATAAGGATACAACAACAGGATCCACGAATTGCACTAAATTTGCCTCAATATCATCTTGCATCAGCAGAAGTAAAAGAGTCTGCAAAACCAGTAGGCCTGGCTGCAATACTGCTTCTGCTGTTGTCAAGACTAGAAGCATAGCTGAACTCTTTGCTTTCTGCTTCCTTCCAAATCTTCAACATCTGAGGAAGTGGTCTTGTGTAGTCGATGCCAGAGTAGCAGTCTAATTCATCATCAACTGGTTGCCATTTTTCCACCAATGCTGCCAGAACATTGACTGCATGACCCATATCTGGCCTATGATGTGCTTCCCTTGCAGTGCAATGTCCAGCAAGTTCAGCTACAATAGTTATGCTATCAAAAGTTTCTTCAGATGCTTCCAGAACTGGATCAATGGCGGACATAAGCTTCTCCTTGCTTGATTTAATTCGCCAAAACCATTCAGCCAAGTACCGGCTCTCCTCTGGCCGGCTCTCGTCAAGTGCCATTAGTCCAGTCAGAAGTTCCATCAGAACCACACCGTAGCTGAACACATCAACTTTTGTGGTGATTTTCCCCATCACTGAAACACATAGAAATTCAGTATGAAAAGCTAGGCAGGCACATCAAACACACTGAGATGATAAGCCATCACACATTGCAATGGTATCACACCAACTGTTAGATGAGCGATACTAGTATCGTATTGCTTACAAATTTTGAAACATTATGACATGTAATTAATTATTAGACATCATTTCTTGTTAACTTTCGTTTTTTCAAATACAGACAGAAAGAGAGACCTCTTGCACACTACTAAGATGTTTTCATTCTAAGAACATTGTAACTGACTATAAACTAACAGAAACTACATGCTAATTTCTAGAAAGCGCGTTTAGAATGATTCCATCAGCAGTTAATGCTAAATTTCTACATATAAATCATGGTCAGAAGAGGTGAAATTAAGCGATACCTGCATATTCAGGGGCAAGGTATCCAAATGTCCCAGCAAGCTTGGTAACTACAGACTTTTCACTGTCTGGGGCATGCTTCACCAAACCAAAATCTGAAACTTTAGCCCGGAAATCATCACCCAGTAAGATATTAGAAGACTTAAGATCTCGATGAATAAAAGTCTGACGGGCAAGACTGTGAAGGTATTCTATCCCTCTGGCAACATCTAGTGCTATTGCAAGTCTCTTTGACCAAGACAAAGGCTCCAACTTCAAGTTTTTCCAATGAAAAAGATGCTGGCTTAGAGCTCCAAGAGACATATATTCATAAACCAAAAGTCTTTCATTGCCTTCAATGGAATACCCCAACAAGGATACCAGATGGCGGTGCCGTACCTTGGAAAGAACAGCTATTTCGGATTGAAACTCCTCTATTGCCTTAATGCTAATAACCCCATGCTCCATTCTCTTCACTGCGATCTTTGTCCCATCTTCAAGTTCCCCCTTGTAAACAGTCCCAAACCCTCCACGACCTAGTTCATTTTCTGAAGCAAACTCATTGGTAACCTTGCGTAGTACTTGTATAGAGATGACAAGGTTGCCATCCTCAATCATGTGAGAGTTTTGAGTTTCACCACTGATGTTACTCAGAGAACTTGTACCAGTCTTTGTTGACAAACTCCCAGTGGCGTTCGAAACTGCAACTTTAACAACGTTGTCTGGATCTGATGGATTACGAGGGTGAACCACAATGGAACTTGGAGCATCCAAGGAGGCCTTTTTGTTCTTCCTACAACATAGGAAGAGATAAACAACCAAAAGTGCTACAACTGTAAATAATACAAGTCCAGCCACTATTGCTGTTGTTTTGAATCTTTTCAAGTCATTTGGCTTGGATTGATTTGATCTTGAACTCTGATCTGAAACAGGTGGCTTATGAGAGGATGGAGGCTGTGATGGATTTTGTGGTGAAGGTGGGCTGTTAATAGGAACAGGACTGGAACCTCCTCCGGTTTGATTCAGAAGAGGATTACCCGTAATAATAATCTTCAAATCATTATGAAAATCTGGAAAAGGAGGCTCAAGATTGTTATAACTTAAATCCAACAACTCCAAAGATGTTAATTTGGTGAAATTGGTGGGAACAGTGCCGGTTATGTTGTTTCCTGAAAGCCTAATTTGACGCAGTGAATCTAACTTAGCAAGTGAGGGACTTAGTGTACCATTTAGCTTGTGTCTAGGTAGATTGATAATAGATATCTCTGAGTTGGAATTGCAGCTCAATCCAAACCATGACCCTGTGCTGCGTGTGCATGGTTCATTACCAGACCAATCAGAAACGAGAAATGAAGGGTAATTCATCTTATCTAGAAAATCCAGCAAAGTAGTAACATGAGGGGCACATTCAAGCCCAGGCTCATTTTGACAAAATAAATTGTTACCGTAAGAAAAATTTGCAGCCTTAAATTTCGGTATTGGACCCATTAGCATGTTGTTATTTAACACAAGGATATCAAGGTCCATAAGTGCCAGGGACTCTGGAATCAAGCCAACAAGTTGATTGCTATTGAGATTGAGTTCCTTCAAGGAAGTTAGATTTCCAATATTCTGAGGAATTCTGCCAGTGAACTGGTTTCCATGTAGCCAAACCTGTCTAAGGAAAGGCATCGAAGCGATAACATCAATAGGACCACTCAACCCACCACCATCTTGATTATTCAACCACAAAACCTGGATTGAAGATTGTGCAAAAGTTGCTGGTATGGCACCAGACAGCTTGTTACCTGAAAGCCTCAGATTTGTTAGAGATGGCAATGTGCCCAGAAAATTCGGTAATGGTCCAACCAAGTTGCATTGCACCAGAGAAAGGTTGGTTAACTGTACTGATTTTTCTAAATCCAGGGGAAACAACCAACCACTACTCATATTCAGTGGATTTTCTTCCAAAGACAAGACTCTAAGGCTGCTAAGTCCATTAAAGAAATCAGAAGGAATTGCATCAAATTTATTGTAATCCAAGAAAGCAAATTCCAATTTGGATAATCCACTAAAACTGGGCAACATCCCACTAAGGTTGTTGCGTTGGAGACCCAAATTGTAGAGTTCTGAGAGTTGGTTAAAGTTTTGAGGCAATGACCCTCTCAGACCAAGATTCTTGGCCTGAATCTGATTTACTCTATCTCCAGAACAGTACACAAAAGGCCATAAAGGAGGACCACAGGGATCATCTCCCTCCTCCGGCCACTTCAAAAGCTCAGGATTCTCCAACCCTTTTCTGAAATCATTCAAAACTTTGACATCATTTGGGTTTGTAGCACCATAACTCATTGTAGTGATCAGACAAAAACAGAACAAGATGAAGACTTCTTCTGTCCGAACACCTTCCATGGCTAGCCTAGCAAAACAAAAAGAAAAAACGAAAGACAGTATCAATATACGAACTTTCCCAGTAAAATCAGAACCCCATTACGCCAAACTGAGACACTACCCACAAGACTCGGAAAAATGACTAATGACAAGCTTAGAAGTAACTAGAACATAACATGAGTGTGAATGTGAGAGTGCGTGCTTGGTAGTTACACTAACCTAAAGCTATGCATAAACAAAGAGCTTTTCTTGAGAAAAATGTTGAATGGATCAGAGGAAATTGAAGTTCCCAAAATTGAGAAAAAGACAGGAAGAAGAATGTGCCAATGTGGAATGTCTCCAACTTTTCACATTTCATGAAGGAAGGAAGGAACCCTAAACATAGTGTCAGACCACTCCACAAAGATTGTCCCTCTCCAAACCCTCTTTTTCCCTTTTCTTTTTCTTTTTCTTTTTCTTTTTACCTCTTACCATTGGTTGGCTGTGATTTCTATTAAAAATTTGTTGGACATTGTAAAGGAAGTAAAAAAGGAAGAAGTTAACAATCATTTTGTCCCACATGTTTTGATCAACTAGTAGCAAGTGGATGGCATGTAGGAATTATTTGGGCTGGGAATTTATTCATTGAAAAAAAAATCATGTTTTTAATCTTTTTACATTTCCAGTCAACTACATCATCTTTATATATTTAATAATGAATTTAGTACTCAAATTTTAAACAAAAAAAAAACTTTTTTTATCTTTAAAAATTTATTATATTTCTAAAATTAAAAGGATGGGTATTTCTAAAGTTTAAAACTCAAATTTCTATTAAATATAGAATGTTAGTTCTCATTTGACTGAATATGCTAATCCAAAAAAGAATCATTTTTTATCTGGTATTCACAGTTTTGTAGGCTAAATCATAGGCATAATGTTACAGTGTGAAGGCATGTGAAATTGTAGCCTAGTGAGAGTAGAAACTAGATCTGAGGTTGAAGGGAACACATGCAGAGGTTTAAGGAACCTGATGATGTTGCAAAACCGCGGTTTTGCTTTGTCGTCGGCATGCAAAAACGAAAGACAAAAACAAAGGGTGGGTCCCCTTATTTAGGAAAGTTCCATAGAATTTGGTGGCGGGTCAATTTAGGGAAATGTTCCGCTAATGTCGGTACCGAGATAATTGTTCAAGGGCTACTATTTTATTTTATTTTTCAATAAATTATTTTAATTAAAATTTTTCTAACAAATATCTAAATTCATCTTTCAGATACGAGTATGCTTGATGTGCCTTCGATTAAATTTTTCATGCAAATTAGTTATTGAGAAATTTATCTACTCTTATATAATTTCTTTATGAATATTTGATGGATAAATATATATGTTTTATATTAAATATGAGAAGACTTATATAAATTTTTCAATGTGTCATTTATATAATTTTTTTACCTAAAAGTTCTATCATAATTTTCATTTCACGGTTTTGGAGACAACTTGCCTTTCTTTTCTTTTGCCTTTCTTTTCTTTTGGTAGGTAGAAACTAGAAACTACTTGCTTTTATTGCATTACACCCTCCTCTTTATATTTCAAACAAAAATAATAAATTTTCTAAATTTAAACTTATCGTATACATAACATTAAAATCAGATTTTTGAAAAATTAATATGAAGAAAATTTTAAAAATTAATTTATGTTTTTTTTCATTTTTTATTGAATCATATGTTTAATCATTTGCCTTTTCAAAAGTACTTAATTTGTCTTTTCAATGTGAAAAATGGATTAAATATAAAAAATAAAGTCAATTAGAATTATTTAGTATTTTTTTCATAATTAACTTTTTTGTTTGTTAAATCGAGAGAAAATAAAATGGAAAGTAAAAATAGGGGTAAGGATATATCTTTTCCCAATAATGACAAGACAAAAGTAAAAAAAGAAAAAAATAACATTGAATTTTAAAATAGCATTTTTTTATTTGATTTAATTTTCAAAAATTTCTTTCCTTGTTTTATTTTGTTGTCATTAATCTCTTGTTGATTTTCCAAAAACAATTAAAGTTATCATTAAAAAGAAAAATCGTTTGACAAACTTTAAGGAATATCGAAGTGTTAAACTTTGTTTCTACCTCTTCCATACTTTAATTTCTTTTATTTTTGGTATGTTGATTATTATGCTATGAAAATAGAATTTCAATGAAGTCTTAACATAAAGCTAGTGCTTTGGAAAAATTAATAGTTTATAATTATTGGTTTTAAAAAATATAATCAACATGTTCCGAGTATAATGATTCACTTGACTATTCCAACAAATATACTTTTAACCAAATACTTAAAGTAGGTCAGTATTATTTGTAAAGGTTGGGTGCAATCAAATATGAGGTGGGGTTTTCAGCCATCCATTCACATGACTGAATTCAGTCATAATTTTAATTAAATATTTTTACCAATCTTAGTTTATTATTTATTGAAAGTTTAATTAAGTACCTAAATTTATTTATTTTTAACAGATTTTATTAAAATATATATTTTTAATTTTTATCTAAATAGTTTATTGTTTATTTTTTTCCAGATGAGATTATGTTTTCTTTCTAATTCAAAAACGAATGGAAAAAATTAATCAATGAACTACATACAGAAAACATAAAAATGATTACATTATTTAGTTAATAGTAAAATGAAAGGATAATTTTTTAGGAAAAACTTAATGAAAAATATTTAAATTTATAAAATATTTAATATTTAATTAAATTTTTGTTGAAATCCTTATTACATGCGTAGACTTTTCTTTGAAACAAATGTCAACAATAAGGGTGAATTATTGGTCATACAATTAATTAGGGTTTAGACTTGGTAGGACTGAAGAAGGACCCACTTGCAATAAATTAACTCATGCACTGATTAAATGTGTCTCTATTATGCTGCTCGGAATAAAGACCTACACATGCATATGCTAACTGAAATTGATTCTAAGGTGGGAGACGAAAGAGAATTTTGCACCACACCACATGATATTGTAATTTAACTGCATGTGGGAGTTAATTACAAAATTGCAACTAGATATTGGAGGGAGGAATTTGAGAATTTATAGCTATTATTTTTGTAACTTTACCTCACTAGACATAGGTTATTTCAACTTTAAAATTGCTACTCGTAAAGCATATTCTGTAGTTTTGTATCCCAAGTTGCTTTTGGTATCTTATGCTAAGAAATTCAAAGTAGAATGATATTATTAAAACAATATTGGGTTATGGAATTTCAGCAACAATATAGATTTAAGCAAAATAAAGTCCGTTCCAATTTTGACCCACTGTTCGCGGCGTCAATTGGCACAATTTTCTAAGCCTAACTTGAAATATCTGTGATAGTGGGCTTGGTTTGTTGATGCCTTTTTCATAGTCCATATGTTTTGGTTTTAAGAGCATTCTTATTGTTTATTGACGTAATTATGTTTTGTGAAAGCAGATTACTCATGGCATCGTGTCAAAGCAAAGTAGAGTGGCGTGCAATGGAAGAATTCAACCAACCTGTTTTTCCTTCCAGTTAATAAGTGGTTTCATGTTAGGAGTATGAGTGATTCAAAGTGTAGTTACTGAAATAAAATATATACTTATCAAGCAATTTATAAATATATAGGTGACACCGATCTCTTTTAATATATATTTACAAAAATAGATTAGTCCGTATAACATAATACGAATTTATGTAAAGAGATGTATGACTGTATGACGTCAGAACGATTTCAGAATTTTTTAATAAAGTTATTATGGTTATTTTAATAATTACAGTAACTTTCCATAATTACACGAAATGATTGCACTATATTTTAACCCAAATTAATAAAGAAAAAATGTTATAAGGAAACATCAACTTTCAACTTAACTTAATTCAGAAGATAAAACCTAAAAGTCATTAAAATTATATTAAAAATGATCTTTTGACTCAAACCAATAAAAAGGAAATTTTATGAAAAAACACTAATAAAGAAAGTTTTTTTTAGAAAATACTAAATTCCAACACGATTAAGAAAGAAAAGAATTACAAGTTATTTAATTTAATTCCTTACTAAAATTATCTCAATCTTATCTTTTTTCATTAAAATCGTGTATAAATACAGACTTATCCGTTTTCTTAAATAGAAAAGTAAACATCCATTTTCATAGTTCATAGCATTTTAGTGCTTTATATAGAAGTGTAAATTTTATAATAATTATTTTTAATATAGATTTCACTTTTTTAAAGTGAGAAAGTATAATAAAAGAATGAAATTATAAGCATTAGTTGAAAGATAAAATAATGATAAATATGATAAAACCAGAGACGTATTTAAGAAAATATGAAATTAATTATAATTTAAATAATTGATTTCCAAATTAATGATTACTATTGTATTCTGCCGTTAAAAAGAAATTATTGGATCATCTTTCTCACTAGAAGAAAACTAAATCTTTTAGATGTGAGATATAGTTTTTAATTAGTCGATAATATAACCTTTAAAATATACATAAAAACTAAAATTAAAGCGAACCTTATCCATTGAACTCAACTAGATGGAAAATATCACATTTATAAATAATTTTGACAATCCCTCAATAATTACATGATAAATACCAGCCGTTCTTGATAATTGGATTTAATTAAGTTGAATTGTAAATTGATTATAATAATATATTTAGATAATTTAAAATTAAAAAATGAAGTTATTTTCCTATAATTGAATAACAGGGAATTACTTAAAATGTGAGTTCAATGGTTGAAAGTCACAACAATGGCAAAATACATGTTCCAAATAATACTAATAATCATTTCATTATTACTATAATATGTATATTGTGCTGTAGCAGAATACATGAGTTAAACAAAATAAATCCAACTCAATTTGCAGAAATATAATTGGATTGAGCTGGTAAACGAAGTTTGGAGGTGAATCCAATACTCTTAGGAAGAAGAATCTTACGAGTTTCTCAAGAAGGGCACTTTATCTTTTTGATAATTCTTAATGGCTTCTATAACTTTGACTGAAAATGTCTCGTCCTCTGGGTACCCACCTAGAGGATCTGATAGTAGAGGCATTCGAAAGTTGAGAACCCCCTCAAG
>Ga0209489_101001_pt1 | contig 57079 bp, 35 predicted proteins | sample SiratrowhiteBW_FD_187527 | JGI IMG/M metagenome (GOLD analysis project Ga0209489, IMG submission 187527) | Root nodule microbial communities of legume samples collected from California, USA - Siratro white BW (SPAdes) (version 2) | ecosystem: Host-associated > Plants > Roots > Nodule | place... | reverse complement strand
TTTTTTTTTTTTTTTTTTTTTTTTTTTTTTTTTTTTCGCTATTTTCAGTCTTGGTAAATAATTTTGGGTTTCTGGGTAAATATAATTAAAAAAATTATTTTTAAGCTATGGAGTGTGAGGCAAATACTAAACATATCACTGACTAGTGGTTCGTGTTAATGTTGGAATGTGTAATTTTATTAGAAAATACTAAAATTTATGCCCTTTAAGATGAGGAAACAAATTCAACCCACGATGTTCTGTCGATGGATCGTTCACATATGCAAAAAGGAATTCAAAAGGAAAACGCCTTTTCTAATTGTCATACTTTCTAAACTTCAATTAACTTTACTAAATTTATTATTCCTACTTTTATGATTATTATTCGTAGTTCTCCCTCGTGTTGCATAAGGTTGTTCGAAGCAATAATAACATCCTTAATTTTCAACCTAATTACACATTCCTGTCATATCATCGTAGTATAAAATAAGCAAATTACCATTGAATTTGTTCTTTTTCTTTATTTTCTTTGTGTAGGGGTCACATAGTTTTTGTAGGAGGGAGATTTTGTTTTATGTACTATTTTTTGAATTACAAACAAACAAAGGGACAACACGATTTTATTAAAGATTAATTTCTAAAGTTATTTTAAAGAACTAAAAGATGAATTGTATTTTTAGGATAACTAATTTCTGCATGATTTTTCCTTGAAGAACTAAGAGAGTAATTATATCAAATTGAGTGACTAAAAAACATTTAAATTTAAAATATATTTTTCGTTTTACAAATTGAATACTAAAACTTGTTTTGTTTTGCATCACCTAAGGATCTATAACTTTGCAATATTTCATCCCATCGAATTCAATCCTAAACCTTCACTCTCAATACTGACATAACATCCTCCTTTGCTACAAGAATTGAGTACAACTACTATATCTTCAATTGTAAATCAGAATCAAACTAATTAGTTTAGACAGACATTGGAAACTGGATCTACTTGAGAATATTAACCTGTTGCATAATGTATATATTTATATGTGAACAAGTTAAAGTATTAAAAATATATGTACATGATTCAACTATACATCTTGCATCTCAGATAAATTACAACCTATGAAGCCTGTGCAATGTTGTTAATTGGGAAGTGATCACACAACATTCCAAAATCTGAAGTACAGAATATGGCCAATCCTGTCTATAGAGGCTATTTGTGAGTTCCTATTTGGCTAGAGTTATTACTACATAGAATGCCGGCCATCACTCCTCTCCTTAGTTGGTCTTTCTTCTTGGATATCTTCCAACTCTTCGTCCTCTCCTCTCCTACCTGCCTGCTCCTTCCAATATGCAACCAATTTCTTCAGTCGAGCAATTTCTTTTGAAGAAACATTTTTGCTTGGATCATTCACAATTGATCTCACCCTTGATGCATACCTAAATTAGGATAAAATATAAACACAAGAAAATATTAGCCATATAAAACTTTGGGTGAAACATGTTCCTTTTTTGCATATTTCATTTAGTTCCTAAACAGAATTCTGTTTTTGTCCCCTGTACTTTCCTAAGTATGTCAAACATGGTTAATTGATGATTAAGGTTGTTACTTGACCGCAGAGACTAAACTATTAATAGAAAAATAAGGAAACAAATGCATTGGAGACTACATGTGAAAATAGCAAAAGGTTGAGACTAAAAACATAATTGCCCCAAAACTACTGAAGTGTTGAATGAAAACGTTGTTTCTTTTTGAAAAAACTAAAAGTAAACTAAGAAAACAAGGATTAAAAGAATATACATACATTAGAGAGTTATGCGTTTCATCCAAGCTTGATTCTGTTGGAGATACATTCACAAACATGAGAGTTTTGGCATTACCCCCAAGTGAATCACTCATCAACATCGTTAACTTGTGATTTCTGTAAGGTATGTGTTGGCCACCACAAGACAAAGCACTAATAACATCTCCGAGTGCTGATAATGATTTGTTGATACTTTGAGCTTCTTTAAGTTGATTACCTGCTGAGCCTGACTTTTTTACTCTTTCTGAGCCAGCAAGATCCACAAAACTTAACTGTATGACAGATTCAAAATAACAAAATTAACATCTATAATGCCTCAAGTTCAATAATGATGTTTTAAATTGTGCCATATTGATATATTTATACTTTTATTCAAGGTAAAAGACAATTAATGTATAATGATACCTTTCCCCTTGCAGTTGATTGGCTTTGAAGGTTGGTACTTTCAATGACAATTGATAGTATGAGATGAGATCTTGAGCTTTCGTCATTCATTCGTGTCCCTGATGTATGTCGCTGCTCAGCTCCCCTCTGTATTATGTTATTTAATTCCTCCGCAGTAGAAATGGACACAATTGTTACGTTTTCAACTGCTACCATTCCCTAAAATTAGAGTAAAATAAAACAATTACAATTAGGGAATACAATGCATGAATACAATAAGCTGTGTAATCCTACACCTTACAAGATATCAAATTTCAATTCTTTGCATTGAAGAACAAAATATCTAGAAATGGAAGTTTACATTCACAACATAGGAAAAATCACCTTTGAATCCTTCTTAATATCTAATTTTAAACGCTTTGCATTCTTGGGTAACAGAAGATCTACAAGTGTATCTTGATATAATTCCAACATATAAGCCTGCATCAAAGATACAAAGATGTCTACATCAGACAACAAAAACAGACTTTTGCAAAACTCATGATTTGTTGTGGTTAAGTTACTCAACATTAAACACATTGAAAGACAAAGAGAGAAAATATAATTTAATCATTTACCTATGCAAAATAAACACATTCAGTGGATTTAATGGCACGTGTATAAAATGCAGAGAGAAATATTCATTAATTGACATTTCACCATTGTTACCTTCAAGGAAAAAGAGTACTTGTTACCATCTCTCCTTAAAATCCTAAAAAGTTCTGCAGTGGCACGAGGGGTGAGCCCAGGATTTTTCTCAGCTCCATAGATTGTAAAAGTCTTTCCAGAGCCAGTTTGACCGTAGGCAAATATGCAAACATTATAACCATCTACAGCAGATTGCACTAGGTACTGCATTGAAAATGTAAAAAGTAAAACATCAGTAAGGAGTATAAAAATTGCTAAATCTATTTCCATGAATTTATTATCTAAAGCAAAAAGCAACTATGGTCTTTAATTTGTTATACTAATACTTGCCCTAGTATCCTCAAATACATCTTCTTGAGTGGCATCACCATCGAATACACGGTCATATATGTGCTGTTTCGATTTATCATCTTTCCATGGGTGCTCAACCGTAAACTCATCAACAGTAGTAAGAGAATCTCTTTCTTTGTTTGCAATCTCTTTTTCACTAAGAGGTCTTAACCGACAATAAACTCTTATTTTGCCTTTCATATCTGAAATCAAGAATCAAATTCAAATGTAGTTATTATATCAGTTATATATGTAAATCCACACATTCACATAAGCATAATAATTCTTGCATAGATGCTTTCTGTAAACCACCTTCTATGGTATTAAAATATCTCTTTCTTAGAACCTGCTCTTCCTTATAAAGCAATTCCATTTCAGCTAGTTGAGCCGCTTGCATCTTCAGAATGGCAGCTGTCTGTTCATTCTTTCTATCAATGTCCTACATGTAGCAAATAGGAATTTATAAAAAAATTAAATTTATACATCTAAAGTGAATGCCCGTGGCATTCTAACCAAAATGAAAATAAAATGAGCACCAAAACCTCTTTCATTTCTCTCAATTCTTCTAGTTCATCTAAATTGTTCTTCAAAGCAGCCACCTCAGAGTCCTTGACCGAAAGTGTAGACTTGGCCACAGTCAATTCTTGTCTAAACATATCCAGTTTTCGTTCAAGGTCATACGCCTGAGAGTTCAAATTCTTGCGTTCTTGCTCAAGTTTACATTGTAGAGAACTAATCTGCATTACGGCCACCACTAAGGCATTGATTGAACATCATCTTGGATTAAAGAATATGGATTTAATTGAAATAGAGTTCCAATATTCTATGTTACCTCTTCTTCACTCTTCTTCTCAGACTCAAAAAGCTTCTGTTCCAAAATCAACTTTTCACTTCTCAAGCTTTTGATAGTCTCTTCAGCTACAAGCAGCTCACCTTTACATAGTTTTAGGTCTTCTTCAAGTTTTTGTGACACCTAAGGCACCAACCGAAGTCCAAAAATTATACATTAGTGACAATGTCTATACTGCTCGGGAAGGAAAGAACAAATGAATAGCCAGCCAGTTTCAAAAACCATCTTACTTGGTTATTTTCTTGAAGCGTGTCCTTTTTGGTGGCGTTTTCTGTAACCAGATTACTCAGCTTGGCCATCTTTTCTTCCACGTTTCTTTTCTCTAGAATTGTAGCCTAATAGATTGCATTGCATAATCACTAAGACAGCTCAATAATGAATGGTTAAAATAAGACTACCTCCGTGAAAATTTAAGACCTTTACCTGAAGTTCCTTATCTTTTTCGTAGCATAATGACCTAAGTTTATCACGGTCACCAGTAACTTCCGCAAGACTCTGCTTATCAGCTTTTAAAGACTTTTTTAAGCCATCTAATTCTTGTAGCATTTCCTCTTCTTGTTTTTGCTTCTCACGCAATTTTTCTAGCAACTATTCAACATGATTTAAAAATATTACAACAAATAATTGAGACATGCATTTTACAGCCCAACAGTAAAAGGGTGGCTCAACGAATGTTCGTTTGATTCAGCTTATTTTGAAGAAACATTCACCTTTCTTGAGCACTTTTGGGGTAAAACAGACTGATTTCTCAAAGTTTTAGCAGAAGCAAACACAGTACACCATATCAAAAGATTGGTCTCTCCATATACATAATTTCATGCAAGAAATTGGTCTCTTTATCTACAAAAAGTAAAACTCAATTCTGGGTCTTGTCTCTAAATTTTTATTTTTAATTTGTGCATAAGCAAATTTTATCTTATTGGGAAATTAATTTCATTTTTTCCTTCTTATTTTCCTCTCCTACAAAGAGTTATTGAGAAGCTCGTACAAACAAGCCCTAACTCTATAGTCTAAAGCCACATTAGGATGAGATCTTTACTCTTCAAATAGAAGCAAATAAACCCTATGGATTTCTTTTACTATGCAATTACTCAAAAGAAATAATAATTTTAACGGTTCAGTTTGGAGTCTAATTTATGTCCTACATAACATACAATGAGCTAGTTTGGATAAAGTTATCAACAACTACTTAAAATAAAAGTAAATAAAAAAATAAATCAATTTTCTCTCAAAGTTAAAACCAACTTGTAGGTCAACTTACTTTGGAAGCCGCATTCAACTTGTCAAAAAGTTGAAGTGCATAACTAGATTTTAACCTATAGGAGAAGTTCAGTTCATTTTATTTCATTATTTCTTCTCCTGTAAGAACTCATAGAAAAGTTTATCTGAATTGAGCCAATAACATGTATTAGAAGCTTAGACTTACTTGATCAGCATTTGTTTGAGACTCTTCAACAAGTTTTGATAAATCTTGAACACGTTTTTCATATAATTCCAAATTAGAAGGCTTAAAATTTGTAGAAGTGTCTTCATTCAAAGAACCACCCACAGTAGATCGAGCTTTGGAATAGCGGCGCAGCATAACATCATTTATGTGTGTCTGAAGAGCTACACAAATTTCTTCTCCCTTCAAAAGAATGATATAATGACATTGATTAGTGAGGAAGAATGAATCAAGTCGACCACAAAACTAAGAACATGCCAATACCTGCTTAGTCTCAAACTGAAATATGTGAAGAACGCCTGCAACTCGCATTTTAAAAAATACTGCAGTATTGCTGCTTCCAAATTGCATTATGTCTCTCAACTCGGCAGAGTGCATATACTCCTTCGGAACAGGACGGAAAAAATGGACCTAAAAATAGTTCATACCAAAAAACATTTAATTAAACTAAAACTTGTTTTTAACAAGAAGTTTTAAGCCTTATAATATCATAATTTAATCATTTGTTTGTCATACCCCTCTTTTGTTGATTCCCAAAATAATTCGTCCAGGCAAGAGTCCAATAGGATCATCAATTTTGCGAACATTGAAGAAAACAGAAAACCCATAAGGAAGTGTTCTCAATATATGGAGAAATTGTTGTCTTGCATCATCTTTAGTCACATGAGCCTATAAAGGGAACAACATTCTAAATCAGACAATGAAGAAAGTCATAATATTTCATCAAATGTAATAGTTTTAGTTTAAGCAAATATTCATTTCCATGATCAAAACTGATACATAAGTGGAAAATGACTTTGTTAGATGCTCAGTAAATGGTTTTGAAATAAGATGAATAACACAAGCTACAGAAACAACAAATTAATCATACTTAACACTGATCAAAGGTTAAAGAAAAGCAAATACCAGTGAATGATAGCAAGAAAGAATGTCCAACTCCCATTCCCGTTTTGCTCGAGTCATTGCTATTTGTCTAGGCAGAAATTGCTCCAGGAACGAATTCCAGTCACTGATCAATACAAAAATCTCAGAGTTGATAGAATCAAAAGAGAATAATAAAAAAGAGGTCCATGATCATAACATTATTAATCAAGAGAAGCTAAACGCTTTCGAAATAAAGTTTATGACAAGATGAACATTGAAAATCACTAACGTGCATGATTCAGGTCTTCTAACAAATCCTATCTCAGCCAAGATTTGCAATGCAGAAAGCTGAGCAGCGTCATCCCTTCCAATAGGATAGTTACCCAAAATATAATCATGCTGCAACTGTAACAACATATCCACGCAGAACAATTAATATCTTGAAGGTAATTGCAATTTTATTCAACGAAAACTAGATATAATCTAATTCACTCATACAACTGAGACAAAAAAAAAGGCATACCTGTACATAGGACAACTGCAAAAACATTGGATCTGTAACAGCTTCATCTGATTCACGAAATAACTTTTTCTTGAATATTAGCTTACAGTGCAAAATGTCTCCCTTGCTTCGTTCTTTAACTGCCTTAAATTCCGCCAGCAGATCACCGATATATTTATTATCATCTAACCCAATGTACTCCTCTGAGTAACAACAAAAGAGCTGTTAGACTACTGATCTCGTTAAGAATAATGATATAAACAAGCAAGTAGTGGAAGAAAACATGCCATTCCCAGAATCAGGTGACTTGGCCCCGGTAACAACTTTTCGACATTCAAATAAGCTAAAGCTCGAGTATGTTGACAATTTAATGATCCCGGCAAGTTCCTGAAGCAAATGTAAGTTGATGAATACAAGAATTTAAACTTGATAAAGTAAACACAATTGAAGCAATCGAGAATCAGTTTAGACAGAAAATTACTATTGCTAAGTTTGGATAAACTTCTTAACAAATATTACGGAAGAAGAAAATAAGGTGGTGAAATAAATAAAACATTAGTCATAGGTTTAAAATCAACTTAAACACTTTACCTTTTTCAAAAACTCTCCCATTTAACTTCCCCAAAACTGAAGTATATAAGTTGGATTTAACTTGAGAGAAGTTTGATTCATTTCACCTCTCTATTTCTTCCTCATAAATCCTATAAATGTTTATGGAGAAGTTTATCCAATCTATGAGCTATGTCTAAGACAGTATAGTAGTAGGGTGTTAAAGTCATAATCATAGTTAAATTGATACTGTGTAAACAAAACCTTCTTCCTATTAGCCATATATGAAGCAAAGTTCACCAAGTGAAACCCTTCCATCTAAGGACTAAATCATTCCATGAATCACACGTCCACAAAAAAACCATAATAGTTTTAAGAAGTTTACAGTCCTATTTCAATTTCCTCATTCTTCCATATATGTTATGCACATTTGCATCAGTTAGAAATGTATGCTGGATGCCCAAATCCTAGAAGAGATATCACATAAGCATTCAAGGGCTTCGAACAACCTCAACAGCATCAGCAACTGTTGTTGACAAGTCATATGTAATTTCTTCAAATGTTTCATCCAGAAAAAACACTATAGTTGTAAGCTTTTTCCCGGTCAACATGGCTTCAATCTCAATAGGTCCAGGTATTATATGTCTAGGACCAGCCTTGACAGAGTGCTTCAAAGCATTTAACGTATTTAAGGCAAGGGCTCGGATCTCAGCATCAGCAATCACACCATGTGCCACATTATGAACATATTCTGACAGATATGCTCCAGTGTCTTTACTGGGAGGCATGGACAATGCACATAAATACATAAGCTCCCATGCTTTAATCAAGCATTCCCTGCTTTTTCAAACCAAAAAGGTGTTAATTACTACCATGAGTCATGACACATGAATCACTGCACACAATACAAATGAAATTTACATACCTCTCAGGGTTGTTTCTCGTTTGTTTTGATATCTGGAGAAAAAGTTCATCTCGGAGTTCTGAACGCTTCAAACTTTGCTTGTATAATTTGCCAACAAGCTCAACTCGTTCATCTAAGTTTATTGGAGTTACACGATCAGATGAATCAACTCCAGTATATTTCAAAATTATTAGAAATAACTTTGTTGCTCGGCTTGCCAAGTCACTATTCAGCTTAAGTAAAGATGTAGGTATTGGATCCTGCAGGAATTACCAAGTTATCTTTTCATGTACCAAAAGAATAAAATTAACCATACACTATGGAAATATTGGTATTTGATTACCTTTTGGAAACAAAGCATGTCCTCAAATGTAAATTTCTCACGAACTTGGGGGCCTACAGATCTTTTTGAAAAAAATCCACGTTTTCCAGCAGACTGAATTTGTTTATGCATCAGTTTTAAGAATCCTTCCACCTTTAACAAACAACATTGAGGAAAACTTCGTGATGACAAATGACCATGCACTTAATTGAAGCAATAAACTAAAAACTATCCTTAATGCAGGAACTTAGACGAAACTCATTGAGACACAAATTACAAGGGAAGCATAATTATTCAAGAAACCTATATATAGTCCAACCTGGAATCTATCAATCAAGGGTACAGCTCCAGCGAGTTCTGCTGGAATAGCAGTTGATAGGGTTGTTGGTGTACTGCAACATACAAATAAAATAGAAAGTTAAAGTCTGAAGAAGCTTGCATATAGGCACATAGAAAACTCACTCTTTGTCATTAACTAGGCACTCAATTCAAGGGGAAAATCTTAGTAACTATAGACATTTTCTGGCATGCAACAAAACATGATGATGGCTTTCCTAGAGGTGCAACGGATAAAGTTTCAAATGCAGCAAGACATAATCTTTCATGGATACAAAATAAAAAATGCGTAAAAAAAGTACTGGTTCATATGTAAAATTTGAAATAGTAATTTAGATATTCTGCCTATCTCTTGTATTCCATAGCTTAATATCTTCTAACATGAGCATTCCAAATCATAAGATGCTAATTTCTACCAAAATATTGATTATTAAACATAGAATGTAAATACTTATTTGAATAATCTCCAATGTATATCCAGAAGAAAAGATGATACTCACGGTGGTGCGAAATTAGAGCCATCACTATCATAGCCATCACAATTGCTAACAGATGCATAGTTGTGTAATGGAGTAGCCTCATTGCCATTGCTGGAACCAAAGGAAGATCTGTTTGTTCTAACACTGTGGGCACTGGATGGTGGCACGTCAATGGTCATTTTGTTAAGCGAAACCAGTTAAACAACAACGTATGTTCCTCTTTATGTCCCTCCACTGCGCAAAAAAAACAGATACATAAGTAAAAATTACACCACATACACTGAGACACCACTTAAAACTCTATTTATTCAGAAATAAAATCAGATAAGAAATGTTAATGTGCGACAACTAAAAAGCCAAAAACCTCCCACGAAGTAGCAACACAACCAAGAATAAAAAGCCTATGAATTGCAGCAGCCTAAAACCAAACTAAGCCATCAACACACACCAACAGACCAAACCGTTAAAACGAATGGACAGTCCTGAAATTTTTCAAAAACAGCAAGAAAACAACAAACGGAGACAAGACAATCCCAGAAACCGAAATGCTTCAACATTGAACTAGCAGGTACAAGATGGGCGAAAGTCAGAAGCTTGCACACTTCCAAGTACCTCACTTGCAATTTCCATATATATTCACCAACTCAAACAATAAAACAAACAAAAATTGAAAACAGAAAACATAGGAAAATATAACCTTTGCAGCAGCAATAAGACCAAATGAGATGTGCTGTGCAAGAGAGAGAGAGACAGAGATCTGGGTGAAGTCAATGAGAGTGGATTCTTGTTACAAATGAGAGAAAGGGGTGTTCTTGATTTGAGACGGAAGCTTATACCGATGGACAAATGGAAGTGAGAGAAAGTCACGAGAGTATTATTAAACACCAAGGCTTTTTGGGAACTCAAACACCTTTCTACTTTCTTCTTCTTCACTCACAAAACAGCCTTCACATAAACAAAACACACAGAAACGATTACGCGACAAACATGAATGAGATACACACCCCCCACATGGCCACATTCGTATCATTTAACATTTACCATAACTCTTCTGCTTCCATAAACAAATGCCAAATGTTTATTTAAATGAAATTTATTATAAAATTTTCCCAGCTATAAAATATTTCCTTTGAAAAAGTAAAAACAAATGGACAGAATAAAAACAAAAAACTCCCCCTGTCATATAATGCAGTGAAGTAATAATTTCAATATTGATTGCTGTTATTAATGCTAACAAACAATAACTTCCATTAAATTGGTGAGATTAATAATCAATGTTCTGAAAAAAATAACCTTTTGTTTACCCTGGGAAGCTATACACTGTATATTTTAGTTTTATGTTATGAAGAATATTTATTTAAATGTGTGTGCCGTATGGAATATAAAATGTGGAAATAATGAATAGGCAATTTGAACAAGGCAAAGTGGGGCCCACAGTCTTTGTGCAAATTTTGTCCCTGTCTGTCTCCGGCGGGAAGAGGCCACCCAAAAGTTCGTGCTTTCTCTCTCTTCACTTTCCCTTTCCAGCACAAACCTCTGTGTGTCCAATCTTATATTTGAATTTAATAGTTATTCAAACTACTAAGTTCTATATTTTTAAGCAATAAACTTTTGGTAAAATTTATTATATAAAATGGAAAATTAAAATCAGTTATTCCACCAAATAATTGACTTTGCTGCATTCTGTAACCAAGCTAAAACAGTCATGTGAGGATAAAGCAGCACAGAGACAGTTCATTGGAAACAGTTTTTTTAGTTTCATTTATTCGGTGGATACCATATCTATGTCTTTTTTTAATGGCCCAATAATCTCAGTAAGAATGGTGTTGAAAAAAATAAAGAATCTTATTCAATCGGTAAAACACTACAAGGGATTTTTTTTTTTTTTATAATTATGTCGTGTTTTAATTATTCATATCTAACAATGTATATAACTAGAAATAAAAGTATAAGCTTTATTGAAGTTTAAGTTTGTTATTGATATTCTAAGAATTAGGAAGGGGTCTTCAGTTATGTAGTTTTGTCTGGTAAATCTCACTTACTGGTGTCTGATTATTTTTATGTTTGTAGCTTTGAGAGCATTGCTAGTGAATGCAATGTTTGTGGGATAAGTTTGTGGATGTTTCTGGGGTATACTCCACCCTTACTTCTTAATTTTTTGTTTTGTTTAGAAAAAACGTTTTTTATTTATTTGTTATTTTTAAAAGTCAAGGTAATATTATTTATTTGTTTCCAGTTATATTTACTTTTTTTTAATATTTAACTGATTTATGTTTATGCATTTATTATGAAGTATAAGTAAAAAAGGATAAAATATAATATATTAGAACTGTTTTATTGGTAAAAAAACTTAACCATCCTTTTTTTAGTAAAATCCTTATAAAACATAAAAAGAAATGGAAAAGTTTTTTTTTTTTCGATGGTAAGACTTGAATGGATATTTTTGTTTTATAACAATTTTAATTCGCATTGAAACAAAGGTAATAAAATAAATATTCAGTAAACGTATTAACATCACGTATTTACTAGAGATAAATCATTTGAGTTCAATTCCTTACTCATGCATAATAAAATTCTTTAGATAAACTTCACTTTTGCCATAAACCAATTTTATTTTTAGTGAATATTCCAGATGCATTTTTGCATACTTAAATCTGAAGCCTTAGTTAAAATATCTGAATCCAGTTTAAGTTGAACCAACAACAACGTGTTGATAAAAATAAATATTTTAAAATTAAAAAAATATTTCAAAACTAATTATTGTAAAGCTTGTTGTCTTTTATATCTACAAGAAGGAACTCAGATATTAAATAACTTACTTGTTAACAATTTATATTCACTGTTCACAATAAACGAAAGTATATTCCTTGGCGTTTTTGTTGCCCTTGTTAACTTAGAAAAATAATGGAATTATTTTTAATTTTTAATGACTTATTTCAGAAGTTGTGATTTTTATCATTTTAAAAACTTAAAAAATAAAAATAAAAAGGATAACATTGGCAAATTGTTCTCACGGGTTTGTTACTAGATTGTTTTTAGGACAGATTTCCTTGAAATCAATATTAACTACACATATTATTTTTATTACAAATACATATCTAACTTATATATTTCTCTTAAAGGTACATTTATTTTTTAAAACTTGATACATACTAATCATATCTGTATCTTATTAACATAAACACATTTACTCTCTAGGACATGTAAATTTGAAAAACAAAGTTTGAAGTTAAATGATGGATGAAAAAAACTTTTAAAAGCTTATAAATATACTCTGAATATTTATTTTTTATTTTCTATAAACAATACTTCTCTAAAATTTTAACGTTGATTATATATATATAATTGATTATAGGTTAAGTTTTATAATTTAACGTAATCAATTATTATAATTATTATATGTTAACGTACTCCGTTATATATATAAATAATCGATTATATATATAATAGATTTAATATTATATTTTATATTATATGTTATAATTAACTAATTATATTTTTTATTACCTATTTTAACATTTTTATTTTATTATAAATTTAATTATTATATATATATATTATTTAATTGTAATGAAATTAATATTTTTATTTAATTATAAAAATTAACTTTTCTTGCAAATTTGGTGTAAGAGAGGAGAAAGTTTGAAAGAAATTTTTTTATTTTTATTTTTTACATTTTCTTGTTTCATTTTTCTAACTTCCATTTTTTTTCTCCCCTTGCTATCTTTCTATCGTGGGAAAAAACATAGCGTAAATGATGAAAATATAGTAAAATTAACTCATTAGTGATATCATTCGCTTTAGAAAAATAATCAATTACTACTAATTCACTGGATCTAGCTTTAGTGGTATGTTTTAAAGTGACAACTTTAAATGCTTCTGACAAACACGCACCTAATATGTTAGAAAATCTCAGTTTTCTTGATGATGTGAAGCTGTATCCTAATTTGCATTACAATAATAATAATAAATGACAGAACCATACACATTCACATTTATTATGTAGCAAACAAATAAGAAAACAATTACATGAAAAATATAAGAAACAAAATGGACCCATTCAGAGTTCGAGAGTCCAAATCATGCACCAATAAACATATTATAATAAGTGATTAATATGTATTAATATATATATGAAGTGAAACCTTAAAGTATTATTAGCGTACCATGTCTATGAAAAAATAAAGATACGTAAGATCTTAATTGCCAAAGTGTTGCACCCTGCCATCTGTCACTGTGCCGGCTAGGGCCTGTATATATAAGGTAGAAAAACATGAGTTTCTAGAAATTGCAAAGGGATGATAAGAAATCAATGGCTTCAATTAATATGTAGTTATAACATTCACGAGACTATTCACTCAATGAATTTCACACCCAATTTCAGCTACATTTTGCACCTGCAAACAGTTCAGCATTTTGTTTGCATTGCTGCAAACGACATATTGAGAAGTTACTGAAATGGAACCCAGCCCTATAGCAGTTACCCTACACCCAACAACCAAACAGTGCAAGCTAGGGTTCTCTCTCTCGGCAATAAAGATAAACATGAGAAAGTTGAGAGCTTTAGAGGCCAATTGGGTGGTCCAAATTGCTGTAACACACATCAAACAAACTAAGTTTGATCCAAATCAACGAAAGCAGTTGGTAAAGGGGAAACTTTTGGCAACCACTAGGAGAAAAATATATGTTGGAAATGATTAAAATTCCTTTGAAAAGTGTGAGGATAGTTACTTGAAGTTTACAACATGCATTGCATTAATTGTCAACAAACAATGAATCATGTAGGAATCTCAACTTACATTCCTGGAGGAAAAAAAGTGTCGTTTATTGAATTGGATACTCATGATTTGCAGCATTCAAGGACTGATTTGCTCCTTATACTTTGCCAAATTGATTTTGATTTCATGTTTTGGGTTAGGTTGACTTTTGGCAAACATTGTCATAAACATTTTATGTCCATTGTTTTCCCATATAAGGTTGCTGTGTTAAAGCTTCCAGCTTTCGTATATTTCTTGCAAACAATACGATGAAATTACGCTCTCTTTAGAAGTAGCTGAGCAAATAAAAGGTGCATAACTCCATCACCAGTTGGGTATGTCAGATTCGTGCTAATTCTATACTAATTCCAAGTACAGATTTTAGTGACACATAAAAACGTGTTGTTGAATTCTAGTTCAGAATGCAGAACTGTACTTGGCATGGCTTCTGTAAGCAGAATCAACCATCACCTTAATGTAGCTATTTATTTGAAATTGGATTGTTGGATCTAGAAGCAGTTTGATATCACACAATTGGATGAGGATTGATTGATTGAAGCATTTTAGAGGACCCCTTTCTCACAATCAGAGAAAGATGACTAACATGAAGACTTATGTAGGGAATCTAGGCCTCCAAGACTCGCAGGCTAATCAATGAGTCACTAAGCAAGGGTTGGTTGCCCAATATACACTCTCACACACTTATCTCTGCATATATAATTCATTTCTTAAGTACTTTTCAAGGGTAATTTTGTTTAAAAATAAAATATAATCAGTTATATTAAATCCATAATTTTGGAAGAAATAAGAAAAATGTTAGATTTACATCTTTTTATTTGCTTGCTTTTCATTTTTTTCTACCAATCACTCAAAATTTTCAGAATTGTTGTACTTTTGTGTTTTTTACCTGTACTTCCACCCTTTCAAACAAGTCGTTGCTGTCGTTGTGAACAGCAGGACACCAACCAAACCATTAAATGAAGGTTTCAACTTTTTGCACCCAATTTCTTTTTGTGCTCACCCTCCATTAATTTCATAAATGTTTTTTTTTTCGGAATATAAGGAGTACATTTAGTAAAGTTTTTCTTTGTACGCCTCATGCTTTTCTTTTTGTACTTCCATTTTTTTTAATTCCAATTGTGCTCTCATTTTTTTTTTTCAACATATCAAGAGTATAAAAGTATCGTTAGGAATTACATGTTTTGCAATGTATTTTTTCCAAAAAGTCTTACAAAAAATTATGTAAATGATGCTTAATTTACATAAATATAGTGAGGGTTAGTTTTTCAGTGGCCACATGGGGGTTGTGTATTTTAGTGTTTCACTTGAAGACAAGGAATGAAGGAAAACATGGGATGGACGAACGAAAATCAAATATTTGTTTGTTCCACAAGTGTTTCTCTTTGCACCCCACATCTTCCACCTGCACTCCATAGGGGTATGTAAAAAATCCAAATGACTCATATCGTTTTGTACCCCCATATATTCTTCTTGGTGTTCCTTTGGATATTTGTGATGGTGAATTTCTTTGAGAAGAGCAACATCCACTAGCACAAAACAACATCGCCCATGATTATAGTGCTTCTGATGCTATAGAAAAGGTCATATTCAACTCAAGGTAAATGGCAAAGGTCATAATAGGAGAGATGATCAAGATTTTTCTTGTAAGCAATTGGGTTACATAATCGTGGATGTCTTCAAAAGATGCAAACTATTCGAAAGTTTTGTTTTTTTTCTTCTAAAAGAGTGTATTATATATTTCGAAGTCATTTAAAAAAAATACTTTTAAATTGTAATCTAGAAGTTAATATTGCATTATTGATAATATATTTTGCAAGTTTGTTTTTCTATTTAGAAGTTATTTTTGAATTAGAAATTTATTTTCGATCGTACAATTTGAAAATATCTTTTTTATAAAAAAAAAATTTAGAACATGCAATATGAAATATACTATTAACTTTTGGATAACATGATGTGAAAGTTAAAATCAACTTTTAAATCATTATTTTACTTTTTACCAGCTTTACTTTAAATTGTGTAATTTAATATATATTTTTTAGTTTCAAATAGTATACTTTTTAAAAATGAATTTCAAATCAAGGAACAAAGTGAAATTTTTTGTATTCATGAGCTAAAGAAGAAAAGTACGGTGGTGCAAAACGAAATGGGTAATTGCTTCCTGCACCCTACGTTTGCTTCCTGCACTTCATCTTAAATTAATAGGTGGTGGGATGTATGAAATGACTTAAGTAAAACATTTATTCTAAAAAATTTTGTATTATAGAAAACGTTTTTCAAAATTTTTTTTCATATTCTAAAAAACGTTTATCGGAAGGCATAGAGTGAGTTACGGAAAAGTTTTTCTGTAATTTATAACTTTTATGTAAAACAATAATTATCTTAAGATATTAAGACTCTTTATTATTTTTATTTAATAATATATTTTAAAATTAATAAAAAATTAAGTTTATAAATAGAAGTTCAACATTCATTTATTAGTTTTTTTTTTTAAATCATCTGTTTTAGACCACTTTTTCTTTCTAACTCTAAATCAGTTATAATTGTGAAAACTCTGCCAAATTAAGATTTTGAGAGGGGATGACAACAAATTGATTTGGATTACTTGAATCTTAGTCTTGGTAAGTAAAATAAGTCCTACTTGAGTTTTGATTTTTTTTTTTTCTTCTCTTCTTGAATGTAATAGCATTTAAGAATAAAAAACAGAATAACAGTATTTACACCATCGTGAACAGTATGAAAAAAAACAATGTAATAGCAGCATGAAGAGTGAGCATAACCGTCACATTGACCAGTATTAGTACCCTAAACGCGATGATGTCAAAGATTTGACATTTCTTCCTTTTCCATTCCAGTGTGCCGGCGGAACCACCGAAATGGGCTGCGCCTGCACGCCCTTAACCGCCTCTCTCTTCACTTCTCTTCCACTTCGCCGCCGCCTTCCACCGTCACCTCCACATTTCGCCTCCGCCGTCCCCCTTCGTCCCAAACAAAAAGCCCCTTTTAATACCTCTCGCCTTTCGGCCCTTCCTCTGTTATTCCAAGGCAGCGGAAACAACAATAATAATAACAACAACAATGGTGGTAGTTGGGGTAACCCCTTTGATTCCAACGATTCAGATTCGAATTCAAATTCAAATTCTCATCTTGTCCTTTTCCTTTCCCTGCTATGCTCTTCCGCCGCATGTTTCTTCTGCCACCTCCTTCTGGTTAAACTTGCAAACGCCAAAACCTGGTCTTCCTCTTCCGACAACGAGCTTTTGTCTGAACCCGTTTGGGAAGTCAAAGGTGGTAAGTGGACCAGGCTTGTCCCTGACCCCACCAACGATGCCTTTGTCCCCGCTCACCCGGGGTTGTTGGCGGAGTTACAATCCCTCAAGCCTTCGCAATTTGGAAACTTCGTGTGGCTCAAGTGCAGGGACATCTTCACGCGGTTAATGCTTCCAGAGGGTTTTCCCGAGAGTGTGACGAGTGATTACTTGGAGTATTCTCTGTGGAGAGCAGTTCAGGGTGTAGCTTGCCAGGTTAGTGGGGTGCTGGCAACGCAATCGTTGCTTTATGCTGTTGGATTGGGAAAAGGGGCTATTCCAACTGCTGCTGCCATCAATTGGGTGCTCAAGGATGGAATTGGGTACCTCAGCAAGATCATGTTGTCAAACTTTGGTCGTCATTTTGATGTTAACCCCAAAGGGTGGAGATTGTTTGCTGACCTTCTTGAAAATGCTGCCTTTGGTTTGGAGATGTGTACTCCTGCTTTCCCTCAGTTTTTTGTGCTAATTGGTGCTGTGGCGGGGGCCTCTCGCTCTGCTGCTTCACTGATTCAGGTTATGCCAGTTTTTAGTATATCAAGGTTTTGCTATGTCTTTCAAGTCTTTTTGTTTAACACGGAATGAGAGAGCTTTTGGCTGTTCTGGTTTAAGTAAGATGCACATGGAAATCAAGTGTTTAAGTATTATAATGATGATGATGTGCATAAAGTTCTTACCTTTTGCCTTTGTTTCCAATTGTGTGAATGGTTCAGCATAGTTATTAGGATGTTATGATTTGCAATTCGAATCGTGCAATTTGAAATTATTTGGATTTGGCTAGCCAGAAATTTTATCATTTGATATGAAACAATATGCAATGTCTTTGAAGTTTATGTCTTTTTGTCTAGATAGTGTTGGTCAAGCCAGTTTTGTGTTGTGTATGATCTGTACCTTACACGTTGATTCAATTTCAATCATTCTGGTGTATCAGTAAAAAGTTTAAACGAAAACAATGCATGTTGAAACTAAGTGTTTAAGTATAGCAATGATACGTATGTATAAAGTGATTCATTTGTTTGTTCTAGCTTACCGAGTTGGTCATTTCTTGCTGCTATCCGAGATTGATAACTATCATTGGAAGTTTGAACCGTTTTTTTCTTCACAGGCTTCTACCAGGAGCTGTTTCTTTGCTGGTTTTGCTGCTCAAAGGAATTTTGCTGAGGTGAAAACTTTATCCTTTCTTCTTGATTGACTAGGAGTATTAATTTATTGATGCAACCCTCATTTCATTTTCTTAGTTTGGTATTCATCTAATGTTATGAGTTGAGTGGCATGATTCATGAGTATTCATTTGACAGATTTGTTTTTACCTATATACTGTTTTCTTTCTGAAAATGACTGTAAATTTGTAGGTCATTGCTAAAGGGGAAGTGCAAGGAATGGCAAGCAGGTTTATCGGTATTGGTCTTGGTATAGGATTGGGTAACTGCATAGGCTCCTCCACACCCCTTGTTCTTGCTTCATTTAGTGTCTTGACTTGGATCCACATGTACTGCAATCTGAAGTCGTACCAGTCCATTCAATTACGGACTTTGAATCCTTATCGTGCAAGTAATTTCTGATCCCTATCTTACACCCGCTTAAGCACAATCATGTGAGAGCTGTGTTACTGTTTCTCTTTTAGAAATAATTAGTTTACTTTATACTGTTCATGAAATATGGTGATATGTGAATATAAATTAGACAAGAATATTAGTCAGCTATTGTTAGTTCATAGCTGTCTGGTAGCTGCCTATAACGAAGGTTGTTGTATTCTAGACGGCTGAATCTAGATTGAATGTTAATGACAGAAGTGGGTGCACTCTGTTCTCTCCTCTTTCCCTTGGACCTCCCTATTCTATTTTGTTCTCCCTTCGCCTCTTCTTTCTCTGTCTTTCGTCTTTCCCGCCTAAATTCTATATCATATGGAATATTCTGAAATGTTGTCCCTGTGTAGATTTAATTTATTATAGGTTTGGAAGTTTTCTTAGGGTGCAATTATTTATCTGAGGACTTGGAAATCTGGAAATGCTACCAGGGTTTGATTTTGACGTGGAAAGGTCAAAACTTTATGTCTCGTTGATTATTTTGGCAGGTTTGGTTTTCAGTGAATATCTACTCAGTGGCCAGGCACCTCCAGTTAAAGATGTCAATGACGAGGAGCCACTATTTCCAGCAGTACCCATATTAAATGCAACTTTTGCAAACAAGGTGAGTTAATCTTGCTTGTGTTAAAGTTGTTAATCTTCCTGGTTCAAAAGTTTCTGCTTGCTATATTGATTTATTTATTTTGGTCATGGCTTGTGTAATTTTAAGGTTCGTTCTGTCTTCTTCTAATAGCCCTCATCACTTCTGAGTTCAGGCTGGGGAGTATCATGTCATATGTCTGTCTGTCCCTTGTTATGATGATAACTTGTTGGAAAATTTACTTTTTGCATTTTATTAGTTATAATATGGTCCTTGTTCTTATGCCACCGTTAAGTCCTTCACTAATTTTTCCAATGCCAGTTGAGTATGAAGTATAAAACATAAAACATAAAACATGCGAGACTGACATATAAAAGATAATTTTATTTGCTCTTCCCAACCTTCTACAAATACTGTAGTATTAGTATGAAGTATCTACAATAACATTACATCATATATACTCTTCCAACATCATTTGATTAGGGTGCCCTATAAGGATGAACAAGTATCAGAAATGATTGGTATCATGTTTAGTATAATCTAATTTTTAATATTTTGGCTTGTATACTTTTGTAACAGGCACAATCAATGGCTTTATCATCTGAAGCAAAAGACGCAGCTGCAGAAATTGAACGTCGTCTGCAGCTTGGATCCAAGCTGAGTGAAATTGTCAAAGGCAAGGAAGATGTGGTTGCCCTCTTCGGGCTTTATAAAAATGAAGGGTACATCTTGTCAGAGCACATGGGAAAATTCTGTGTAAGTTGGCAACTAACTTCACTTTTAATGTCATTGGATTTTTTTCATCCTAAAGAGTGTGACGGAGATGGTGTCTTTCCTCCTTGATTCATGTTTATATTAATTTTTTGCCGTTGTGTATCATGGGTCTAATAATGCGTGTTCCCGGTTCAGGTTGTACTCAAAGAAAACTGTTCACAGCAAGACATGCTGAAGGCACTGTTCCAGGTCAATTACCTTTACTGGTTAGAAAGGAACGCAGGAATTGGAGGAAAAGGAACCCTGAATGATTGCAGACCCGGCGGGAGGTTGCATACATCTCTGGATTATGTAGAAAGGGAATTCAACCATGTAAAAAATGATGGAGAATCGGTAGGCTGGGTCACAGACGGGCTTATTGCAAGGCCATTGCCAAATAGGATTCGCATTGGCGATACAGCATCCTCAAACTCAGTGAGTAGCTGACATGGCCAAAGACTGGTGGTTTTCATTCATGACCACTTGCATGGCTGCTTGGGGAAGCTAGTTGGACTCAACATGTCTTGAAGATCAAGGACTGATTGGTTATTGGCCGTTGGTGTTTGAGTAGTGCATCCCACGCTGCAATGCGTGCAACAAAGTGAATAATGGCGCCAAGATAAACCACAACTAGTTGAAGCCATATTGTGACATGGTGTGGCAAAGGCCCCACTTTGCCTATCTCATTGTCAGTGAAATGGACTGACCCCGAAACAGTCACTTCACTGGGAAACAACACACAGCTTTTACTTTTGAGATTGCACCCCACAGATAGATTGAGTTGTGCATATAAACAGTCGAGTTTTTGCTTGTATTGCAACCAAACCTGTATAATATATACTACACTTGGGCAAAATCTCGTAGAAATACATTTCGTTCCACAAATTTGATGTCTCTCAACAGTTATAGATTGTCTTTGCCACAAATGCTGTCAGGCCATTGCTTGTCTATTTTACCTAAAAGGCAAAACTTGATTTAACAATTTGCTGAATTGTAAAAGCAAAATATAGTCACCTCCAACATTACTTTTGTCTCTAGAAAAAAGAACGCACTGATCTTCAGAATGAAAAATGCTAAAGAATCAATGGCCTCCTGGCCCTGTTTTATACTGATTTGCTAAACGTTTCCAGAACATATGAAAAAGGTCATAAATTTCATATCTCGATCAAAAACTAAGTAGCTGCTTCCGTTTTCATTTCACGTTATCATGAACCCCACGTTACGTATAAAAACGCTCCAGAACCGTGTTGCTGAGAAAGTGAGAGTTAGAAAGATGAAGGAGATAGAGGAACTGTGGAGGGAAGTGAGGGATTTGAGCTTGGGAAACAGTGGAAGAGTAGAGAGACTAGAGTGTCCACCTAACCCAGTTGAATTCCTGAGAGCCTTCATCACTCCAAACAAGCCATGTATAATCTCCAACGCCATCTCACACTGGCCAGCACTTTCTTCCTGGCCCCACCACGCCTACCTCTCCCAAACCCTCTCCGCCGCCACCATTTCCCTCCACCTCACCCCCACCGGCGCCGCCGACGCCCTCGCCCCTCTCCACTCCTCCCTCTGCTTCGCCTCCGCGCACGTGCAGCAAGTGCCCTTCCCCGAAGCCCTTAGCCTCATCTCCAATTCGGAACCCCACAAGCTTGTGGCTTACGCGCAGCAACAAAACGATTGCTTTCGCTCAGAGTATTCGTCTCTCGCCGCTGACTGTGATCCGCACCTCGAATGGGCCACCGAAGCTATTGGGTCCGAGCCCGAAGCTGTGAACCTTTGGATTGGTACCCAACATTCCCAAACCTCGTTCCACAAGGATCATTACGAGAATCTCTACGCTGTTGTCACTGGGGAGAAGCATTTTATCTTGCTGCCACCTACTGATGTTCATCGCTTGTACATTCGTCAGTACCCTGCTGCCACTTACACATATTCTTCGGTATTTTCATCCCATCGTTTTCTATTCAAGAAAAAATGCATTTTTCTTTTCTTTTCATTCCATAGGGTGGTATCATCTTTTACAAGTAACTTTACTGAGGATATCAACCTATAAATTTTATCTTTTCGTGACTAGTTTTGTATCGGTAGAAACTTATAGTATGTTGGCAAAGTTAGAAGCTGAAACTTCCAAGGAGGAAACAGCGCAGTTAATGTTTATTTTGGAACCAAATTGTAGTTTTGCTCCGTTTTTTTTTTTCTTCCTGTTGATGGGGTCTGGGCTTTACTATAAAAAGTATCAGCTTTTGGAGTTGATTTCATCTGGGTGTTGTGGGTTTGTTTGTAGGATAAAGGAGAGTTCGGTTTGGAGCTTGAGAGGCCAACAAGATATGTGCCTTGGTGCAGTGTGGATCCTTATCCTTCTGTGGAGACCGTGGATGATGAGATGGCCAAATTTCCCTTGTACTTCAATGGCCCTCGGCCTTTTGAATGTACTGTGAAGGCCGGGGAGGTTCTCTATTTGTAAGATTCCCCTGTTCTACATGTGCATCTTTTGCATGTGTCTAATTCTCGTTTTCTTTGCTTAAGCACCTGTTCTCTGTAACTATATGTTTTGGTGCTAGTTGGAAGCGCATTCAAAACCATTTTTTGATGCCATAACATGTTCAATTCGTGATTAAGCAACTTGACTTTGCTATATGTAAAGCTCACGACACGGGATATTTTATTCACAAATTGTTGTGTGGAGCAGGAGATTTGTAATTCCCCTTCTGAGCATAACCCAGCTTCTAAACTCTTCACTTTGCTGAAGTGGAGAAAAAGGTCATGAACTCTGAGATAGTAAATTTGAACCTATGATTAGGTCACTAGGCATATGATGTTAATTAAAGTTACCTAACTACGTTATGTTCCTAGTTGTTCATGCAGTATACTTTTCAGTTAATTCATTTCGTCCAATAATGTCTACTGAACTTAATAGATGTAGTGATTGAGTTTTTTTTTTTTTTTTTTGCTAGTTTACTAGAACAATCCAACTCACTTAATGATCTTTGCCATGGTTACTAATCAGCATCAGTAAATGATTCAATAAAGAGTGAGCATTTGCATTGAACGGCTTGCTCAATGTTGCAATTACTTTCAATATAATGGGAACTTTTTGGGCAATCGTGTTAGAGATTTTTCCTTTGTTTGGTTGCATCAAGGTGTACCAGATTGTTAACTTGAAAGAAGAGTACTAGAAGTGGGAACTAACCAAGACTTTAGTTTGTCTATTGATTATCCTGTCTGTAGTATATGCTGAAGGAGGAAACTAATGCAGGCCTAGCATGTGGTTCCATCATGTTAGACAGAGTGCGGATGATGGAGGATTAACTATTGCAGTAAATTATTGTAAGGACCCGACCTTCCCTTTTCAGTTCCTGGTCCAATTTTAATCAGAATTTTGATGTTACTTATATGTTATGCAGGGTACGATATGCAGTTCGATATTAAGTATGCTTATTTCAACTTCTTACAATCTATCCAATATCGATCTATTCCAAGTCCAATACTAAAAGATAAATTGGCTGAGGAGATAGATTCAGATCCTGATGAATATGAATCTTGATGAATTCTTATTTCTCAGCCTGCCATATTCAATGAATTATATTCAGGTGAATGCTGAAGACCAAAAGTAAATGGTACTTCACCAAACACCTTCATGAAGCAGTGTGAGAAAGCATTATTTCCCAAAATCTGCAGCTACTTGTTTGAGGGTGACATGACTTGTGCCTAGTGCCACTACAGTTTTGTCCTTCATTTGTAGCATTTTATTTTCACCCTTATTGCCGGGGTTGCTCTATGTATTAGTCTTGTTGAGAAAATTGTCCCAGTACAGGTTGTGTTGTGTCTAGTGCCACAAACAACCCATTGTTTTATACATTTGTTTCCATAAAGTGTTTAACATTTGTTTTTCCCCCTTACCTTTGTCTATTTCTCAATAGAAATTATGGATGTTTCTATTAGGAAAAAATGTTCTGCACCATTGAAGTGAGGCAGTTATTGTTGTTTTTTTTTTTTTTTTTTTTTTTTTTTTGAAGAATATTTTTTTAAATGAGTATTGTTTATGAAAAAGATAAAATGTGAGATAAAAATGATTGTGTATAATAAGGTTGAATATGTTTTTTCATCTATGAAATGCTTGCATTTTTTTTTGGTTTCTCCAGGGTATTTCACTCATTTTTGTCATGTGATCCGGTTTCTTGGGCTGAATTGAATTGAATCTAGATGTGTCTTTCCGATATTTTCTGTATTTCTTAAAAATTCTTAAAATTAGATTTTAGCCCTTAGATTTCATTATGATTGAAGATTGTACCGATTTCTCTACCAAATATCAAAATTAAAAGTGTTGAGACTTGTAGACGGTGATGCGAAACCAACTTTACGAAGCAATGGGTAAAGCTAAAAGAGCATATTGCTGAAAATTTTCACAAGAGACAAGGTATAAAAAAGCGTGAAAAAAATATTTACCCTTGGTGGAATTTACAACTAAATAGCCCGTTCATGCACCAACCTATTATCTCAATCTCAGATAAGTTAATTACATCTAAATTTATCCTACCAAATATCAATATGTTTTTTGTTCTCATCAATTTATTTTTTATTTGATTAGATATCAATATGACAACTTTCAATCCGGATAATGAGGTGTTCTTTGGTTTATATGAAACATTTCAAAGAATGGTGTTAGATGCAAGAAGAACAATTTGAAAAGTTTAAGGTAGTTAAAGAGCTTTTTGAAATGCACGTGACAATAAATACTAGAAACTATAAACAATTTGGTGATTGAATTACTCATTATCATTTTTATATGATTTATAAATTTTCAATTACATTATAATCTAATACTTTTTTGTTTTTGTTTAGATAGCTCTTTAGTGAAAAAGTTATGAAAAAAAGGTAATGAGTTATAAAAGATAGCTATGGAAATTTTGAGCCTCACATGTAATGCAATAAAGTGTGAAACGAATTGAAGTACATTTGATCAAGTAAAGGAGGAAATAGATTGGAACAACAAATGTTCAATTTTCAACTTAAGATGAGACAAAAGTGTAAAAAAAGAGAAAGAAAAAATTTATGATCATATATGTTTTTCCATTATTGAATGAGATGATGACTAATCATTAAACCAAAAAACTTTTGTTTGTTTATTGATTCTTCATAAATGAATGTATATAAGTGTTTTGATGTTGAAGAGGAAGCTCTAAGAAAATTAAAAAAAGAAGAGCAATAACTATTTTTGTTTAGAATTTTTAGAAGTTACGACTTAAAAAAGTTCAATAAACTAAAACTAAAATTTATTTCTTTTTCTTTTGCTATAGGTTTTAGAAACTTAAATGTCAAGATTAATAAAAATAAAAAAAAATTCATAATGGAAGATAAGAAAGATGTTGAAGACATTGAATAAGGGAAAGGACTTTTAATATAAGAAGAAAATGAGTTGAGTGATGTAGATTTTCAAGAAAAAAAAGGATAAAATATGAATAATTAAGATTTTTTTGTTGTTTTTTTTAGGTTGTTTAGTATGTATAACTAAGAACCTTAAGTATAAGAATCTTATGCCACAATCACACTCTTTATTTAAAGGTTATATTACTGAAATTGTAAATTGTATAATAAATATATATAGATACAATCGTTCTTTTTTACTGTTTTATTAATAATTATATCTTTAGATTACATATGGAAGAATATATATTATATTATTTTAGTGTTTTGTAATCTTTCTAATTCAAAAATTAAGCTTTGTTAGATAATTTATATTTTGATTCAATTAACATGTATTTATATATTTCTTTTATATTTTGATTCAACTAACATGTTTTTATATATATTTTTTATATTTATAGATATAAAAGTTGTCATGCTTATAAAGTACTATATTCATATTTTCATATTTGTTATTATAAGGTCGGCTTACTCCACGCAACCACTTGTTTTTTTTCATTGGAACACAGTTTTCAAACTTGTCTTTTCTTGTAGATCTTGATCGGTCGGTAGAAACATTTAGACACTCAAGTTAATGAATTGTCTAAAATGTCAAAAGGACTCTAGGATCAAAGTTATATTACCTTTTACCTTTGACATGTGATGGTATTTATAAAGTTATGTTTGGACCTCTTCTTTATAGACCCAGAGCCCAATAGTTGATTTAGTTTTATTATCTTAATCATGATTAAATGATTGTAATTTTTACTTATTTAGTAATAACTTAGAAAATCTGAGTCGGATACCGAACGAGATGATTATCATATTGGTCAGATACGAGATAATACTTATTTGTGATATAAAAAATAATGTTAACTATTATAGTTGTTTGGAATATATTACACACTTCAATATTACAAAATTTTAATAATTCTTTAGAAATTATTTTTCTCATGGTAGTTTTGTAATGTAAAGGTTGAATATAAATAGGTCTCTCTTTAGTCTTAGAGTAAGATACTCTTTAAGATAGACTATACTGCGAGAAGATCCATCGCGTAACAAGTTTTAGTTTTCTATTTTTTCTTTTTTTAAGTTTATGGTCTATTATTAACATCTTGAAAATAATAATATCATTATATATTAAAGTTGATGTTGAAAAACCTGAGTAGCCTTGGTTTGATAGTCGTTAAAATATATATTGTAGTCGCGTAAAGTATTTCAAGCATTTTTCTATTTTTAATAATAATAATAATTGGGTATATATAAATACATGGAAATAAGAGTATAAGATCTAGAAAAGAAATCTTAGAACGAGAGTTATTTTGTGTAAACATAAATTATATCTTCATAAATTACATCTATTTAAAATTCCTTTTAATAAAATATTATATAATAATAAAATAATAACTTATTTCAGTATCAAATAATTATATTTTAACGTATAGTATCAAAATATGAACAGCTTACGTAAATAACTTATTATCTATTTACTTGAAATATTATATGTATACAATTCTTTTATTTTTTTTTAAATATATTAATTTACAATTTCTTTTATTCTATCACAATTTTAAATCATTTTTCATTTATTTTTCTTTCATTTTTTATTTTCGTTTCTTAATTCAAACAATTATATATTTCTCTTCCTTCCTTTACTTCTTTACACTCTCACGCTAAAATTAAAAAAAAAAATCAGTAACTTTTTTTTTTTCAAACTGTAAATACTTCAATAAAATTAATTTTGAGATGTTCCTTATGCAAAGAAAAGGATAGGATAACGAAGCCAATACGACGCGAAAAACCAAAACTGAGTTAGAACGATTAAGACGGAAGAAAACACAGTGGTTTTCCTTTGTGGCTCTGTGATTTAGAATTCGACGATGATGATAGAAGAAACATTGGTAGGGGAATCCTAGGTTGTCGTATACTTGAAAAATGGTACTCATCAGTGCACCTGCGCCAACAGTACCCACCCACCACCTATTCTTAGACCAAAACCTTGATCTGAAGAACAACATCCCACGTACTTTGTCTTCTCCCACCCATCAACTCGAGCTTGTACCACCGCTGCGCTACCCAATTCACACTTTCCAACGCCCCCTTATTCCTCAAACGACTACTTTCACCAAGAAGGAGATCAAGAAAAAGAAGACGAAAGATGCTACAACCTCAGACATATTGCACTTGATGGACGCCCTACCTTTTCCTATACCCATTGACATCTACACTTCTTTGATAAAAGAGTGCACTGTTTCCGGCGACCCAGAAACTGCCATTGAGTTGTACACTCACATCTCCAAGAGCGACATCAAACCACCCTTGCCTTTCCTCAATCGGATTCTCATTATGTTCGTGTCCTGTGGTATGTTGGAAAATGCACGCCACATGTTTGACAAAATGCGTGTGAGGGACTTCAACTCTTGGGCGACCTTGTTTGTTGCGTACTATGATAATGCTGATTATGAGGAGGCTACGGCTGTTTTTGTCAACATGTTAGGTCAATTGGGTGTGATGGAATTTCCTCCATGGATATGGGCTTGTCTTCTCAGGGCTTGTGCATGCACTTTGAATGTCCCTCTGGGATTGCAAGTTCATGGATGGTTGTTGAAGTTGGGTACTTGTGATCATGCGCTTCTCAGCAGCTCCTTGATCAACTTTTACGGGAGATTTACGTGTCTCGAAGATGCGAGTGCTGTCTTCAATGGGGTGTCGCGGCATAACACGCTGACTTGGACGGCTAAAATCGTTAGTGGTTGCAGGGAAAGGCATTTCTCTGAGGTTTTTGGCGACTTCAGGGAGATGGGAATGCGAGGGGTGAAGAAGGACTGCTTCACGTTTTCTAGTGTTCTCAAGGCGTGTGGAAAGATGCTGAACCAGGAACGATGTGGTGAACAAGTCCATGCTGATACCATCAAACTTGGGCTGGTCTCGGATCACTATGTGCAGTGTAGTTTGATTGCCATGTATGGAAGAAGTGGGTTGTTGACAGATGCAAAACAAGTGTTTGAGATGACCCGAGAGGAGAGAAAGGTTGATTGCTGGAATGCTATGCTTATGGGTTACATACAGAATGGTTTCCACATTGAAGCTGTCAAGTTTCTGTATCAGATGCAGGCAGCTGGAATACAGCCCCGGGAATCTCTGCTGAAAAAGCTAAGAATTGCTTGTGGCAGTATTACCTACTCAAACATGAATTAACTGTATAACAAGTATAATATTGTACATTGACAGTGTAAAAAAATGTTCAATCGATACCCCAACCCCTTTCTTGTTTTTCTTTTTTAAATATTTTGAGAATTCAATGTCCTTAAATTTTATTCACTAGTTTTGTTTCTAATGTATAATATATAGTTTAGAGCAATGTTTTAAAATTTGGAATCTTTGTGTTTAGATTGTGCCATAATTTGAAAGGTTTCCTATCAATAGATAATTTGAACCTTTTTTTTACTTCTCCATAAATTCAAAAAAGAAGATATAGAAGTGCTAAAAGACATACCCGACAAGTTAATGACGTAATACTCGAATTTCTGGGGCATAAGAACAAAAATAGTTCTGATATTCTTCATCATTGTAAGTGATAGATCCGAATGGTTGATTGATAATGCTGGAAAGTGAAAAAGCTAATCACAACCTCATCTAATAATAGCACATCACACACTTGCAAGTTACATTGCAAGCCAAGTTGTTTGAATATGTAACTTTCTTTCTAATGTAGTCGTTTGGTAGAAGGAAGGAAAAAAAGAGAAAGTGGAAAAGAAAAAAATTGTAAAAAATGAGTAAAGTAAGTTCGTTTAGCGAAGAAATAAATTATTTTATTTATTATTAATAATTTATTTATTATTATTAACATTATTTTTTCATCATTCATTAATATAATAATCAAAAATAAAAAATAGCTCCATAATTAATAATTGATTATGAAAAGTTAAAATAACTTTCAAACACACACTATATAAAATAATCAATAATTATGTTTTCTTAATTTTTCTCATAACTTTTTCTTTTTCACAATGAATGCACTTAAATCCTTAAATGTGTTATCCTTTGTGTCATGTTCCAAAATAAAACCACATTTTAATGATTTATAAACTAATATGCTCACTGTTCCTTATACTTCTACATTAGACAGAAACAACTATGTGATCTGAGTGTAGAAGTGTCAAGAGATGAAATTATATATCTTTACCTTTTGTACTGTGTGCTTTATTTATTTATTTTTATTTTCATTCATATATTTCTTTATCCAGTTTTTGTTATATAATCGTTAAGTTGTATTGACTCTTAGTATTTTGGGTTTGTCTTCTACGATCCCAAGATTTATCTTTTACAATACATTTCAACTTCTGAAGTTACAAGATAAAGATGATTTTAATTCTTAAAATTACAAGGCTAAATAAATATAAATAATAAATAATCAATATTTGTAATTTAAAAAGTAAATCGATCTATAAATAAAAGTGACAAAAGCATAAACAGTGTAAAATAAATGACTTGGTTGCAATACCGGTGAAGTCGCATTCGCTTTCTTGGATTGGTTACAGAGATTCGTAGCCATCTTAAAATATCTGAGAAAACTTCAACAAGGTTTTGACAAGTTTCTTACACGTTTAGAACTTGTGGACTGAAATTTCAGGTTTTTGGGGCCACAATAAGTGAACTAACTCAGTGGTAATAGATTAAGTACCTTATACTCCACATTTATATGATTTTGAAGAAATAGTGAACTTGAAAGTGAGTGTTACAAAAGCCAGAGCCAAACAACTTTTTCTTATCTCCTTCCCCAATCAGGGGAGGACATTTTATTCCACCTGCTTGTCCGTTTAATAGCATCAAACACATGTAAAATATCTATATTAATTAATACTCACGGTAACATCGTCACTAAAGGATGGATTTTATTTTTTAACTTTATTGCTATAATACTTTTTTCAATTTTATTTTACTACTAGTTTCATAAAATTAACAGCAATGATATTATAAACACATGACATGAATATTATTACTTAAAATTGACTTATTAATGCATCAACGACCACATGTAAAACAAATAATAAATATTATGTATAACTATGTTAACTTGGTCACTATCAATTTGATAAAATAAATTTCATTCACTCACTAAAAAAATCAAATCAAAATCATTTAAAATAATTGGTCGAAATTAAAAAAAAAAAATGAGGACACTAAAAATATAATCTTAATAAAATGACAGTTTTTCATGATATCATTGTTGGTTTCTATCATATTTTTCTATCCTTTAGATTTCTCAATTATTGAGTATTTATTTCTTGTTAATACATGGCATGTAGTTTCTTGACAAATTATCACGTTTTTTCTTTTTATCGAATGAGTCATCATCTGATCTTAGTGAGTCATATCAAACCTCTCAACTTCAAATTCTATGAGCCATAAAATTTGAATTCCAATTTTATACTAAAAGAAAAAAAACCTACTTAAATTAAGAGGATAAATAATCTCTTATAAACAATGAGGTTTAAACTCCAAATTTATACAAGAAAAAAAATTAAACTAAGAAATTACTATGCCTATTTACGAATAGAATGGGAATGAATTTTATTTTATCGTTGTTTATTACTTATTAATATAATTTTTCTATGAATATGTTTACTGAGAATTTAAGTCTTACGATGTAATTTTGTTTGAATTTATATTTTAAAATAATATTTTTTATACTTTAAATAAGCTTATTTTAATAATGAAAACATGACATACAAATTGTTTAAATGTTTTTTTTAGAAAAATTCTTAAATATTCGTATTTTTTTTTTAAAAATCTGCAAATGTTTTCTATAGATAGACATCACATGAATAAAAAAATAAATATAAATAAAACTTCCCATCCAATAAAAAAATTATTGATAAGTCTTACCTAGTGTTGTCTGTCTCTGACATACCTTCATATCCTAATTAAGTCGGTAAACGGCCGGGTTTGGATTTCCATTTAAAGATATTAAACATCAACAAATACGTGTTTATATTGCCGTTTTCTACTATATTTAGATATTTTGTTAGAAAATGAAGAAGTATGTAAGAGAAAAATGAGTCAAAATAAAGTGGTTTGGATTTAAAGAATTAAATGAAAGATGAAATGAGTGTATGTTTATTATTATTTAACTTTATTCTTTATATAATATTATTGGTTTATTTATATATTTATAAATTAAAAAGTAAATAATAAAAAATAGCTTCATAATTGATTCTGTGATATCTTTGATTAATTATATGATATCCATAATCAATCATGAAATGTTTTTAACGAGTTGTGGTAAAAAAATAAAATTATGCGCATAATGATATGTTATTTTATATATATATATATAAAGTTTATCACACTCAATTTATTTTTTCATTTTGTTTTTCAACTTTCTTGATCCAAACGCAACTTTTTTTCCTATTATTATTCTTTATTACCCTAAATTCATGAGATATAAGAAGCCTTGCAAACACTAAACTTTCATTTACATGTTCCAATGCACTAAACCACAAGCAATATCACTTTTGGAGTAAGATAGAAACATGATAGTTAATCTTGTGCCATGCATTTAAATCTTAGGTTTCTACATCTTATAAAATATTATAAATTAATTTAATCATAAAAAATAGTAACAAATTATGTTAATATTCAATATTTTTTAAAAATACTTATATCTAAAATATACCCGTACTCTCTAAAAACAAGGGTTACAATTTAATAGAAAGACTAAAAAAATTTAGTCATAATAAAATAGAATGGATATTTTCTAATTTAAAGTAGTAACCTTAAGTTAATAAATTTAAGTGTTTTTATTTATTTAGAAAGTGTTTGTTTTGTTTATAAGGATTTTATTTCTTTTTTATTTAGTGTTTGTTGAATAAGTCTAGTTACTTAAAAAATTGATTAAAAGATACTCAACACTAGAAAATAGGTTTCGAAATTTCGCGATTCAATTGTTGTTCGAAATTCGAACGACAATATAATTATTATTTCCGTCAATCTCCCTAAACCTTAGCGAAAATAATACAGACATAATTATTGTCAAAAAAAGAAAGATTCTTTATATAGAATAGTTTCTTGACATTATTAATATGTTAAATTTAATAAAGATCACTTCTGAATACCAACATAGTCATCATCTAATAAGCCATCTTATACTAACACATTCATGAATTCATCATCAAAATAACATATTTCTTTTACATCCTTCACTACACATTTAACGAGTTGGTAACTAATCCAAGTTCACATTACAATATTAAGAATATATGTATATTTTTATAACCACTTATTGTTACATGTTAAAATATTATTATTATCATTATATTATTATTATTATTATTATTATTATTATTATTATTATTATTATTATTATTATTATAAAATAGCTCTACTATATATATTTCACTTCGAACAAATATGGTATACCTTCGAGTTTTGATTAGGTAGTCTTGAATCAAATTATGCCGGAAGAGTTTAGTTTGAAATTTTATTATTTATTTATTTATTTCGGTTCCGTTTTATTAGTTAATCCAATTTATGTTCCATTGTTTTTTCCGAATGAAACAATTTGCAAGGACAAAATAAGGAAAAAAGTTTGTGGTGTTGGCCTAAGCTAAAATTAATATCTGAGAAAATGTGCTGTTGGGGAAAATGATTGATTGAAGGATATGCTTTGTATTTGGGGTTGCTCAACCAAGGATGGACCATTAGTGCATTTATTCTGGATTGTAGATACAAAATATCTACCACTGTGACATTCATTTATCACCACAATTTGGATTCAAGATTCACATTTTTTTTTTAATTTTTGAAATTTATTTGTTTTTAAATATATTTCTAAATTCTTGTCCGTGAGAAAAAGAATTGATTTTATTTTTATAACTTTTTTATTATCATCTTATCTGTAATGTTAATTTTAGTTTTGTGACTTTTGAAAATGTACAATATCTGTAAAATGTAATAATGGGTACGGTCTATTTAAATTATTTTTTTGCTTAGTGAAATAGACTTGTTAGTTAAAACAACTCACATAAATTTAATTTAGCAAGAAAATAGAATTATATTAAAAAGAAGTGACATATATTATGTGGTATCTTTATCCTATCTAGATAGCGACCTTACAAAATGTAAAAGCCTCTCTTGCTTAGCTTGAGGAAACAGGTGATGTGATGATGTTAGAGATCATGTTTTGTTTGGCTGCTCGTTCTTAGTGGAAATATAATTAATTTATCATATTTTATTGTAATAAATGAAAATATTTTTGGGTACTTTTATGATTAGAAGCTTGAAAATTAACTTGAGCCTTACATTTTAGATTTTTTTTCATAAATAATATATTTTTTTTAATTATCCAAATGGACTCATTTACACTTTATTTCTCTAAGTATTTAAAAGGAATTCTGGAAAGGGGTTTGGTTATATATATATATATATATATATATATATATATATATGATTTAATGGAAAATTAAATTAAAACAATTAATTAAAAATTATGAAAATAAAATTAATTGGTTTGAGAGACGGAAGAAAAATAAAAAATTATTTAAAGATGACTATAATTTAATTTTGCAATATTGTTTTTCTAAAATAATATGGATTTTTTGTTATGATAATAGTTTGTATAAAAATTGAATGAAAGATAAAAGAAAACATAATTTTTCTGTGGATATTTATTATTGTTGTTATTATTATTATTATTATTATTATTGAAATAAAAAAATCAATAAAAAATATAAAATGAATTAAATTAGAAACTGAAATTTTTATATTTATGTTGAAGAAAAAATTATTATATAGAATTTAAAAATTAATTAAAAATGATTAGATTAAAATTTAATTGGTTTGAGAGAAGGAACAAAATAAAACATAATTAAGGGTAAAAAATGTTTGTATTGTAATATTGGTGTTATAAAATAACATGCAAATAAATTTGTTGTTATTATAATAATTTGTATAAGAATTGAATAGAAGAAAAAAAATGGTGGCTGTTTATTATTATTTGTGAAATAAATTTTTAAAAGAAAAAAATGCAATAGGAAATATAAGATGAGTCAAATTTTATATTTATTTTGAAGAAAAAATTTCATATGGAAAAAGATTTAAAATTATTAATTAAAAAATGTTTAGACTTGAATTTAATTGGTTTGAGTGAAGGAATAAAATAAAAAATAATAATTTTAAGGGTGAAAAATTTTTGGTTTTGTAATATATTTGAGAATTAAATGTGTTATTATTATTTAATTAAATATAAAAAATAAAAAAATTAGAATATTATTATTATTATTATTGATGGTATAATTATTTTAAATTTATTTAAAAAATGAAATAGAAAATATAAAATGATTTAACATGTAAATTTCAATTATTAAATTTATATTAAAGAAAAAAATTAAATGTTTATAAATATAGTGTTAGTGTAATTAGATGTGAGTACAATATTTTATTTTTGTTTAACTTTAAAATTGAATTGGAAGGAGTTTTAAAGAATTGAAACATTTTAATGAAAAGTTAAATTTTATCATTCATAATATGAAATTTTTAGATTGTAATGGTCAGTGATTTCACAACGACGACAAAGTTAAATTATGTGATGGATTGTGTTATGATGATTTTGGTTGACACAATTGTGGAGATGTTTGGATTGAAATACAATAACTAGTAATGTCGATAAGGTTTATCATGTGGGTCATTATACTTCCTGGTAGTTGGGAATATCGGCTCGAGTGGTGGATTTTGTAATACTCATGGATTTTGTAGTGGTTGTGGGATTGACAAGAAATATATAGAATTGTCCATGTACCATCAAATGTAATATCGATTACAAACAAAGGTCCTTACATTGGATGACTAGACAATGTAAGTTCGCGATAGTTGTTCCGTATGTTGATCCACTTAACATGCTTTGTTTGCCGATTTTTGTTTGGTCGTCCTCGCATGTCAAGCTTGTGGAGCTTGTCCTAGTTGTTAGGTGGGACATGTACGTCTTGAAACAAACCAAATTGTAACTTCACTATGTCAAATTGGTGTCATTCAACTACTATAGAGCAAATTATGAAAATGCATGGTATCCAAAGTTCAAAATCCTAGTAGTTTCTGGGGTAGTTGCCTCTAAATATCTCTATGGATTCGATTTAAATTATAGTAAATGGATGTAAGATGAGATTAATGATTTTTTGTTACTTGATTACCTTGAATGTAATTAATCACATACATGTACTCCAAAAGGTCATTATGAGGGATGTTTTTGAAGTTTAGAACTCTATCATTGCTCCATCTACAAACTAGGGGTATGATGGTTGTTGTGTGGAAATAGACGCAATGTATAGCATGTGATACCACAACCATGGTTAAAGAATTGATGCACATCCATCCATTATTTTTGTATTGCATTCGTTGTCCTAGATATTTCCTTGTACAACACAACTTAACAAGTTGAACCCTTACTTTATCTCCTAGTTATGCACAAATTAGTTAAGAAAGGTAAGTACATCAGATGAAATTTGTTGTCTTCTTATAAGACATGGGAACTCCTCCAATCAAACCTAGTATATACGCCCTACAATGGACGTGTAATTATTCTTGTGTGTGTTCGTCACCCAGTGAGAAAATATTTTCTCTAAGCCATTTTAGTGTGACTTGTAAGCTAATTAGTGATCAACCTTTAACTAATGTGGCACCCAAATAGGTGTCGCACATTTCCTTCCAATCAAACATTGTGGGGCCAACTATTGTTGATCCGTTAACTTTAAGACCCAATTGAATTGCAATGTCCAATTATATGATGGTACTCCCTCAATTGGAAGGTGAAATGTGTGAGTTTGAGGTCTCCATCTCTCAACTAAAGTGATGATTAAGGTGTGATTCATTCTTAAATGCCTTAGTTTAGCACTTTGACTAAATCTCACCACACCAAATCTCGCTTCACCAAATCTCGCTTCCTCCAATATTGATATTATTAAAAAGTGTTGCTCTTCATTGAATGACAATAAGATTACACAACATCGTCTTTAAGGCCCTAAAAGAATGAAGAAATGAATATATATCTAAAAGATGAAACATTAAGAAAAAAATGATGTTATCATCTTACCATGGTAGTAACGAAGGCAGATCTTTGTTGTTGATTCTACAACAATATTTTACGATTGAAGGTGACTTTGTAAGGGATCAAAGGGTAGTAAAATAGTTCAATAGTGAAGACACATTTTGTTTTTCAATTACATAAGTGGTAAAATTTGTCGAAGTCATATTTATAGAGGTTGGTGGGTGAATATGGAGTGATGATGGATACAAATGCAATGTTGGTTGTTACATATGGGTTACACTGTATAGAGTAGTACCTAGTGTAGTGTACTGGGTGAGTCCCGATCGTACATGTGGACAAATGCAATCATGGTTCTTGCGTTAGGATGACGTTCTACTTAAGGCTTTAAGTACATGTTGAATTATAATAAAGTTGAGCAATACCTCATGTTGTATGTTGGGTGAATCTTAGTCATCCATGTGAACAAATGTAATCATGGTCGTTACATGTGGGGTGATGCTATGCTCAAGGCTTTGAGTCCGTGCTCAAAATCACAATGGAGGTAAACAATACCTCTTCCAATGGGTCGGGTAAATCATGATCATTCATGTGGACAAATGCAATTATGGCTCCATAAAGAAATGGAATCTAACATGGAACAATGACCAACAATGTGGCCATATGACAACAAATTTGGCCGAATTCATCAACTTAGTTCTAAAGAAGGTAATGAGTCTTTTAATATCTTCTTTTGTCATGACAACATATACCTGCTGCAACAAAATCTTCATAAATAGAAATAGGGAGGCAGCAACCATGACCATGATCGTTGTTGGCCATGTGTACTCTGAAATGACAACAAAGACATTGGAAGATGCTCAATCTAAGGCAATACTTATAAAATACTTAACTTTGACACAAGGAGGACAATATTTTAGTGAATTTTTTTTTTTAATAAAAGTCCAACTAACGAGAGACGATTTATAGTCCAATCATACGAATTGTGGTTTGATTATAACAAATTCCAAAACCTCCATGACATATTATGTTTTCATGTAATTACAACATAAAAATATGCACAAAATGATTTTTCTATATATATAAATTATATATACACACTACTACAAATTTCTCATATCTACGAAGAATTATATAGAGATTGACTTCCTTAAACTCATTTTATAACATTTTAATTTTTTATCATCAATTTATAACATCAATTAGATTTTTAATAATTATTTCGAATGTTCTTACATTTTCAATATATTATTAAACATCTTACAAAATTTCTTTTAATTTATTTTAACATCTATAAAACTATTCATCATCATAAGCAGAATAAAGAAATATTAAATTTTACTTTTATTTCAAATTTTTACATCAATAATAATAATTTTATTTAAATCGTCATATTTATTGTTAATGTTAATGAAAAAGTCCAAAATTATAATTATATTTTTTTATTAATTTTTTTCAACAAACTACTAATCACAAATTTAAATCCAAAGAATGTTTCAAAACCAAATTTTATTCACCCTCAAATAATTTCTTGTTTTCTTTCCCCTCTCAAATGAATTAAAATTTATTCTTCACATAATTAATAATAAACACTATTACTAAAAATAATAAACTCCCACAAAAAATTTATAACATTCTTGTATCTTTGATCCAATTGTTATACAAACTATTATAATAACAACAAATTTATTTCCATTTTGTTTTTTACAAAGCCAATATCACAAAATTAATATTACTAAATCAATATTACAAAACCAAATTGTATTCATTCTTACATAACTTTTAACTTTCTTGTCTTTTTTAAACCAATTAAAATTTATTCTTCCCATCTTTAATTAATTATTTTAATATACTTTTTTCCTAAATCAATTTCATATTTTTTAAAATTCCCACCGGGAGTGAACAGTAAAGAAGTTTACTTGGATAAGCAATGTGTAACTGAATCCCTCTTGAAATAGAAGTGAAATAAAGTGAGTTTAAAAAAAAAGTCATAATAACTATATATATATATATATATATATATATATATAAGTGGAAGACACTATAAAAATCAACAAGCTAGTTCTTTACTAGATTCTCATAACTAGCCACACACAGAACTGGTGTTGCTCTGACAGTACCCTAAAAAATGGTCCCTAAACCGATTACAGTGACACCTACATCACCGGTCCCTTCTCCGCCCAACCCTCTCATAAAAAACGCAGTATCCGCCGTTAAAACAGAAGAAAAACACCAGACCACCACCCTTCCCCCGCCCTCCACCACCACTCCAAAAACCAACCCTGCTCCAACCATCAAAACAACGCCGCAGCAACGACTGGAACCAAAAAGAAGAACAAATCCATGGGCTCCAGCGCTAATGCTGAACGTGTTGGACAGCATCGTCAACAACTTCATAGACCCTCCGCTCAAACCCTCCCTAGACCCCAGACACGTGTTGTCGCAAAACTTCGCCCCCGTCGATGAACTCCCTCCCACCGAGTGCGAAATTGTTGAGGGCACCCTCCCGCCCTGTCTCGACGGCGCCTACATCCGAAACGGCCCCAACCCTCAGTTCCTCCCCCGTGGGCCCTACCACCTCTTCGACGGCGACGGCATGCTCCACGCGCTCCGCATCTCCCAGGGCAAACCCACCCTCTGTAGCCGCTACGTCAAAACCTACAAATACACAATGGAAAACGACGCCGGTTTCCCTCTCATCCCCAACGTCTTCTCCGGCTTCAACTCCCTAGTTGCCTCCGCGGCGCGTGGCTCTCTCACCGCGGCGAGGGTCGTCACGGGACAATTCAATCCGGCTAATGGCATTGGGTTGGCTAACACCAGCTTAGCCTTCTTCGCTAACCGTCTCTTCGCGCTAGGCGAATCCGACCTGCCCTACGCCGTCAATGTTACCCCTAGCGGCGACGTAGAAACAATCGGCCGTCACGACTTCAACGGCAAACTTACGTTCAGCATGACGGCGCATCCGAAGATAGACCCCGACACAGGGGAATGCTTCGCGTTCCGTTACGGCCCCGTTCCCCCGTTCCTAACCTACTTCCGTTTTGACGCTAACGGGAACAAATACGACGACGTGCCTATCTTCTCCATGACTTCACCTTCGTTTCTCCACGACTTCGCCATCACCAAGAACTATGCAGTCTTCTGCGACATTCAGCTCGGAATGAACCCTCTCGACATGATCGCCGGTGGCTCCCCCGTCGGCTCCGTCGCTTCCAAGGTCCCAAGGATTGGAATCCTTCCTCGGTACGTGTGTACATACATAAATACTTACACTACAACTAGAATTGTTTTCCATCACAAAATTTTGTGGATGATTCTTTAATCAGAATCTCAATTTGTGTTAGTAATTCACCTAGTCAACGTTTGCACGCAAAAATTAAATTCTGATTAGCTATATTCGAAACAGTATTAAAAAATTACTAAAAGCAAAACAGTATTGAATTATATATTAATTTAGTTTTAATTTTCATTATTACTGATTTAACTATTATTACAGTGATGCTAAGGATGAATCCAAGGTGAAGTGGTTCGATGTGCCGGGGTTTAACGTCGTTCACACGATAAACGCGTGGGAGGAGGACGGGGGAAGAACGGTTGTGCTGGTGGCGCCGAATATTCTGTCGGTGGAGCACGCACTGGAGAGAATGGAGCTGGTTCACGCAATGGTGGAGAAGGTGAGGATCGATCTGGAGACGGGGATTGTGACGCGGCAACCGGTGTCGGCGCGGAACCTTGATTTCGCGGTTATAAACCCTGCGTTCGTTGGGAAGAAGAACAGGTTCGTTTACGCGGCGGTGGGAGACCCAATGCCGAAGATCTCGGGGGTGGTGAAGCTGGACGTGTCGAAGGCGGAGGAGCGGAGGGACTGCACGGTGGGATGCAGGATGTTCGGCGAGGGGTGCTACGGCGGGGAACCGTTCTTCGTGGCGAAGGAGGAAGGGGGCGAGGAGGACGATGGGTACCTGGTGACGTATGTGCACGACGAGAAGAAAGGAGAGTCGACGTTCTTGGTGATGGACACGAAGTCGCCGGAGCTGGAGGTGGTGGCGGCGGTGAGGCTTCCACGGCGGGTTCCGTACGGTTTTCATGGGTTGTTTGTGAAGGAAAGGGAGCTTAGGAAGGCAGTGTCGGTGTGATGATTGACACGTGGGGTTTGTGTCAGTGTATGATGTATATAGCATAGCGGCATTGTTATCCCTTCTATGCATTAGTCACTGCGTCACACTGTAAGTACATGCTATCATACAGATATAGATGACAGAGGTAAAGAAGTAAATAAATCAATGAGTTGTGTACGGAAGAAACAGAGTAACCTAGAGGCACGACAGGATCTATGCCATACATGTGGCGGTTCCCAGCAGATTTAATCAACGTACACCACGTGGGATGACATCATTGCACCACATGTCATATTCCCATCAGATAACTAGTCACCGTATGCTGTGTTTTTATTTCAACATCAGTTGAATTCATGATTTTTTTTTTTTCATCAATTTAAACCATTACCTTTTACTTCCTAATTAAATCAGTTACTATAACCTATTTAACTTCTTTAATACATGCATGAAATAAATATATTATGCAAAATGTTAATGCATGATCAGTGGTGGATCTACGTCTAGACTTATAAAGCTACTGCTTCCTCAAGATCTCTCGATATTAATATATTTTAGAGTTTTTATCGTTTTCTCTATAAAAAAAACTATACTGCTTGTTAATAATAAAAAATAGTATTAATTTTACCATTTTCTTTCTAATTTTTAATATTATACAGAAAAAAATTGCATGGCATTCCAATAAATTATAATTTACTGGTGGAAAACCTTTGTATTTTCCAAGAAAATAAAATAAAATAAAAATGATGAAATTTCTCTATACTTCAAAAAAATAAAAAAATCATTACTTTGTTAGTGAAATATTAAATAAATTGTAGTATTCTGTCTTCATGAAGTGTGTAGTCACTATAAACATATAACTAATTTCTACTTGCTTTTATTTAAAATATAACTAAAAATAAAATAAAAATATGAAATATGAAATATGTACACAAAATTATGTTTTTTTAATAAAGTGCGTAATTATTCTTATAATATAAATGGTTTATATATATATATATATATATATATATATATATATATAGTTTAAAATATAATTAAGAGTAAAGTGGAATATGACATTCAACATAAAAATTTCTATGTATTGTTATAGATAAAAATAACCATATTTTGGAAATTTGAACCATAAACATTGTATTGCCATATAATGTTAACCATAGCAAGAATGATTACTATAATTAAAACCGAAATTAATACATTGTATAAAAAACTAAAATAATTATTTAACATTTTACGAAAGAGCCAAATTTTAAAGGAGTGATGACATATTGGCACTCATCCAACAAAAATAAAAATCTACTTAATAATTCAAAATAATAATATTTTAATTATGCTTATTTATTTTATAATTTAAAATTCTAATCTGTATTATTATATTATTAAAATGATTTGTAAAAAGAGTGTAGTTATTTTAAGGGTGTGAAGTTATTATTTTGCATTGAGAGACCATAGTTTCAGTCGTATTGTAAGGATTGTTCCATTGTTTACCTCTCCCTCGTGTTCATCTTTTTCTAAATGATTTGCGAAGTCATCAATCACCTATCCATATCAAACAACAATTCATTCATCTATTTCCCTGCAGACTAGTAATGGCAGGTAATGAGCATGAAGAATGCTATAGTAATAGTCGCAAAATTAATTTATCATGGCAATATCAGGAACCAAATTCGTTGTTGGGCCAAAAAAAATTAAATAAACGTTGCATTTTTCACCAATTATTACTAAATGGATGACGTACAGTTGCTTGTTCAGATGTCACTAAACTCTACAAATATAAAATTACATTGAAAATAAAATTTAGAAGAAAAAGTTAGATATTGAGGTATAATTTGATGTTTGACATTAGAGTCAATCAACAAAACTAGTAGACGTTACAAGTCAGAGAGATTGTCTATTGTGAGAGCTGTTAACGAGTCCAAAGAATGGTATAGGAACAGTAACAAAATTAATGGATCATGACAATATTGTGAAACAGATCCTTTGTCGTGCTTGTTAGTCCTTATGCTTGGCTTATCATCAGCAGCAGCAGAAAAACAAAACCGCTGAGGCAGAACTTGGAGACATCGTATAGATGAGGCAACACCTACAATAAGAGTTATCTCCATGACAAAATCTTCTGAAATGCTAGCACAGATATAAACCTTTTACAATTTGCAGTTTGAGGGAAAAAAAATAAAATTAAGCAATAGAAAAACTATCAGATATCCCTTTATCAAGTAGAAGCCTCTTTACTGATTACAGTACAATGACATGGTGTTGAGACTCAATGCCCAGGAAAAAATCCTCTTGGGCACTGCCATTTTAATTGGCCTACAACTCATAATTTACAAAGTGGGGGGAAATGTGTGGAAATCTTAAGTACAGAAAGAATATTCAACAAAAAGGATTGCTTCACTATCACTTACAAACGTTAGTATGGTACAGAGAAGAATTTGATAAGGCAAAAACTGATCTATTAAAAGGGGTGTAATTTTAGACATCATACCGTGTTTTCAGAAGTTGACTCCCTAACTCTTAACCAGATGAATTTCAGCCAATGAGGAATTGAGGTCTTCTCGAGACTGTGATCTCCTACTCTGCAGACGCATCTGACTTCTGTGGGGGGACCAGAAGGCACCCATGTTGCCACCGTCAAACTGCATCTGCCCTAAACTGTTTGAGGAATAACTATGCGAGACATTACTAGCTGATGGGTACGATGAAGACTCCATAAGCTCGATGCCACCATTGTTGTCATCAAGCTCAAGCCCGAGACCAAACGGCCTTTCTTGTGAACCTGCAATTGTTGGGCTGTGTGGCATCTTTAACCTTCCATCCCCTGCAGTATCATAGGTGTAAATTGAATTGAGGCCAATTCCAAAATTAATTTCACGTGAAATATACACAGAAGCCATAAGTCATTTCAAGGAGCAACTTGGTTATGATTCACAAGATGAGTACTAATAGTATAAACTAAAAGGACAACAAAAACAGACTACTATCTATGCCCCTTAGAAAACTTATAACAAAACAGTTAGATCTATCAAGTTTTCGGATTAGTAGTGATCATCATTGGCATAAATAAATAGTTTACCAGAGTTCATTGGACTCCAATGCTGGAACCGAAAAGGGGATGGCATATTAAGAACAGAAGCACCAGAACCACTGTTATGCCTGGAAATGGGAAGATATTGCCTCCGGAGCAACCTTGGCATCCATTTGCCAATACATGATAAAGCACAAAAAAGTAGAATAAAAGAAAGCAACAAAAGGGGCACAAGAGAAAGAGGATTTATCTTGATACGGAAAAACTCCACGTCATGAACACCAAATCTAGTGGAAAATGCCTTTCCAGCTTCCAACAAGGCAACCCCAAGTGTCCAAGTGATATTTCCGGAGCCAACACTTATCTGATTCTCATTAATGTGCAAACCCTCCCTCAGCAGAGAGGCAATGTATGGTGCCCTAAAGCAGTACTGCTCAATAAAGGGTTGCGGAGCAACACTTTTCTTTGCAACATCCCATCTCTTTTCACAAAAATCCTTACCCTTTGCCAACACATCATCAAGAGTAGCCTCAGAAGTCAAGTTGAAAAACCTATATACAACATAAAATCCAGAAATCACATAAAAATGTCCATAGGGGCGAGGCAGATTGTCACGCAAAGCGCAAGGCTGCGCTCCACAATCAAGCCCTGCGCCAAGATCAGACCATTCAGACAAATTCACAGCAACTTTCGCTATTGCACTGCACTCCTTCCAATTAGGAGCACCAACAAGCACTAATGGAGTTCCCAATTCTTTCCCACCTTTGTTATTAGATGAACAACGAGAACAAAAGTATTCATCCCTATACCCATCATGCAAGCAAGGATGTTTCAACTCAATATTTCCACCACTACCTACATCAACATTACCTAAAGCAAGCTCCTTCCTATATAGATACTCCACAGACTTACCAAACGCCTCATTCAGACCGTACCCCGGGAGGGAATACGCAGTGAGATGATGGCTCACAGATCCAATGCTAACATACAAACTAGTCTCACTATTCATCTGTTGATCACTCTCAAACGTGACCTGCAAGGAAGAACCACCCAAGTCAAGTGCCCCATAAGTAGCCTTCCTAGGCCTAACTCCCAAAATGCCACTATCATAATTAAGCGCAATCCACCCAAAATAAGCCTCCTCGGGGCCAGAGATAATCTTAACCCAATCCCTCTCACACACAAAGGGAGAGTTTTTAAGCACAGACCAAGCATTATCCAACAGCCACATAGAATCAATAGCCGGAAGCCTCCTCACCCCAGCAGTGGCATAAAGAAACAACGAAGTAGACTTATGAGCATGAACCGGAATCTGCTTCTTGGCCCACCTAAGCAACGGCTTCAACGCATTGTTCAACCCAGTCACGTTGCGCACTAGTTTATCAATTCCAGGCTCGGTCTCCACTCGATCATAGGCGCGACCACTAGGCTTCTTGTGCAAGCTGTTCCTCAAGGATTTAACAGCAATTGGAAGACTGCTATGGCGTTGGAACCGCACGGAAGCGTGGTAGACATAAACGCGCGTGCCGGTGCTGCCGCAATCGAGTACAACGTAGTACTTGCCGGAACCGTGGTTCCAATAGGAGTAAAGGAGGAAGAAGAGGAAGTAGGCTAGGAGGAGGAAGGAGGCGAGGAAGAGTGCGATTCTGAGGCATCTGGGGCGCGAGGAAGAGGATGGTGGTGGGGGCTTGTAAAGGGGTAGCGTGGCGTCGAGATGGCGGTACGAGGAGAGGTCCTGGAGAGAGGAAGAGATTCGGAGGTTGTTGGGGAGAGAAGGGGAAGAGTTTGAATTGGGGAATTTGGTGGAGACAAGTGAAGCGATTTTAGCAAAGACCATGTCTTTTTGCGATTGGGGGAATACCCAGAAGGATTGGAGAAGTGGGGTTAGGTGGGGGATGAAGAAAGCATGGCATTTGGGGAGTGGGATTTTAGGGGTAAGAAGGGTTTGGGTTGATCGCCATTTTTGAGAGATGGGTGGATCTGGTTCCGGTGGACTTCAGATGAGACAGAAAAGGTTGGTAAAGAAACAGAACCAAAAGAATGTGATTGGTTGGATCGTCTTCTTGATCCATAGGAATTCGGAAGGAGTTATCAGAGGCGAAACTGCCACAATGCACATCCCTTGCAATTTCCAAACAGTGAGCGGGCTGAAGGTTGGTCATAACATAACATGAATTATTAAAAGAGGATTTTTTTAATAAAATATGAAAAAAATAGTTTTTGTTTAATTATGACATGTTTCGTGTACTTAATTTTTGTAATAAAGTCCTTTCTTTTCTTGGATACTGATCACTCAGACTTGTATGAAAAGTATTATTTCTAGATTTAAATACAAACAAAATCTATTAAGTTTTGTGTTAATTAAGGAAGTTAGTTAAAATGTTTTTAAATTTGTTAAATTCGTTTAAACATATTACTGTATTTTCTAAAATGCTTTTATTAAAACTTGACCTCAGAATTTAAAGAACTCAAGAATTAGAAAAAATATTTTAAAATAGAATATTAAGTAATTAAAGAATATGTTTGAAATCAAAAATTAGTGACAACTTTTTTTTTTATATATTTAGTGACACTTTAACTATAATGCATGAACGAGTATCTCATAAATCGTAAAAATATTTTAGAATGTCGATTATCTAAATTATAAAGAAAAAACGATTTATATCAGTATAAGGTATACTCATCTTCGCACCATTAATAGTCTTACGTAAACGTGCTTCTTATTAAACGTAATTATATTTACATATTATTTGGTCAAATTTAATAAAAATTGAATAATAATAATAATAGTAATAAAATGAAATATTCAAAATATTATTATCTTTATGTTTCTAAATTGTTTTTTATATAAGGTATCACATGATTTTACATGAATACAAATTTATATATATATATATATATATATATATATATATATATATATATATATATATATAATAGGAAAATTTTATCCAATTGTAAGATTGGGAATAAAATTTAGTAAAAAGATAATAGTGAGTATAATTTAGACTAATTTGAGTATAAGATATATTAGTTTTTTGGATAAATTAAGTCTCAAAAAATTAACATGATCAATCCTTATAATTCTTAGGAGCCATGGTGAAATTCACCTTTACATTATTCAAAACCAAATTTAGAGATTTACTATGGTAATATCTGAATTTGGATTTGACAAAATATTATTGGTGGAATGCTTAAATTAAAATGAAACTGCTTGTATATTGCAGTATATATAGCATTATCCGAATTTAAAGTTACTTTTGTATATGCAAACACTGAGATCATGTTTTAGTTTACAGTGGAAAACTATTTTTGTAAGACACAGAAATCCCTGAAATGTATTTTTTTATGCACACAATTAAAAATTAAACCCTTAATCAATGTACTTAGAGAATTAATTATCTGCCAACAAATGCAGAACTTTGCTAGATTGCAAATTTAAGGTTGGTTAAAGTCAGTTAGTAAAAGCCTAGTATAGAGCTGCATATCATGATTACCTTGGACAAACAGTAACTACACAATAGAGTATTATATAATTCTACAAATAGCATTAACCTTCTGTTCTCATCAATATAGTATGTTCAAGACAGAAATCAGCATAATACAATGTGAGAAGTAGGAGGATTTCAGAGGGAAAATAGAAAAGGAAGAGAATATACTCTCCACCCACTCACTCCCATAACCCTGGTGACATTTTCCTAATTCTGTTATTGTGCCTAATTACCCAACAATCATTCACCAATGGGATCAAAATTGTTAGAAAGGGTATTACAATTCCAGGAAGAGAAGCAATATATTCCATTTCAAAATTGCTCACCAAATTCAGATACAACACATTGAATTTCAAAATTCAGATATAACATGACAACATTGACAGTTAGTCCCGAAATACAGGGACATGATCAAATACAGAGATTTACCTAACAAAATTATAACAGTAACAGAATTGTGAATCACGAGACCAATTTTTACAATTGATTGGCATTTAATAACTCATTTCCTTAATCTGATAATGTTTTGGAGGAAACGGTGGAGGACCCCGAAAAAGCGTGGCCTTTTTGGAGTGCACTTCTGTCGTGAACAAGTGGTTCAGAGACCCAAGAGGCAAGATTAGATACTCCAACTCCAAGAGTTGCTTGTTTTTCTCTATAAGATGCCCAAGTAACTAAATATAGACCAGCAATGATAAAAGAACCTCCTATGATGCTGTTGTCACATGCATGTCAAAACAGAATAATAAGAAACTTCTAAATTAATTTCAAACCATCATGCTAAAGAAAGACATCTTCAAGTTAGAACAGAAGAAATCAACAACTGGAAATAAAAGGAGCTTTACCTTCCCATGTAAATTGGACTTCCAAGGAAAATTTGGGCGAGGATGGTTGAAAACGCAGGTTGAAGTGGATTGTAAAGGGAAACCATGGCTGGGCCCAAGATTTTGTTGCACCACGTAATGAGTCCATAGTTAAGGGCAGATGCAACAGTTCCCTGAACAGATAAGGAAAATATTTGTCAAGATCTACCAAAATAATGTATCATAAGATAAATCTACCAAAATATTTGTAAGAACATGGGATACTTCAATCTTTTCAACCTTTTCCACTACTTGTTTGTTATTCCCCATAAATACAATTTTCAATCACATATGTTGACATCCTCATTTTGTCCTCTATCTAACAAAATTGCTTCACTAGAAAGAGCAATTCGCTGAACATGTGAACAAATATGTAAACTTCCTAAAGTCTTTCACAAAAGTGAAAGAAAAAAAATACATTGAGGAATAAAAATGCAACATAGAGTAAGCATCCTGTTCCTTGAAGGAAACTGATGACTTACAATAGAAATCGATTTAGAGTTGAATAAAAATCAAAAGATGAATAACGCAAATAAAATTCATTTAGTGTAGAACTCTTTATAATGCAGAACAAAGCTTTCACTCCCTGTGAAACATTTTTAACAATTTTTAAACAGGTGACAGTAATCCAAAATAATTCAAAAAAATGGTTAAAAAGCTTTTACACTAATATTATCCAAAGTGAAAACCCAAAACTAAGATAAACTTGTAAAAACCACATGCAGTGGCAAGCTAGAGGAGAACAATTTTAGAATTTAAAGGCAGCCATACCTAACAGATAAAATAAATCTTTATATACTCTTGTAATTGTAATTTAGAAAATCATCTGTAGGAAGATCAATGCTCCCTCCGCTCACATATAAGGAACAATCTTTTGTTCCAAAATTTTCCAATTTCCTTAATACTCATAGCTAGTGACCCAAAACTTGGACTTTGATTATTAACAAAGTAAGAACATTACATTACAACATTGACTCCAACAAGTGAGAATGCTCTCCTTTACAAAACAAACAACAGTCAATAATTGATAGCCTGATGTGACGAATGGAAGAATGCAAACAATATAAAAGGGCCAAGTTTAGAAGACATTTCCCATAATTCAATGTAGTGAGTAGATCAAAAGGATCATTAATATCCAAAAAAACCTCTTCCAGTGACTTACAGCATAAATAACGGCAAGGATTTCTGATGATGTCAAACTCCAGTCAGTTGACTCGTTATTCATGAATAGTGACACTATCACCATCAGTAAAGTTCCAAAGAAGTATGAAAATGCTGTGACGGATATGTTTGCGGGATATTTTTTTAATACTGGTGCCTGAAAACAGTTAAAGGTAACAATTTAAAAACACCAATAATTTCACATGTTAAAGAACCTAAGATCACAACAGATTAATTGCTAAAGTTTAAGAATCAGCACTACTAATTTGATCAGTTAAGAAATTTGGAATCAGTAACAAGATATGATGTATTCAACAGTCACCAATGCATATGACCAAAAAGATAATACCTGAATGGCTAGAAACGCAGCCATACAAATGCAGTTCCCTATCAAGCACAGAACCCCTAGATGAAAATGGTCTAACCCGAAGTCCAGTAAACTACCAATTAGCCATCCAGATGGCTCTGGCTGACCCTTGGCACTTATTTCATTTTGTATAACATGATCGATTTCAGCATATCCTATCAAAGCTGGACCACGATACAAAACCATCAATACGGCGCCAGAAACACAGATGATGGTTCCTCCAACTTTTGCCAGACCATCATATCTGGCTAAGTTCACTCTTTCTGTACTGCATGAAAAGGTTTCTACAGATAAACATAATTGTATGACCTGGTGTATCTGCATAAGCTTATTAATGTAAATATTTATGAACTCAAAGTGAGAGTGTGCAGTTGTGTTTGAGTAATAGTATACACACACACAGATTGAAACGGATAAATGATACAAGTGAAATGAAACTGACCCCATCATTACAGCCAACATAAAGGTAAAGACCGGAATGGCCGGTTGTATGGCAGCCGCATAAGTTGGATTGGTATAGCTTAAACCAATAAGAAACAAAAGCTGGTTGCCAAATATCCTGATCATGAATAAAGCACTGTATCTTTATAGTGAAATTGAAATAAGTAGTATCAAAATTGAAATAAGTAGTATCAAGAGCCTCACCCAGTTAATCCAAGAAAGAAGAATGACACCAGGAGGTGCTTAGTAATGGGTGGTCGAATCCGTCTACAGTTCAACATAGTATGATCAAGGTATCCATTCAACAGAAGAAAAAAAAAGGAATAATATGACAAGACATAAGAGGGCACAAAAAAGTTGCAAGTTAAAATGTTACATCTAAAGATTGAATGTGAAGCACGGTTTAATGTACAGATCAGGAATATATGCTGCCACATCCACAAAAAAAAAAAAAATAGTTATCATCCTCTTACGTAGTAATCATGGAACTCCTGAATCATCGCCAACAAACACACTAAATTTTAAAAACATATTTTTGAATATGATTAAATGCCTCAAAACAATGCAAACATAAGTATAAGCTATATATTACTTAAAGGCAGAAAGTTCCAGATATTAATGAACATGAATGTAAATTTCATACAACTAGAGTTAGCCTACAATCCAAACACTCCAAGGCTTAAAAAAACATACGTCAGAGAAATATTATTATAACACATAATTCATAGATTCAGAGTGCTGTATCAAGCACATGTAAACAATCAGAGTGTTTCAAACATGACCAACCCTCCAAATTGGGGAACAAACAAATGTGCTTAAGCATCCAATCCCAACCGATCTAAGTATCCACTAACACCAAATGGGAATGTACCCGCAAGACTCAACCTTTTGAGAAGGGGAATAAATAAATATTGTAAATTTGAAAGACATTGCAAGCAAAATCTTGAAGGGTTGATTTGAAAGAGAAAAAGGAGCATACTTTTCACGGATATAAGCAAGGGGTGCGAGGATGGAGAGGGCAAGGAGATCGCGGAAGACGCAGAAGACTAACTGGTTGATGCCGACATTAAGGGCCACTTTGGTGATGACATGGTAGCCGCCACTGAAAAGCTGCACCATGGCCATGGCCATATGGGCCTTCCATGTATCACCCCCCACACCCACACCCACTCCAACTCCAACTGTTGCCATTGAAATGAATCCACTCTCTGCAACAAAGTCCCACAACCGCTAAAACACCAAATGGGGTGGTTGGGTTCACTCCTTCGTTCGTTGAAACAGTGATGCCAACACCAAACCCGACGCTGGATGCTTAGTTCGGAATGCACGGACAAATAATAATATAAATAAATGCGTCAACACTTATAATTAATTACTGATGTTTTTTTAAAAAAATAAATAAATGATACTCTTTCTCTAACATTGGACCTCACCATTATTATTAATAATAATATAATGATCTTTTGATTAAATTATTATTAATGCTTGATTTATTCCCTTTTATAAACTTTCATCTCTCAATTGGTTAAAAGAGAAATTATTAGTCAGAAACTTAAATTCGATAATAATACTTTTTTTTAAATATAAGGAAATTATGGGTAGAAATTATTGTGGTAATGTGTTGATTGATACATGTATAGATTATATTATTGTATCTAAACTTATGGTTGTACAAATAAGTTTTTAACTAATAATTATATTGTTATATTAAGATCTAATTGGTGTGGTGGATAATGTTAGAAGTACGTTTTACTTGAAGAATGTTGTTCAACTAACTTTAATGTATAGTTGCTACATTATTAAAGTTTTAATTTAATTATATAAATGTTCTTCAAGTATTTTAAATTTTGTGGTAGTTTAACTCGATGCACTTTACGGGATAACTATTGTACAAAATTTTTGACAAATTAGAAGGAAAAACAAAATTTAGAAAATATTGTTATTAAACTCGCAACTGGTAATGCAACATTTATGTTCTTATCCATTTGTCTTATATGATCTAGCTAAATTGTGTTATATTTAGGACCATGACCATTTTCTTTGTTTAATTTATAGAATGGATCTAAACTTTTGATGCATAGTGAAGGACATGAGATAAAAGGGTTCAAGAACATATTGTTATTGTTCAACTAAATTCTTTCTTTAGCTGCTATAATTAGTTATGTAATGGACCAATTAAGTTAGAAGGTTAGTTAAATTGTAGAATTCCCCATGCGATTTGAAAACATGGAAAAGGTTATTTTGAAAGCTGTTCTGAAAAGTATAAAGTATAAAGTATAAAGTTCTGTCTTAACTACAAATTGAATGTGGTCCAATAAACCATTACACAACAATAAACATAATTTTTCTAATCGAATTATTTTCTACTTATCCCAAATAATAATTCATTACCAAAAGAATCTTTTCTAATTATATTATACGTTTAAATTTCGATAAGTTTAAATTAAAATTTTATATTAAAAACTATAACTTTAAATTTTCCTACAGATAGCGCCATTTTTCTACTTATTTATATTTTTACAATACAAAATATATGATATATATAGTATTACTATTGATTTTATATCACCACGATCAATTACTGCTACTACTAATTATACAATCCGTGAATATATTTAATATACTATTTATATTACACTACATAATTAAATTAATTTTCTAATCTAAAATAAAAATGAAGAAACCCGTTCGTACACGATAGTTAGGACTAGTTGTTTGAAAAAGTTGCAAACACGACACAAAACATTCTTATCCACTAACGAAGTCCTTTTAGTAAGTGACAAATGAAACTATTTTGTCTCCATATATTATAACGAAGAAAGGAGAAGATAATATAGAGAAAGAAAAAAAAAAAAACTCTTTTATATGTCTTAATAGTTCAAATGTAACATGCCTGCCGGCAAAGTTTTTAATAGCTTTAAAGGCCCTTGTTTGGTTAAACCGAAATAAAATAAAAATAGAGTAAAATTCAGTAACATTTATTTTAATTTATTTATTTTTATCTATTCTCATTCAATATTTTCTTTTACTTTTTTGTTTTTTCAGTTAAATATATACTATTAATTTTTTTACATTTCTTATTTATTTTTATTCATCTTTTATAATTTAATCTCTTTTTAACCTTTCTGTGCATCGAATGGAAGGCAAAGAAACAGCAAAAAAATTCAATTACCTTTAAATTGTAATGAAAAATTATCTCAGAATTGTTGCCGCTTAAATATCTTACATTTCACATTCACAATTTGTCCTCAAACAACATTTCACAATTACGGGATAAAATACATGCATATCAATGACAACAAAAACAGATTCAAGAATCATGAGACCAATTTTAACAACGCATTGCTATTCAACAAAGAATTTGATGAGTTTGGCTTTGAGGTTAGGCGGGAGAACCTTGAATGTGACCACTCTGATAATCACCTTTTTCATGAATAAGTGGTTCAGAGATCCAAGAGCCATTAGGAGTAACTCCAAAAGTTTCTTGCTTTTCTCTATGAGATGCCCAAGTAACTATATATAGACCGGCAATGATGAAAGACCCTCCTAGGATGCTATCACCACATGGATTCAAAAACAACAAGAATAAAAGTAAGCTTCTAAATACAATAATGTTACAATGCAATAGATATGGCATTTTATTAAGCTTCCATATCAGAAATCAATTTTGGTATACTTTTTAGGTAGCTTTAGTAAAAGACAACAAAATTATTATATATGATAGTTTGTAATTAGATGTCAACCCAAAAGAAAAAACAAAAACTTTTATGCAGTAAATGTGTCTGTTGTATCCTAAATATATATTTTTTAAGATGTTTTATTTTGACCCTTTAAAGTTGGTGAGTAGGTTTGTTGTCACATGGTAAAGTTAGAAAAGAATGCATCAAATGTGTTGAAGTGGTAGGAGAGCTATACCTTCCAAGGTAAATTGGAGTGCCAAGAAAAATTTGGGAAAGGAAGGCAGAAAATGCAGGTTGAAGTGGATTGTAAAGGGAAACCAAAGCTGGCCCCAAGACCTTATTGCTCCATGTGATGATTCCATAGTTAAGAGCAGATGCAATAGTTCCCTGAACAAATTTGTGAAATCTATATGTTAATAAAGTACCAAATAATCCATTAGAAGGTGAATAAATTAAAAACTATGTTGGAACTCAACATAGAAGACTTTCAATCTTTTAATCCCTTAAACAAAGGGTTTAGGAGATAACACAAACGGTTTCATTAGGTAAAATGGACCATGGAATCGGAAATGAGTAATAAGAGTTCATGAGAATAGAAATTGATTTAAAATTCGAGTAACTCACAGCATATGCAACAGCTAGTATCTCTGATTTTGTCAAAATCCAATCAGTTGACTCGTTAACCATGAAATATGCTACAATCACCATCTGTGCAACTCCAAAGGCGAATGAATATGCTGTTACAGATAGATTTGCAGGATACTTTTTCAATACTGGTGCCTGAAAATGATTAATGGCAATAACTTAAACATGCCAACACTCTAAAATAAAATAACCAAAGACTGTAATGAGTAATTTCTAGCAATAAATGCTAGACATTTCATCTGATAAAAAGTACAAAATGGTTGGTTTAATCCCAAAGAATTGACAGAAAAATGTGAAGTTGTCCAATAAATAGAAGCAGGAGCATAGTAAATTAGTAATAGAGGAAGAAGTGAAGAGACAAAAATCTTCTCCTGATGCTATAATCGGTTTTTAACAAGTGTCCTTTGATGAATATAACAAAAATTTAGATACCTGAAAGGCTAGAAAAGCAGCCATGCAGATGGAGTTCCCTATCAAGGACACAACCCCAAGCTGAAAGCTGTCAAATCCAACATCAAGTAAACTGTTCATTAACCATCCAGAAGGCTCTGGCTGACCTCTGGCATTTAGTTTAACTTGATCCATTTCTTTATCCCCTATCACAACTGGACCACGATAGAAAACCATAAATATGGCACCCGAAACACAGATAAGAGTTCCTCCAGCCTTTGCCAAACCTTCAAATCTGCACAAGTTCAGCCTTTCTATGCTGCAAGAATGAGTTTGTTAAGCACACGTTACTTTGTGTTCTGGTCTATATGAACAATTTCATGAATGTGCAAATTTCTTTACTGCAAAATGAATAACTGATCGATAAATAAATTTTGTATGTTAATATAGACATTTTAATACTAAGAAGAAATGGATAAGAGTGAAACTGACCCCATCATCAAAGTAAACATAAATGTAAAGACTGGAATGGTTGGCTGTACAGCAGCAGCATAAGTTGGATTAGTATAACCTAAACCAATAAGAAACAAAAGCTGGTTGCCAAATACCCTGATCATAAATCATGGAGAAAAAAAAAATATTATGCAGCAATAAAACACTATACCCTTCATATACCACAAAAATAAGAAATAAGTTAATATAGCAAGAAATCTTACCCGGTCAATCCAAGAACGAAGAATGACACCAACAGCTTCTTGGTAAGGGGCGGTCTAGTCCTTCTACAGCCAGTATGGTGAAAATGTATAATTAGGATACTCACATATCAGAAATTTACTCAACTCATAAGAGAGCACAAAAAAGGTTTCAGGTTCAAATTCCACTTCTAAAGTTTGACTGTGTATCCAGTTAAACGCGCAAAAACAGGTCATCATAAGTGCTCCAATAGTGTTCATGGATCAACTATTTCCAAAAGCTTAGCCATTTAGATAAAAACACACAATACATCTTTAACAATTAGGAACATGCTACTGCCCAAATTAGAATATTCCCAGTCAATAGTAGAAATCGCATACATTTTTCTAAGTGCGAATCAAAAGAAAACCACAGCCCCACATGACGGGAGTTACAAAGGTGTTTAAGGCTTTAAGCATCCGATCCAACCGTGTAAAGACTAATAAAAAAAAAAATCCAAATTTCTATCAATCAGTAACAGTTGAAGACAAGATGCGAACGAGCAATCATTCATTTCTATATGTACCGCATCTTCAAATTTTGGATAAAACAGGGATGGAGGAAAAAAAATTAAAAAAAAAAAAAAGACGTTTTTTTCAGTTTAATTGTCATTTCAGAATTTCTACACAGGTAGCAAATCAGAAATTTCCCTATAGTGTTTCTCAAAATACTTACTATGAGAAAAGGTCAATTTACTGTGTGATTGTGAAGAAAAGTTTTACACTTTCATAACATATCAATTAGATACTTGATCCCCCACTATAGCATAATCAGTTAGGATTGAAGGAGAGGGAAAAAGATCGTGCCTTTCAGAAAAAAAAGCGAGAGGAGCAAGAATTGTGAAGGCAAGAAGATCCCTGTAGAAGCAGAAAACTAGTTGGTTGACCCCAACATTAAGGGCCACTTTGGTGATTACATGGTAGCCACCATAGAATGCCTGCGACAGTGTCATGGCCACATGAGCTTTCCACGATCCACCCCTCACTGATCCTACTCCCATTGATTCTAAACCTTCTGCCATTACAGTATCTCAAATGGGGTGGTTGGATGTTCCTTGAAAACGTGAGTAGAGAATGAAGGGAAAACCAAATCGTATGCTTTCTTCCAGCTTCGAAAACGATTTAACCAGAAAAACATAGCAACTTTTCGATAAGCAGGGTTGAATATTGGTTTTGGTTTGATCAATTTTCTGAGTCTATATATGATAAGCTCCAAGCCTTATCCAAATCAATGCCGTGGATCCTATGTGTACAATCTTAGTCATTATCAGCTGAAATTTATATATATATATATATAGTAGAGGAGTACA
>Ga0209489_101000_pt1 | contig 57081 bp, 19 predicted proteins | sample SiratrowhiteBW_FD_187527 | JGI IMG/M metagenome (GOLD analysis project Ga0209489, IMG submission 187527) | Root nodule microbial communities of legume samples collected from California, USA - Siratro white BW (SPAdes) (version 2) | ecosystem: Host-associated > Plants > Roots > Nodule | place... | reverse complement strand
AAACTTAGTTTTGTGGAAGTTAACTCTCAAACCTGATACCAATTCGAAACACCTTAGTATGTTTAAAAAAGTTTTGCATATTATCCTCACAAAAGAAAAGGGTATCATCAACGAACTAGAGTAGATTTATCAAGATATGGTTATTCCAAATCTTGACTCCCTTAAACAATAATTTTTTCTTGGTTTCTTCTCTGACCAGCCCAACTAGCCCTTCTACCATAATTATGAAAATATATTAAATTTACTTATTAAGATTTTTATAACAATTCTCACTGATTATAATTTCTGCAAGTGGATCATGAAGACACATGGGTTTGGTTGCAACATTCACAAAATAAGGTAAGAAAATAAAAACAAGTAGTAAAGGAAGTAGAAAATGGATTGAAGAAAAAAAACAATGGAGTGAAAACACAACACCTTCAAGATTATTCTCAAGGAATAAATGCAAGAGGATTCATTATTTGAAAAGTCCTTTAAGATAAAAAGAAAAGAACTCTCTAAAGATTAAAAAACATCTCACAAAGATAATTTTATATATTCTTTAAAAGTAATTTTATAAAAGGAGATTAAAACACATTTTATAGAAATTGTCATAACCAAAAAAGAGAAAAGCCACCAAACAAAATTAGAAAATTTAAATACAAACATAAGAATAATTTAAGTTAAAGTTAATTCAACTAGTCCAATGTATACACTATATCAAAGTATAATTATAATATGTTATATATTGCGTCAGTTTTATTAATAACTAATGTAACATTTCATATTTTTTCACATAATAGGAACTTTATCGTATAGAAATTTTATAATAAGCTTAAATACAAGTTTCCACACATTCATAAGAGTATTTCAAAATATATTTCTCTATATGAGATTTAATAAAACTATCTTCATACAATCACAAAAATAAAATTAATAAAATAAAATAAAATTAAAATGAGAAGTCACACCACCTGCCAAGTCCTCTGCCCACGTGTAACACCTCACATGTAACACACAATCATTACAGATTTAAAAATAAAACAAAGTACATACCAAACAAAAGGGTAAGCTAGATATTTTAAAATGTAGAATCATAACATTTAAATCTTGTATATTAACCAAAATACCACAATTCAGGCACATCGATGATCTCATACATCACACTACCATTTTCATTTCTATACAATAACACATGTTATACATACATTTACTCATATACAAATACGCTTGACTCTACTTCTAGAAGACTTGTGCATTGAGTTAAACTCAAAGGTTTGCACCTGTCATACAACTTCAAACTGTGAATCCACACAATCCCCAAATCAATGAATCATCAATCTTGTATAACAAGGTTAGTCTCCCTGAGACTTTTCTGACCAGTTATATTTCAAACTGCAGTCACTCAATTCGAACCTCCATCGACTCTCACCGACTAGTAATCTTTATCTAATGTGATTTCAATATACGTAGAGTCTGGACATCTCTTTCTCAACAAATTCTCAAATAATGCATATTCTAACAATCTCAACACGGGTATCTCTTTTCCTGAAGATACTATGTCTCAATTAGAAACCATACATCTCAATATAATACCATACATTATTCATAATATAACTAAAGTGCACCATCAAAACAATTCAAGCACATTTCAATAACTAATTTCATAAGATCCATACAATATCAAACATCAAGTTTCGTCATCATATCACAAACCATGACTCTATCGACTACATGCAAAAAAATGCACGCAAATTTTTTTTTTTCGAAAACCTAAACTACTCAAGAATAAGAAGAAAACTAGTACTTACGTAGACCAAAAATGATGACCCGCTAAACTTGCTTTACTTTACATCAGAGATTGGATGGAGATTGTTGATCTTCAACATGAAATAAGAGGAAAATTAGATTTTTGTAAGAGAGAAGAGAGTAGAAAAAGAACTATAGGGTTCTAATGTCTAGAGAGACTGGTTTTTGTTGAAATGATTTTTTAAATCTTTACAACTAACTTAATAAATTTTAATTTATTCATAAAATTGTCATATTTTTACTTTTACATATTCTTTTTTATCATTTGATGCCATTTTGATGACGTTCAAAAAATTATTTTTGCAGTAGTAACACTATTTAAAAGTTTGGTATACTTTCTACAACATACTATTAATAAAAGAGTTAGGCAATTTGCACAAAATATTAATATTAGTAATATAACACGAAAAATAAGATAATAAAAGAAATAAGTTTTCATAAATTAAAATTAATATATACGTGTATATATATATATGTACTTTTTTTTTTAATTTATGTATAAACAAATTTTAATTCACGAAATTGTTTTTTTATTCTTAAAAATGTTTATAAATGAGCTTATGAACATGTTGGTCATCCATAAACATATAACAAACAAAACCACACACTTATTACTAGCCATAATATTTTTCTTTGAGGTGAAGTTTTAGTTAGGGTTGAACACTCAACGTACCTAATATAGTATGGAGTAATTAATATCAGTTGAAGTGTACAAAAGAAAAAGAATTGATATATTTGTATAAATGATGATAAAAATATCTTGGTTAAATTTGAAGTATGTAAATTGAAGAAAAAGATGGGTGCATGCAACAGCATTTACTACTAACTGAAGAGGTCATGGAAATGCGCAAAGAGAGAAAGAGAGAGAGAGAGATCGTATACGGAAGAGGACCATACGGCTTGTCCGACACAGCCACGGATAGCACCAACTGGTGGTCCCCACTCCAACTCCTCCTTGGTGGGGCCCACATGTCCCTTCCAATCTTCTTTTATTTTGTTTCTGTTGCTGCATTTTTCTATTGTTATTGTGAACAGGTCTTCCTAGCCAGACATTATAGCCACTCATGTTCCTTAAACTGACCAACCTACCCCTACATCGATAGGACCAACCCTATTAATCTCCAATCAAGTGTCCCTTCCACCCATTCACCATGTTTCGTTTCGTTTGTGAAAGAAAATAAATAAATGAAGGTAACAAAATTATTTTATTTATTATTATCAATATTGTTTATCTATAAGTATGTATAATGATAATAGATAGTTTTAGTGTAGTTGTAGTATAAATTTTCATTTGAGTATTTTTTTGTTATTTTTTACTGTGTCTGATTTTAGTATATTAAAACAAATTAATATATTTTAAAATATTAAAATTAGTATACTTTGGAAATAATAGTTTATTTTAGGATAGAGAGACGCATAATATTGCTTCTTCACTGATAATTATAGCAAAAATGGAAAAGTTACATTAATAATTGATTATGAGTATTATATAATTTATTATAAAATTTTCATAAATCCAGACATGAATTTCAATCTCTTTCTCATCCCTTTCTTTCTTTTAATTTCTTCTAAGCATCCAAACTATCACCTATCATTCATTTTTTTTTTCACATTCATCGTTTATTTAAATCAAATGAAAAGGAAGTCGAAACTCCACCACAATCTCATCGTCATGAAATTATGTCCTCACTTTCTTTTTCTTGTAAAAGATAATAATAATTGCACAGCTTAATTGTTTTATATTGTTGAAAATGTGTCTTTATGCATTTTTTTTTTTTTGTTTTAAGAAATTACTGACCTGTAAAATTTATTAAAAATGTATCATTACTTAGTTTTTTTTTTTTAAATGTTAGAATAATGTAGAATCACTTTCTCTCTAATTATTTAAATATAACTGTCTATCCAAAATTAAACAAATGATGAAATTGAAATTATCGAGAATTTATGTAAAAGAAAATACTATTTCATAATCTTTATCAGTTTGTTATTGTTTCTTTATAAAAAAAGAAAACATCTATTGATACCTTTTATTTCAATGTATTAACTACCCTTTTAGTTCAATTAAACCTTATTTCTTTATAATACAAACACGTTATTTTTTAATAAATGTATTACTTTTATCAGTTGCAAATATAAAACTTATTTAAGGACAAATTAAAAACAAAACAAAATTATTAAAACTACAATAGTTTTGGTAGGACCAATAAAACTCATTATTTTACATAAAATCTAAACTATTAAGTGCATAATTTAAGAGTGTTGGTATAATTATTAAAGACGTGAGGAGTGTTGGCTTAATGATTAAAGTGATGATGATGCATCTTTTATCTTCACTACTTTAGGGTTCAAACCTAATCAATCATTCAATAAACTTAATTACCCCCTTAAATAAACCCATATGAGCCGAATTAAAAGGTCTCTCTCCAAAAGGGAACCTTATAGCTTAGTGTATAAATTTAAGGTGTCTTGCATTATTCAAAGAACTTCTATTTATGAAGTAGTGATGTATAAAAAAAAAACCCAGATGTGATTATTTTGGTGTAAGTTTGAGTAGACAGAAACAGTTGTGTGTGGTGATGTGTGAGTAGAGAAGAGAGTAGAAAGTAGAAACCACCACGTGGTGCGTGGGGAGTGGGGGTTGGTTGGGTGGCACAGCATAATGAAAGAGAAGAAGGGTAGAGTAAAGAGAAGGAGTGAAAAGTAAAAGGAAATGGCAAAAGTGGAGAATATGGGAGAAAGAGAAGGGTAAAAGGGGAAAAAGAATAGGTAGGTGTCGTTGTCTCACAGACCCGGTTTGTCTCCTCGTAAGTGGATCTTCGCACGTTACGAATACCAATGTAAAGAGACTAATGTACCCAACCCAACACATTGCTCTACCCTGCATATGCCTTCACTCCTCACCACCCCAACCCAAACTATCATCCATCTCCAACACCAAACACCTCTACCTACTATAACTTTCTCTCTTTTTAAATATATCTTCAAAAGATTAATGCTTTTTCTATAAATGTTTTGTGGGTAGAATAATTTGTGTTAGAAGATAAATATATTGATTATGTAAATTGAGTTTATCATGACTAGATGAAAACTCAAAAGGTATTTAAAAAAAGTTTACAAAATTACCTATGAATAGAAATCTCCAATGGACTAAGATTCAAACTTATGTATGTGTAAGATATCAACTTCATCTTTGCTAATTATATCAGTCTTTGTTTGTCTTGTTACTACCAACTATAACTATTTCTCTCTCTCTTTTATTTGGTGCAGGCACTTGATTGGAAGTTGGAAATCAACAAAACTTATCTCTCTTTCTCTTTCTCTGCGCTGCCTCGGGTTAAAATTTTGTTCTTTTCACCGAGGCTGTGAGCTTCTTCCCTATGGTCCTGGTTTTGTTCATCTTGTTTATCAGCTTCTGTAGGTGAGAGGGGGACCGAACGGTGCGGAAAATTTATAATGTGGTTACCTCACTTGCCGTTTAAGCCATGATAATGAACTTTTCCTCACTTGGGTGTGCTGCGAATTGGTGCATTTGTTTAGACCTTTAGGCCGTTACTGGATCTGCATTTGGGTGCAGGAGGCTTGGCGAAAGGTTGAACTTTGATGGTTTTGAGAGGTGCTGGGTGTGAGCCACATGAAGAACTTGAGGTGGCACAAGCAAATTTCCAACAGTGGCAAATTGGGCAGAAGGCTTTCGCTTGGGGAGTACAACCGCGCAGTGTCATGGTCTAAGTATCTGGTGTCTCCGGGGGCTGAGATAAAGGGAGAAGGAGAAGAAGAATGGAGTGCAGATATGTCTCAGTTGCTCATTGGATCCAAATTTGCTTCTGGCAGGCACAGCAGAATCTACAGAGGGGTTTACAAGCAGAAAGATGTGGCAATTAAGCTCGTTAGTCAACCGGAGGAAGATGAGGACTTGGCTGCTTTTCTTGAGAAGCAATTCACTTCTGAGGTCTCTTTGCTACTTCGATTAGGCCACCCAAATATCATTACTGTGAGTTTATCTCTCTTCAACTATGTCTTTTTGTATCGACATGGATTGATATAATTGATAGATAATCATGTTTTTTAAATATGTAGTCAGAAGTTTGATCTTCAGGGTGATGTGTAAGAAATAGCATGAACTGGTAGATGTTCGCACTCTGATGGATTAATCTCTAACTCTTCGTCACAAAATCTCATGACTTTACCAAAATGTAAAAAACAAAAAACTTGTGTTTGGTTTTCTTGATTTATTGTTCTGTTCTTGTATCTGTCTTATTATTAATATTGGCATAGAATACGAGAGATGCTTCTCTTGCTTACGTTATTAGGAATATTTATTGGCGGCTTTTGAGTGGAAGATGCTGGCCTTCATACTTTGTCTAAATGTCCAAGTGTCATATATTCTTCACCTTTTGAGGATAGCTTCTTTACCCCTTTAATCTTTTCGATGGTTCAGTGGTGAGGTCGTTTTTGTCATGCAATTCTAACTAGGTGCTGTGAAATTTCGTGAAGGAACTAGGAAGAACAAAAAGGAAACAGTTATCTGCAAAATGAAGTAATGGATTAAATACGAGTTTTCTACATTGTTGGCAAATAGATTAGTTGGAAAAGTGGTGCAAGAGGCTTGTGCTTATGAAGTTAAAACTGCCAAAGGTGCTTCCAATGCCTTAGTGTATGGTTCCATTCCATTTGTTGAAAAGTTGAAAATACACATAAGAGCTGAGATTCGTCTTTGATTTAGGCTATTTCTATAGCTAGTCATTTAATGACCCTCTCGCCCCAGTTTTGTGGATCTTGTTGTTGTTGATCAAGTATTGAGTTTTAGGAGCTCTGATAGGCAAGCTTTAACTGATTAATTCTTTCTCTTGAAAGCTGACAATGGCCTAATTAATACAAAAAGCAATAAAAGCAGTCATTAATGCTTAGATTTGCTCATTTTAAAGAGACGAGAATGTTTGAAATATAAGATTTCTGCTGCTGAATATAGAGACATTAACCCTTCATCAGGAACTGTTGACTTTTATTGATCATGCAGTTTATTGCTGCTTGCAAGAAACCTCCTGTGTTTTGCATAATTACTGAATATTTGGCTGGAGGTTCACTGGGAAAATTCCTGCACCACCAACAACCAGATATACTTCCACACAAACTTGTTCTGAAGCTAGCCCTTGACATTGCTCGGGGGATGCAATATCTTCATTCTCAAGGGATTCTTCATAGGGATCTCAAATCAGAGAATCTCCTCTTGGGGGAAGATATGTGTGTAAAGGTAGCAGATTTTGGTATCTCATGCTTAGAATCTCAGTGTGGCAGTGCAAAAGGTTTCACCGGAACATACCGTTGGATGGCGCCCGAAATGATCAAAGAAAAGCATCATACCAAGAAAGTAGATGTGTATAGTTTTGGCATAGTTCTATGGGAGCTTTTGACAGGAAAGACTCCATTTGACAACATGACACCAGAGCAGGCAGCATTTGCAGTTTCCCACAAGGTTTGCATCAGAATCTACTCAAATTGTTTGAATAATACTCATTGTATTTTATAAAGAAAATAAGTGCTCATTGCATGGACTTGTCTCATGATTAATCTGCATATTTACCTCAAAAACTGGTTCTATGCACATGTTGCCTTGTGTCTCAACTGTTTTAGTTCTTAGTATTATAATAGGTTGCTTAATTAAATCATTGAATTCATATCGCTAAATTTAAAAATGAATCTGGTTAGCTTGAGTGCCACTTTTATATCTTACTTGAAACTGCTGCCTTTCATTTCTAATTATCAGAACTTTGAAATCAAGTGATTTTCTCTATCTGTTGTCAAAGGTGAAAACAACAGAATGCCTTACCAAATATTTTGTAAAGAAAAATACTAGTATAACACTATTTCCTGACACATTTTTCTACATTGATTGAAATTAATGTGGTTTCCATTTCTCATTTGACGGGTCTCGTTTTCAAACTAGTTGGACCCACAAGAATTTCATCCCATAGAAAGAACATGCTAGAAAGAAAATGTGTTGGTAACACTGTTCACTTTATTAATTTCATAGATGCTGTTAAGGATATCAATCCAGTCAAGTGAGCTAGAATGAGAAAAGAGCTTAGGAAGGAATGAAACTCCATCTCATCAAAGTAGATTTTGTCAATATATCATTATGATAATAATACTATTGAGGATCTATTTCGTTCTCTATTATTCTAAAGTTGTTTCTTACTGATCCTTCTAGTGGGGGAACAGTTTTCCATTGTATTATTTGTTTACACGTAGATGAAACATGGGCATGCATGATTGTTATCTATGAAAAGTTGCTCTTGTTCCTCATACCCTTCATTTTATAATTTTAGCCCACTATGTTCATCTCTTTTGACCACTATTCTTACAGTGTCAAAATCAAATTTTTTAATATCCATCGTTGTATGCACACATATATTTATATTTGTATGATCGTTTTCATCATCTGCTTTAATACTATCATGTCTCTATGCATTCTCTATGCATGCACTTGGCTATATAACCCCATTTTGATGGTTATTGTGCCCCGAATCTTTCTCAAGCGTGTTGGCGTGGTGGGCAACAATTATTCTCGGTCTGTGATCTTTAAGAGCATGTGGTTGTGTTTGTGATATGATAGAGCCTTGTTTATCCAAGCTAGGCACCTCATTTACAACATTGAATTACGATAACGTTAGATTTTTCTTCATTTTGCCTGACATCTACATGATGGTTACTTTTCCAACATTTAAGATATGGCATGGTGTGAGATATAATATAACATTATTTATGAAAATCAATGATTGCTACCACCTCTGCTTCCCTGTCACATGCACAGCACATCAGAATAAGGTGCCACATAATTGAATCACTAATTGATACACAAGCTTTATTTTTTTTCCTCATTTTTCTGATATTGCTTCCAACCAATCACAGATGTAAGAAATATCTACATAGTCCATTCTAACTTTCTCGTTCATTGTCTTTGCACATGCTTCCCTATCCTAGAGATATTCTTTGAATCTAAATATATACTTAAAATATACATGCCATTAACTAAAGGCGGTTTATGTTTGTACTATTTTGCCTTTGGTATGGTCCACGAACGGGACTTGTGAAATATATGTTTTGGAAAATTTTCATATATTATATTTAACTTCTATGCATTTTGATTGCAAAGTTTTACAGTTTCTACTAATAAAAAATGATGTAAGGTAATTGTTCAACAAACTATGTATGTCTTAGATGATAATATAAAAGTACTTTACACTATTAATATATATAAATTATATAAGGTTTGTTTGGATAACTTTTTTCAAAGACAGACAAAGAAACCTATGTAAACTAAAATTAACTTGGGTATAATTTTGTTATGAAAGTTCTCTTATTAATTTGTCTAAAAGGCTAATTTTTAACTTAAGCATAACTCTTACTCTATATGGTTTGCTAGGTTTTTATAACTATAAAAGCTTCTCCTCTTGATTCACATTTGAAAAGTTAAGTGGGGTTTTTTTAATTTTTTTTTTTATTTTGAAAGTGAATTTGATGGATTATTTGTGTGTGTAGAATGCAAGACCACCATTGCCAAGTGAGTGTCCTTGGGCATTTAGTGATCTGATCAATAGATGCTGGTCAAGCAACCCTGATAAGAGGCCTCATTTTGATGAAATAGTTTCCATTTTGGAGTTCTACACAGAATCACTTGAGAAGGATTCAGAGTTTTTGTCAACTTACAAACCGAGTCCTAGTAGTAGTAGTAACACCATTTTGGGGTGCCTCCCCAAATGCAATGCACGCCATAAATTTGGTGCTTGCAAAGCTTAGCATTACTATTAGATGATGCTACTTCTCAGTTGTGTGACTATCAAGAATTGTATTATATTCAAACCTATGGGAAGAAAAAAAGTTTGTTCAATTAGCAAATACAATTTTCTTCCTTTTCAAGACTAAGAAAAGGTTAAACATGTGTTCCATCCATCAATTGTTTTCATTTCCATAGTAAAGATATAAATTATTAATGGCTACATGTGTCTTCTATTTTGACCATGAATTCTCTCTTCTCTGAGTTTTTTTTTTTTTTAGGTTAGATTTGATGTTTAACCTTTCACCTGCTACATAGAAGTTATATTAAAAACTGAAAAATCGTGTGGGCAAAAACTCAAAATCTGTGGACAAAATGACAAAATTGAGTGTGCATCAATTAGACCAACAACTACTTTATTACGACGGTCACCTTTTTTTTTTCTCCACTAATTATTATACATATATTTTTTAAAAACCTTTTACTTTTGGTTAAAGTTCAATTTAAATTACAAAACTTTAAGTGCAGTTTATTAAATGAGAAATAAGAATTTTCGGAAATTTCACTAATTTTTAACTAATAATAAAATATCTTTAAAGAGTATTTTTAACAACTAGTTGGACATTTACAATTTCCAATGAAATACATGTATTTTTGTCATTTCAAAATATTAGTTGCTTTAGTTATTTTTTAATTTTGTCAAAATTTTGGTTCGTTTAGAACTCAAATTGTAATTTTTAATAAATTTCAGTTAATAACAAAATCAGTTCAAAAGAGAGTATTAAAAAGTGCGTTTGATATTGTTGGGCAGATTATGTCATTTTTTTAAGTGTTTCAACAATATCAAAAGATTCTATACTCTTTTGTTTAAAACAAATCTCTTTTTTACGTAGTTATATAAACCGTAGAAGATCATGCATGGGCCAAACCCGTCTCTTTCAGTCATTCGGTGATATGAAAAACAAATAATAAAATTATACATTGAAATGGAAAGCTACTAGAATTATTCATGTTGGATATCAATAAAAAATAATAGTTTATATTGGATGTTAACACTTTTCGGATTCTAGTTTGAAGATAGACCCCTTCTTCCTCTATTTTCTTTCTTCTATCCCTTTTATAATTTTCAAAAAAATCAAAGTGTCGCTGTTAATTATGTTTGAGTTTAATTGGATTCATGAGTCATTTTTTATTAATTAAACATCTTCTCATTAAGCTAGATAATAGATACTTATTATTTCAACTTTGAATATAATATTGAAATATTATATTTTTAAAAGAAGACTTATAAAAAATTTCAGTAAAAATATCTCCTACCTGATCGTTTAATGTAAATGGAAGAGGTTTTCTTAAAACTTGTCGTGAATTACATAATAATTGATGTCTATATGTTTGGTTTGTTGATGAAAAGGGGAATTATGAGAATACTTGAATAAAATATCCTATGACATACAAAGTACAAACGAGTGAAGGAAGTAATTTAAGAATGTATGAAAGTTATTAAAATATAAACCTTAAAAAATAATTGAAACAGCCTTACAACATGTAATCTACAAATTTTTTAGCATTCCTTAGAATGCATTATTTTTCAATCTAGATTCAAGTTTTTCACTATTTTGAATTAATTATTCTAAAACGTCTAATAATAAGATTTATTATTACATAGTAAGCTTTGTAGAATATTTCAAAATTCATTATAATTTTTTTTTAAATAGTTTGGAATTTATTTTAAAATATAATTTCTAAAATAATTTAAAATTCATTAACAAATTTTGTTTATAAACGATTTAAAATTCATTCCAATCTAGTTTCTAAAATCGATTTTATATAAATCATATTTCCTTTTTTTTCTCTTAGCTCCAGTTACGAAACCAGATGCTTCAAAAGTCAACACACGAATATATATATATATATATATATATATATATATATATCTTATATTATCTTTGCCCTTCACTTTCTCCGACAACAAAATCTATAATCAAGTCCTATGTAATCCCATATGAAACTCTGTTCTTTCTCACTCTCTCCCAGCCATTCGTCCATCCATCTTCACGTTTCTGCACCCTTTCTTCTCTGTTAAATAAACTATTCGATTAAGGGTAGGAGTCTTTTATCCAAATTTTGTAGCTTTTGTTTCTTTCTAAGTTTTGAAAAGTTGGTGTTTGCTGATGGAACCGAATGGACTAGGCAGTGGAATGTTCTCTGGGTTGTTAGGATTGGAAAACCCTTTAAAACTGCAGCAACAACAACAAAACTATCACCATTTCCAACACCATCCACAAATGGTTCCCTATGCCACCATTACCACTCCATCAAACAAGGGTACCCTCCCTATTTTTCAGTCATGACCAAACAACAACAATAAAAGCATCTTTTGTGATGATTTAGTTAAAATATTCTGGAAACAAGGTTCTAGAATGAAATGAAATGCTTAAAATCAATTCCAACTTCCAAGTTATCCATTTAAAAATATGAGAGAATGTATCATTAAATATTGGTTCCAAAATATTTAAACTTATGTCAAAGTATATACTCCAAAATTATTTTTCTTACTTTACAAAATGTCTATTTTGGTTACAGTGGAGAACTACTTGTTTTCACCAGGCATGTCATAGAAAAGGAATATTGAAATTTTGGGGTGCAATAAGAAATTTGTGGGTGCAAGAGGCACATGCCTACTGAAGCTGGCTAGGCTTGGCCCATTTAATTAGTTCCTGTATCCCACCACCAATTGCTTTTTGCACTCAATCAATCAAAGGAAATGATGAATTTCAAAGTTTCTAGAACTGCAGGTTTCGGAGTTGCAGAACGCGTTGTTGTAGGTTTTCTTCCTTTTTGGAAAGTGGATTTTGGAAAAATTACATAATGTCGTTTCTAGAACTTAGTATAAGTGTTTTGACCGGAATAGGATTTCCATGACATGTTTCTAGAATTGTGATCCAAATTGTGTTTTATGGAAACATGTTCTGAAAATTCCATTCCAAAACCTATTTCTGAAACATAATTTCTAGAAACATGTTCTAAAAATCCCATTCCAGAACTTATTTTACCGGAACACTTCTATCCTTCTCCACTAAAATTCAACAAAAAAACAACCATCAAACCTTACCCACGTCATCTTCCCTTACCTCTCAACACCACCACCTCGTCCACAAGCCATCACCAGAAAAATGCGCGACCACCTTGTCCAAAAATCACCACCAAAATGTTCTTACTATACTACAGAAGTCGTTGCACATCCTCCTTTTAAATATAAATAACAAGGACGAAGATTGTTATTTTGAAAATTTGATGGAGTACACGAAGCAATTGTCGTGGACTTAGGGAAATTGAATTTAAATGAATGGTTTTAAACTTATGAAAAATCAAAGTTTAATAATCCTATCCTCCATGCATCGTCATTTATAATTGAACTCCTCATCAATGAAGGTATAAAATAGACTATTACAAAGTGCTTCTTATCCGTAATCACCATCATGCATTGGATTTTTTAAAATTAAATATAAAATCAATTTAGACTTAATAAAATAAATTGAATATAAAAGGCTCATTTTAACTACGTCAAATTAAATTTTCTAATTCAATTTAAATTAGATTAAATTAAATTGTATACTTTTTTAAATTAGATATAAATTTATATTTGAATTAGTTTGATTTGGGGTTTGAATTAGCTAAACCCAATTATTGTGGGCCTAATCTAGTCATACCAAGCTTGACTTGGTCTCGCTTTGACTAGATTCAATAAGAGTTAAACTTAACTCAACTCAACCTAATCTGACTTGAGCTCTATCCAACCTTGACCAAAACTAACATGAGCTCGGTTTGATCAAATCAATCCTGACTTAAGTTAGGTCCAACTCAACCTAATATGGGTTTGTCTTGATCCAACCTAGACTAACCTAGGCTTGGCACAACTTAATACTAGCCTAACTCGAACTAGACTTGTGTTTAATCCAACCCAACCCGACTTAGGCTCAATCCAACCCAACTTACAAGGCCTAGCTCTACCCATATGGACTTAGGCTCGGATGAACCTAACTCGATCTTACATTACTTGGACCCAACTTGATTGATATTTCCTAACTCAAATCCAACCTAAACATAGGCACGACTTAACTTGGCCTAACTTAGACCTAACCCATCTTGACATGATCTACACCCGTTCCCAACTTAACAAGATTTGCGCCTAAATTGTCCCAATTGGACTTGAGCTCGACTTGAGTGACTTGACCTAAGAATGACCTATTTTGACCAGGCCTAACTAGGTTCACTTAGTCTCGTCCCAACTAGGTCTGATATGGCTCCAATCCGACTTGACCTAACCTGAGTTTGACTAAAGTTATCTAACATGGGCTCAAGCCTAGTTGTCCTGATGTGGGCCTTACTCGACTTAGCTTGAAGTGTGTTTGACCTAACTTGGTTTAACCCATCTCAATCCAATATGAGTTTGACTTAACTTGATTTGACATATATGACTTGTCTTGGCCAAACCTAGGCTCAACCCACTTTACTCAACTTGGGTCGTCCTGTCTCAGCTTAACTTTGTTTAAGGCTAACTAGGCTCAATGTGGCCTGACCTAACTTGACCCAACTTAGGCTAGACATGAGTCAACCGAATGTGGGCCCTTCTTGAGTTGACCCGATGTGGACTCTGTTCAACTCTACTTAATGTGGGTTGACTTGACTTGGCCTAACCAGTCTGTATCAATATGGGCTTGAGTAGACTTGGCTGATGTGGGCTTAGTCCATCTTGGCCTGATTTGGCCTAACATGTGTGTGATCCGACTTGACCTAACATGTATGTGGTCCGACTTGACCTAACTTGGATCAACATGAGTTCGATTTGACTTGACTTAAAGTGGATTTAACCCGACTTGACTTAGTGTGAGCTTAACCCGACTTAGCCTTACGTGGATGTAACCATACTTTGCAACACTTGTCTTGGGTCAATATTAGTCCTACTCAATTTGTCTCGACTAAACCTATCTCGACTCATCCTAATATGAGTCCAATCTCACTTAACTTAACTTGAACTAAGTTTCACATAGTTTAACCTTTCATGACTTAAATTGATCCAACACTATTTTAATTTTTCAAAATACTAAAAACATTCAATCCATATCCAATCCAAATTAAAGATTTGAAATATAAAAATATATATTTAATTTAATATAAAATTCATTAAAATATACATAATATGAATATTGATTATTATGAATTAAATTTGAAAATTTGAATTTTTTTTCCACACTTATCTTTGGACTATAACTTACGAAAAAATGTTAATACGAAAACTTAAAAATATTAATTAGAGAAAATGAAAAATCATAATTTTACCTGTTTTGGTTTATGTGGGACTCATTCTTTTATTATTAGTTGACGGTTATACGTATCTTTAGAAATGTTTATATAACCAACAATGACATTTTAGAGAAAGAACATAGTTTTTTTTTTCTTAACTAAGCTAATCATTGAAAACGATATTAAATTATAATAATGTTTTAATATATACTTCGTCATTCTAAAGAAAAAATAGAAAAAGTAACATATTTAAATAAAATTTGTCACGGGCGTACTAGGTTGTAATTCCTTCACCCTTTACTGCGAGTACTTTATGCTTTATCTGCTTTGAGCTCCCCTCATAACCTTTTTTGCCAGATCTACCTTGAATTTTTTTTGTGACATTTCTTAAATTTCACTTTTAACTTTATAAAAAAGTTAGACTTTATTCATTTTTAATTCAATTCTTTTAAATATAGCGTCTTGGTTTCTGTTTATACAATGCATCTTGGACCTTTCATCTAATTCCAGTTTTTACTTTTGTTTTGAACTAATTGCATTTTTGGAAAAGTAAAACACTCGGATCAGATCAGATACATACGATATTCTTATTTTCGAAAAATTAGATATTTTAGTTCAATCTCCCACCTTGTGTATAATTTACTTTTTTAATCTTGCCCAATTAAATCCTAAATTTAATATAATTATTCAAAATCCCATAACGCAACTTCAACCCAATCTCCAATAAAAGTTTGTTATTTATTGATTCTTTAATTAGTATGATTGATTATTTACTTGGAAATCTAAGTGCACATTGATTGAATTACATATTTAACCTCGATTTCAATATGATTTTACATAAAATGTGAGGAAACACGAATCTCAAAATTTGTGGTCCTCTTCCTGCTCACTCACTGCTCAAGTAACCAGAAAAATATTTCCACGTATCTGGGTCAAAGGAAAACGAAGATGAGACCTATAAACCACCCACCTTTATGACCTGAAAACTCCCACAACACAACACAATGGACTATAGAAAAAAGATAGGTAACATCTCTTTAGAGAGACACTATGTTTTAGACCAATAATTGAATAATGGAATTGAAGTGCCCATAAGAGGGATTTGGTTCCTATGGTCTTGATAATCATTTGGGTACAAAATCAAATACTCTTTTAGAAGTGTAAAGTTTAAACTGAGATGCCCTATAATTGCATCATAATGTTTTGGTTAAAGCACAGGAGAATTTGAAAGTTGGATTTCGTTTTAAACTAAAAAAGTAGGCATATAGGGTTCTTAGAATCTAATTTTCCCGTCCAATCTTACATCAAAATGCATACACTGTTATTATTGTGTTGCAACTGCACGCGGGGACGCCTAGTTATTCCCTTCACATGCTATCGCACTCCTCACTCAATGCTTTGCTATTCTTTCCCTCTCACGGATTCTTTCACACCACAAACACACTCACACACAACTCTGCTTAGGGGTAGCTTCACCCATTTAAGCACTTTCTCATTATTATTAGCACAGTTGCATTCTAGATATGTGTTTATGTCCCTATCCACTCTATTCTCTTTTTTATTTAAAATAAAATTATATTAATTATTATTAAGAAATGAATTTAAATTTAATTTAGTTTTACAAAATCAGTTTACGAGTCAACACACTGTTTTCACATCGAGATTATTCAGTTGTATGTAAGACAAATATTTTTAAGTGATCCCATAAGCGATGATATGACTTTAAAAGGTGAACTTTTAAGTTTATTTTGTATTACTCTCACTTATTATATACATGACTTGGTTTGATCTTTAATTAATGTGGATCTCTACTAATTATTATTCTAATAAATCTCTCATTTAAATAGATTTGGATTAAGTATCTAGTTATCATAATATTACGTAAGCATAACACCATAAACTAGATTCCTACATTCACGACGATGTCAAAATATAAGTAAAACACACACAAGATAAGAATATACAAAATATCTTGTATCTCAATTTTGAGTATTTCTTGGCAATGGAAAACAACTATTAACAAAAAGAGGTTTAGAGTGAGATTAGAAAGGAGGCAAGTAATTTCCTGAGTGTGACTTCCAATCTATCTGCATAACCTGTTTTCCAATCTCCGCAAACTCATCACAGCGATACCTTTGCGAATAAAACAAAATGATGAAACAAACAACACTACAATACAACGAATAACCACACCCAAATCCTAGTAACAAACTTAATACTAACGATTATTAACCCATACCTTTATATAAAAAAGACCTAACTTGTCTTCGCGCTTGTGCACATTTTCAAGGGGCAGAACGGTCCCCACAGAAAAGTGCTTCTGACACGTGGCGGCAGACGGTGAGTTGACAAAGAGGAAAAAAAAAAAGAAATTAGAAAACACGTTCGGCGTGGTTGGGGAGAAGTCAAGTTCAGATGCTTCCCTCCTTTTTCTGACATTACAGTTCTGCAGAATTCGGAAACCCTTTTTTTTTTTTCTCCGTCAAATTATTATTTTTTATTACGGGGCTGGCGAATTCCCCATTTTGCCCCCCCTCCCGTCACCACCGTTCTGGTCTCTGTTTCATTCATTTTTCTTCTGTTTCTCCAAATCCCATTTCTCTTTCCAACGCATACATCGCACCAAAAAAGGGTATTGCGTTGAGTTTCTCTTCTTCTCTCTGAGAGTTCTTTCTCTATATATATACACACACACTCGTTCCTCTGTCTCTCTGCAACCGACAACCTCTGCTTCTCTTCACTTATGCCTCGTTCTTAAGGTATGTGACCCTTCTTCTTTTTTATTCTTCGAATCGGTTATTTTTATGCCTCCGAATCCGACGAGGAAGAAAAAACCAAATGATAAAATTAAACAAAAACAAAATAAAACATTACCCGTAATTTTCTCTGTCTTTTATTATTATTATAATATATATATGTTGTTTTTTATGCCTCCGTTCAATCCGGTTTGTGGTGATTTTTTTTAACTACTTTCTTTGCTCATAATTGTTTCTATTTTTATTACACTGTTTGGTTCTTCAACCGTTTCGGTTTCTCAACGTTGATGTTTCTTCCCCGGGTTCTGGGATATCCAAAGCTGAAGAATTTTGACTCTTGCTAATTGTGGGTTTAGATGTATGTGTTTTGAACCATATTGGCTTGTTAAGTATTGTGTCTTTGTTGTGTGGATGATAAAACGGTTTGAGTTAGAGACTTGTTTCTTTCTTTTTTTCTTGTGTGTGATGTGTTGTGTGGTTGTTTGGTTTGGATTGGATCTGGTTGTTTGTGGGTGGTGTTGATTTTGTGGACCATGTGTTTGATGTTGGTGGTTACAGGAGTTTTTGTTCATGGAAGAGTCGAAGATGTCAGGAATTGTTACGAACGGGGTTCGTGATGAAGGGGAAGGTAATGAGATGAATGGGAACCGTGATTCCCCATCTAAGGAAACCTTGAGTCTGGTTAAGTCCCCCAGGGGTTCCTCGATTCCGGGGAAAGGTGAAGGCGACACTGCTAATTTTGGTGATGATGGGGTGGTAGAGCCCTCCATTGAACAGCTTTATGAGAATGTGTGTGACATGCAAAGTTCGGATCAGTCACCGTCACGGCAAAGTTTTGGATCTGATGGCGATGAGTCTAGAATTGATTCGGAGTTGCGCCATCTAGTTGGAGGACGGATGAGGGAGGTAGAGATAATGGAAGAGGAAGTTGGGGAGGGGAAAGGGCAAGAGGGGAGTTCAAGTAGTGAAATATCTTGCGGATTGGACGGCTTGACCAATGATACGAAGTTGGATGATGTGAATGAGATTCAGGAGGTTCAGCCTGCAGCTACTGGTTCTGGTTCCTCAGTAAAATCTGTGAAAGCATCGAGTTCACGGGTGGGACCTGATGCTTCGCCCAAATCAACAGCCAAGGGAAAAAGTCCTCTCCCAAAACCTCCTATCGAAAGAAAGAATGGTAGGCCTTCGAAGAAACAAAGTAGTGGTGGTACTGGCGTGAAGAATATGAAGAATGCTCCTTCGGGAAATAAGTCAGTGTCACAAAACCGTGTTGAGAAAAGGGCCGAGTCCGTATTAGAGAGACCTGAGAGGGCACCGTTATTGCTAAAACAAGCAAGAGATATGATTTCATCCGGGGACAATCCGCATAAGGCTCTTGACTTAGCTCTTCAAGCAATGAAACTGTTTGAGAAGTTAGGTGATGGGAAACCGAGTTTGGAGCTGGTTATGTGTTTACATGTTATAGCAGCTATATATTGTAGCTTGAGTCAATATGGTGAGGCAATTCCAATTCTTGAGCGGTCAATTGAGATTCCTGATATTGGGGAAAGTCAACAACATGCCCTTGCTAAATTTGCTGGTCACATGCAACTCGGGGACACCTATGCTATGCTGGGCCAGCTTGAGAATTCAATTAGGTGCTATAACACTGGATTAGAAGTCCAGAAGCAGGTTTTGGGAGAGACAGACCCAAGGGTTGGTGAAACTTGTCGGTACGTGGCTGAAGCTAATGTTCAGGCTTTGCAATTTGATGAAGCAGAGAGGCTTTGTCAGATGGCTCTAGACATTCACAAAGAAAATAATTCAGCTCCATCTCTTGAAGAGGCAGCCGATAGGAGGCTCATGGGCCTTGTATGTGATACAAAGGGAAATCATGAAGCTGCTCTTGAGCATCTTGTTCTAGCCAGCATGGCAATGGTAGCGAACGGCCAGGAAGGGGATGTGGCTGCTGTTGACTGCAGCATTGGAGACACATACTTGTCTTTGTCCCGATATGATGAAGCTATCTTTGCATATCAGAAAGCATTAACAGCTTTCAAGACCAATAAAGGAGAGAATCATCCAGCAGTGGGATTTGTCTTTGTACGTTTGGCTGACTTGTATAACAGGATAGGGAAGATAAGGGAATCAAAATCATATTGTGAGAGTGCACTTAAAATATACGAGAATCCAATTCCTGGAGTTCCTCCAGAGGAGATTGCTAGTGGTCTTACAAATATTTCAACTATCTACGAGTCTATGAATGAGCTTGAACGGGCACTCAAGTTACTGCAGAAAGCACTGGAGATATACAATGATGTCCCTGGTCAGCAAAGCACAATAGCTGGAATTGAAGCCCAGATGGGTGTCATGTACTACATGTTGGGGAACTATTCTGAATCTTACGAAACTTTGAAAACTGCTATTTCAAAGCTTCGTGCTATTGGAGAAAAGAAATCATCTTTCTTTGGTATTGCTCTTAATCAAATGGGACTTGCCTGTGTGCAGCGGTATGCCTTAAGTGAGGCCACAGAATTATTTGAAGAAGCAAAGAGTATTTTGGAACAAGCATATGGTCCGTATCACCCAGAAACACTTGGGGTATGTAGTAATCTTGCTGGCACGTACGATGCAATTGGGAGGTATTTACCTTTTTTCTCTTCCTTTTGGGTCATTTCCTTTTTTCTATTTGCATATATCTTTTCACTAGTAGAGCATATGCAGTACTTTCAATTTACTGCGGTATTAAGAAGGCTAGTAGTAACACGGTATGTTATGCTAATAGTGTGCCTAATCCAGTCACGCCACTCTGTATGTTCACTGAGTCATGCTCATGCAACTCGTGAATATAATGACCGATTTTCATTGTGGCATTCATGTTGAGGATTAATTCACTAGTTTAATATCAATTTCTTTCCGCTAAGCCATTACATTAACAACATATAAACAGTTGCATTATTGCTTGGAGGAAAGAAAGTGATGGGAGGGATAACATTTTTTAAGTTAGAATTGAAGAGAAAACAGAAGGAAAGAAAAATCTTCATTTTGGCTTCTAGAAGTAAACTTTTCTCTCCTTTCGTTCTTTTACTTTTTTCTTTAGACAACAAAAAAATACATCATCATTTCTGTTTTTTCTCATCTGTATTATCTTTCTTGGCATCCAAATGGACAGCAAGAGTTTTAGATTATCCACAAAATGGTTAGTTGGTTTTTCTCTTCTCATGGGGTTTGATATTTTCTATTTCAGGCTGGATGATGCAATTCAAATTCTGGAGTACGTCGTTAGCGCGAGGGAGGAAAAGCTTGGGACAGCAAATCCTGAGGTGGACGATGAGAAGAAAAGGTTGGGTGAGTTGTTGAAGGAAGCTGGTAAAGTTCGGAGCAGAAAAACCAGGTCACTTGAGAACCTTCTTGATGGCAATGGTCACACTGTAAACAATGTTGTCATCAGGGCCTGACATGATTTCTGTCAATGACTCGCGAAAGAAAAGCTATGTTTTACAGGAACTCAAAGTAGCATATGCTGAAATGTAGAAGAGATAAACCTGCTATCTGGACAGTATTAATTTATCGGGGTAGAATTGAATGATTGAATAGTGTTATCATTGATGGGGTAAAGTTGGAAGAGTGTAATTTTTGTGCTAGATTATTCTTATTTAAAAGCTATGTTATTGTTTATATGATACTATGTAAGTAATTATGGTGTATAGATACTCCCCTTGTTTGTGTGTACAACATTTTTCCCAAAAGGAAACTGAATAATTATGTCTATTCGTTTGCACTTTTGCAGACACTTATTTTAACGTGTTCATTTCATGACCAACGAGCTTAGTTGCTAAACATTTCATGATAACATTACTTTCTGTTACCCTACAGTACAGTCCATATAAATATTACGAGATATACAGATAAACTCAGCATGCTTATTACTGTACAGCACTAATCATTCTCAGTTAGCAGAAGGATACTCAAAATAACACTAATTGAATTGCATTTTGGACAGAGGTATGCATTTTGAAATTTGCCACTTTCTTGGTGTTTTACACGGATTGCAACTCTACTTGGTGTTATACTGGAAAGGATACTAATCGCCACACGAGTTTGAGGTTTATCCAATTAATGGAAGTGTATTAGAAGAAAGAAAGACTCACAGAATGTATGTGGGTAGCATTCATTTTACAAGTTTTTCTCTTTCCCAGAGATCACTTACAGAGAGGAAACAAGGCTTTTAATAAAAATGAAGGGAATATCTTTGATGGTTGGACTGCTAATGAATAGCAAATGCAGCACAAGTTTAATTTTAGTATTCTTTTTGATAGACTCTATAACTCTATTTAATTTATTTATTAATTATTTATGATTAGTTGGAATACCACAAAAGAATCGTACAAACTTTTAACCCATCTCTTTTGTTTTAATTTTAGTTTTAACATGTACTTCACAAAATAGAAATTATACATGCTCTGTCAGTCAATAATATATATCTATCAAAGACTGCAACTCTCATCATCATTTATTATGGCATTTGAACTAAACAAGTACAGAAATGCATGAAATTCAGTAATAATTCTTAAAGTACATTACTTTTGAAGTCTCAAAAGTAGATGCTATTTATTTAGGACGTAAAAGCACACACAGACATGGAACAACAGCACAACTTATATGAGAAACTTAGTAAGCTGGTAGAGGTGCCAATTCAAAGTGCCAAATTGGACTCATTCATCAGTGATGATGGAATGAGAGAGGGATGGTAATGGGTTCAGTGATGTGAGACTCGTGCTTCCAAAGCTTGAACTCTCCCTTCACAAAATCATAGTAACCCCCCAACAGTCCTATGGTCTTGTTCCTTATTCCTCTTTCAACATATGGATATGTCCTCAGGTTCACCAATGAGTTATTCACTGACTCCTGCATCAGAACACATCAAAATGGTCACCACCCATTATTTAATGTTAAAAGCATGGTAGTTGAATCAAAATTGAAGTACATAAAACCTTTTCACAGAATTTGCATTGTTCCTTGAAATCATAGCCTTCATATTCTTTCAGAACGTCCACTTTAGCTGGCAAACCAATTTTCACCCAATCATCTATGAAGTCACTGCACATTTCAATTGAACAACATAAAAAACGGTTCAAGCCTGGCTAATTGGAGATTTGTTCCATCCTACACATTGTATATACTTTTAGTTTAACTCTTCCATGAAAAAGGAATTAAAATATATATTCTTATATATATATATATATATATATAGAAAATTAATGCTTACAAGGGGACAGAACCATCCTCTGGATGACTCATAAGCCTATGGATTCCACCGCAGCGACTGTGGCCAATGACCAAAATGTTTGGTACCTGTAACAGTATATGGTTGGTCTTATATATGTTAATATTAATATCCCTTTATGTAATAAAAGCCAAAATTAAAGAAATGAAAATAAAGTAATTGGTTGTAGAGAAAACTTTTGCGACTTTTAATAAACCAATCATCACCTTAAGAGCCGTGACAGCATACTCAATGGCTGCACCTACTCCACTGTACCTTAGCTGTTGAAGGGACAGAAGACAGTGAGAAATTTAAGCTCTTTTGTGTAATTTTATGAATAGATGGAGAAAGAATTTCAACAATATAATTTAAACTTAAAGTTAAATAGTATGAAACTTGAAGTCTTGTTAATCAAGTACGTAACTTTCATTGAACCCACATGATTTTGGACTGACGAAAATAATTGAAAAACAAGTGTTGGAATGTAAAAATTGTACTTTCTCAATAATATACACAATTCATCATGGAAGTGGGTAAAAGTTTCTTTCTTTTACATCCAAAAGTTTTACATTTTAACTAAAGAAACAACTTCCAGAATGAACAATATCTGGAATGTACTGATTAAAGTAAAGATGTTATTTTGGGGTATAAAAGTTGAGAATGTGAGAGAAATGAACCTGGTTAAATGGAGGGACCATGTTGGCAATGTTGCGGACCATGAAAGCTTCTCCAGGTCGGAAATGGAGAATAGTTGTAGGACTGACTCGGGAGTCAGAGCAAGCAAACACCAGATACTACACCATATTCAAAACGCATCAAAATTAGAAGATCAAAAGTGAAGAAAAATGGTGATAAAACTTGTAAGCATTCATCACCTGAGGGCTCTGGCCATTGGCAAGTTGGTCATACAGACATGGGTTCCTGCTGCAAGATATAGATATACACACAGAAACATGAAAAATTGTTGCATAAATTGTTGGTATATCATATTATTCTTTTTTTACATGAACACAGAACACAATAATGAAGAGTTAAATTGGGAGTTTACTCGAAATTGGTGATCTTGAAGTGAGTGAATCCGAGTATGATTTTTTGGACAGCAGGGTCATGATGTTTTTGCAACTCAGCTATAACTTCTTCAACTTTTTCTGCTGCCTCTGAATTAAGCTCCTCCTTTTCTCTGTAACCACTAAGCTTCAATATTATTAGTAGCATTGCTATAGTATATTATAATTAAAGAGTCTACAAGGATTTTAGTTCATTTAGGAATAAAGTTAAATACGTTTAAAAATTTCTTTTAATTATTTAAAAATAACTATAAAAATATTTTTAAAATTTTGTGCGATAAATAAATATATTTTTAACTTAAGTTTTGCACTTTTTTTTTTTAGTCATTTTAATTTGCTTAGCTTCCCGACAAATATCCTATATGTAAAAGTAAACAAAGTTAATACTTTAGTTAATTTTCTTTTACCTAAAACCCTTAACTTTTACCCTTTATATTAAAAAATCCTTCCAAATAAACAGTTTTAAACCTTCTCCTCAAAACTCATTAATCAAAACATTAAATTTTATATGAAATAAAAAGAACTAAATTTTTATCCTCTTTTGACCTTCATCTCACGTCTTGCAAGATCATAAATTTTTTATCAGATTTCTATTTATAAAATTTTGAAAAAATTTCATATTTCTTTAGTTGAAACTCCTAAATATTTGGAAAAAATGATATTTTAAAGGTTTTAAATAATACAAAATTTACAGAGAGATTAAATTTAGACAAAGTTTAAAATGAAGAGACTTGAATAACTTGAAAATTATAGAAAATGAGCACGTGATATAAATAAAGAGAGAAAAAGTACAATTAAACGTATATTTTTAAATGAAAAACTATAAAATTTTATTTCCTTAACTAATAACATACATTGAAGTTAATTTATTATGCATCATTAAACTATTTTACGGGTAAGACCACAGTGTAATAAGGAAAGTGATTTTCATGTAATTGAAGTTTAGAAGTAATTAATTAACCTGAGAAGCTTCTTCAGCTCTTCAATGGCCACTTCAGATGACTGATTTGCCATAGTTATCTCTTCTGATCAGCAAATTCCAAAATTATAACTAATAATTACAAGGCCATGAACACACCATTTCATTATTTAGTGGATTTCTCCAGGCCTAATTATTGGCCAAATTAATATAAAACCTGTTTCAACACAATGTTTTTTTGAAAATTTTAGAGTTTTTATACTGAAAAAAAAAACTATTTTTAATAAAAAGGTTCAAAATCACTTGTAACTTGTATCTAGTATACATATTAGTATTGCATTAATTACTTTGGCTTAGAAATTAATCACATCTTCATTCCAAGAGCCATAACACATAATATTTTAAATTTTTTTTTTTTTGAGTTTCACTTACCACTCTATCATTTTCATTTTTACTCAAATGGAAAAATCTTATACAGATATATATTAATATTTTATTTTGTTATTGATGCTTTTGAAGATTTTTTTTTTTCTATTTTTATAACTAATCATTTTATATCATATCACGTACTCCAAGGGAAAAACTTTATAAGATTCAAATCATAAACTTATGGTCTTAGTATACTTTTAGTTCATTTAACTTAAAAGAAAGTTCATTGTATAAAAAAAATTATTATTTCCTAATAAAAACACAAATTTCTAAGTAAACATAAAAACATTTCTACATAAAATTTATTTGAAACATAATTAAGTAAAAAAAAAAAAAACACAAGTTTCTAGAAATTATTTATTATTAAAACAAAACTGAGAATGCGTTTTTTTAAAATGATGTAGGTGCTACAAAAGTTAATGCTAAAGCCCAAAGAAAAAAGAAACTGAGAAAATAAAAAAATTAAGGGAAATTAGACTCGTGTAGAATTAGGGTTGAGATATTATACCGTAGAAAACAAGCAATACTTTTGCACTTTTGCACTTTTGCTTGCTCAGAAACTAAGAACTAAGAACTAATTTGCTTGAGAGATTTTCTGAGAAAAGAAATGAAAGTAACAAAATTTTGTTTGTGCTTTTGGCAGCTCCAGGGTCTCCTATTTATAGCTGACACTAAATATGGTGAGGGTTTTCTTACAATTTTTTTATTAATTTTTAATACTTACCTTTATCTTATTCAAATGATTTTTTTTTTTTTCACTAAACATTTGATATTTGTAGTGGAATATGAAAGATACAGACAAAAGCGATGTCAAAAGAAGAACTTTCAAATACTATGTAACATTTAAAAAACAATTTTCACACACCGTCCACCAAACAAGACTATCCCTATAACAATCAAAGGTGGAAGCTAGTGTGACTTTAATAATTCAGATTGGGACCAAGATGATCTGGACATGTTTTAACCCTTTTTTCATAAAATGTTCAAAAAGGATATTTATTTACGAATGAAAGTAGAAGTTTTAAAAAATATATAACTTTTTTATAAATTAATTTATACAAAATTAATTTAAATTTATAAAAAGTCTATTTTACATTTTTATATACTTTTCTATCCTAAAAATTCTTGTGAAATTTGTCCAAACAAATTAAACATATCTTAATGGGAAGAATGAGATTTTTGTTTGATGTGAAAAGGTTATCCTATTTTAGTAAAATTTAAGTCCAAATTTTATACTTGAAAAATGTTATTAAAATACATTAAAGATTGTCACATTATCTAATAAAATTTATTTATCAATAAAAACTCTTAGATACATTTATCCGAAAAAAATAGTAATGAAGATAAAAAATAATTATTTAAAAATTACATACTTTTGTGTTTTAACATTCATTGTTTATAGGATATAGCAATGCAATATCCTATAAAATTTATCAAAATAAATTATTTAAATCTCTAACCTATATTGTTACATAATATAATATATATTATTTCATATTAAATTAATTCAAACATATTATAATCTATATATGGTAAGAAAAAAAATCTAAAATTCTATAATTTTGACTAAATGTCAAAAACACCTATTTTTTGAAAAAATGATTAGTGTTTAAACATAATAGATCATGCAATATGTAAGTGTTTAGTCTGAAAGACGAAACAAACATATGTTTATAGGATGATATGTGTAAATAATATTATAAATGTGTATGTACTTATTTTTTAGATACAGGAAATATCCAGTGATTTTGTATGTCAAATAAACCTGTTAATGATACAAGCTAAAGTCAACAAAAAATGATCTCTTAATAAAAGAGTTAAAGTTGTCTTCATCATCAATCTTCTGACACAAGAATAGTTTAACTCCAACCTAGTTGTCTGCCTTGTATGATATGTATTTTTTTTATCATAATTGGTCTGAAAGGATATGCTATGTAGGGATTATCAAGGATTGTCAATTATCAAGGATGTTGTGTAAAGACAAGATGCATCAAGTATTTTTAAGCTTGACGAATACAAAAAATATCATCAAAAGAACTAAAGTTGCTCAACGAGCATAGTCTCACAACGTTTATTTTCTTTGGGTGCCTTCAAAAAACTTACCATCAAGAAGAAGAAAGCGAGAGTAGAGGAGATATTATGCCATATTGTTGTTAAGATAAAGAACATTCCAACAAAACTCCAAAAGAATGATTCTATAGCCCAAAGCAGGAATGCTACTATCATTATGGATTAAAAGAGACGATTAGACGAACACTAAAAGTGTTCAGTCAAACACCTAGGAGAGAGAGGACTTATTCATTATATTTGTCAAAGATGCACTCCCTTCCTAGAATGAAATAACATCTGAATTAGGAGAGAAACTCAAATATTTGCATTTGTCGCCAAACATCATCCTCCCTAGTGATCATACTCACGGAAGTAGTCAGGAGTGACTAGGTACCCAAAGAATACTCAGTTAAGTTAAGAGCGACTTGAGAAAAAATACCTATTTAAGTCAAGAGTGGCTTAGGAAAGAATATGGATGAGTATGTTTGCACCAACTTATAAACTATTGAAAAATCTCATCTCTAGTCGATGTGGGATCTCCAACACACTCCCTCACACCGAGACTCCTCAACTTGAGCGTAAAACTTATATGTAAGGGTGGCCCGATAGGCCCAACAACCTTACTAAGATAAACTCTTATACCATATTAGAAGTGGAGTTTAAGTTTAATTAAACCTTACAAAACCGGCTTATAAGGTGAGGTTTACACGCACTTATAAACTATTAAAATACCTCATCTCTAATTGATGTGGGATCTCTCCAACATACCGCCTTATGTCGAGACTCCTTAATTTGAGCATCTAACTCAACCTTACAAAACCAGCTTGTGTGGTGAGGTTTGCACTCACTTATAAACTATTAAAAGACCTCATAAATAGTCGTCCATGTGATATCTCCAACAAAATTATTTCTCTTAATTCAATGATTCAATTTAATTTCAATTTTCATTCTTAACTTTCCTCTTCTTTTTATTTTGCTGGCAAAATTATAACTTAACTTTTTCCACTAAATATATAATCAACTTAATTTCCATTCCAATCCTAACAATCACAAACCTTATTAATTTCCATATTTTTTATATGTAATTTTTCTTATTTTATAATTGTTAATTTTTAATAAATCAACAACTGTGTCTTTTTCTTTTTTTATAATTGCATAGTTATTAATTTTAAGAATATCAACCGGTATGTCTTACTTTCGTTATAATTAATTTTTTTTATTGAATCACTTCGTATTTGAATCACCTTCACTATTTGAATTCAGATATTGGATTACAATAACACAATTTTATTCTTATAAGAGTCTAGTCATGTGATAAATTGTGAATAGATTCATTATGTTTTTTTTTTTCAAATTGGATTTAATCTAGAAAGAATTCAGAATAGTATAAATTCTGCCAAAATGAATCCTCGTTTGAAACGTTTTATTTGGCCAAAGCCGAATCACATTTTACTGATCTCAATATTTGAAAAATAATTATTTAACAAATATTTTTATGCATTACTTCTTAGAAATTATCATGTTTCCACGTGTAGTTTGGTATAAATCTTATCCTCCACGGACCACATGTTTTCAATTTTTCACGTCATGTTAAATTAGGTGAAAAAAAAAAGCATATATCTCTTATATATGTACGATTATTTTTTAATCAATTTCCGAAATGTGATACATATATCCTTTATAATTAGTATATTGGTTAATTAATTAATATCTCTTTGAATCAATGAAGGTTTTAAAATATCAGCATTAGTAGTTTATATAAATTTAATTAGCTATAGTATGTTCCATATTTTTTCCATAAGTAATTTTCTTGGCACAATAAACAACAGCAGCGAACACGTCTCTTTTCATGTCACACAAGTTTAATGCAGTACGCAATAATATAAATATTTTTTTCTTCGGATTGAACCCGAAAAATCTTTCACGCTTTACAAAATCGTGTTCCTTCAACTCGATTTCTGAATTAAAACGTGAAACTGATTTTGCATATGTTGTTCCTGGTGGTCCGATTTCTATGCTGGATTTTTAAATTTTTGAAGTTTAATGTATTTTAGGATAATAATAAATAAGTATAAACTATAAACATTAAATATATTTAATAAACATATTTTCTTAAAAATAGTAAAATTTTCAAAGGAGTATAAAAGAATATAAATATTATTAAAATTTATACTTAATACATTTATAATTTGAAAAAATATATAAAGTTTATAAGTATAAAATGTAATAGCCTAGAAAATAGTTATAGAATAAAATTTAAGTTTAGAGATAAATTTAATAACAGTTAAATATTTTTAATAGAAGAGTTGTTTAAGTAAATAAAAGATAATTATTTACTTTTTATTTTTATAACAACCACTAACTCTCTCCGTAATAAGATATTCTCTCTCTAACATATTTTATCTCTCTTAGAACATATTCTGTTTTATTTTAATAAAAACTACCAACTCTCTCTTTCTTTAGGAAGATATACAGATTTATGAAAATCACCATCTCTAAACCAATTTCTCTTTAAAATTTTCTAACTTCTCTCTAGATTTGTGATTTCATAAGTTATCAAATTGACAATCAGAGGACATCCCTAGATTCCTAGCGTTGAGTAGATCAAGAGTGTCCGATCAGATCCTTGAACAGAGTTAGGTTGCTTGTGATTTTAGAGTTTTGAGTATCTCTACTCTATAGAGGTAAGGGAAGCTAGTTGCATGTTTTTTTATAAATGTTTGTCTCCTTTGAAATAGAAATTTATTTATAATGTTGATATTTGGTAAGGGAAGCTAGTTTGAATGTTTTAATAAATATTATAATTACTTATTTTGTGAATTTGGGTAAGGAAAGCTAGTTTGAATATTATAATTACTTGTTTTGTGAATTTGGGTAAGGAAAGCTAGTTTGAATATTTTTAATAAATATTATAATTACTTGTTTGTGAATTTGGGTAAGAGAAGCTAGTTTGAATATTTTTAATAAATATTATAATTACTTGTTTTGTGAATTTGGTTAACGAAAACTAGTTTGAATATTTTTAATAAATATTATAATTACTTTTTTTTATTATATATGAATTTGAATTGAATGGAATGAATGTTTACAAATGGTACGATGTAGTATCAATGTTTGTGAATGATGTGGTGTGTGATCGAGACATAGTATCTTTAGGAAAGGAGATACCCGTGTTGAGATTATTAGGATGTGCATTGTATGGGGATTCTAAGGAGGTATCCTGACTCTACTGGTATATTGGATTCATATAGATGAAGTTTACCAGTTAGTGAAGAGTCGAAGGAGGTTCATATGGTCCTGTCCGAGGTTTGAAATATGAGCCCGATCAAAATTGGACAAATGGATTAACCCTGTGCATATGGGAACTGTACCCGAGATTTGAAATAGAAAATGTACCCGAGGTTTGAAATAGGAACTGATCGGGACAGACTGTATCCGAGGTTTGAAATATGAGCTTATTAGAACAGATGGATTGTATATGACAGGTGCACAGAGTTTAACTCCATGCACTAGTGTCTTCCGGAAGTAGAGAGTCTAGTGTCTTTGTTTGTGAGTCAGTGTATGTATGATGTGAGATGAATTATGAAAGATTGAATTGTTGTTGTTTTGTTGAGATAAAAATCCAATTTATGAAAATATATATTGTTTTGAAAACTCTCTAGCTTACCCTTCTTTTTGTGGGTTGTGTGTTTTGTTTTTAAAAGTGCGATGATAGTATATATTACACGGGAGCAGAGAATTTGACAGGTGGTGTGAGTCCCAGTGAATTGTGATGAAGAAACTTCATTTTTATTTTATTTGTAGTTTTACAAAGATATTTTATTAAAATCTTATGCGGAGAAGTATAATTTGAAATACATTATGAATGTTTGAATTTTTATATTCAAGTTTATTATATAAATTTTTATGCAATAAAATTTCTATTATATGAAAAATATGAGATGTTACATAAAAAAATTATTTTAAATATTATAGAATATTTTGATGTATGAGTAATAATTAAGAATAAAATTAATAATTATTTATGATTATGTTAATATAAAATTTGTGCAAATATACTTCGGTACATCTTATTTATGAAAATAAATATGTTTCCTGTACATGAAGTAAAATCCGGTTGTAGACATTCAATATCTTCGCATGATTTTAATGAATCATGTAACGTATCTTTACTACAAATCAGCTCTAGGTAAGCTGATGTCTATGTAGTTTTTAAAAATATTCCAAATTTCATATAATGATTTTAAAATAGTTTATTAATACATGTAAATTATTACATTTGTAATTAATAAATCTAAATTGTTAATATTAAAAAATTTAAGTATAATTTAAATTAATAATAATCATTAACTTTTTAATTTGTTATATAATAATTTAAATTTTAATGTTTTAAATTTAATATAATAATAATTTAATATATAATAATAATAATTTGGTATATAATAATTTAATATTCTTAATATTTTTAATAATTTTTTATTGATACATTTTAAAATAAATTTTATTATTTGAATTATAGTTTGTATAATTTAACAAGTATTTATGTGGAAGTTATTATTATTATTTTTATTATTTTGAAATAATAATAATTTAATTAAATTGTTAATATTTAAATATTATAAATATAATTTAATTAAGGAAATTTAAATATTTAGTAAATATTAATTAAAATTAAATTTATTTTATAGTGAAATGTGCACGGAGAGAAAATACATGAAATTGATAAAAAAAATATATCAAATACATACATATTCAATCAAGTGTGAATCTTTTTTTGTAATTTTTTTTTCTCTCTCTCTCTTTATATATATATATATATATATATATATATATATATATATATATATATATATATATATATTGTCTTGTAAGTCACAAATCGTTTTCTCAATTGTTGTCTCAGGTAAATATTTGATTTGAATAAATAGTTCAGTATTGGCCTATGATCATTCGCGCTACACATTTAGGTGAAGTTATTTTTCTTTTCCAATGATTTATCATATGCGGGACGCTGAGATCATTTTTGATTTCTATTGAATTATGGAGGAGTTTTTACTTAACAACTTGAACCGTATATCAGTAGTTGATTTTTGTGACTTTTTTTTACAGTTTTTGTATTGTAGTACTGCCAATATGAACTACAAGAAAAAAATTATTTAGAAACAAATTTTTAGCTACTAAATGGAATGGTTGCTAATTATGACCAAAATAGTTACCAAATTAGATTTTGATTGCTAAATAACTACAAAATATAAGTAATGATTAATGATTGAACTTAGTAACCAATTAAGTCAAGAGAATTAGTTTCTAACATTAGCTACTAAGGTTTTAGTGTATGTTTGGTTGAACCAATTTGAGTAGATTTAATGTAGAAGAGGATGGATTGTGGTGGATGGATTCTATTTGGTTGACCTAATTTGAGATGATGGATTAGGAGGGATTTGCAGGATGACATCTTTGATCATGTTAAGAAATTTGAAGGGATGTAAATTGAAATTACGAAATAACCCTCGTAAATGAGGTGAAAATTACGAAATATCCTTATAAGTGGGTCATGACTTTGGAAATTAAAAAATATCCCTTTAAGTGGGTTTACGATTTGCCATGTGCATTGTAGCATTAATTCTTTTTACTTAATTTTATCACACTAAAATAATTAAAAAAAATATAAAGAATGTATAAATTATAATCAAAAAAACAATTATTAGCATTAATGTATACTTATTATAATAATATGTATTATATATGAAAATTAAACTGATTTATACCTCTTTTAATTGAACCATAATTATTCAAATAATTAATTCTAATAATTATATATTTTTTTCATTCATAATACTTTCCTTTTTTTTCCAAAACATCTATAATAAAATTAATCTCCCTTCAATCTACCCCTACTCAATACAATCTATCCATTCATAATTATATTATTGACTTAAAATAATTAAATCAATAAAAATTGTTTACTTTATAAAAGAAACAATAAAAGTATATTATACATGTTATGTTATGTTGTTTTCTATTTATTCTTTTTTTCATCGACGAAAACATGTTTACTTAATGTTTAATTGAAGAAAATCAGGAAAACATATATTTTTGTCTCCTTATTTGATTTAATATTTATGATGAAATTAAGGAGAGAAGATGTTATTTAAAATATTTTTTTACTCATCTTAAAAACAATTTTATTTTCTTTTAAATATAAAATTATTAAAACACAAAAGTAAGGATGTTCACTGGTTGGGTTAGATAAAATCATTATCAACCTACTGAAAAATATATAGTTGAAAAATATATAGTTAAGTTGATTCAGTTTCTATATTTTTTATATTAAAGTTAATTTAATCCAATTCATTTTAATTTTTACCATCTTATTCTATAATGGTCAATTAGTAATTTCATAAATATATCAATTAAAAAAATTAAAACAAATCTATAATATTTATCAAATCATTCCTAAACTTTCATAACCATTCCCCTCAAATCTCTTCAAATCTTATCATCTATCCATTAATCCAAACAACCCTATCCACACACAATCCACTCAAATCCCTTCAAATTCATTCCCTCAAATTTACTCTCCCAACCAAACAAAGTCTTAGGGACCTAGATTCTAAATTGGTATCTAATTAAGTTAGAGACTAATTTAGAATTTAATGACATAACTCACTAAAATCTTAGTAGCTAATGTTAGATACTAATTATCTTGACTTAATTGGTCACTAAATTCAATCATTACTTCTATTTTGTAGTTATTTAGCAACCAAAATCTGATTTGGTGACTATTTTGGTCACAAGTAGCAACCATTTCATTTGGTAGCTAAAAATTGATCTCTAAATAATTTTTTTCTTGTAGTGATGTTATCAAATAACTGATCGAAACACTAGTTGTGTTGGATTGTTATACTTTTAAGGTTGCAATTTGTATGTAAAACTGTAACCATTTCGATTTTCCATAACATGTCTCATTAGGTAAGTCTTTTGAAGTAAAGTATCGCTTCGACAAAAATTACAGTGTTGGGATTTGTGTAAGAGCTTGTAGTGGGTGGGTTTAGAAACCTCTCAATTCCTTCCTTAGTTTTTCTTAACTTAGTGAACAATTCAATGATCAAGTTAATAGGAAACTAAGACTTACAAGTTAATATTTTAAATACATGAACATCAGTTAATATGTCAATAATATCATACCTAATTACATTATGATTTGTTACTTAAGGTTGACGACACAATAACTCTTTTGAATGTTATGTGACTCGAAAGTCCTAAAATAGTGCATAGATTTCCCCCTAATTCATTACAAGTACAATTGTATTTGAAACAATGTAAGAGACATACATTGAAAGAGGACTACTTCCTATCTAAGTGTGATATGATCATTTTGCAAACACAACAAGATAAAAATTGGAATGATTTTAATTATTTGTGATGTAAAATTAATCCTTTGAAGATGATCTTTTATGTTGTCAACAGAAAACAACTTTGTATTGCAATATGGATGGTGGGTTTTTACTCAATGGTTATCATTTGGTAATAGACTCAATTAATAGATGAAAAATAATTGAGTGATAAATAAGCATGATAAATTTTATGGTCAATTTATTGACAGATTTAATCTATCGATAAATACTAATTGATTTATTCACAGAAAAATTTACCTCCAAACTATTAGTAAATTGACAACCAATTTATCATTAAATTAAATTCCTCAATAAATTTACTATTAATTTACTAACGAATTAAATCTGTCAATAAATTACATACCAAATTACCAATTGATTTAATCTGTCAGTAATAATAATAATAATAATTATTATTATTATTATTATTATTATAATAATAATAAATTAAATCATCATATTATTCTTAACATCTACACAAACAAGTTATTGTGTAGATGTACAAATTAGCTCCTCTTACATTACCTAAATTGAAGCATGTGATACTTCCATAAATCTACTAGAAATCCAATTATCCAATCATTATTAATCTCTGTAACAACAATATCTCCTCTTAGAAACCACTAAAATAAAATAAGAAAAAGAATTAGAACCTTAATAGAAAACGTTGAACTTCGATTCACAACAATCTCTATCTTTTGAGTTTTTTTTTCTTAAAAAAAAACTAACAAAAATAAAAAGCATTTAAATTAGAAAGAATTTAGATTAAAAATTTTAGAAAAATAAAAATATTTTAAAATAAAATAAGAAATAAATATTTAATATCTATATATAAAATTTTAAATATTTATCTATTTAAAATTTATCTTAATTAGAACGTAGTTCTCATTGTTTTTATGTAAATGATTTACTTACAAAGTTTGAGTCAAAACCTTTTGATAAGACTATAGTGCTCGTTTGACAAATGAAAGTTAAGGTTGTATAAGAATTTTTCATGCATAGTGCTATATCGAGTGACTAAATTCAACAAGATCATAGTAGCTGAAGGTTTAGAATCGTTTTAGGTGAAAAGTATCTTGGTCCGTGAGTATAACTTTGCTATTACAGACAAATTATTAGCTAATAGACGTTGAAATTACTCGGAGAAGGTAGACTAAAAGGTTCTTTACATGTATTGTGTATATTTATCTTTTCACGTTATTTTATTTTGTGAAAAAATATTTATTTTTAATGCATGTGCTTTTATTCCTACATTTATTCTAACAAGTTAGATACACGTAAATATCGAAATTATTTTCTATAGTGAATTTTGTGTGATTTTAGTAAGAGTTGTGATAGCACACCTGTCAAACAATTTCACTCATTCTTCTGAAAAGGTTTAGACTTATCTTTTCTATTAGACTTTTTTTTTTTTTTTTTTTTTTTTTAGTTTTTTTTTTTTTTTTTTTCTTTTTCACAAATGAGGGTAACCATAAGTACTTGGTTATTTTTTTTTTTGTTTAATTCAACCCTCCTTTTGCCAATAGGTAAAAGACTCTTCTATGTTTTCTTTTTTACCTCAAATGAACCTTGTTTAGATGAATATCATTGCGTGTATTATCAAAAGGAAAATGTGAAAAATACACAAATTCCTCTGGATATATTTTGCTATGTTTGATAAAACATGTAGAAACATTCTTTTACTTTATACAGGGGGTGTTTTGTCAAATGATTTTAGGAGCATTTATCTCATTGGGTATTTTTTTTAAGACAATTATTTACATGGATCACCATTTTTATGTTTTGTTTTCTTCATGCATTTCAGTGTTTCAAACCTTTTCAATCCATTATTATGAACAAAATAAAAATTACATACAAAATTTATTCAAAAATAATGTTATTTATTATTTGGAAGCATATAACTTGAATAGTATGATAAACTCTTGTAAAATTGATTCTTTCGATCGCTAAGATATTTTTAGTCCTTTAAACATATGAAGAAATTAATCCTAAAAACATAATGTTAGTTTTATTTCACTCTATATTGTTGCTTACATAGTAAATAAATGACACATCACTAACTACCACTTATGATTAATCAATCAACACGAAAATAAAACATATATAATTGTAAATGTCATTTTTATTTATTTTTAAACAAATTCTTATTAAAGCCCTGATGCTGACAAGGAAACACGTCATAAATTTGTTTTCTCTTAGCAATGAAATTGGTTGAAAGAATGAAAAATGAGAAAATCATATTTTTCCGGTTGGTTAAATCCAAGGGACCACGAGTATAATTTCCTCTACGAAAATAAATTGATGAGTGTGAAACTACATAATTATTCATTAATTACAAGAATTCACGTATCATTCCTTTGTCAAATGGTTGAGAAGGAAGCAACACCATTTTTTTAGGACCAGTTTCTAGTTTCTACATATTTTTTTAAATGATTAAACTAAGAAATTTCTCAAAGAGGCTATTCTTTCCAATTTTGTCATTCTTACAATACAAATTTATTATAATTCAACCTACAAAATATTGATTACAAGTGTATTTTAAACAAAATTTTACAAGTCATTACATTTTTATTTAAGAATTTCACAAAAACTTTATGTTAACATAATCTTTTAAAATTATAATCCAACACAACTCCTTAAATTTAGAGATATTAAACAATATATATTTTAAATTTCAACTGCTAAAAGATAAATATGCTGATAGGGATGTAATATACAGACACAAGAGTGGGTAAGATGCACTTCTACTAATTACCTAATCCAAACAAATCATAGGCAAATCCGACAACACCATAGGCAAATACGACACTATTTTTATCCCTTAACCGTATCTAGATTTCAACCTAGGCAATGGTCCTCCACCCATAGGGCTCTACTAGATGGAGTCTTTAGTGTGTATGTGTGTTCAAATTAGTAATAAAAGAGATTATTTTTATGCACTTAATTGTTTTTAATTGTTCTTATGGGTGGTGACAGTACAATAATCAATTGAAAGAACACAAGGTTTATACTTGATTACGTTAAAAAAAGAAGGAAATTTATCTGAATTCATTAAAAATATATGAAATTATGTGTATTAAATTGTTTAATAAAATATACAATAACTAAATAAAAGCTAAAGTTTCAAACTTGCAAAACCTACTAATAATTATCCTTTAACCTTAAAATCATTTTCCCGCAATAGTAATTATATCCAAAACATTCGTTAATAGTTGATAGAAGAACTTTTTTTTTTTTTTTCAATATCGTGGAATCGTGAATTTTGTAAACAATGGTTATTAGAAATGACTAAAATTTCGTTTGTTGGTAATGGTTATTAGAAATGACTAAAGACGGCTTGTTCACAATATTATACTTTTAATAAAAAAATAAATAAATTATTTATTTCTTAAATTTATTTATACAATCCGGTATATAATATTTGTATACCAAATGGAAAAATATAGTTCGAATTTTACAACCGATATTAAAAAAATTATATACTAAATTATACAATTTGATATATAAGAAAAAAAATTATACCAAATTGTATAATACAGTAGAAAAAAGAATTACATACTGAATTATACAATATAATAAAAATATTTTTGATATTTAAAAAAAAAAAATACGGAGGTGCTGAATGAAGTGATGGAAGTGCAGGAAGAACGCGTCAGAACTAAAAATTGCGTTTCCATTGGTAAGAAAATATACTGGTAGAACATTTGTGAAGCTGTTGGGCTCAAAATGCCCATTCCTCTTACACCCCCTCTCGTCTTTTCAAAACTTTAAAAATAGAACATGCATTTTTCTTCTCTAGCTCTCTCACTTCTCTCTTCTATACTAATTTCAATTCTCACCCTCTTTTTTTTAATGATCAGATTTTACCCTTGCAGATAATAGTAAAATAAGAAACATTATTCAAACAACCATAAAGTGAAATCCTTTGTTAAATAAATTCACAAAGTGAAGGATTTATAAATATTACTTACTTAATTATCATTTGATAAAATCATCTAAAATGTCTACAATAATTTGAACTTATGATCCCATAATGCTTTGTATGCAAAAATATAGTTGTTTTATTAGTTAATTGTGTATGCTTTGTATAAAAGATGATTGATTCTTAAATAGTGTGATGATCCTTTATTGTTGTGTTAGTATTTTTCAAGTGGGTTGGTAGTTTTATATTGATATTCTATGTGTTGCACTCAATATGTTGTGTATAGAACAAATTTCTTTTTTTCTTTATCACCCTTTCAATTAACTAAGATATCCATTTTCAACATTCACATACCAGAGTTTTTTTTACTGTAAAATATATTGTGTCAATATCTTTTACGAAGTCATGAGCCAACTTTGTTATCACAAGATAATATAATAAATTCAAAACAACTCACGTCCTGTTTTATTGAGCATCTTGCTTTAAGCTTCTTATCTCTTGATGAATCTTTTAGTACTCATTAGATATTCATGAATTATTTGATCTTTGAGAAAGCCTGGTAAAAAATACTTTTATAGATTTCATCTTGATCGTATCATACAATAGATGAAAAATAAATATTATTAAAAAGGTAAACGAAGCTTTATCTAAGGTGTATATAAGTAGACCTAATGGTTCCACACAAGCCAGACCCTCAACTACGTCATCCTCCACTACCAAAAAGACTAAACTCAAACCTTTCATCAAACTACAAACTAAAGCCTCTAAACATAAACAAAATCCATCAAAAGAAAGCCAACTAGTCATTTTCATGAACCACTAACCAAAAGGGCTACAAGACCTTTATTCTCTCTTTAACCATACTTGATTCTTTGTAGGTTGAAGCTAATTAAGTAGAGGAAGTTGAATATCTTAAGCTTGAGACTGAGAAAGTTGAGAGAGAGAGAAAGGAATGAAACCTTAATCTTTACTACTACTATATGAAGTGATAAATATGTTGATTTAGATTTAATTATATCAAAAGTTGAAGAATTGATTACACTAATCTAGACTCAAAATGTTATTTCCTTGAGTTAGAGAACTATACAACTATAAAAATTCTTGATGAAAGATAGGGTGTTTGGGCCTTATTCAACTAATTTTAAGAGGTCATCACACTCATAGGTGATGGTTACTATTATTGATGGGTTACTACTATTGATGAAGGTGCAACAATATCACATCTAGCTTCCTTAGCTCTAATTGGAGAAATTATTTTTAAACTACTTTTTAAAAGTAGAATATGTAGTCTTATTTCTTTAAACTTTTTGTAACTTATTGGAAGTCTTGGTATTTCATATGGCATTGGTATGATGTAACATGATGTTTCATTCATAAGGAACAAATTCAATAAATAGGATAAAAAAGTTGAAGGTTGTAAACTAGATTTATCTTGGTTGGATGACTTTGCTTTCTTGGTTTGAAAGTATTATAATTGATGAGTGAATGTTACATCACAATTAATTATAGTTATATGTGATAATAACAAACTTGAAAGCAAATGATCTTATGTCAAATTGTTGTTTTAATCCAATTTCAAAACTTATAAAGTCCAATAATCTCTTCTTATGTTGCTGAGATTTAAATTCTTTATTTTTAATGTTTCAGGCAGATAAAACAACTCGGTAAACATGTAAAAGTTAGAATCACTAAGTGGAATACGGGCTTACGAACAAGGATTGAGGTATGTACTACTGAACTGAAGACTTATATCCATGTATCATACAAATACATAATTATCTTTTTCTGAAATTGGATATGCAGGATTTGCAGCTTTCCCTCCAAAATTTAAGCTTATGAAGAATAAATAAGTTTAGTGAGTTGAAAGAAAATATATTTCAAATAATAAGAATATTTAATATTCAAACACTTTTATTCTGATATATATTCCAAATAATATAATCCATAATTCTTTTAGTAAGATCTTTATGTTTTTTCACAGACTTATATTGTATTTCATTTTGAATAGTGTTACATAACTAATTCAGTTTATTTTAATTTAAATGTTATTTAATCCCTTTAAATGTAACATATACACCAATTATATACACAACTCAGTCAAAAAGAAGAAAAGAAAATAATAATACACAATCAAAACTCTAATTAATAAAATCTTAATTTTTTTTATAGTTTATTTCATTCATATGCTAAAGAAAAATATAAAAGTCAGAAGTTAAGCGTTACAAATATAAGTAATTTGTAAATTTCTCTATTAAACAATTTAACAATTTAGTAATATTTGTTAAAATGTTATAAAATATTTATATTATTAATATTTTTATAATATTATTTTTATTAAAAAATATTATTAAAAATTTTTAATAATAATTTTATAATGTTACCTCTATTAAAAAAATTACTAAAAATTTTTAATAACATTTTTTATAATATTTTTTAAAGAAAATATTAGTAAAGAATTTAGTAACATTTTTAAAATATTATTTTTTATTAAATAAATGCTATAAAAAATTTAGTGATATTTTTATAAGTATTTTTTTTAAATGTGAAAATATTATTAAAAGTCACGTAGGTATATCTTCACATAAAAAAAATTAGTAATATTTTTTTTATGTTATTAATGATCTATAAGTGGTAATTCGCCGGAGAGAATGGTGGGATGCCGATGGAGCTAGAGGTACGATGAGAAGAAGAATGACTATGTAAGTAGGGAGAGGGTGGCCGAAGATGGAGGAGAAAGTGTTGTGCATGGTGGTTTCTGAGGTGCTAGCGTTGGGTGACAGTAGGAAGGTGGAGCAGTTTTTTGGTGGTCTGATTTATTTATTTTTTGTTGTTGTATTGATCTTGTTCAAGGTGATATTTTTTTCATTTTCTCAATTCGATTTGTATCTTTAAATTGTCTCTATATATGGTTTTCAGGTATAGTATGTTAACAAACTGTTACTAGGTTCATATCATATCTTATATGATTTAAGATTTGATTTTTTTGAATTGTTTATTTTTATTGTTTTGGTTATATACTTTTAAAACTCTAAAATTTTAATATGAGTTGAATTGATGTGACTAAACAATTAGATGCAGGTACTGGATTAGAGTGAATATATATAAAAATTTATTTTATATATATATATATATATATATATATATATATATATATATCTTTTTCTATCATTTATTTATAAAATATTAGTTGAATTTGTTTCCATAAGCAAATCTTGAAATCAATAGATTTAGTAAGGATTTTATCCTAAGTTTTTTAAAAATTAGTGATGGTTTAACTCTTTTCTTGAATTCAATCCTTTAAGACTAACACAAGAGTTATGCATATATAGATTTAAGTGCTCAAGTGGTGAAAGTGTCACTCAAGCGCCAACATAACAATGACTTAAACTTTGAAACTTGTTAGAAGAAATTCAAGAAGTGTGTTTCAATATTATATGAGCGCTTAAGCCATAGGCACTCAAGTGTGAAATATGACTCTTGAGCCAAAGGCATTCAAGTATGGACTATAATACTAATTAAGAAATAAATATATTTAATTTTGATTGCACTGACATCTTGCCTAAGCAATGTAATATCAATTAAGTGAGGATTATAATGCAAAATTATGGAGAGGGAGGTTGCTCAAGCAACATATTGGTGTGAGAATGTATATATGGATTGTTATACATGTGTTACAACGAGAATTATTGATGATTATGATTTATATATTGGTAGATTAATATGATATGCATATTGATATGTATATGATAAAGATAAGGTCATTATTGAGTTATATATATATATATATATATATATATATATATAATGATCTCCCTATTATATATTGTGTGGATACTTTAGATAATATCAACCTATGTGGTAGTTAAATTTGTTAGCTTATTAAGCAAATAGGATATATTGACTTCAATGAAAAATATTCATAATATCATATTTAGATAAGTAACTTTACGACTATCTTTACCTATGACATGTGTTAACTCTGATAGGGTAATGAGTATATTTCAATTTACAAGTAAATATAGAAAACATTTTTTCTTAGTATTTTTGGAAAATTATAAAATTCTCTTCAATTAAATATAACTTAATTTAACATTTTATATTAAGAAAGAAATAAAATTAATATTATTTTTTATTAAAACTTTCATTATTTTTTCTGTCATTATGCTAATATTTCGTTCATAATACAATTTGAATCATTAATGAAATATAAAATTTATTTTTGTTATTGGTTTCTAAAAAAATTAAGAATTTTGCATTTAATCTATACTAAATTTTTTTACTTTTGTTCCTTGAAATATTTAGTTTGGTATTTAATTCTTAAAACAAATTATTTGTATTTCATTCCTAGTATTGTGTTTACTCTTTTTAAGATATTTTAAAAATACTTTTAAATTTCTTGTTTAGCTCCTAATTTTTTTTTTTTTACCATAACAGCCAATATATTTTATATGATATGATAATGTATTATATCATTACAAATAATATATTTTAGACGGATCAGATCCAAAATAAAAAAGAAAGCTTTAAGGATCAAATGTCAAGAAAATGTATTATAAACTAAATGAAAAATTTATTGTGGTAACTCCTGTGTCTTTTAAATTAATTTTCTTCTCGTGGTTTCGATTATGAAAATTTCCAATTTTTTTTTTTCATTTTGATTTTGATAAACTTTTACATTTTATTTTTACTTAATACCTTTTTTCTCTCATTTCGATCTGTGACAACTTTTATTTTGCTTTGATTTGTTGACATCTTTTAAGTGATAGTTATCGACCAAATATAACTAATACATGTACTTTTTAAAATTACTTTTTATAAAAGAAAAAAAAATAGTCAAATGATACTAAACAGTATCATTTTCTTTTGGTTAAAGTTTACATATTTTTTCTTTTAACATTTCCTATTTCACTGCAAAACTCACTACAAAAAGCATATTAATTCTACTTATTTATTAACATAAACAACTCATCATTATTGAACAAAAATAATAATAACAAAAAAAAAACTACAAGGACGGAAATGAGAAAAACCTTGTTAAGGATTAAAATATATATAGATTTATTAGAGATTAAAAGAAAAACACAATAGTTGCACCTGTTATTTCACAAACTAGTCATTATTTAATAGATGTATCTAAATATTAGGATTAAAGTAGAAATAAAAAATTTATCAAAAATAAAATTATGAATTTTTTTTTGCTAGTGCTATATGTAAAATCATCAATCTTACGAGGGAATGAAAAGAATTATTTAAGATTTAAAGGATATTATTATTTTTATTTTAAAATAATTTTTAAAAGTGGAACAAAAAGAATTTGAAGGACGGATATACATGGCGGCTGAGAAAGTGAGGGCAAATAAAATACTCTTGATTTTGCCATTTCTCTATTCACTGCACCAAAAATCAACTACACTGCGAATGCGATGAGCAAAAACACACCTCAATTCGGAGTTCAGACATAGTGCGGACCAGAAGCTATGGCTTCTCAATCCCCTTCTCTTCCCATTTCCTCTCTTCAAACCACAGGTTTCACTATATACTCTCTTTTCTTTCTTTTCTTTTTCGCGTGCTACTCGATAATCTTATGCCTGATCTGCGAACAATTATTTGAAGCTCACGAACAACTCTCTCCACTTTGTACTTTGCATTTGGATAATCATTGCTCGATGAATTCAATTTCCAGAACAAACAATAATACGGTGATTTTGCTGTGTTTTATTCGTCGTTTTAGATTAAATTACTATCGCTTTCTATGAAATGTCTAACCTACGTGATTGACCTGAACTCTGGTTCGTTCTTCGAGAGGTGTGATTACTGTGTGGATGATACCGTGCTTTTCATCGTGTTTATTTAGTTTACTGTGTCGCTATCGGATATTTCGGAGTTTGATGTTTCAGAATAGTCGTTGGTTATATTATTTGTGTATCGAATCTTTTGATTAAATTGATTCGTTGGATCTCTTTTTCGTGGTGTAGGTGGTGGAATTGCGCAACCGGAGAATGTTGATCAACAGAATAGTGGAGAGGAGCTTGGTAAACAAAGTTCGGACACGTCTGTGTTTGTGAACTCAGAGCCAATGCGCGAGGAACAAATTCAGAATGCTGTGAAATTTCTGTCTCACCCGAAAGTTAGAGGTTCTCCTGTCATCCATAGGCGGTCGTTTCTGGAGAAGAAGGGCCTTACGAAGGAGGAGATTGATGAAGCCTTTCGGCGTGTGCCTGTAAGCTTCTTGTTTCATCTATTGCTCAATTTTCTATTGTATATGCATGAATACAGCTAACGGATTATCACTTTACCGTATCTTCTGTTGTAATGCTTATCTTCAATTTGAAACTCAGGATTCAGCTCCCAGTGTGCAGACAACTGGTGTAAATAAAGGTGCAGTGTCTGATGATGTTTTTTTTTTTTTTTTTTTTTTTTTTTTTTTTTTTTTTTTTTTTTTTTTTTTTTTTTTTTTTTTTAATTTAATTTAATTTATTTTATATTATTCGTTTATTTTTACTAATAGTGTCTGATGTTGAAGTTGCCGATTGTTCTTTTGTGTTTTTGGACTTAGTTTATGCTTCTAGTTAATTTCCCATTTAGTTATTCTGTTCATATACTAGATTTCCTCTTTCAATTATGTTAACTTGTGGCTCACTGTAATACTCACAGATGCACAATTAAAGCCATCTTCAAACATTCAGCAGCAAGGCCAACCACAAACGTTGCAGACGACTGTACCAGCTTCTACTGGCGTTATTACTTCACTACCAACCTTGTCACACCGCCGTTTTCACTGGTCTCATGCCCTTATTGCAGTTGGATTACTAGCTACTTCCGGTGCTGGTACAGTTATACTAATCAAGGTATCTGCAACTAATCTTTCTGGATGATGGTATCTAAATTGGTATCTTAAATGGGCTGGGTTTGACATATTTATCTGTTCTTATATCTAACTTGTTTTCTTGCTCTATCCATAAGCTTTATCGCTTTGTGATTTGGTTAGAGACTCACTGAACTTTGGTAGCATGTTCCTTGTTTTAGAATTCTGTTCTCCCTTGGTTAAAATCCTGGTTGCGCAATGTTGTCCTTGAAGAGGAAAATGACCAATTAAAGAGAACAGGCTCAAAGCCAACATTGGCAGAAGAAGCTGCACAGGCTGCAAAAGCAGCTGCGGTTGCAGCTGCTGATATGGCAAAAGCTAGCCAGGAATTACTGGCTTCTAAAATTGAAGGTGGATGAATAAAGCTTCAATTTACTACCTGTAAAATATCTATAAATATTTTTATACTCCTAATTTTTGTTGACATCTTTTGTTACTGAATAATGTCTTTGTTGCTGCATATGATTTTATACTTTGCAGAGAAGAGATATTTTGTAGAAGTAGTGAGACTTTTGGATAAGCAAGTGGAAGAAATGAAGTTGATGACCATTGCAATAAGAAGATTGGAAGGTAATTGTAAATTTTTATTTCATATATTGGGGTAAGATGAACAGTTCCAATGCTCTGAATATCTGCTAAAGGGTTTTGTTTAGGATATGACAATGACACTTGTATATTTGTTAAGAAGGCTCTTGATTGTTTGTTTTATGATTTTGCAGTGGCACTTTTATGTTTATTAAGAATGCTCTTGATTGTTGTTTATGAACCTGTGCATTTATTTCCCCCTCTAGAATGCGACAAGGATAGTGATGTATCATGGGGAGCAAGAGCTTTGACAAATCATATGTGCATTTTTATTATAATTACTGGATTTCATACTGACTGTTCTAGCAAGCTCTCTCTTACACCTACATTTTACTTTCTTAAGATCTTTAGAGGTTTCCTAAAAGCTTAGTGACTTTGCATGTCAGAAATTCTGCATATTTAGCCATAAGATGTTTTAACGTTCTCAATTTCACATTCTTACTAAATATCATCGCTCCAAATTATGGATATAAAATAGCTTCCGGTGGACTCTCTTCCAAGCTAGAAGATCGCCAAATCACTCGAACAACTTCAAAGGTCAGATTACTAAGGAACAATTTTCCTTTAATGGAATTTTGACACAACTTTGATCCCCATTAGAGTTGTTCAAAATGTTTTGACATTTGACAACTGTATTTTTTGAAATAGATACAGCAATCTATCCTTAGTGGAAAGTCAGACTACGAGTCCCGATCAGGTTGTTATACATTAATTTAATCCCTATCAAATAAATTAATTTTATTTATGAATTATTACCTATGGTTAGAATGTGTTATTTGTAGTGAGATCTTCATCCCCTCCTGTATCTGCTCAACCATCTAGTGCTCCGCATCCAAAATCATACATGGAGGTAAATTTCTTTCTTGTTTATGTTTTCTCCCCCACTTACCCCACTATGCACACACAAACCACTTTCTACAGGCACAAGGTGATAATTGAGTCCTTGTTATCTCTTAAACCAATAAAGATAATTGTTCTACTAATCAAAAGATGACACTTATTGACCATTAAATACTTCAGTGTTGTAGCTGTGGATTATAACTGTAGAAAATTATATACTTTTTAGGGATATATATATATATATATATTTTTTTTTCTTTTTGTTTTTAGTTATGGAAAATTTTCTTTGGTTTATGCTTCTAAAACTTCCCAAATCAACACTGTTAAATAGATGATTGGGATTTTTAACTAAGCATCAAATTGCAACTTTAGCTTATTTTGTTGTTCCTTTGACTTGAACTACACAGATAAATAAGAAATAATTTTATTGATAACAATCACATTAATTACATTCTTAGCTCTTCTATTTCTAACAATAAATCTTTCTAAAATAAGGAAATAATATGGATTAATGAGTAAGAAGACTCTAAGTTAACATAAGAAGATTCTAAAGATATTTTGTCCTAATAATAAGATTTTGAAGATATTTTTGTCCTAATAAAGCTCTATTTACAACACTTTGTTTGTTGGTACTAATTACAACATATTTAATTTACTTCATCCACTTTATCCATTGATTAACCACTGTTTTAGAGAAGACTTCAATTAGATCCTCTATTTTGTTTATTTTAATTGAGGTCATATGATCCTTGTGTGGATTATTTCCTTCCTTTATTTTTGTGCAGATAATGGCCATGCTTCAAAGAGGAGAGAAGCCTTCTAATATTAGAGTAAATCTTTATGCCTTTAAATCTTCATAGTTGTAGATGCATGCAAAAAATCATATATCTTGTTGAAAATCATAATGAAATATTCTGCATTATTGTAAAGAGGCTTATAGGTGAGAAAAATCTAATTTAGACTAGACAAAATATCTTTCACTTATGTGTGATAAAAGAGAGAAATGGAGACATGGTTGGCTGAAAACCACGTGTTTGAAGATACCACTGAACTTGATTTATGTTCAAAGGATTCATGACGAAAGAGGTTAAGGATGATGATACTGCTTTGATACCATGTTGTGAAATTGGTTTTGTACAGTCAAGTTAGGCCTAAATCTACTTTTAAAGTATTAGAGTCTATCCTAATAAAGTTTGTTGGACCTATTGTGTTATTTACAACCAAACTACCAACAAATATCTAGTCCCATGCTTGAGTTGTCTAGTCCTTGGTAGAGATATGATCAAATTATAGTATCTAAATAGGTACAAATCTCACCTAGAAAACTGGTTTTGTACAATCCAATTTTTAAAAGAGTTTACGTTGAGCTGTAAATTTTTTCTGTTAAATGTAAAATATTCTTTTTATAGTAGGTTTAAATCCTATAAATTGAAGAATATTACTCTATAGAAAGTTCAAGAGATTTTTTTAACTAGGAGGGAGAATACTCCATGGGCAACATTGGCAAGATGAGGAGGTTTGTCATGCAACTTTTAGTGGTGATCTGCTTGTGGAGTATTTGTCTACTTATAACCAAATTTTGAGGTCACCCATGGTACCCACTATGACTAGGACATCTTCTATTCTTCTCTGAATTCCACCTAAAGCATTTGTTGAGGATCTCCTTGGCCCTCCACTTAGTGATACTTCTTTCCTTGCTCTTGTCTTGGACATACTATTGATTTCTATTGGAAGTTGTTTGGTAAGCCTCATCATACCAATGTGGCACCTCCCTGCCCCCACGAACCCACCCTAGCTAGCTAATCAGCCTTGAACCACCGTATTATGATGACTGTTAGAGTTGCTTACCTTATGCAAAAGGGTTAATTTATTGGAATGGTGAACTCATACTTTGTATTACCTATCTGACTATTATTCTGTTTTCTATTGTCACACCTCTCCTAGAAAATGTTGTTTACTTAAATAGTGTATGTTGACGATATAGTCATTATAGGGAATGATACTCTGCTATAATCTCTCAGTTGAAGGAACACCTGTGTAATCACATCCCTCATTTGTGGGCTTATATGGGTAAAACAATTCCTCCAACCGTTAGATTTTTGTGAGATTCAGCAAATGAAAATGTATTGTAATAATCAAGCTGCTCTTACATTGCTTCCAATCAAGGTTTCCATGAGAGTACCAAACACATAGAACTTGACTATCATTTTATTTGAAAAAATTTCTTCTCCAAAGAAATCTACACTAAGTTTTTCGGATTAAATGATTAACTTACAAACGTATTAACAAAATCCTTTTAGCAGACCTCAGATTGAATTTATTCATTCCAAGCTTGACACATACAATTTGTATAGCTAGAGGGTGAGTGTTAGAATAAGTTGTCCTAAATAAAATATATTGAAAAGATGTTGAGTGTTGTGCTGTACCTAGTTCTTAGATATGGCCTTTCCTATTCCCTTCTCTTCCCTCTCATACATTGTATCTGAAGTCTCTAAAGTCATTATAAATATGAGATCCTAAGAGAGGGAAATTCATTCAAATTCATTCTCTATTCTTTTATATTTTTCTCCAGTAAAACAATTCCTATCAATAGATGAAATTTTGTGAGATACAAAAAAAGAGCATTATCGTGGCAACCAGGAAGTCATCCACATCGCTTCCAATTCTATATTTCATGAGAGAACCAAACATATAGAGATTGATTGTCAGTTTTTTTTTTTTCAAAAAAAGTTGTCCTTGGAATTTTGCATGAAATTTCTCATCTCCAATAATCAACTCGCATTTTTAAGTCCTTGAAAGGACTTGAATTCAATTTATAGGTTCCAAACTTGATACATATGATTTGTATGCTCTCTAGCTTTAGAGTAAGTGTCAGAATTGCTTAACTTATGTGAAAGGGTTAATTTGTTAGAATTGGTTAACTCATCTTTTGTATTACCTATTTGACACCTATGCGTAGATCATCATATCTTTTTAGTTTTTTCTGTTGTGTGAGAATCCATATAAATGAATGAATCATATAAGAGACCATTGAGCTCTCTCATACATTTTTCTTGTATTGTGTTCTCAAGTATGACTTTCTCCCATGATATGGTAGTTGCTAACCCTTGAGTCGGTTGCACAAACTGGTAATTCATTTGCTTGCATCTCTCTGTATCCTTCCTTTGGTCTCTAGGTTCTTCATTTTTAGTGTGTTTCACTGTGTTTTTAGTAATCATGCTTTTTTCTCTTTTCTACATCTATCCTTCCTTTGGTCTCTAGGTTCTTCATTTTTAGTGTGTTTCACTGTGTTTTTAGTAATCATACTTTTTTCTCTTTTCTACATCTATATTTACCTAGTATTATATCTATCAATGGTTCCTAAACTCAGTAGGATTATCAATACCTGTCCCCTTCCTTCCCTTGTGATATTGTTCTCTGTGTACCTGACTGTCCTTTTCATCTCCTTTTGATCCATTGTCTCACACATTTCATGATTGTTTAATTACTTTTTATAAATACGTTGTTACCTTTAGGAACAAAGTTTGGAATAGATGATTGCCATTAGATGTGACCTATATTAGAGTATATTCAATGGTAGAAGTCAAATTGAGTTTGTAAGCCTTTTTAAGTGCACTCTTTTGTGCCGATTCAAAGATCCAAATCCCCATCCGCACTCGTGACAAGTGGGTCACATTCTTCTAAACATTTTTCTCAGTAGGATTTAATTTATTTTGGTTTGAGATTTGTTTCTTCCCTTTTGTTCATCTTAAATTCATTGCAGAGATTTGATTTTTATTTATTTTTTTCCAATTTTTCTAATAAAATTATTATTTTATGTAAAAGTTATTTTGGAAGAATGATTCTTTCACATGCAAGAATTCTCAAAACATCCCAGCACAAGGTATATTTATATTCCTAAGATCTTTCTAGGAATACTTTAAGAACGTAGTATTGGAGATGGTCTTATCTTTTTGTCCCAACACAGGCTCGTCTGGCTATAGTCTCTCTGCATACCATTTGCCATAGTCTCTATGCATACCATTTTGCCACTGACCTTTGTTCATTTGATAATAAAAGTGTTTTCTTGTATGGCAATCTCGAGAAAGATGTTTACATGGAACTACTACATGTTTTTGTTGTTCCGGGGGATTCCTCTACCATGGTAGGCAGCCTTCATATGTCCTTATATGTACTTAAACAATCTTTCCAAGTCTAGTTTGACAGATTTCACAATGTTGCGATACATCTTGGTATAATTCATAGTAAAGTTGACTATGCTGCTCTCTATCATCTATCACCTCAAGGATGCATCTACCTCGATGTCAAGATGGCACTCTGCATCTAAAATAATTTCCCATGTCAATCTAGAAATACGATCTTGGTAAAATTCTGTATGTTTTAGTTATCATGGTAGCTGAATCCAAGGATCTCTTTGAAGAAATATGCTCTCAAAAATCTTGACGAAATTGTCCTATTGAATGCCAAACCTGTGGATACTCTTATGGATGGTAACGGAAAACTGCTACCCAGTTAGGTGAATTGCTTGTCAGATTCCAGAAGATAGAAGGTTGGTTGAAAAACTAAATTACCTCAAATTGAAGCAGAATACTAGGTAAAGCAACATGTGAATTCATCTTGGTAAGGCAACTCCCGAGAGAGATCTACTTTGAAGCAACATGTGAACTCATCTTGGTAAAGCAACTCCCCAGAGAGATCCACTTTGAAGAGTCAACGCAAATGATGTTGATTTGCAATAATCAAGTGCTTTGCATATTGCGTCTAATTTAGTTTATCATGGGAGAACACAACATATTGAGGTAGATTGTCCTTTTATTAGGGAGAAGTTAGAAGATATCACCATTGGCTTCATTACTCTAGTGACCAATCAGCATATATTTTCATCAATCCTTGTTGGGCGGTATTGAAAATTAGAATGAAATATTTTTCATTTATAGGCCAGTAATATATATGATTTAAAGGAAAAAAAAAAATCCTCTGATTATGGTATTCATTACAATAAAGCCTATATAAACTAGTATCCTTTGTGTATTCAAACACTACGTTTTAGCGTACTATTGATAAAAATTAATAAAATATTTATGGAAATAAAATTTATTTGTAAAATGTGAGACATGAAAGGTAGTCCTACCATTAAGTAAGGACGCAGATAAATATACTCTTATCCATATGGTTTTCCAATTTTACGTCGCCAGAGTTACTTCTATGACATGGTGATTTAATGCAGGAAATTGATGATTCTCCCCCCAACCCTTATCAGCAACCATCAAACCCTCGCTTAGCACCTAGAGCCAAGGTATATTTATATTCCTAAGATCTTTCTTACATTTCCTTACTAATTTTATTTTAAATTTAGACTAGTTGCGCAAGTCTATAACTTTTAAATTAATTTATGTTAACATTTCAAGTGTTTCTGTGCATTAATTCAATTGAAAAATTATTATTTCTAGATCGTCGATTCTGATTACTGACCATCTGTGTGATAAGACAAATGACTCATTGGACCAAGGAAAAGATAGTTGATATAGGCATAAATTTCATTCCTAGTTGTTTTGTCTAATATCATAAGCATACCGAATTGCAGAATCATTTAACTGATTTATATGACAATTTAACAATTATCATCTATTATTTGCTTCTCACGGCTTCCAGCCTTGGGAGGTTAATCAGATGCAAAACACCTCAACCCATGCCCTCCAATATCAAGCAAACGGCAAGGTCCAAGATAGTGGCGGTGAGAACTCAGTACCCTGGTGGCAAACGAAGGACATAAGAATCAGAGAGATGGATAACGAAATTGAGTATAATGTAGCATCTGCTGCATCCAGTCAGCAGCCAGTCCAACGAATGTGGGTTCCTCCTCAACCTCCTCCCATAGCAATGCCCGAGGCTGCCGAAGCGATCAGACGCCCAAAATCAGTAGTCCAAAAGGAAGCAGTTCCGGATGATCAGTCAGCACCAACTTCTTCAGAGTCCAATGGATCCAGTTCCGAAGATGCAATAGAAGGCAACGGCATCAACTCACTTGTCAGCTCTGGTGAAATCCAAAATCATGAACTCAGTTACGAAGAAAAATGAAGGTAGATCTTTGTATTCAGTCATCTTGATTCATCATAACAATACATGAAATTGGAACTAGAGGACTCTAAGTTCTGGAATAGCTTGATTTGCTTCAACTTTTATTTCTATTATGTACCCTTTTATATGAGGGTCGAGTCCTTTACGTGCACCAAAGCATGAAGTGTCGAAATGTTAATAGTCAGTGGTTACCGTGTCTTTTCCCTCCTAAACTGCTGTCTCACTTTACAGATGCAACACTACATAAACACTTTGTTATTCCTTTTTTATTCTTTGAACAAAATATTACCTTTTAATAATCAGTCAATACTTATTAAAATCTATAGTCTGTATCTGAAATCAATATATTTCAATCCTATGTTAGATTTATTACTAGTTGTCATACGCGAACAATTTGAAGGATAATTAATAAGGAGGAATGATGTAAAGCTTGAATTCAATAAAAAATTATTCATATATAATTTGTTTGTATTTTTCTTATTTGTCAATTGAAATAATTATTCTTAATTAAGTCAACAAAGTTGTGTAGGTTGTATTTTATTTATTAGCATTATTATTCGGTTCTTTCAAAAAAGATGCTTAATGCCTCATTACAGTTGTAAAATGTGTGGAGTCTTATCATTTACATTTAAGAGCGAGAATGGTACTGAAACGACTGAAATTGGGAAAGAGCCTGAGCAGATCGTTAAAACGGTTATTCTTAGAAGCAAATGTCAGGGCAATGACAATGTGCTGTTAAAGAATTTTTGGGTCTCAAAAGAAGGCAGCTAACACAGTACTTGAGTTCTCCTAAATCTGTTTTCTGCCTTGTTAGGATTCTTCTTCTTGAGTTGTACTTGATTCAATTCTTGGTACTCGAGTCTAGAGCGTGGATAACACATGACAATACTTGGTGCCCTGTGTAATAGTGATTATCAATTGCGAACTGTTGTAAAAAAAATTTAAACACCATTGTACAGATTCTTGAAATTCGATTGAATAAAGAAACTGTTGATCTTAACTCTGCTGAACCGTTCATTCTTGAAACCGATGCCTCGACTACTAGTATAAGTGCTTTTTTTGAGTCAACAACATCGTCCTATTGATTATTTTTCAAAGAAATTACCTCCTAGGATGCAACGTCAATCAACTTATATTAGAGATTTTATGATCACTGAAGCTTTGGCAAAATTTAGAGATTATTTACTGGGCAACGAGTTTTTCATTAAGACTAATCAAAAGAGCTTGAAGGACTTGCTAGAACGGACATTGCAGACTCCTGAGTAGCAGCAGTGGCTGCCAAAATATTTGGGATGTGATTTTTCAATCCAGTACAAACCATGAAAAGATATCCTACCGATTCTTTGTCCAGAAGTTTTCCTTTGTCATGGTCTGGACTGACTGCCTTGTGGTTAACTGAGATAGTTGAGTTTGTGGCATCTGATAACCATCTCTCTACTTTGTATACGCAATTTCAGGATGGACTCCTAAATGCTTCCAATCATGACAAAAGAAATGGGTTATCATATTGGAAAGGCTGGCTGATGTTATGAATTTAAAAAAAAAAAATGTTAAACTATGTTATGAATTTCATTCTAGTAAGATTGGGGATATGCAAGAGTTACAAGAACAATATTTTGTATTGCAGCACAATTTCTTTGGCCGAAGATGCAAGAAGATATCAGTAGATTAGTGTGTCAGTATTCTATTTGTCAACAAGCCAAGATTGACCACACTCTTCCCAATGGTTTACCAATTCCTCAGCAGGTTTGGGATGATATTGCTTTAGATTTCATTACTCACTTGCCTATGTCTCAAGGGTTTTCAAATATTTTAGTAGTGGTTGATCGGTTATCTAAATATGGTCATTTTATTCCCTAAACAACTGGTTTTACAGCTAAAATTGTAGCTTAGACATTCATTGCTAATGTTGTTTAAATCCAGGGATTTCCTAAGTCATTTATATTTGATCGGGATAATTTTTATCCACCTTTTTGGGAGCAGTTATTTCGTTCTCAAGAAACAAATTAGAACATGAGTTCATCATATCACTCACAAAAAGATGGTCCAATAGAAAATTTAAATAAGACTCTCCAAATGTACATGAGATGGTATGTTTTTGCCAAACCAAAAATGTGGTGACCTATGTTATCTGGGCATAGTATTGATATAACACAACTTTTCATCATAGCATTGGGATATCTCCTCACAAAGCTTTGTTTAGAAGGAAACCTCCCTCTATTATTCCATATCAACACCAGTCTAGAGATTCCCCAGCAAATGTTGAGAAGCTGTTTATATTAAGTCTCAAAAAATGAAATTTACTTACCAATAAAAACATATATTTCAGAATAGTCAATCTAGAAGTCAAAATATGTCTTCTATAGAAGGCGATCTAGAATTATGATTTTGCTTTTCGGGGTACGTTTTATGGAATGTAAAATTATTATTCTAAAAAAATATGTATTTTGGAATTGCAAATTAATTTTGAAACACAAAATTACTATTCGTATTCTGAAATGTTAATTTTGCTATTTCGGAATACTCTTTCTAAAATATTCTCTTAAAACACCTTTCTAGAATTGTTGTTCAAAAAATATTGTGGATTTAACATTTTGGAGCACTTCTGCAATATTTCTGGAATGTGCTTTGGATAACGTACATAATATGCTTCGAGAAGAAACATCCTTCTAAAAGCCCATGCTTCTTGCCATAACACGTTCCAGAAAAAGTGCTCTAGAAACCTGTTTCTGGACTCCAAATTCAAGTAACCAAATCTTGACCTTTACAACTAAATAAATAAAACAACAACATCCTTCCATACCTTTTCCACCTATCCCTGCCCAAATGAAAGACTTCAACACATCACTAGCACACCACCCTCGCCCAAATTCTTCTCCAAGCTTGGACCAACTACAAAAACACATTGGCGAAGGAGAAGACTGTTTCAAATAAAAGTATAGAGCATTTCAAAACTTACGTACTCATATATGACTAAATATTTTAAATATCATGTTTAAAATAAATTCTATTGGGTTGACATTAAGAATATTCTTTTTTAGTGAAATGCCACAAATATTCTTTGTAAAAGATAATATTATTCAAATTTGTAAGATAACTGTAAGTAAAATATATATATTTAATAACAACATATATCTAGAATGTGATCCTAAGATGACTAGTTAAGTTGAAATAAATAAGTACTTAGTGGAATTCCTAGTAAAATCAATGTAAAAGGAAAAACTGAACAATCTTCAAAATTATAATCAATGTAAGTGCCTAAACTTCAATTAAATAAAATAAAATAATTTAAGTTAATAAAAAAATTAAGTCAATAATGAAATTGCAAGATGCTAATCAAATCAGCTTGTGGGGCACTATACGAAAAATAAGCCAATAAACTACCTGTTACTCCCTCAGTGTCAATCGCGTTGACTTACAAAATTTGTTAGAAACCATGATTTTTAAATATATTTTTTATCATATACCGACAAAGTATTTATTAATTTGTTACTTTTTATTTTTAATAAAATTTTATTTAAGAAAACAAAAACTCCGTATTTCTTAAACTATTAACTTACTAATAAGGTTATTAAGTTAAAACTAACTAAACATATATGTTATATTTGAAAAAAAAAAAAAAACATAACATCATGTAACACAATTTTACATACTTCACATATGTAGGTGTAAATTTGATGTGTATGAAAAAACAAAACATTTATTAAAATAAGTAGTTCATCAAATGAAGCATCTTATTTTTTAATAAATAGAAATCCTCTTTTAAAAAAATCAGTTCAAAAAGGCTCCTTATAAAGTATACATAATGGTGTTAGTTTTTGTTAGAAAGTTCTCTAACCAATATATATATATATATATGCACACTATATATTTTCTCTAAGTTCTGATTAGTTTTTAAAGAAGTTCTGATTAGCTTCTAAGAAGTTGATACTTAGTGGCAGCACTAGTAAAAGAAAACCTTTGAGAAAAAAGGTTGGTCCATGGAATTGGATATATATATATATATATATATATATATATATATATATATATATATATATATATATATATATATATATATATA